>WNGC01001310.1_pt1 | contig 16693 bp, 17 predicted proteins | sample 5400051 | NCBI WGS metagenome assembly WNGC01 (sample SAMN13153368, study PRJNA577476) | soil metagenome | isolation source: 20 cm soil or saprolite under grassland replicate 2 | place: USA:California | collected 2016-06-15
TCCGCGCCATCGACCTGTTGCTGACCAATTTCCACCTGCCGCGCTCGACGCTCATGATGCTCGTCGCAGCCCTCGCCGGTCTCGATCGCATCAAATCCGCCTATGCGCACGCCATTGCCGAGCACTACCGGTTTTTCTCTTACGGCGACGCCTGCCTGATTGAGCCCGCGGCGCACCTCCACCGCGGCCGCTGAGCGCTCGCCTGCGCATGCGCGCGCGAAACCGAAAAAGATCAGGGCCAAGCGATTGATTTTACTGGATTCCAGGCTCCAGATGCAGCAGGGAGCAGCAAATGGCCGCGTCGGCGGCGAGGTTTGGCACGGCACTCATGTGTTCATGGTATGTTCTTAATGTAAGAACCTGCGGCAACCTGTCCCACCCAGCTCGTTGTAGGATGGGTTGAGCAGCCCAAGACCATTAAGCCCGCGAGGCGACATGAGACCGTTTCGGTTCGGCGTCGGCGTCTGGCATGTCGCGTCGCGGGCTGAGCTCGCGGACAAGGCGAGAAAAGTCGAGGCGCTCGGCTATGACACGCTGTCCTTTCCGGACCACCTGACCGACCGCATCGCACCGATGCCCGCCGTGATGACGGCCGCCGAAGCGACAACCCGGCTGCGGATCGGCACGAATGTTCTCAATAACGATCTGCGTCATCCCGTGCTGGTTGCGCGCGAAGCGGCGGCCGTCGATCTGCTGAGCGACGGCCGATTGCAGCTCGGCCTCGGGGCCGGCAGCATCAAATCGGAATATGACGAAGCCGGGTTCAGCTTCGATCCGGGGAGCGTTCGGGTCGAGCGGCTCGCCGAGGCGGTTCGCATCATCAGAAAACTGCTCGAAGGCGATGAGGTCACCTACTCTGGACACCATTACCGAGTCGCGGGGCACAGCATCGCGCCGCATCCGATCCAGAAACCGCATCCGCCGATCCTGATCGGCGGCAACGGCCGGCAATTGCTGACGCTTGCAGCGACGGAGGCCGATATCGTCGGCTTTTCGGGGATCACATTCCGCGGCGGCGGTGCGGCGCCGCCCGATGTTTCGGCGTGGCGGGCGGCCGAGGTCGACAAGCGGGTCGAATTGGTGCGTGAGGCCGCACGCGATCGATATCCCCAGCCGGAGCTCAATGCGTTGGTACAGCGCGTGGTAGTGACCGAGGATCGCCGCGCGGCCGCCGAGGAACTGGCGCAGCGCTGGCCTCAGCTTACCCCCGACGACATTCTTGAGAGCCCGTACCTCCTGATCGGAACCGTCGAGGAAATGGTGGAGGATCTCCGGGCGAGGCGCGAGCGCTGGGGCATTTCCTATTGGATTGCCCACGAGCCGTATCTGGACGCGTTCGCGCCGGTGGTGGCGCGCCTGGCCGGCACATAGGACGGGCGGTGACCGGCATCGGTTTCGAGATTGTCGCGCGGGATGGCATGGCGCGGCTGGGGCGCCTCTCGACCGCGCATGGGTTCGTCGAGACCCCGGTGTTCATGCCGGTCGGCACTGCCGCGACCGTCAAGGCGATGACCCCGGAAGGGGTCGCCGCGACCGGCGCGCGGCTCATTCTCGGCAACACCTATCACCTGATGCTGCGGCCCGGCGCCGAGCGCATCGCGGCGCTTGGCGGACTGCACCGCTTTATGAACTGGCCCTATGCGATCCTGACCGATTCCGGCGGGTTCCAGGTCATGTCGCTTTCGCTGCGGAAGATCGGCGAAGAGGGGGTCGAATTCCGCTCACATCTCGATGGCAGCCGGCATTTGCTGACTCCCGAGCGCTCGATCGAGATCCAGCATCTTCTCGGGGCCGACATCACAATGGCGCTCGACGAATGCACCCCCTACCCCGCCACGCGCGAGGCGGTCGAGACGTCGATGGAATTGTCGATGCGCTGGGCCGAGCGCTCGCGGCGCGCCTTCGTCGAGCGGCCGGGACACGGCATCTTCGGCATCGCGCAGGGGGGCGTGCATGCCGAGCTGCGGCAGCGCTCGGCGGCCCGGCTCGTCGAGATCGGGTTTGATGGCTATGCGATCGGCGGGCTCGCGATCGGCGAGGGGCAGGACACGACCTTTGCGTTGGTCGAGGCGACCGTGCCGGCGCTCGCTGAGGACCGCCCACGCTACCTGATGGGGGTCGGCAAGCCCGCCGATCTCGTCGGCGCGGTCCGGCGCGGGATCGATATGTTCGACTGCGTCCTGCCGACCCGCTCCGGCCGAACCGCGCAGGCTTTCACCCGGGACGGCGCGCTCAATCTGCGCAACGCCCGCCATGCCGAGGACCCGATGCCGCTCGACCCGGAATGCCGCTGTCCGGCTTGCGCCGGGTTCAGCCGCGCCTATTTGCATCATCTCACCAAGGCGGGCGAGATCCTGGCGAGCATGCTGCTGACGGCGCACAATTTGACCTATTACGCCGATCTGATGGCGGCGTTGCGGACAGCCATCGCCGAGGGCCGGCTGGCCGATTTCGCCTTTGGCGGAGCCGCTCCGTGACCGGACAGCCGATGCTCGGCCGGAGGGCGCCCCTGCCGGCCTCGCCCGAGGAGGCGGCGCTCGACACGGTGCCGAACCCGCATCCCGGCACGCTCTATCTCGTGCGCTTTACCTGCCCGGAATTCACCTGTCTTTGTCCAGTGACGGGCCAGCCCGATTTTGCGCATTTCGTCATCGATTACGCGCCCGAGGCGCTGATCGTCGAAAGCAAGGCACTGAAGCTGTTTCTCGGCTCGTTCCGCAACCACGCGGCTTTCCACGAGGATTGCACGCTCAGCATTGCGCGACGGGTCGTCGAGGCGGCAAAGCCGCACTGGCTGCGCATCGGCGGCTACTGGTACCCGCGCGGCGGCATCCCGATCGACGTGTTCTACCAGACCGGCGAGCCGCCAGCTGGGCTGTGGCTGCCGGATCCGGGGGTCGCGCCCTATCGCGGCCGCGGCTAATTCCATGTCCGCTGAGATCCGCGAGGCGATCCGGGCGCAAGCGCTCACGATGGGGTTCGACGCGGTGGGGTTTGCCGAAGCGCGGCTCGCCGAGGCGGCGCGCACCGATCTCGCCGAATATATCGGCCGCGGCTATCACGGCGATATGGGCTGGCTGGCGCACACCGCCGAGCGTCGCGGCGACCCGCGGGCCCTATGGTCGGAGGCGCGCAGTGTTGTCGTGCTCGGCCTCAATTACGGCGACGACGATCCGCTTGCGGCCGAACCCGATGGCGAAAGCGGCGTCATCTCGGTCTATGCGCGTGGCCAGGATTATCACGACACGGTCAAAAAGCGGCTGAAAGCGCTGGCGCGATGGGTGGCTGAGCGCTGGCCGGGCGAATTGAAGGTGTTTGTCGATACCGCCCCCGTCATGGAGAAGCCCTTAGCTCAGCAGGCCGGGATCGGCTGGCAGGGCAAACACACAAATCTTGTGTCGCGCGGTTTCGGCTCCTGGCTGTTCCTCGGCGAGATTTATCTGAGCCTCGAGCTCGAGCCCGATCTCCGCGAGGAAGACCACTGCGGCGGCTGCCGGCGCTGTCTCGACGCCTGCCCGACCGACGCCTTTCCGGCGCCTTACAAACTCGATGCGCGGCGCTGCATCTCGTATCTGACGATCGAGCACAAGGGGCCGATCCCGCACGAATTGCGTCCGCTTATCGGCAACCGCATCTTCGGCTGCGACGATTGTCTGGCGGTGTGCCCGTGGAACAAGTTTGCCCAGGCCGGGCATGAACCGGCGTTTCTGCCGCGCGTAGAATTGACGGCGCCGCGTCTCGCCGAGCTTGCAAGGCTCGACGATGCCGGATTTCGCGCGATGTTCGCCGGCACCTCGGTCAAGCGCACCGGCCGCAACCGTTTTTTGCGCAATGTCCTGACCGCGATCGGCAACGCGCCCGAGCCGACACCGGAACTGGTCGCAGCAGCGCGGCAGTGCCTCGATGACGCCTCGCCGCTGGTGCGGGGCGCCGCGGTGTGGGCGTTCGGCCGTATCGCCGAGCCGCGCCTCGCCGCGGCGGCAGCCGAAGCCTGCCTCCCGGGCGAGTCCGACCCCGACGTCAGGACGGAATGGCTGCGACTCCTGGCACCGGTCGAGTATTCGCGAGCTCCGTAGCAGTCTCGACCCCGGGACAGGGTCACAAATTTGACATTGGAACTAATTGTTGCGGCGGCTGTTTTCGCGTGGTCTTCGCGCGTCAACTGGGGGTTGCAGCCATGCCGTTATCCAAAAAACTCGGAGCAGAATTCATCGGGACCTTTTGGCTCGTCTTAGGCGGCTGCGGCAGCGCCGTCTTGGCCGCCAAATTCCCCGAAATCGGCATTGGCCTGGTCGGCGTCGCGCTGGCCTTCGGCTTGACTGTCGTAACGATGGCCTATGCGGTCGGCCGCATCTCGGGCGGACATTTCAACCCGGCGATTACGGTCGGCCTGTTCGCCGGCGGCCGCACTCCGGCCGGCGAGCTGTTGCCCTATATCCTGGCTCAGCTGGCCGGCGCGATTGTCGCCGCGCTGGTGCTCTATGTAATCGCCAGTGGAAAAGAGGGCTTCGATCTCGCCGCCGGATTTGCCAGCAACGGCTACGGCGAGCATTCGCCGGGCGGCTATTCCCTGGTTGCCTGCCTCGTCAGCGAACTCGTGCTCACCGCCGGCTTCCTGTTTGTCATCATGGGCGTGACCGACACACGCGCGCCGTCGGGCTTCGCGCCGCTCGCGATCGGTCTGACCCTGACCCTGATCCACCTGATCAGCATCCCCGTCACCAACACCTCGGTGAACCCGGCGCGCAGCACCGGACCGGCCTTGCTCGTCGGCGGATGGGCTCTGGCGCAGCTCTGGCTGTTCTGGCTGGCGCCGATCCTCGGCGGGATCATCGGCGGGGTCGCCTATCGCTGGCTGGCAGCGCCGGCGCCGATCGTGGCCGCGGATGTGACCGCGGCTGCCGACTGAACCGGCGGGCCGCCGCTCAGACGAGGTTCAGCAGCAGCGAGCCGAGGATAATACCGGCGATCAGCCCAAAGGCGGCGCCGGTATCGGCGTTGAACAGGCGTCGCATCATGCCTGGGAAACGCGTGCCGGCGCGGGTGGGTTTCGCGTGCCGATCAGGCCGGCACCGCGGAACCGAGCGGTTTTAGCTTCGGCTTGGCACCCTCGATCTCGATATTGATCTCGAGCAGTGACGTCTCGCCGGCCTTGTCGAGCGACACGCGGATCATGTCGTCGCGGATCTCGACATAGCGGCCTACCACGTCGATCAGCTCTTTCTGCAGACGCGGCAGAAAATCCGGTGCGTGGCTGCCCGCCCGTTCATGCGCCAGCACGATCTTGAGCCGCTCCTTGGCGATCGCGGCGCTCTTCGGGCGCGGCGGAAAGACCAGGTTGAGGAGACGCATGCCGTGAATACGCATCACGCCCTGCCAAATAGAACACGGAAGAAGCCGCGGCGCTCAGGCTGCACAAAGCGCATCTCACGCTGCTCGCCGAGCAAACGGGCAACAGCGTCGAGATATGCCCTACCGGCCGGGCTGTCCTCGTCGAAGGCGACCGGCGTACCGGTATTCGACGCGCGCAATACCGATTCCGATTCCGGAATGACGCCGAGCAGCGGGACCGACAGGATTTCCTGGACGTCCTCGACGGTCAGCATCTCGCCCTTGGCGACCCGCGCGGGGTCGTAGCGCGTCAACAGCAGATTGGTCTCGACCGGCGGCTCGTTGCGCTCGGCGCGGCGCGAGCGCGAGGCGAGAATGCCGATAATACGGTCGCTGTCGCGTACCGAGGAAACTTCCGGGTTGGTGACGATGATCGCGGCGTCGGCGAAATAAAGCGCCGTCACGGCGCCGTGCTCGATGCCGGCCGGGCTGTCGCAGATGATGAAGTCGAATTGCTGCTTCAGCTCCTCCAGGACGCGCTCGACGCCCTCGCGCTTCAGGGCGTCCTTGTCGCGCGTCTGCGAGGTCGGAAAGATATAGAGATTGTCGTTGCGCTTATCCTTGATCAGCGCCTGATTGAGATTGGCGTCGCCGTTGATCACATTGATGAAATCGAACACAACGCGGCGCTCGCAGCCCATCACGAGATCGAGGTTGCGCAATCCGACGTCGAAATCGATGACCACTGTCTTATGGCCGCGCAATGCCAGTCCGGCGGCAAAAGCGGCAGCGGTGGTGGTCTTGCCGACCCCTCCCTTGCCGGATGTGATCGCCACGACCTTCGCCACCAAATCCTCCCTCCCCCTCGCCGCTCCCGGCCTCGTCATTTGCTGGCCCCCCGATGCATGCCCCGATCCCCCTCGGCAATGATGAGCGTTAATTTTTTGTTACCGTCAACTGGTCATCCACCAGCGCGATATGCACCGCCGAACCCCGCTGTTCCGGCGGTAATTGCTCGCTGACGAGATAGCGGCCGGCGATGCTGACGAGCTCGGCCTCGAGCCGCGAGCAGAAGATTCGCGCCTCGACATCGCCGCCGGCGCCCGCCAGCGCGCGGCCGCGCAACGCGCCATAGACGTGAATGTGGCCGTCAGCGACGAGCTCGGCGCCGGCGCTCACGGCCGCGGTCACGATAAGATCGGTGCCGCGCGCGTAGATTTGGGTTCCCGAGCGCACCGGCTCAGTGACAAGGCGGGCCGGCGGCCGCGCCGATTGGGTCAGCGCGGCCGGCGCTGCTGCAACAGGCGCCGCCGCGGCCTGTGCGGCGCGTCGACTCGGTTGCGTCGAATTTGGCGCAAAAACCGCAAGACCGGCTGCGGCGGCAGCGCTGATCTGTTCGGGCAGCGCATTCTGCACGCCGACAAGAGCCAGCGTGTGCCGGCGTAACGCCTCGCCCGCGTCGAGGAACGCCTCCTCGGTCGTGAACCCCTCGGAATCCTTCAGATCGAGAACCACCGGCGCGTTGAGAAAAAACCGCGGGCTGCGCCCGACCTGCTGTTGCAATTCCTCTTCGAAGGCGGCATCCCGCAGCATCCCTGCACGAACCACCATGACGGTGAAAAGCGCGCCCTGAACGAGATTGCCCGCCATCGAAAACCGGCGCCATCACCCACATGCTCGACCGCAACCGGGTTAGACCGAAATCCGCCGTGTCGCAATGGGTTTCCGGAGCGGTTTGCCGGAGCGGCGCGCGCACCGACCGGCGCCCGCGTCGGCTGCGCTCAATCGCGAATCGCTGCCATCACTAGACGGGCGAAACCGTCCCGAGCGGCGGGATCGATCCAGCGCGCTATGGCGACGATGTCATGCTCGGGATCGATCCAGGTCAGGTTGCCGCCGGCGCCGCTCGCGAAATAGCTGCCGGCCGGCGCGCTCGGCAGCCAGCGGCGATCGGTGTTGAGCCACCACAAATACCCGTATTGCGGATTGAGCGAACAGGGCACCCGCATGCGCTCGATCCATTCCTGCGAGAGGATGCGACGCCCGCCCCACTCACCGCCGCGCAACATCAAGAGGCCGATGCGCGCCTGATCGCAGGCATGGATCAAGACACCGCCGCCCCAATGCGAGCCCCCCGACACCGACTGCATCCGCCGGCCGTCGATCTCGACAAAAGAGTTGCGATAGCCGTGCCATTGCCAATCGGGTGAAGCGCCGATCGGCTCCATAACCAGCTCGCGAAACACCTCCGGCAAAGGCCGGCGCCACAAGCGCAGCAAGGCGAGGCTCAGCCGGTTCACGCGCACGTCGTTGTATTCCCAGAACCCGCCCGGCGGCTGCAGATCCCGATGGGTCCCCTTCTTGGCAGCAGCCTGACCGCCGCCGACGCTGCGGTTGCGGTCGATCAGGTCCGGCTTCCCCCAGAGCTCGCCCTCCCACTCCGAGGTCTGCTGCAGCAGATGATGCCAGGTAATCGCGTTGTTGCGCGGCGGATCGAAGCCGCCATCGTCAACCGTGCGCCGCACCAGCTCGTCCACGTCGCGGATCAGGCCGCGGTCAAAGGCGAGGCCGGCGAGGATCGACAGATAGCTCTTAGCGACGCTGAAGGTCAGATCGCAGCGCGTTGTATCGCCCCATTCGGTGACGACCCGGCCGTGGCGCAGCACGAGGCCGTTCGGGCCGCCGCGCGGCCAGACCGGGCCGAGCGCCTCGTTCCAGGGCGGCTCTTCCCCGAAATCCGTGGCGACGGCATGGGCCAGATCGCGGCTCCACGGGGTCTCGTGCTCGGCAGCATGTCGCGCTGCGACAGCGAGCGCAGCGGGGTCAAGACCGGCGGCTTCGGGGGCGGCTCGCTCCCACCCGGTTGGATTGGGCGGGGGGACATAGGGCATGAGGCGGTTTCCGAGATGGTTCAGGCTTGATTTTCGGCCAATCGGCACGACTTCGTGAGCATCCGCGCCTCTGACGGTATCGCGAGCGGCGATTCGCCGCGAAACTCGGTGCGGGATCTGTTAAAACCGTCGTGTTTCAGCTTCCGGGGTCGTCACATGGGTTCGATGAGTTTAATGCACTGGCTGATCGTTCTGGCCATTGTCCTGGTCCTGTTCGGCGCCGGCAAGCTACCCCGAGTAATGGGCGATTTCGCGAAGGGTATCAAGGCGTTCAAGTCGGGAATGAAGGAAGAGGATGAAGCGGCGGCCGCGAGTTCGCCGCCGGCGCAGGTCACTCCGCCCGCGGGCGCTGCGGCTTCCACGGCTTCGGTCGGCGTCGGCGACCGTCCGCGCGATCACGCCTAAGTCCGGACGACACGGCTCCGGCCGCGAAGGGCGTGAATGGCTGCTAAGGCGGCGAGCGGTGCACATGCGCTCGCCTGTTTGCGGCCGGTTCCAAACGATAGGCTCGAGATCCGCGACGACCCGGCAAAAGGCCGCGGCGTCTTCGCGCGCCAGCCGATCCCTGGCGGAACGCTAATCGAGGCCGCGCCGGTCATTATCGTGCCGGCCGAGCAGTGCCCGCTGCTCGATCGCACCATCCTGCACGACTATTACTTTCAATGGGATAATTTCGACCGATCAGGGCGCGGCGCAGTGCCGCTGGGGTTGGTCGCGCTGTGCAATCATTCGCGCCGGCCGAATGCGCGGGTGCGGCGCAACCTGGCACAGGACACACTCGATCTGGTTGCGACGGCACCGATTGCCGCCGGAGACGAGGTGACGATCGACTATCACTGCCCGCTCTGGTTCGAGCCGCAGGACTGAAGCCGCAGGTCATGAAGGTTCTGCTCAGCGGGCGCCGCTGCGCTCCGCAAAGGGCTGCTGCGCGGCCCGCCGCCGGCGCCGACGAGCCACGACCTGTCTCGCTTCGGCCTCGCGCTGTGGCCGGAACAGGCAATCCGCACTGCAATTCCGGTCGCGGCAATGGCCGGTCCCGGGCACCCAGACGCATCGAGAAGCCCAATGAGCCGCGTCGAGGCTCGCGGCCAATTCGGCGAGGTGCAGTTCGGACGGAGAAGACAGGCCGGATGCTAGGCTCACGGGCGCAGACTCGAACCGGGGTGATTATTCGCTTAGACCTATAATTCAATACGGATTAAAACTCTACGGAATTCTATCCTACGCTGGCCCAACGGGGCCCATCGCGTAGACCACAATCCCTAGAATTTCCGCCGGATCGTCGGGGCTGTGCCGGTAATCGATCGTCTCGTCGCGCGCCAATTCCTCCGCCGGGCTCTGGGCAAGACCGGCCCGAGAGAATGCGGTGGCGCGGATCAGCGCATGCCGCGGGATTAGTCGGTTCTGGGTGCGGGTGATCAGCACAAGATCGCCCAGGATGTTGCGGTCAAGAATTCCATAAAGAATCTCGTAGGTCGCCCGCTCCCCCTCGCCCTCATGAAAAAAGCGCACGACAACGCGCATGCCCCGGCGCAATGGCTCCGACAATGCGGAGGGCGGCCGCAACAGCAACACCGTTCCGGGCGCGAAATCGCGATCGGCGCTGTGATCCACGATCTCGGCGGCAAAGCAGTGCTCCGCCTCATGCAAGCGGCCGGGCTGCACCATCTCATGCGGCTCCGGCCGCTCGAAGCTGCCGGGCCGGTTCTCGGATTCGGCCGCGGCAATGATAAAACGGACCGGCACCGAAATGCCCCGGCTTCCCGCCAGAAGATCGCTGACGGAGCAGCGCAGCGGGATATGCAAACGCTGCGCAGTATCCGCATTGATCCGCTTGTCGCCGCGTTCCAGGGCGCCGTAATAGGCGCTGCTGATGCCGGCGGTGCTGGCGACCTCCTGCTGCGAGAGGCCAAGCCGCTGGCGCAACTCGCGTAGCCGGCTGGCATAGCGCGGCGGGCCGGTTTTTTTCGGGGGACGGCCACGGGTCTTCATCGGGCTGATTTGCGTCGAGCTGAGGGTATCCATTTGATCCGAACATATCATAAAATTCTAATGGGAGTAAAATTCCGATTAAAATTTGACGGCTAAGCCGGGGCTCAACAGCCCTCCGGTTTGATTTTCACGAGCGGTCGCAATTTTGCCGGGGCGAGGTTAGACCTCGGCATCACACAGGGGAGCCCGCATGCCTCTTGCACTGGCGGCCGTCGAATATGGCGCGGGACCGCCGCTCGCCATTCTGCATGGGCTGTTCGGCTCGGGGCGCAACTGGACCTCGATCGCACAGGGCCATGCCCCGCAGCACCGCGTCATCGCACTCGATCTGCGCAACCATGGCGCCTCGCCCTGGGCCGAGACGATGGGTTACGGCGAGATGGCCGAGGATGTGCGCGCGAGCCTTAGCGCGCGAGGCTATGAGCACTATGCGCTGCTCGGCCACAGCATGGGCGGTAAGGTCGCGATGATGGCGGCGCTGCAGCACCCTGAGATGGTCGAGCGGCTCATCGTCGCCGACATCGCGCCGGTATCCTACCCGATGCGCCATCTTTGCGAGGTCGAGGCGATGCGGCGGCTCGATTTGACCGGCATCCAGCGCCGCTCCCAAGCCGATGTCGCCCTCGCCGCGGCGATCCCGGACGCCGCCGAGCGCGCATTTCTGTTGCAGAACCTCATTTTCAACAATGGCGGGGCGCGGTGGCGCCTTAACCTCGAAGCCATCGAGCAGGGAATGCCTGCTCTCGTCGAGTTTCCGGCAACACCCGCCGGTCGCACTTATGACGGCCCGGCGCTGTTCCTAGCGGGCGGCCGGTCTGATTATGTGCAGCCGGCTTACGAGCCGGCGATCCGGCGTTTTTTTCCGAAGCACGAGATCGCGCGCATCGAAAAGGCGGGCCATTGGCTCCATGCCGAACAACCCGCCGAATTCCTGGCGATTATCGAGCGGTTTTTGAGCCGCTGATCGGAGGGACGGTGAGAACTGCGGCTGCTTTCCCACCTGTCAACGTCACGGCGATTGATTTCGGCGCGGTTTCGCGCTGACATACAAACAGGGGAGCGGCAGCGCGGTATGGGGAGGCGCGATGTCGAGAATGATGGCTTGCGCCGCTGCGCTGGCGGTGATGGGTGTGGCTCATGCGGTGTCCGCTGCCGAGGCGGTCGTGCTGCAATTGCGCGGGCCGCCGCAGTTTGAGTTCGCCGGCTATTACGCCGCGTTGTGGCAGGGCTTTTATGCCGAGGCCGGGCTTACGGTCGATATTCAGCCCGGCGCGCCCCGCGGGCAGACCCCGACCGACACCGTGCGCGAGCTGGCCGAAGGACGCGCGCAATTCGGGGTTGGCGGGGCCGAGCTGGCGATCCGCGCCGCGCAGGGCATGCCGCTTTTGCTGTTGGCTCCCATTTTTCAGCACAGCGGCGCGGCCGTGTATTACCGGGCCGATGCCGATTTCGGCTCACCCGCGGCTCTCGGCAAAGCGAAAGTGGCGCGGCTCCCGGCGAGCGATATTCTCGGCATGGAATTCGCCACTGCGCTGCGCGCCGAGGGCATCGACCCAACAAAGGTCAGATCGACGCCGGTCGAGCCGGGGCAGACCCTCGGGGTCTTAGCCGACAAGACCGTCGACGCCGCTCCGGGTTCTCTTTGGGACCTGCCGTGGCTGGCGAAGGAGAAAGGCCTCAATCTCAAATCCTTGAACCCGGCGGATTACCGCGTCGAGTTTTATGGCGATACGCTGTTCACGCTGCAGCGCCTGGCCAAGAACCAGCCCGAGCTGGTGCGCAATTTCCGGATCGCCTCTCTCAGGGGCTGGGAATACACGCTGCAGCACCCCGACGAGATCGCCGGCCGCATCGTCGCCACCCTGCCCCACCCGCCGGGCATCGCCGACGCTGCCGGGTTCGCCAAATATCAGACCGATGTGGCGCGCCGGCTATCGCGCTATCCCGATATTCCGCTCGGCCATTCCAATCCGGACCGCTGGAACCGCATCGAGGCGAGCCTGTTCGGCGCTGGCGCGTTGTTGCGCACTGTCGATGCCGACGAGTTTCTCTACGACCCCGACGCAGCCGCGCGCAGCCGCACCGATTTGCGCGCCTTCGCGATCCTCGGCGCGACGCTGTTCGCCGGGATCATCGCGATCGGGCTGCTGTGGTTCCGCAAGCGCCAGCCGGGTGCTGCGAAACCCGCGACGGCCGCGCCCGCCCGGGCCACACCAAGCCGGAAGCCGCGTCTCGAAGCGCCGCCACCCGCACCGGTGAAAGCGGCGCCGGAGCTGCCGGTTCCGGCGGATCTCAATGGCGTGTTGAGCCGGCTCGAGCGGTCGGTCCGCCAGCGTTTGCCGCGCGGCGTCAAATACCGCGCGTCGTTCCTGCCGGAATTGTGGGCGAGCGACGCCGATCCCTCGGCGGTGCGAATGCTGGTCCTTGCGCTCGTGGCTGAGGCGGGCCGCGAGATCAAATCGGGCGGCCAGCTGGTCCTCGGCACCCGCAATTACGCGTTCGACGAGGCGTCGATCGCCGAGACGCCGGGCGCAGAGATCGGTGAGTTCGTGCGCTTGACCGTGCGGGACAGCGGGCCGGGCCTCTCGGACGAGGCACTCGATCAGGTGTTCGATGCTGAACTGACGCGCCGGTCTGCCGTCGCACAGGCGGCCGAAACGATGCGGCAGCTCGGCGGATTTATCCGCATCGAGAGCGCCGAGGGCGTCGGCACCGCCGTGCATCTCTATTTGCCGCGCACCAAAGCCGAGCCTGCGGCAACGGACGAAGCGGCGGCTGCGGCCGCCGCCGAATAGCCGCCCCGATCAGCGCACGAAACCGGCGCTGCGCGGGATCATCAGCGACAGTTCGGGCAGGCAGATAATCAGCATCAGCCCGATCAGCAATGCCAGCACGTAGGGCCAGTAGCCGCGCGCGTGCTCGCCCACCGATACTTCGGCAAACTTCAGCGCCATCAACAGCCCGACACCCATCGGCGGCAGAAACAGCCCGATGCCGACCGCGGCGGTCTGCACGATGTCGAAATGGATCGGGTTGATGCCGATACGCGTCGCGATCGGGAACACGACCGGGATCAGCACGACGGCGGCCGGCAATCCCTCCAACACCATGCCGAACACCATCGTGATCAGCGCGACGCCGAGGAGGAACAACCATTGCGCCGATTCCAGCGGGCGCAGAATCTCGCCAAGCAAGAGCGGCACGCCGGTGACGCCCATCAGGTATTGGAAGATCGTCGCGACGGCGAGCAGGAAGACGACAACGGCGGTCAGTATCGCGCTGTCGTAACCGATGCGCAGGATCTCCATCCAGCTGAGGTTGCGGTAATAGAGGCGGGCGGCGATCAGCGAATAAAGCGCGACGATCGCGCCCGCCTCGGTGGCGGTGAAGGCGCCGAGATAAAAGCCGCCGAGGATGACGAGCGGAATGACCAGCGGTACCGCCGCCGCGCGTAACGAGCGCAGCAGAAACAAGAGGCTCGGCCGGGTATCCTTCGGCCACCCCAGGAGATGCGCCTGGATCGCGACTAGCGCACAAAGGCACACGCCGATGACCGCGGCCGGGATAAAGCCGGCGAGAAACAGCGCGACAACCGAGACGTTGGTGACCTCGCCGATGACGATCATGAAGATCGCCGGCGGCACCAGCATGCCCATCGCTGTGCCGGAAGCGATCAGCGAGGCGCCATCAGCCGAGCGGTAGCCGGCGCGCCGCAAGGGCGGCATCAAGGTCGAGCCGAGCGCCGACACTTCGGCCATCTTCGAGCCGCAGATATCGGAGAAGAAATACGACACGACGATGACCGACATGCCGAGCCCGCCGCGCAGCCAGCCGACCAGCGCCCGCGCGAGGTCGACCAACGCGTTCGACATGCCGCAGCGTTCCATAACAGTGCCGGCAAAGATAAAGCTCGGGATCGCCAGCAAGATCCAGTTCTGCGACGCGCCGATCAGGCTGGAGGCGAGCATTTCGAGCGAGTAGCCGCCGAGCACCAGCCCCAGGATCGCCGCGGCGCCGAGCGCGAAGACGATCGGCATCGAAAAGGCGACGAGGAAGGCGAACAGCAGCCCGGTCGAGGCGAGCAGCATGATCAGTCGTTCCCCGCGGCCGCTGCGCCCGAGCCGTGAAAGACATCCGGTGGCGGCGGCGGCTCGAACGCGGTTGCGAGGCCATAGAGCACGATGAGCGCGCCGCCGACCGCTGGCGCCGCATAAAGCCAGGCGAGATTGAGTTCCAAGGCCGGCGAGGTCAGCAGGCTGTTGACGATCGCCAGCTTCACCCCATACCAGGCGGCGAGCCCGCCAAACCCGGCGATCAAGAGATGCGTCGCGACATGGATCGCGCGCTGCGCGGGCATCGGCAAGCGGTGCGTCAGCACCCGCAAGGTGAAATGGGCGCGTTCGCCAATCGCGATGCCGGCGCCGATCATCGTCATCCACGCCAACGCGTATTCGCCGACCTCCTCGACCCAGAAAAAATTGATCGGGTCGAGATCGAGCCAGTCGGTCACCGGCACCATGACGTACCGCAGAAAGACCCCGACGATCAGATCACCGATCGCCAGGATCAAGAGGCCGGTCAGCACGATCTTCGGCAAGAGCAGCACGACATCGCGCACCCGCCATGGTGCGGCGGGCAGATCAGACGCAGCAGCGGCTTCGTTTGCCGTCACCGCGGGCTCAGACCTTGGTTGCGACGATTTCTTCCCAGAGCTCGGGGAATTGCTGCTTGTAGGCCGGCCAGACTTTTTCCTGCGCCAATTTGCGGAACGCGTCGACATTGGCGGTATTCACGGTCATTCCCTTGGCTTCGAGAAGCTCCTTGGCCTTGTCGAGATTGTCGACGCTCTCGGTCAGCTGGCGCACCTTGGTCTGGGCATTGCGCGAAGCGTCTGCGATCAATTTGCGCTGGCTCTCGGTCAGCCCGTTCCAGAGCTCGAGATTAATGACCGCCGCGGTCGGCCCATAATTGTGATAGGTCATCGAGCAGTATTTCGACACCTCATACGCCTTTAGCGCCAGGATGTTGACGATGGGCAGATCGGCGCCGTCGATCACCCCCTGCTGCGCCGCCGGGATGACCTCGCCCCACGCCATCGGCACCGCGACGCCGCCAAGTCCGTTGATCGTGTCGGCAAACACCTTGGCCTGCTGCACGCGCATCTTGAGACCGCGCAGGTCTTTCGGCTCGGCGATTGGCCGCTTGCTGTTCCAGAAATGGCGGAAGCCGTAATCGTAGAAGAACAGGACCTTGAGCTTGTACTTGTCCTGGAACTGCTTATCGAGCCGGTCGCCGACCGCGCCGTTGAACATCTTATAGGCCTGGTCGTAGCTGGCGATCAGATACGGCACGAGAAAGACGCCCATCTCAGGAAACACCGTCGCCGCGGCCCCGCCCGGATCGCCCATCGCGATGTTGCCGGCCTTGACCGCGTTGATGATCTCCAACTCTTTCGTCAAGAGCGTGCCGCCGTGGAATTCCATCGCGAGCTCGCCATTCGAGCGCTCGGTGACCTCTTTCGCCATCGCCTCGAAGGCGACGGCCGAGGATTCCGGCGATGCCGTCACATGCGCGAAGACGAGCTTTTTCGGCTGCGCCTGCGCAAAAGCCGGCGCCTTGGCGAGCGCGACGACGCTGCTCGCGGCAGCGGCTTGCAGGATGCGGCGGCGGGTGGCGGGCACAATTCGAGTCACAGGCGGTCTCCCCCGATATCGCGTTGTTCTGGCGGCCACTATAGCAGCCGCGGGCGGGCGCGCTACAAACTGAGCGGTTCCAGCTCGACCCAGCGACGCTCGCGATCGCTCTTGTAGCACGCTTCGGCGAGCTGGACGCTTTTGGCGCCTTCGAGGAGCGGCGCCGAAAACGGCGCGTCCTCGGCGACATGGCGCAGGAACAATTGCCAGCCGGCTCGGTAGCCGTTTTCGAAGGGCAGCACGTCCGGCACTTCCTGCCACTGCTCGTCGAAATTCATCTGCTGCGGCTGCTCGGGGCTGAAGAACGGCCGTGGCGTGGCGATGAGCGGCTGCACGAAGCAACGATGCAGGCCGGCAACCGCCGAGCCCAACGTGCCGTCGACCTGGATCTGCAACAGGTCGTCACGCTTGACGCGGCTCGCCCAAGACGAGCTGATCTGCGCCAGAACACCGCCCTCCAGCTCGAACATCGCGAAGGCGTGATCCTCGACATCGACCTCGTAGGGCTTGCCACTCTCTTCGATCCGGCGCGGCTGCGCGGTCGCATGGCGGCACGAGACGGCGCTGATCGGGCCGAGCAGGCGGTCGAAGATGTAGCGCCAATGCGCAAACATATCGAGGATCAGGCCGCCGCCGGTCGCCTTCTGGTAATTCCAGCTCGGACGCTGCGCCGGGAAGAGATCGCCATCGAACACCCACCAGCCGAAATCGAGCCGGATCGACAGCACGCGTCCGAAGAAATTCGATTCATATAGTTTGCGGAGCTTTTTGAGGCCGGGCAGGAAC
>WNGC01002265.1_pt1 | contig 16664 bp, 8 predicted proteins | sample 5400051 | NCBI WGS metagenome assembly WNGC01 (sample SAMN13153368, study PRJNA577476) | soil metagenome | isolation source: 20 cm soil or saprolite under grassland replicate 2 | place: USA:California | collected 2016-06-15
CCGAGCCGCGCATCATCCGCTCATGCGAGAAACCCGGGATGACCATCGGCTTCGTCGTCCAGATATTGGCATTTGGTGTCCCCGTCCAGGAGACCGGCATGTTTGCGATCACGCCCACGATCGTGTGCGCCACGCCATCGAGCATGATCGTTTTCCCGATGATGTCCTGAGTGCCGGCGAACCGCGCTTTCCAGAAACGATCCGTGATGATGGCCACATCCGCGCCCTCTTCTTCCTGCGGCAAAAACGTTCGGCCCATGATGGGCCGCACTCCGAGCACGTCGAACCAGTTCGCCGTCGCTTTGAAAATCGGCACCGACAACGGATCGCCGAGACCCGTCACCGTCGCCGCCTGTTGATTCTCTGCCGCGAACCCGGAGAAAATCGTCTGCGCGTCGCGATAAAGCATGAACCGCGGCGCCGACATCTGGAACTCGTCCGTCCGGTCTTTCCCCTTGGTCAGAATATGCAGGACCCGCTCCGGTTCCTGGAACGGCAGCCCTTTGAGGAAAAGATCGTTGATTAATGAAAAGATCGCCGTGTTGAGGCCGATACCGAGCGCAAGTGTCAGGACAGCGACGAGAGTGAACCCCGGCGATTTGCGAACCTGGCGAAGAGCAAATCGAATATCGTTCATAAAAGTGTTGGGTTAAGTTTGTAGTTCATTCGGCTCGAAGCGCGATGATCGGATCCACGCGTGACGCGCGACGGGCCGGCAGCCAGGAAGCCAGGAAAGTTGCAGCAAAAAGAAGCGCGCCTACGCCAAGGTAAATTCTCGGGTCGATCCCTTTGACTTCGAAAAGCACGCTTTGCAATGCGCGCGACAATGCGAGAGCCGCAACCAGACCAATCACCGACCCGATCAGCAGCAATTGCATTCCATGCGAAAGGATGAGCGTGCGAATTTGCGCCGGGCGCGCGCCGAGTGCGAGACGAATTCCGATTTCACGGACGCGTTTGAGCGTGGTATAGGCGAGCAATCCGTAAAGACCGATCGTCGCGAGCACCAGCGCGAGCCCGGCAAAGACAGAAAACAGAAAACTTAACAGACGTTGGCTCCCCCAGGTTTCGCGCACGCGATCTGTCATTGGACGCGCATCGAACACCGGTAGCGAGGAATCGATCGAGGTGACGGCGTCGTGAATCGCGCGCTCGAGTGAGGCGGAGGCCATTGTCGATCTTACGAAGAGGGTGAGGCCCGTTCGCTGGGCCTGCCCTAACGAACAGTAGATCACCGGTAGTGGGGCCATTTCGTCAACCGCGTGAAAACGCATTTTCGCCACGACGCCGATGATCTCGCTCATGACCCAGCCCTCATTGTCGTTGCCGGCGTCAACTCCGAGGCGTTTGCCGATTGGATCTTCGCCGGGAAAATATTGTTCGGCCATTGCTTGATCGATAATGATCACGCGCGGTGAATCTTTTTTGTCGCGCTCGTTGAACGTACGGCCGCGAACCAGCGGCACTTTGAGTGTCTGAAAATAATCGCCGGCAACGACTTCAAGATCGCTGTTCAACATATCCGAAGGTTGCGGGCGCGGGTTCTCTTCGCGCCAAAATCCAGTTTGCCAGCCGCCCATGAGCGGCCCGTTCGAACTGATCGCCGCACTTTGCACACCAGGTATCGCGCGCACTTTATCGAGAAGTGCCTTGGCGAATGTGTCGATCTTGTCGCGGTTGTTGTAGACACGCCACGGCAACTCGAAACGCGCGGTGAAAAGAGCGCGCGGCTCGTAACCGAGCGAGAGCGATTGCAGTCGCGAAAAACTTTTGAGAACCAAGCCCGCCGCGACCAACAAAGTGAGCGTGAGTGCAATTTCGCTAATCACCAGCCAATCCCGAGCACGTTTGGCCGATGGCGGATCGCCACTACCCGAAGACCCTTCTTTCAACGCAATCTGGACGTCCGCGTGCGAGGCTTGCCATGCCGGCCATAATCCGAAAAGCACCGTGGTGACCGATGCGATCAGGAAGGTGAATCCCAACACGCGCAGATCAAAGGAAACTTCTTGAAACCGAGAAACGTCCGCCGGACTCAGCGCGACCAATCCGTTGCGAACCCAAACCGCAAACAAAAAACCAAGCGCTCCGCCAATAAGCGCTATTAAGAAACTTTCGACCAAGAGCTTTTTGATGATTTGGCCGCGGGTCGCTCCGACTGCGGCGTGGATCGCGAATTCTCTCGCTCGCGTCGCACCTCGCGCGGCAAACAGATTGGCTAGATTGGCGCAAGCAATTAACAGAACGAGACCGACAGCTCCGAGCAACAGTCCGAGATTCGTCCGGTACTTGCCGACAAGATTATCAATCAACGGCGTTACAACGGCTGTTTCTCCGCGGTTTGTGTCCGGATACGTTTTCTCCAGACGCGCCGCGATCCCCTTCATTTCCGTGCGTGCTCGCTCAACCGTCACGCCGGGCTTGAGCTTGCCCCAAACGTAAATCATTGGATGGATCGCTCGAGACATCCACACGTCGTTGTTGCTGCGACGCATCATCGACAGCCAGACATCCGTATCCTGGGGGGGCGTCATTTGCCGCGGCATGACGCCGATCACGGTGTAACTCTGATCGTGAAGTGTGATTGCCTGGCCGAGAACCTTGGGGTCGCGATTGAACGCCCGTTGCCAAAGCCGATCGCTGATGATGACCACCGGTGGCGCCCCAACTTTATCTTCATCTTCGCTAAACGTTCGCCCGATCTCCGGCGGCAGTCCGATGATTTTGAAAAAGTTTCGCGTCACCGACGCGCATGAAACGCGCTCCGGGTCGCGTCCCGGAATTCCGCTAAGATTTCGCGATTCCTTATGAGTCGCGGCGAGATGTTCAAAAATGGTATTGTCCTTTTGCCAATCAAAATAATCTGGGAGCGCCACCGAATAATCCTGTCCCGGCCCGGACGATTCGTTCAGGACCATGATCCGGTCGGCATCAGGATAAGGCAGCGGCCGGAGCAAAACGGCGTTGACGGTGCTGAAGATGGCGGTGTTCGCGCCGATCCCGAGCGCAAGCGTCAAGATTGCAATCGCGGAAAACGCCGGATTGTTGACGAGCTGTCGCAGAGCAAACTTTAGATGATTCATATCATTCAGTGCGGAGAGCTTGAATGGCCTGGTTCATTCGGCTCGCAAGGCGATGATCGGGTCGACGCGCGTAGCGCGGCGGGCCGGGACGCAGCAGGCGATCAGCGCGACTGCGACTAGTGAAGAAACAGCTGTAATAACAGCCGCGGCATCGATCGCACCAACATTGTAAAGCAGCGACATCAACGCGCGGCCAGCTGCGATCGCGCCGAGCAATCCGATTGCGGTGCCAATGGCCATCAGTGTCATGCCCTGGCCGAGCACCAGCTTGAAAATGTTTGTGCGCTCCGCGCCGAGCGCCATGCGAATCCCCAGCTCGCGAGTGCGTTGTGTAACCGTAAGCGCCATCACCCCGTAAAGACCGACGCTTGCGAGCACTAGCGCGAGCACGGCAAATGCCGCCAACAACACCATAGTCAAACGGCGCGTTGCCAAACTCAATGCGATGGCTTGATCCATCGTGGTGATCTGTCCGATCGGTTGATCCGGATCGAGCGCGTGCACTTCGCGTTTAACCGCGGCTACCAGCGGGCCGACGTCGCGCAGCTTTGTACGAATGTGCAAAGTGTTCGCTCCCTGCGGATCCTGCGACGCCAGTAAGTACTCTTCCACCATGTACATCGACTCTGTGTTGAATTCGCCTGGAGCTTCATTCCGTGTTCGCGGAACTACCCCGATGATGGTCATCGGCGGCGCGTGTTCGTCCGTTGACTCGTTATCGTCAATGTGCTGGCCTATGGGATCTTTTCCGGCAAAATATTTCTGCGCGAAAGACTCGTCGATGATGATCGAGCGAGAGTGGCCCTTTTCGGCGGGTAAATCCTCCGGACCAAATCCGCGACCTCGAAGAATTGGCATTCCCATCACACGGAAGTAGTCGGGCGACACAGCACTAATTTCTGCCGGAGGCTTTTGTCCCAGCGGGACCGGCGGAGTACCAGTGACATGAAAGCCGCTGTCCCATTCGTTGTCGTCGAACGGACTGTTGGCACTGATGGCCGCGGCTTCGACTCCCGGAAGGTTTTGGATGCGTTGCAACAACTGGGTCCAAAACGCGTCCTTCTGCTCGTTTGTTTTGTACTTCGCGTCAGGCAGCGAGATTTCGAAATTTACGACCCCTTGCGGATCGAAACCGAGCGGCGCGTTCTGTGCATGCCAGAAACTTTTCAAGGTCAATCCCGCACCGGCGAGTAGAACGATTGCGAGCGCGACCTGTGTGATCACGAGACCAGAGCGCATGCGGTGGCTGCCCAGTCCGTCGCTCGCGCTGCGGCCGCCTGCTTCATGCAGCGCGAGCGAAATCGATTCGTTGTTTGAGATTCGCCAAGCGGGCCAGACGCCAACGAGCACGCCAGCCAGCAAAGACATGAATGTGGTGAAACCGAGCACTTGAAAATCAATTCTTGCCTCGTGAAAACGCGGCAGCTTCGACGGTGTGAGCGCGAGAATTGCATCCATGCACCACATCGTCAGCAAAACTCCCGCAGCAGCACCGATCACGGCCAGCAAAGTGCTTTCGACAAGCAGTTGCCGTGCGATCACCCAACGGCTGGCACCGAGCGCCGCGCGCACTGCGATTTCTCTGCTGCGTGCCAGAGCGCGTGCGAGTTGCAGGTTCGCAACATTCGCACACGCGATCATGAGCACGCAGAGGACAGCAGCGAGTAACAAGTTCAAGCTGGTGCGGTAATCGCCGACCGTCGTGTCAAACAACGGCCGCATCGTGATTCGCCGCCCTGTGTTCGTTTGCGGATATTTCTTCTCGAGATCAATCGCGATTGCATTCAGATCAGTCATCGCCTGCGAGATGGTCACACCAGGTTTCAGCCGCCCGAGCGCCCAAAAACCCTGGTGGTTATCGCGATTCCGCATCCATGGTTCGTTGGCGATCTCGCTCAGCGGAACTAGTACATCTGGATTTCGGCCAAATTGGAGTTCGGTCGGAAACACGCCGATGATCTCGCGCGCCAACCCATCGATCAGCACGCGCCGGCCAAGCACGGATGGAGAACCAGCGAAATGATGTCGCCACAAGCTTTCGCTAATCAGCGCGACATTCGGCGCGCCCGCCGTGTCGTCTGCCGCGCTTAAATCGCGGCCGATCTTCGGTGCCAGTCCAGCCAGTTCATGTAACCGACCGAGCCGCGTTCAAACGCGTTCGAGCGCTCGCGCAGTACGATCAACTTGTCCGCATCAGGATACGCCAGAGGCCGCAGCAGCACTGCGTTTACGACGCTGAAAATCGCAGTGTTCGCACCGATGCCGAGCGCAAGCGCGAAGATGGCGACGATCGTAACGCTCGGATTTTTCACGAGCTGTCGAAGTGCGAAGCGAAGATCGTCTAGCATCTGAGTCACCTCCGCGGGTTATTCATAACGCAGCGCGACCATTGGATCGACCCGTGTGGCGCGACGCGCTGGAACAAAACAGGAAATCGCCGCGACAAGCGTAAGCATTCCGGCAACCGCAAAATAAATCGTCGGATCGAGGGCGTTGACTTTGAACAGAATGGTTTTCAACGCCCCGGCTCCGACCACGCCGAGAAGCAACGCGATCCCACCGGCACCGAGGGCAAGACCGATGCCGAGCTGCCACGCGCCTTGTTGCATCACCATTCGAAAAATGCGCGCAGCGTCTGCGCCGAGCGCCATGCGAATGCCAAACTCCTGCGTGCGTTGGTTTACCGAAAAACTCATCACGCCATAAAGTCCGACAGCCGAGAGAACGAAGGCGATAATTCCGAAAATCGTGAAGAGCGTCGCGATGACGCGGTTGCCATTCAGAATTTCATGATGAAACTGGGCAGGCGTTCCCGGAAAATAGATTGGAAGATCGCGGTCGAGCTGAGAGACCGCTCGACTCAGCACGGGCCCAAGTGTGTCCGCGCGCAAACCTCCGCGCGGTCGGACCAGAATGGTACAAAATTGAGTAATCAGATCGCTGCCGAGAAGCGGCATGTAAAATCCTGCATTTTCGGTCTGTTGATCGAATGGGCCCTGCATTAACGTGTCAGGAACGACTCCAACGATCGTGCGCCACGGTTGCGTCTGACCGGGATTGAAAATACGGACCTGGTGACCGATCGCGCTTTGATTGCCCCAGTACTTGCGGGCGAAGCTTGCATTCACAATCGCCACCGGTTGTTTCGAATCGACGTCGTCGATCGTGAAGTCGCGTCCTTCTAGAATTTTTAAACCGAGTGAACCAAAATAATCGTCGGAGATTGATTCGTAATTGGCGCGCGGGCGATCGCGGTCGGTCAGGTAATTTTGGCCGTCGACTTCGATCTGGCCGGCGCCGGAAAATGTCATTTGGAACCGGCTCGACAGTGCGGCATGGTCAAATTGTGGATCGGCCCGCAAGGACCGGATGACGCGTTTGAAAAACTCGCTGCGCGCTTGCTGAGTTGGATAAGCGCCCTCCATCAAAGCCATGCGCGCGGAGTAGACCGCATTTTCGTCGTAGCCGTAATCGAGCTTGGTTTGATTCCGGATCGATTTGATTTGCAGCGTTGCAGCGATCAAAAGCGCGGCGGTCAATGCGATCTGGCCAATCACGAGGATTCGCGTAATCACGTTGACCAGACGACTACTATTGCCACGGCCGCCTTCTTTCATGATCTCAGCCGCGTTGCCTCGTGCGCTGAGATACGCAGGCACCAAACCGGAAACGAGCGTTGCGAGCAGCGTGATCAAGAGGGTGAAAGCGAGAACACGACTGTCGATCGTGAATTGCCACCAGTACGGCAACGGGAAGGGCGACGCGCTTAACGCCCGCACAAGCATATCGACCCCCCAATAGGCCAGGAGAACGCCGGCTGCCGCGCCAAAGACCGCGACCACCAGACTTTCGGTCAACATTTGCCTAACAAGTCGCCAGCGGGTCGCTCCGAGCGCACCGCGAATCGCCAGTTCCTTTGCGCGCAATGCCGCGCGCCCGAATTGCATGTTCATCACATTTACACACGCGATCAGCAAGACGAGGATCACCGCGGCCAGCATTGCCCAAACGCTCTGCCTCAACCCGATGAACGTGAACGCGTTCAACAGCGGCATCACACTCGCAGACGTAAAATTTTGGTTCGTTTTTGGGTTGTCCTGGGCTATATGCTTGGCAAGCGCGATAAACTCCGCATTCACCTGGTCGAGCGTGACTCCCGATTTAAGCCGGCCCATCACTGCGGGTGCGTTGTTGCTCGCCCCGAGCCGCAAATCCCCGCGTGGCTGCGGCGGGAACTCATTATATAGAGGTGTCCACAGTTCCTCCGAGAACGGGAACTTAAAACCGGGTGGCATGACCCCAATGATGGTGGCCGCCTTGCCATTCACTCGCACACTCTGGCCGATGATGTTTGGATTGGCTGCGAAGTCTCGGCGCCAGATTTCATCGCCAAGAATCAACGTTTTCTCAGCGCCCGGCTTGTTGTCTTCCGCGGTGAAATCGCGACCCAGGACCGGTGACACGCCGACGATTTTGAAAAGGTCTTCGCTGACATAACCACCGGTGTAACGTTGCGGATTGTTCTTGTAGGTAACGTTGATGGTCGATCCGCTCAGATAAGCAGCCATCATCGAAAACGATTTTTGCGCCGCCTTGAGATCTTCGTAATCCTGCGCGGTCGGAATCTGGCCTACTCCGAAGTTATTGTTTTGATCGCTCGCCTTGGGATCAATCAGTCCAACGCTGACCAATTGTTCCGGATGCGGAAAGGAAAACCCGCGCAACATGATCGTGTTGACCACAGTGAATTGAGTCGTCGCACCGCCAATGCCGAGTGCTAGGACAAGCACCGCAAGAAAGCAAAACGATTTTTCCTTGAACAATACGCGCATTCCGACGCGCACATCCTGACGAAACGAATCTAGAATCATGTGAATTTACCTCCGTTATTTGTTAACAATCCAACCGTCTCGCAGTTGAATGATGCGTTTGCCGTACGACGCGTTCTTCTCCGAATGCGTCACCTGCACGATGGTCATGCCTTCATCATTGAGCTTGCGAAAGAGCTCCATGATTTCTTCGCCCTGACTGGAATGCAGGTTTCCCGTGGGTTCATCGGCGAGCAGAAGTCTCGGCTCGGCGATGATCGCCCGGGCAACCCCGACCAGCTGTTGTTGGCCGCCGGAAAGCTGGCGCGGATATAAATCTTTTTTACCGACGATCTGAAAACGATCAAGCATGTCGGCCACCAGCGCCGCGCGTTCGCTTTTGCTGTAACGACGGTACGACAACGGAATATCGAGGTTCTCGTAGACCGTCAGGTCATCGAGTAGATGATATTGCTGAAACACGAACCCGATCTGTTCGTTCCGGAGCGCGGCGCGCTCCTTTGGCTTTAAATGATGCACCTCGGTTTCATCGAAAAAATATTCACCGCGCCAGCCGTGGTCGTGCATCCCGAGGATGTGCAGGAGCGTCGACTTCCCAGCGCCCGATGGACCCATGACCGAAATGAAGTCGCCTTCCTGGATATCCAAATTGATCTCGCGCAAGACGTAGAAAAATTTCTCCTTCCCGAGCGGATAACTGCGTTCCAGATTTTGGAGACGGATCATACGTTTATTCGGCGTGTAATGCTTGGACTGGATTCACCCGCGTAGCGCGCCTGGCTGGTAGCCACATGGCAACAAACGCGGCAAGGGTCAGCACCGCCGGGGCGACCGTAAAAGCAATCGGATCAAGGGCGCCAATTCCATAAAGAATTCCGCTGACAATTCTTGCGGTCGCGACAGCCAACAGCAGGCCAATGGCGACTCCACTGAGCAACATGATGGAGCCTTCCCGCAGGATCATTCGCAACACCGCTCCGGCTTGCGCTCCAAGCGCCATCCGAATGCCGATCTCACGCGTGCGGCGGGCCACCGAATAAGCTTTGACTCCGTAGAGACCCACTACGGCCAGACCAAGTGCGAGTCCGCCGAAGATGGAAAACAAAGTCGCGCCCGCGCGAACAAGCCAAAGATCAAGATTCGCATCGAGATGTTGAGCGAAGGTTCGCAACGAAAGAATTGGGATTGAGGGATCGAGATCGCGCACCGTGCGCCGAAGTAAATCGGCCGTGGTGGATTCGCTTCCGGGCGGGAGCGAATGAAAGCGAACGAAAAAGAAAACATCGCTTTGGAATCCGCGAGCGAACGGCAAATAAATCCCGCCGGCCAGCTCCTTTTCAAACAGGGCAATGCGAGTGGATGGCACAATGCCGACTATTTCGATCGTCTCCTGCTGCTTCTGGCCTTCATTCAAATCGGCGCTCCCTCCAAGATGGCCGCCGCCGTCGCTCTGGGCTGAGGGAGTATTTGCCGCCGCATATTGGATGCGCTGTCCAAGTGCGTCCGCATCCGGCCAGAGTTTCTTTGCCAAAACTTCGTCAATAATCGCCACCTTCGGACCGGGCTGAGTCGCCTCAGCTTCGGTGAACGCGCGACCACGCACGACTGGCAAGCCAACGGTTGAAAAATAATCTGCGCCGACGCTGTTCCACGGAACATCGAAAGCGAGCCCCTCCGCGGCAGTAGCCGGCGTCGCATCGGGAGCGAGATTGAAGCCGGCGCGTTGAACTTTTCTAGTCGATTCAAACATTCCGAATGGAACGATTGAACAGATGCTCGCGTGCTCCACGCCCGGCAGCGCCGCGAGTCTGTCGTTCAGGTTGCGATAAAGCTCCTGTGCGCGTTTCGGCTCATAACCAGCCAAACTCGCATCAACTTCCAGAATGTAACTTGCGCCTGGTTTTAGTCCGATATCAACGGATGCGGCCTTGCCTGCGCCACGAATGAACAATGCCGCCGCGGTGATCAGTGCGAGCGAGAAGGCGATTTGCACGACCACGAGTGGGTGGCGCGGTAGAAATTTCCAGCGCCGGCGTACCACGTCTTCCCCGGCATGTTCCTTCAGATCAGTCACGAGCGCGCGGCGCGAAATTTTCAAAGCCGGCCCAAGCGCAAACATCAGCGTACCAAGCAGGCAAAATCCAAACGTCGCCCCCAAAATTGCGGGGCTCGGTCCGCTCAACCACACAATGTCGAGCGGCATCAGCTTGCGCATGGAGGCAATCAGCAAATCTGACGACCAAAGTCCAAGAACGAGACCACCAGCGCCGCCAAGCAACGCGAGCACGAAACCTTCTGTGAGAAGCTGGCGAATGATCCGCCAACGGCTGCCCCCGAGCGCGAGGCGGATTGCGATCTCTTTGCGGCGCGCCGTCGCGCGTGCGAGTAGCATGTTAGCCAGGTTGAGGCATGCCGCCAGCAACACCACTGCCGCCATTCCAAGCAGCAATGGCGCGATGACTTTTATCCCACCCTCGGCCCCAGGGTTATTGCTTACCGAATTACGCGACACCGGCGCGGTCATGAACGTCTGATCCTTTTGCTCAACGGGGTAGGCTTTTTCTAAATTGGCCGCCAGCCCTTGGAGTGCAGGCTTGGCTGCGGTTGCGGTCATCCCAGGTTTCAGCCGGCCCACGATGCGCAACTGCGTTCCTTTGCGATCGTCGATAGTCGTCTTGTTGTCGGAATTAAAATCGTTCGCTACCTGATCGTAAACACTCATCGGCAACCAAACTTCCGGAGAAAGAATTGTCATCGTGCCGACAAAACCCTTCGGCGTAATTCCGACGATCGTGAAAGAGCTGCCGTTGATGAGTAAGTGAGAACCGAGCACGCCAGGATCGAGGCCGTGCCTTGCCCAATAACTGTAACTGACAATCGCGACCTGCGCGTCGTGGCCTGGCGTTTCCTCCTCTGGCAAAAATGAACGGCCGCGCGCCAATGGAACGCCCAGGACTGAAAAATAGTTCGAGGTAACGACAGCGCTGAAGGCGCGCCGCGTATCGCCTTTCTGGCCCAGACCAATGAACGCCAAATTGAAGCCCATTGCGTCACTGAAAACCGTGTTCTGCTGACGGATGTCGAGATAAGTGGGATAAGAAAAACCGCGGAACTTCTTTGGATCCTTCTTGTCCTGAGAAAACAGCTGCACCATTTCGTGCGGATTTGCATAAGAGGGAGGAGCAAAGAAAAGGGCGTTTACGAGGCTGAACACAGCAGTGTTCACGCCAATGCCAAGCGCGAGCACAGTTGCCGCTGCAATTGTAAATCCCGGCGCCTTGAACAACTGGCGGAAGGCAAATTTGAAATCGCGAATCATAGTCACGCGTTGTGGCCGAGCACGACCATTGGGTCGGCTCTCGTTGCGCGCATCGCCGGGAGGTAGCTCGCGGCCAGCGCAACGGCGCCGAGTAAAATTGTCACCAGCACAAACGTCGTCGCGTCGAATGCGCTCACGCTGTAGAGCAATGCGCGCAACGTATGTGTACTCATCAAGGCGACGATGAGGCCGATGATTGTTCCGACTGAAATCAGTTTGAGTGAACGGGAGAGGACCATTTTGAGCACATCACTGCGCTGCGCGCCAAGCGCCATTCGCACACCGATTTCGTGCGTGCGTTGAACAACCAGGAACGACATAACACCGTAAATGCCGACACTCGCCAGCAGCACCGCGATGCCCGCAAACACTCCCAGCAAAACTACCGAAAGCCGTCGCGGCGCGATCGAATCGGCAATAACGTTTTCGAATGTACGAACGTTCGCCAAAGGCAGGGCAGGATCGATCCCCCGGAGTTCGCGGCGAATCGCTGGAAGCAAACCGCCCAGGTCCTGGTCGCTCCTGATTACGTATATCGTTGTGAAATACGGCTCCTGAGCGAACGGAACGTACATTTCCGGCTTTGGCTCGACATCCAATCCGAAATGGCGCATGTCGCCGATAACTCCCACGATCGTGGTCCATTTCGGATTTTTCTTCGGGTTATCAAAGGTAATGCGTTTGCTCACAACATCTCCGTTCGGCAAAAATTTTTTCGCAAACGCCTGATTGACGATGATTACTCGCGGCGCGTCCGCATTGTCCGCTTCCGTAAAAAACCGGCCTTTGATCAACGGCGTCTGAAGAGCATGAAAATAGTCGGGCGAAACTTGCCGTTTTTCTTCGTCAGGAGTCGGGCTGTTGTCGGTTGAAGCTGCTCCTTCGATGTCGAAAGACCAATCGCTGTTGGTTCCGGCGAGCGGCAGGATCGTGGTGAATCCCGCAGCCTGCACTCCTGGCAGCGATGCGATTCGGCGTTGGGCTTCATTGTTGAAGCGGACGATCGACGCATTATCCGGATACTGAAGCTTCGGCAGTGAAATCTCGAACGTGAGCGCATTTCGCGGGTTGAACCCTGGATTCACGTTTTCAAGCTTCGCGAAACTCTTAATCAGAAGCCCGGCACCGCTAAGGAGCACCAGCGCGAGCGCGACTTCGGCGATGACCAGTCCATTGCGCAAACGATTGCGTCGCGTGCCTTGCGTTGAGCTTCGGCCGGCTTCCTTGAGTGTTTCAGTCAGCTCTGGTCGCGCGCTTGTGAGGCCGGGAGCAAGACCGAAGATGATTCCGGTGCCGGCACATATGGCCATGGTGATGCCCAACACGGTCAAATCGATGTTCACTTCGCGCAGCCGCGGCACGGTTTGCGCGCCGATCGCCTTCAATGATTCGATTCCCCACAGCGCGAGAACAACACCCACAACGCCACCGATCAGCGCTAGCAGCACGCTTTCAGTGAAAACCTGCTTGAGCAATCGCAGCGGACCCGCGCCAAGCGCTACTCGAACCGCCATCTCGCGCTCACGCGCGGCGGCACGCGCGAGCAACATCGTCGTGAGATTCGCACACGCGATCAGCAGGACGAGAAAGACAGCGGCGAGCAAGATGAATAGCGCGGAATGCATCCCACCCACTGCTAATTGCTGCAACGGGAACACGTCGCCGCCGAAACTGCCATCCTGGGTGTAATTCTCCGGATGCTCGCGGCGCATTTGCGCGTTGATGGTCTCGATCTCGGCCTGCGCCTGCGCGACCGGCGTTCCCATCGGCAATCGTCCGATGACGAAGTAGCCCCGCGAGCCACGTATTTTCATCTCATCATCGGTAAACGCGAGTGGTTTCCAAATCTCCGCTCGCTCGCGGAATTGGCCGCCGTTGCCGAGATTGAAAAGCTGAAGCGGAAAATCAAAACCGGCGGGCATCACGCCGACAACCGTGAAACTTTTGCCGTCGAGAAGAAGCTTCTTCCCCACGATCTGCGGATCGTTATTGAACCGGCGCTGCCAAAGACGCGCACTAAGGATAACGACATCGTCGCGACCGACCGTGCATTCTTCCGGCTGAAAGAATCGGCCTTTGACGGGCGCAACACCGAGCAACGGCAACACGCCTGCGGTCACGCTCGCGCCCGAAATGCGCTCGGGTCGATCTTCGCCGGCAAGATTGAAACTCGTATAACCAAACGCCCCGAGTTTTTCAAAACCGTGCGTGCGCGTTTCGTAATCGACCACTTCAGGCGGCGAAACGGGAAGCCGCTCGAGATTTTGCGATTTGAAATGCTGCAGAAGCAGGACGAGCTGCTGCGGATCTCGGTAGGGTAAAGGTCGAACGAGCAGCGCATTTACGAGACTCAGCACGGCGGTAGTCGCGCCGATCGCTAGCGCAACAGTCAGCACCGCGATTAACGTGAATCCGGGTTGCTTGAGTAGTTGTCGGAAAGCGAATTGAAGATCCTTGATCATAAATTCATCACTGTTCGCGGAGTGCCTGGACCGGATCGATGCGTGTTGCGCGCCACGCGGGTAAAAAACATGCAGTCAGCGAGGCAATCGTGATCACCATGATTGCGCATCCAAACGCGAGCGGATCGTGCGGGCTTACCTTGTAAAGCATGCCGCCCATCAAACGCGTGAGCATAATCGCCGCGACGACGCCAATGGCGACGCCTGAAGCAGTCAGGAGCAGCCCGCGTGACATCACCAAGCGAATGAGATCTCTTGTGCCTGCGCCGAGCGCCATGCGCAAACCGAGCTCACGCGTTCCCTGTGAAACGGTGTACGACACGACCGCGTAAAGGCCGATCGCTGCAAGGAACAGCGCCATCCCACCGAAAAGCGCAACGAGAGTGACGGCTAATCGCTGGCTGTAGCTGATTAGATCAATTTGGTCCTGCAGCCGGTCAGTGATCAGCGGCGCCAGGTTTGGATCGAGAGCGTGAACCTCGCGCGCAAGCGCGTTCATCATCGCGCCCGGTGTTTCGAAGGTCCGAATCAGCAAAGCGTTTTGGACGCGAAAATTCTGCCGGAGCGGTACGTAAAAGAATGGAATGGGCGTCTCAGTTTTGGTGTGGTAGTTCGCATTTTTAGCGATCCCGACGATCTGCAGCCAGCGATCTTTGGCCTTGAGACGTTGGCCGACCGGATTCTTCCCTGACCAATATTTCGCCGCCATCGTTTCGTTGATAATTGCGAGCGGCGGCACGTTCTCGTCGTCGGTGCGCGCAAACTCGCGACCGGAAACAATCGGAATTCCAAGTGTTGTGAAGTAATCTTCCGTGACTTCGATATGCTCTACTGTCGGTTGTTCGTTGGGCGGTGGCTGGTACCCGTCGACCTCGATGGGTGCCGAAGAAAAGACGTTGTAACTAAACGGAATCACACGCGTAAGTGCGGCCGCTTCGACGCCAGGCAGTGTCCGCACGCGATCCAGCAACTGCGTGTGAAAAATCTTCGCCCGGTCCAGCTTGTAGCCGGCCGAAAACAAATCAACCACGGAGGAAACCGTATTCGTGTTAAAGCCGGGACTCGCGTTTCGCATTTTAATGAGGCTTTGCAAAAGCAACCCGGTACCGGCGAGTAAAATGAAACTGAGCGAGACCTGCACGAGTACGAGCGCAGAACGCAGTCTTGATCTGCTGCTGCCGCCGAGAACGCCACCGGCTTCGGCTTTCAGCGCGTTTGAGAGATCGACATCGCTGGCGCGAATCGCGGGCACTAGCGCAAATAACAGAGTCGATGCCATGCAAATTCCGGCGCTCACGCCGAGCACGCGCCAATCGATTTGGCCGGGGTAGTCGATCACCGTTCCAGGCAACGGAGGGGGAAACGCAAGCACGAGTGCATTACGACACCAATATGCGACCGCAATTCCGCCGACCGCTGCAATGAGCGAAAGCAACAATCCCTCCGTCACCAATTGCCTGACCAGACGGCTTCGGCCGGCGCCGAGCGCAAGGCGCATCGTCATCTCATGCCGGCGCAACAGCGACCGCGCGAGCAAAAGATTACTGACGTTGGCGCACGCGATCAGCAAAACCAAAAACACCACCGCCATTGTGATCGCGAGCGTGGATGTCATGTTTCCGGCACCGTTGAAAGGCGTTTTCCACAATGGGACGAGCTGGTTCTCGTGGCCGCGGTTCGTATCCGGAAAATCTTTTTCCAAGCGTTGCGAGATGGAATTCAGCTCGGCCTGCGCTTTCTGACGTGACACGCCAGGTTTCAAAATCGCATAGCCCTCGATCCAGCGGGCGCCGCGGTCTTCCAATTTGTAGCCCGTAGTGTCGAACGTTTCCTGCATTGAAGTCGGCACCCAGAAACTGAATGAGTACCCGACGAACGTGCCGTGGAACCTTTCTGGCGCGACGCCGATGATCGTGTGCTGAACGCCGTTCATAAATTGCGTTCGACCGATAATGTTCGGATCGAAATTGTAACGATCTTTCCAGATCCGGTAAGAAATCACCGTGACGGGATGCGCATTACGTCCAGTTCCTTCATCGGCCCTGAATCCGCGCCCCAGAATTGGCCGCACACCGAGTGCGTCGAAATAATTTGCCGATACAATTCCAACGCTTGCCCGTTCAGCGCGATCGCCGACGCTCAGCGTCGTACCGGTGATGCGATCGATGATGAACGACTCAAGCAGCGTGGAGCTTTTTTCGAGATCAACGAAGTCGGGATAAGAAAGCCCATTGTGTCCTGGTACTCCGCGGGTCGTGCCAACAAGCGCGAACATTCGGTCCTGATGTGGCACGAGCGGATACGGCCGAATCAAAATTCCTTCGATCCAACTGAGCACCGCAGCATTCGTCCCGATGCCGAGTGTGAGGCAAAGCAGCGCAAGAATGGAAAACCCGGGGCTGCGCCGAAGCATTCGCAGACCGAAGCGAAGATCTTGGAGAAACGTTTGCATCTTTCGTTCGCTTCGTTTGAACGTTGATTGTTTATGCGGCCATGCGGTCCTCGACGATTTGACCGTCAAATAAATGCACGGTCCGATCCGCGTGCTGCGCGAAACGCTCGTCGTGTGTCACCATGCAAATCGTGGCGCCACCCTGATGCAGTTCTCTGAGCAGTTGCATCACCGCCTCGCCATTGCGCGAATCGAGGTTGCCGGTCGGTTCGTCTGCAAGCAGGATCGCCGGCCTGCCGGCGAGAGCGCGCGCGACCGCGACACGTTGCTGTTGGCCACCCGAGAGCTGGCTGGGCAAATGTTTTGCACGATGCGCCATGCCCACGCGCTCCAGGGCTTCGGTCACAAACGCTTTGCGATCGCTGGCGCTCGTGCCCCGGTAGGTCAGCGGCAATTCGACGTTTTCGAAAACCGTCAGATCGCCGATCAGATTAAAGCTTTGAAAGATGAAACCGATCTCGCGATTCCGAACGCGCGCGCGCTCTGCGAACGAGAGATTCGCGACCTCATGGCCTTTCA
>WNGC01001052.1_pt1 | contig 16636 bp, 17 predicted proteins | sample 5400051 | NCBI WGS metagenome assembly WNGC01 (sample SAMN13153368, study PRJNA577476) | soil metagenome | isolation source: 20 cm soil or saprolite under grassland replicate 2 | place: USA:California | collected 2016-06-15
TTGAAGGTAGATTGGATCTTTACCTTCGCGTGCGCAGCCTACAACCTGGTGCGCATGCGAAACCTGATGGCTGCGACAGTTCCGGCGCAGTAAGCCCAGGTCGTAGTGTCTCTGAACGGCGCTCCAAAGCCCACCTGGGCACGGCAGCGCGAAAAAAACGACCGAAAAACCGCCTTACATCTTGAAAAATGAAGCAAACGAAGACAGAAGCTGCACTTTCACGGAATTTTTCCGCAGCCTGCTAGGGATGACAAGTCTCGGGCATGCGGGCAATAAATGCAGTAGCAACAGATAAATGTAGCAGCGATTGACGGCGCCATATTTTTCATAGAAGATAGTTACATTGCACGTCGTAAGGGACCCCTTAAAGTTCGCTTTACTCACCCGGCCAGAAGTTAGGGATCATGCTGCAAGCCATTCTGTCCCGGGTTCACTACAACCTGATGCATCCAAAAACGCCGATGGCGATTATGCCGTTGGTCGAAGAGCAAATTCGAAGACAGCGGAGCAAAGCAGCCGTCCCGCAGCAAGAATGGCAGATGACTGAACGGCTGAAATGCCAGCCCGATCCGCCCGACCTGCTACTAACAATTGTTCAAGGCTTGGAACAGTTCGCCCATGATTATGAGCACCATTGCGAGATTGCGCGAAGCCGAGGACTGCAACCAATCTCTTCCAAGAGGGCCTGTGAAGCATTGCGGAAAATAGAAGAAGCAATTGAACGCCTGTGAAGTTTCATGTGCGCCAAATACTCCGATTTCGCCGCACTTCAAAGCCCTCGCGAAAAGTAGTCCGGAACCCATTGGTCCGCCAGGGCGTGACGAGAAAGATTGCGCCTCATTGTTGCGGTTGGCAAATCAATCTGCTGCTTCCTCCGCATTCTTCCGCCACTAATTCTTCGATCCGATCCCGCAATCCAGTCTGTTACTTGCAAAGTTTCCCGCGGGCCATTACGGTGTCAACTGTCATTCACTAACCCGTCAGTACAAAGTAACACTGACACTTCACTCCACGGAGGGTCACCAGGGGGCAATTTTGTGCGCCCCGCACCTCGGGCAGACTTGCCCCCTCCGTTCGCGGCTGGCTATCGCCGCCGGACATCGGCTAGGTGTTGCGACTGGTTTCCCGCCGCTTTGTGACGCGCACTGCCGGCCGGATGTTTAGGCCGAGGACAAATCAATTCAGCTCTGAGCAAAACTCGAGCGCCTCCGTGCACGTGGACTCTTGACCGATGCCATGAAAACGTTGCTAGAGGAAGGGCGCAGCCAGGAAGATTTCCCGGTTCGTGCCCAAGGCCGAGTTTACGGGCGTACCGGAAAACGAAACGAAAACGCCGGCACCGTCGATCGCCGGATTCATCCCCCCGTGGGGCTGATATTTGGCTCCGTTGGAGACCAGCACCGGCAGGGATAAGGTCGAGCACGTCGCAAACGGCGAGAAGCAAAAGCCCGTGGCGGCGACGACCAACTGATCGGCGGCGTTCGAGGAGGGCCCAAGCACGGCGCCAAACGCTACACGATTGCCGAAGGAAATCACAGGATTCGAGTTTGGAACAAGCTGCGAAGCGGTGCCCGCATTGGCCACAGGGATGAAGTCTGTTTGCGGCGTACAACCCGGCAGTTGCAAAAAGCCCGAGCTGCACGTGGTACGCAGGAAAATCCGCGAGCCGGAAGTTCCGCCGGAAACGAGATTCGTCGCGGTCGACGCAAAGGCGACTACAGCGCCAAGGGCTGCCGCCGACGGCGTGATGCTATCGCCGCCCGTGACCAGCTTCCCTTGCGCGTCCACGGAAACGGCGATCGTGGCGTTAGCACCACAGGGCGGAGCTCCGCCGGCAGTAGCTGGTATTGGCAGATTCAGGCACAGACTGCGGAGATAGACTTGATGGAAGACATTGCCCGGCATATTGCCCACGATATTATACGCGAGAGACTCGAAAGCAACACTGAGGCCGATTAGATCCAGCGACGGGTTGATGGAATCCTTGTCTCCCGGCTTGCCGCTAGAGTCGAGCGACGCCACGCTCGTCGTAGGCGTACAGCCCGGGAACATACCGCCGGTCTGACCCAAGCCTGGAAAGGAATTCGCCGGACAGTTCTGATAGAGATAAACCTGTTGAACGCCAACGGGAACGGCCATGCTCGTCAGATTCGTTGCTGTGGATTGGTACGCAACAAACAAGCCAAAACCAGAAACGGCGGGATTGCCACTCGGCGCGTTTCCAGGCTTGCCATCCACTCCCATCGAGACGAGACTTGTCTGCGGCGTGCAACTCGGTATCGGCCCAAAGACGCTGTTGCATGTATCGCGTAGATAAATCTGACCTATGGCCGGCGTGACGCCCGCTACGAGATTGGTGTCGTCCGATTCAAACGCCACGAGTCGACCGTCAGGAGAGACGACCGGCCGCTGGCTGCCCGTTGTGCCTCCCGCGCCGGCGCTGCCGTCGGCTGCGACTGAAATCAGCGTAGTTTGTGGCGTGCAATTGGGAATGACGCCAAAGCAATTCCTGCGCTCGTAAATCTGCGAAAGGCTGCTCGTAGCCTGCTGATCCAGATTCGTCGCCACGGAATCGAACACCACGAGTTCCCCACCCGCAGACACCGAGGAGCTTGTAACTCGCACCGTTGCCTGCCACTGGGGGACTTGCGTTGTTCACGGAGTCCTCGATCGGGAATTGGCTCATATTGATTACCAGGAAGCACTGTGGAGCCGAAGTACCACCCGAAGCTCCGGGATTCGTGATCGAGACTGGTACGGCCTGTGAACTGGCAATGGCTGAAGATGGAACTTGCACCTGAAGCACACAAGCGGAAACAGCAACACAGGGAGTCGGCTCTGTGGGCGTGAGCGTTTGCGAACCGAAAGTGACCGTCGCACCGGAAGCTACGTTGAGCGCAGCAATCGTCAGCGGGAAAGAGGTACCTCCCGCGGGTGCCGCCATCGGAGAAAAATTGATGATGGCTGGGGCGCCGGATCCGGTTGTTGAGGTCATAACCGTGAAAGTCGCACTGTTTGAAACAACCGACGCATTGGCAACGGAAACACTAATGGTTCCTGAGGAAGAGACGTCCTTCGAGGGCACGATTACCGACATCGTCTCGCATTGTGCCATGCTGGCCATGCTGGCTGGGCAATGGACTGGCGCTGAAACCGATGAAGGTGAAAGCGTGTCGTTGCCAAAACGCAGGATCTACGTCACAAGCAGGCCCGTGCCCGTAATCCCGAGCGTGAAATTGCCGCTGCCCGCGGGAACGCTGGTGGGCGAAATCGAGAGAATGGCCGTAGTAGTATCCGAAGGCGGGACTGCGGTGCCACCGCCGCATCCAAGGAAAGAAATCGAGATCCCGGCGAGGGCCCAAAGAAGAACCACCTTGCGCAGCATGTTCCACCGCCCGCCGGCTTGGCTGCGGGACTCCACCGCGCCGGCATCCGCGAGGTCGCGATCCTCAATGATTGAGGAAAGGGAGGCTGGGTGCACAACCCGAAATATGCGATGCCGGACAATCCGCTTTGGTTGCCATCGGTCGACGGCTTGGCTTGAGGTTACTCGGCGTTTTATATTTTGGCTTTACGGAGAGACAAAATTCAGGTATCAGGGTTGTGGCGCTACCGGAGCGATGCGCGAGAACCCCTTTAGCATTGGAAAAATCAACGGCCCAAGAGCCAAGTCCTTCAGAATAAAAGCGGCTGGGAATCCACCCTCTCCGCCAGAAAGATCCTTTCCTGAACCTTAATGATCCTTCGCACCGTTGTGCAGGTCCGCCGCATCTTCCTGATCCTTGTTGGGTTCACGTTACTGCTCCTGGGAATTATGATGATCTTTACGCCGGGTCCGGGCACGCCTGTGATCTTGATGGGCTTGGGTTTGCTCGCTGCCGAGTTTGTCTGGGCAAGGCGCATTGTGGATCGCATTAAGCGCGAAAGCGCGCGCTTGAAGGATATTTTATTGCCCCCGGAGAAATAGGAGTCATCCACTTCGTTATTCCTTGGAACTTGAGGAGGCTGATTTTGTCAATTCGCAAATCGTCTGTGGGAGAGGCCTGGTCCGGAAAGTGGGCGCTGGTCACCGGAGCCAGCGCAGGCATTGGAGTGGCTCTTGCAGAGGAACTGGCAAACGGAGGAACGCATCTTGTGCTGACGGCGCGCCGCAAAGACCGCCTCGAGGCGCTCGCCGAAGGGCTGACCTCGACCTACAAAATCCGAACAGAGGTTCTTCCCGCCGATCTGGCCGATCCGGCGGCTCGGGAAGGGATCTATGCTTTCACGCGAGAAAAAGGAATTGAAGTCGACCTGCTTATCAACAATGCCGGCTTCGGCAAATTCGGCGAATTCCCATTCGTTGATAAGCAGCGCCTCCTCCAAATGGTTCAGGTAAATTGCGCTGCAGTGGTTCATCTCACCCATCTCTATTTGCGTGAGATGACCGCGCGACGGCGCGGCGATATTCTGATACTGGCCTCCACTGCCTCTTTCCAGGCGGTGCCCTACATTTCCACGTACGCGGCGACGAAGGCTTTTGATCTTTTATTTGCCGAGGGGTTGGCCGAGGAAATGAAGCCTTACGGCATCCGCGTTTGCGCACTTTGCCCCGGCTCGACCCAATCCGAGTTTCATGCCGTCGCGGGGCAGGAGAAATTTATTCATCGAGCGGAGACCGCGCAAAAGGTCGCGCGAACCGGGTTGCGGGCTCTCGCCGCCGGAAAAAGCTACGTCATCTCCGGGCTCGGGAATTATCTGGGCGCGCACGGCGAACGGCTGGTTCCCCGTCGCTTGGTTACGCGCACCGCCGCCCGCATGTTCAAGCCGAAAGAGAAAAACCAGGCAGGCAACTGACAGTTGGATCCGAGCAGACTCGAGCCGCATGAGGTGCGACGACCTAACTCACTTGATTCAGCAGCTAGACTGACTGATTTGATACATGGCCAGTTAGCGGTGCGATGACACCGCCTGATACATCTAACTCATTGTAATAGAAGGACTTCCGGTAGCCCGTGACCTGGATTGACAGCGGGGAACTTATCCACTACGCCGCAGGAATGTACATTTGGGGCCGGGCAGAACGTCTTACCCAGGAGAGATGAGCATCGCCGACCAAGAAAGAGACGACGTGCTGCTCCGGCGGGCTGCAAAGGGCGACGAGGAGGCCTTTACGCTCCTTTATCGGCGCCATCAGGCGGCGCTCTACCGCTTTGCCTTGCGCATGACCGGAAGCACGTGGGCGGCCGAGGAGATTGTCCAGGATGTCTTTATGATGCTGATGCGAGATCCGAGGAAGTATGACGCCACACGCGGCACGCTCGGTGGCTTCCTCTACGGCGTGACTCGCAACCGGGTGTTGAAGCATCTCGAACGCCTACCGCGAGAGGTGCCTCTCGAGGAACAACATGACAACGGAACGGGACTGGGAATCGTTTTAAGGGGTGCCTCCACTCCGGCGATGCAAGCCGAAGAGCACGAGCGCGTCGAACGAGTTTGGGCGGCAGTCCTGGATTTGCCTGCAGAGTTTAGGGAAGCCGTGGTTCTCTGCGAACTCGAGGAGCGCAGTTACGAAGAAGCCGCGCAGATGATCGGCTGCCCTATTGGCACGGTTCGCTCGCGGCTGCATCGCGGACGAGCCTTGCTAATGGCCCGGCTGGAAATGCTGCGTGGTGGGCCCCGGCGCGCAAACGCCGCAGCCGTGAATGGTTTTGAAAGTAAGAAGGAAGTGCGCAATGACCTGCGATGAATTTGAAGCAATTGGATGGGATGCGCAGGGCAGCGCATCCTCGACGGATGCCCAGCGTGCTGCCGCTGCGGAGCACGCGGTTTCGTGCGCTCGCTGCGGAGCACTACGGAATTCCTGGGAAGCCACGCGCCTGGAATTGCGCTCTCTTGCCCAACTGACCACCTCAGTAGAGGCCCCAGCGCGTGTGGAGATGCGCCTCCGACAGCAATTCCGCACGGAGTATCACACCCCAAAAGTACGCCGCACGGCTGTCGTGACCGCCTGGACCTTGGCAGCAGCCGCTGTTTTGGTCGGCGCTGCAAGCTGGGTCAACTGGCGAGCGAGTCGGAACCGGAACATCGCGGTCCGGCCAGACACTCGCGTTTTGAATGGGAGTCCAACGGGACAAAACGCTGCAGCAGAGTCTCAGAGCGTCATGGCCGACAGTGAATTGAGCGATTTCACGTTGTTGCCGGGAGTTTTGCCAGCCGATACGGATGACGCCGCCATCCTTCGCGTTCGCCTGCAGCGTGGCGCACTTGGCGCGCTTGGCCTGCCCGTGAATGAAGACCGCGCCAATGAATGGATTCAGGTGGACTTGCTCGTCGGGAACGATGGATTGCCCGAGGCTGTTCGCATGCGCGAGTAAGCACAAGCTTTTTTGGCAGGTCGGGAGAGAAGAGAGGAGAAGAAAGCATGAACCTGAGATTAACCGTGAGCGTGACCGTTGGGTGCGCTCTTGTGCTCTGTGCGGGAATGGCCGGAGCGCAACAGGCGCCGTCTTCGCCCCCGCAGCCCGAGGTAATGATGCAAGCCGGACCGGAAGGCGATTTTGTTCCGCCTCCTTTCGGAGAGGGGATGGAGCTGCTTGGCTTCGGTGGAGTGCACGGCGGCAAAATCGTCACTGGCGCGCCGTTCAGCGCGGTAGCCGTATCGGAAACCGCCCAGACGCTGGCCGATGGCAATCACCTCTCGCGAAAAACACAGAGTAATCTTTACCGCGATAGCCAGGGCCGGGTTCGCAGAGAGATAACGCTTACGGGCTTTGGGCCATTGGCGGCTTCCGGACAACGAAAGTCGTTCGTGGTTATTAACGATCCGGTTGCGGGCGTCACCTATCTGCTGCATCCCGACCAGAAAACCGCCGAAAAAATGGGAAAGCCTTTCGCCAAGGTGGGAGGGGCTATGCGGGATGCCATGAGGAATAAGAGGAGCGCCCGGGAGCAGCAGGAGATCGCCAACGGGAATCTGCAAGAGGAAGACCTCGGCACGCAAACCATCGCGGGAGTAACCGCCCAAGGAACGCGCTTGACGCGCACCATCCCTGCGGGACAAATAGGAAATGAAAAGCCGATTACCATCGTTCACGAAAGATGGTATTCCAATGACTTGCAAATGGTGGTTATGAGCAAACGCAGCGACCCGTGGTCCGGCGAGACCACTTACACGCTTACCAATATTAACCGCACGGAGCCGGATGCATCGCTGTTTACCGTGCCCTCGGCCTACACCGTAACGCAAGGTCACCGGGGGATACCAAGAAGGGGCCGCAACCAGGCGCCTGCGGAACAGTGATTTTTAGCGACGTTCCTCGTAACCACGGTCTTCTCTCCTGAAGACGGCACGCCCTTTTCGCGGCAACCCCCATCGCTGCGGGAAGGGCGCTGCCGTTTTTGGACGAAAATGGCAAGAAAGAAACGGACGGATATAAAATTGTACGCATGGACGAGAAAAAGCTGTCCGCAGAACTGCAACGCCAAGGATTCTTGCAAACGTGCGTCTGGCAAGATGCTCCCGGCACGTTTTATCCAGAACATACGCACCGAACCGAGACAGCGCACATCGTTCTGGAGCGGCGAGATGAGCTTGACGATGCATGGCCGCACGGTGACCTATGGCGCGGGAGGCCGCTGCGATGTACCCGCCGGAACGGTACACTCGGCAAGGATGGGGCCACAGGGCTGCCGCTATTTGATTGGGGAGCGGTGAAGCAAGGCGATCTATGGCGCTATCGCGCAGCAGGATTCTCGTGTGGCGCGAGAGCGCGGTCAAGTAGCTCAACAACGTGCAGGACGTCTTGGTTCGTTCGGTGGAGGGAAGTTCCGGCGCGCAGTTGCAAGATACAGCCAGGGTTGGCAGTGGCAACGATCTGAGCCCCGGTCGACTGGGCGTGGCGCATTTTCTCGGCGAGTAACTCGAGCGACGCTTCGGTCTGGGTAATGTTGTAGGTTCCCGCCGAACCGCAGCAAACCTCCGAGTACGGCAGTTCCACAAGGTCGAGATGTGGAATAGCCCGCAGCAGTTTGCGCGGAGCTTCGCGAATTTTTTGCCCATGCAAGAGATGGCAGGAGTCCTGGTAGGTGACGCAATGGCGCAGCGGATAAAGTTTGGCGGTTAGTCCGAGATTCGCAAGGAACTCGGTCACGTCGCGGGTTTTTGCGGCAAACGCCCGGGCCTGCTCGCATTCGGGTTCCATTGGCAAAAAGAGGCGACCGTATTCCTTGAGCGCAGAGCCACAACCCGCGGCATTCGTGACGATCGCGTCGAAATCCTCCAGCCGAAATGCAGCCAGATTCCTTCGCGCCAGGTCGCGCGTCGCCTCGTGAAATCCCGCGTGCACGGAAAGAGCGCCACAGCAGGTTTGTTCCGGTGGCACGACCACTTCGCAGCCGTTGGCGGTGAGCACCCGGATGGTAGCTTCCTGCAGTCCGGAAAAAGCCACGTTGGCAACGCAGCCGGCAAAAAAGGCAACGCGTGCACGCCGCCCTCCCACGGGCGCAAACGTCGACCCAATGCGACTAAAGAAAAAATCATCGTCGATGCGCGGGAGGAAGCAGTCTCGTTCGGCAAGGCCAAACAGCTTGAGAATCCCGATGCCGCGTGCGATCGCTTGCAAGCCGGACCGTTGGTAGAGGCGGAAAAGACGGGCCGCATCTTCGATAAAATGGGGAGCCGAGAAAAACTCCTTGAAAAAGAAGTCACGTGTGGCGCGAGCGAGCCAGGAGCGCTCGTAACTGCGTTCGATACGCGCGCGGGCGTGTTCGACCAGCCTCCCGTATTCGACGCCGGATGGGCAGGCGGTTTCACACGCGCGGCAGTCAAGACACTTTTCGATGTGCTCGACGAACCCATCGCTGATGCGCGCTTCCGCAACTCCCTGGCCGGTGAGTTCGCCTTGAAAGACGTGGAACATCTGCTGGATGCGGCCACGCGGCGAATCCGCCTCGAGATTCCACAGTCGATAGGTGGGGCAGGCATTGAGGCAAAGGCCGCAGCGGATGCAGCGAGTGTAGTCCTCGTAGACCGGCGTCGGGCCAGGGATAGAGTTTACAGGCATGGTGTCCGCTGCTAAGCAGCATCATTCTACGGAAGTTTAAGGGAAGGTACGAGGCCTAGAGTTCCGTTCCCCTCGAGGACGCCAATTCCACGGCAATTTCTACTGCTGTTGCGGGTTCTGCGGATTTTGAGGAGGCGGCGCGCCTGGAGACCCGCCCGACGGCCCCGCTGGCTGGCCGATAGGCTGACCAATTGGCTGACCAAGACCGGTGCCTGTCTGCATGCCCGGTTGCCCTACGCCCAACATATCTTTCGACGGGTCCCAGATAAATTCGAAAAGGCGGTAGTTCTTCGCGTGATCGTAAACGATTACAGACTTCCTGTTGATCTTGCTCCCGACTCCAATGATGTTTCCGCCTATGATCGGCGAAGCATCGTCGCTAGGAATGGGAGGATCGGCGTCCGAGCTCGTATCCGTTCCCTGATCTGCGGAAACGGGATTTCCGCTTGTAGCCGGAGGATTGCCAGGACTTGCCGGCTGCGTCCCCGCTGGTCCTTGCGGAGTGAGTCCGCCAACCTGTCCCGCCACCTGCCCGACAGCCGTGCCAAAACCGCTGTTTGGAGCACCCGGCGCTGCCAAGGCAGCTGCGGGCGTGCCCATTCCGGGAACACGGCCAAACTGAAGATTCGGGCGGGGCTTCAAGCTACCGATGAGCTGCCCGCCCGGACCGACATAGATGAGTCTCCATGAACCATCCTGCGTGTTCATCGGATCTTTGTAAGCCTGGCGCAGGAAACGCAGGGAGCCGATTTTTGGTTTGGTTAGGTCCTCCAAGCTGGTGGGGAAACGGCCCATCTTCCTGTAATACTGCTTCACGGCCCGCGCATACTGCCGGCCGCGCCAAATCATTTCTTTCTCTTTTTCGCGCTGACCTTCTGTCTTAATGTTTGGCGCTGCCATCGTGGCAAAGACGAGCAGAATGGTGGCCACGAAAATCACCAGCAGCAAGGCATACCCCTGCTGCCCCGCCTTTCGCCGAGCAAACCCACGCCTTGCCGTCATCATGGCGAACCTCCAGCCTGCTCCTCGAGAGGCGCCGTGGCGGTGCGTCCGGAGGAAACTTCTTCAAATTCCACACTGGCGTTCCCAATTCTCAGAATGCGGAAGCGCTGCAGCAAGACTTCGCCTTCGGCTACGACGTAGACCTCTTGTCCATCGCTAAAAAAGGCGAGGCGCGAAGTGCCGTTGGGCACAGTGCCAAAACCATAGAACTTCACACCGCTCGGCAGGGTCAAAGGAGGCGGGGGCGGGGGTGGAGGTGGAAGCTGGGGACCTGGAATTTCGCGTTTCTTGTCGGGACGAGGGACACGCGGCGGAGGAGCTTGTATCGAGCTAAACGGATTGCGGCCGGAACTCTTGTATTCCGTCTTGCGGGCACGTGCGATCTCATCCATGCGAATCTGCGGATTGTCGACGCTGAGCACGGGGTCGTCGTCCTTGACGGGGGTATCTGCAACAACTGCGCGCGGCTTGCTGTGGAAATTCCATAGCCACACAACGAGCGCGATGAGCACCAGCGCAAAGAGAATTCCGATTTGTCGCTTTTGCTTCACGCGGACGTCCGGAAATAAGTCTTGAGGTGTAAACCAACCTTTATGACGTTGGCAGGCCCCTTATTGTCCTTCTGTGGGGCCAGCGTCAAAGACTCTACCTCATAGATATTGGCGGAACGCTGCAAGCCATTCAAGAAAAGAATTACGTTCTTATAGTCGCCCTCTATGGTGGACTCCATGGCCACTTCCGTCAGTCGGCGCTCGGGAATCGGTGTTCGCTTGAAGGATACACCCTCCAGCCTGACACCGCTTTTCTTTGCAATTTCCACCAGTTCGGAGGAAACCGAGGAATATCCCGACCTAGCCAGCAAAAGCATGCGTTCGAACTGCTCGCATTCCCGCTGCGTATCCGGCATTTCTTCTCGGATCTTCCGCGCCCGCGCAATGGGAGCCTCCAGCTTCTTGAGCCCCATTTCCTGCTTCGAAAATTGCTCCGGAGTCGTCAGTGTTTCCGAGGCCAACTGCGAGTTGTAGTAAGCCAGCGCCAAGTCGGCGAGGACCAGGCAAATTATGCCGCCCAGGATGGCCCTTTTGCGGGTTGTGAAATCGCGTGGCATCAAGCCCCCGAATAAAAAGTCGACAAGTGAACGACTCTGTCGCTGCTCGGGCCGTTTCCCGTCGCCGGCTGAACATCGCTGTCGACTTGAACATCCGAAAACTGCCTTGAAGTTTCCAGGGCGCGCAAGAACTTTAACTTGACGTCGTCATCGGCGGCACCAAAGGTCAGATTCAGCTCGACGTGCCCAGATACCTGCTTGGGCTCGATACTGATAATGCGCACGCCGCCTGGCAGAATGTGCTCCAAGTCCATGAACATTTTCGTCCAGTTGAAACTGCGCACGGCAATGATGCCGTTAATGAAAGCGGCGCGGTCACTGAGGCCCTTGATGCTTTTTTGATCGAAGAAGCGCTTCAGATCGTTGCGCTCCTCCTCATATCTGGCGTACTCCTCGCGTATCCTTTCCGTACGGGCGCGGACCTCGGTCGCGGCTTTGCGAACCGAGTAAACGTGCCAGCCGAGCATGACAAAAGAGACTGCGGCGACGAAGGCGGAAAGGCCGGCACCCACAAGGAAGCGACGGTGCGATTCCAGCGGCTTGGTCGCCAAGTTAAGACGAACTCTCATTCCTTACTGCTGCTCCATTTCACAAAAACAGTTCTCAATTGCGGTGCAGCATCCAGCCGACCAGGCCTTCCAGATCACGGTCGGCAAGCTGCCTCGCATCGTCTTTGATGCGCCCCTCAGAATGCGCGGAGTTCAACAACGACTTTACCTCACAGCGCAATTCCTGTTCTAAGGGACGGGCAAACTCATCGAAGCGGGCGCCGAGACCGGCAATCCGCACCGAAGAAATTCCCGCCTGCCAGGTGTCTTGATAGTAGGCTGCGACGGGAAAAATTTCTTCCAAAAGCATCTGAGGCATGAGGCTCGCGCCGTACGCCGGGAGCTCGGTCGAACGGTAACCGCAGAGCAGTCCGGAACAAACAATGGCGGTCGTCAGCGCAGAACCGGAAATGCGTGCGAACAAAACCGGCTTTTCGCCATCCAGCAACGAAAGGGCCGCCAGGGAGGAACTCAGGACGACACCCGGCTGCAGCCCGACACGCTCGGCCAGAGACTCGTATTCTCGAATGATGCGGAGCCGCGCGACCGCGGTAACGATATCCACCCCGGCTTCGCGCGGCGCCTGGCGAAAATAGGAAATGATGGTTTCATCCGCTTCAAACGGCACGCTCTTCTTCAGCTTCCAGCGCAACAACGGAATCGCTTCTTCGGAAGAGCGGGGGAAATCCTCGAAGTGCTGGACAAACACGCGGATCACCGGGTCGGGAAGAATCAAAGCTGCCTCTTCGGGCCCCGTTCGGAGACGGTCGCAGGCTTTGGCAACGGCCGCCTTCGCCTCGGCAGAGTTCACCAGATTGGTTTCCACGGCGGATGGAATGACCGTCCCCGGCGGCAACACCTCGACGGCGAATGCGTCGAGCGCTCCGGAACGGCCCCACCGCGCGACCGCAACCCGATCCGAGGCAATCTCCATGGCCACCGGCGGATGCGGGATGGCGTCGAGCCAACGGGCCATGCGGCGCGCGAGCCCGCTCTTATAAATCCACTGATGGACAAACGTCGCGCTACTCAACGAAAGTCACCTTATTGATTTCTTTGACGGTCGTAATGCCGGCCCGGACCTTAGCCAGCCCGCTCTCGCGAAGCGTTGCCATTCCTTCTTCCCGCGCAGCTCGTTTGACTTCGGAAGTCGGGCGCCGGTCCACAATCATTTCGCGGATGCGATCGCTCAGGTCCATCAATTCGCAAATCGCCGTCCGCCCGTGGTATCCCGTGCCCGAGCACTCCAAACATCCCACACCTTCGACCAAGGCACCGTTTCCCCACACCGCCGGATCGAGACCGGCTTCTTTCAAATCTTCCGGCGTGTAATGCTTGGGGCGCTTGCAATTCGGGCAGATCACGCGAACCAGGCGTTGCGCCATGATGCAGTTTAATGCAGAGACAAAGTTGTACGGCTCGACGCCCATATTGACGAAACGGCCGATCACATCCGTCACGTTGTTGGCGTGAACGGTAGTAAAAACCAGGTGTCCCGTGAGCGCCGATTGGATAGCGATTTGAGCTGTCTCCTGGTCACGAATTTCGCCGACCATGATCTTGTCCGGGTCGTGCCGCAGAATGGAACGCAAGCCTCTGGCGAAAGTGAGGCCTTTTTTCTCGTTCACGGGAATCTGCGTAATGCCTCGAACCTGATACTCAACAGGATCTTCAATGGTAATGAATTTGTCCTCGTCGCTCTTGATTTCATTGATAGCCGCGTACAAGGTGGTGGTTTTGCCGGAGCCTGTGGGGCCGGTGACCAGCACCATGCCATAAGGTTCATGAATGTACCGACGGAGACGATGGAGCTCCTCGGGAGAGAAGCCCACCACATCCAAAGTCAAATTCGCGAATTTCTCGGAAAGCGTTTCTTTGTCGAGGACGCGAAGAACCGCGTCCTCCCCGTGACTGGCGGGCATGATCGATACGCGCAAGTCGATGAAGCGGCCTTTGTATTTGACACGGAAGCGGCCATCCTGCGGGACGCGGCGCTCGGCAATATCCAGTTCGCTCAAAACCTTGATGCGCGAAAGGACCGAGGAATGGTGCTCCTTGGCGATAGGCTGCATGGCGTGCTGGAGAACGCCGTCAATGCGATACTTGACGGCAACTTCTGTGTCGCGGGCCTCGATGTGGATGTCGCTGGCGCGCCTTTCGAGCGCCGTGAAGATGATGGTCTCCACCAGGCGAACCACCGGGCTGGCCGTGCTATCGCGCGTCAGGCGATCGCCGGAAATAGTCTCTTCGCTTTCCTCTTCTTCCTTGGGCGCCTGGAGGGCAAACGCTTCCGTGGCCTGTTCGAGAACGCGCTGCGACTGCTCGGTGCGTTTCAGCACATCGGCGATCTGGCGTGCGGTGGCAACTCGAATCAGAAGTTTCTTTCCGAGTAACAGCGGCAGTTCGTCGCTGCTCTGAACGAGGCCGGGATCGGCCGCGGCGATGGTCAAAACGTTGTTATGCGTCTCGAGGGGTACGAAGTTGTAGCGGAACATGAGGTCTGCAGAGATCGTGCGAATCAATTCCGGGTTAATGCGCTGTTCTCGCAGGTCGATAAACGCATACCGGTATCTTTCGGCAAGCTTGCGGGCAACCTCGCGCTCTTGTTGCTCTTCGGCGGCGGTAGTTCCGGTTGTGATGATGTTCGCGTGTTGGTCGGTCGTGGCCATAATTCCTACCTTGCTCATTTAACAGAAAACGAGAAGATCGGCAGATAAAGTGAAATCAGAATGAAAGCAACGAACATTCCCATGATGATGAGCAAGACCGGTTCGATGATGGCGACCATTGCGCCCAAGCGCAAATTCACTTCTTCCTCGTAGAACTCGGCGACGCTGTTCAGCATCGGCGAAATGGCGCCGCTCGATTCGCCGACCTCGATCATATCGACGGCCATCTTTGGCATAACGCCTTTGGAAGCAAGCGCCGCGTGCAGGGACTCGCCTTCGCGAACCATTTGTGTGGCCTCGGCAACCGTGGACTGCAACAACTTGCTGGTAATGGCCTCGGTGGCCGTTTGCAGCCCGGCCACGAGCGGAGTGCCGCCGGTCAAAAGAGTTGACAGCGTGCGGGAAAACTGTGCGACCTGAAATTTCAGCAGCGTATCGCCAACGAGCGGCAAGCGAAACTTAAAGCGATCGAGAGCGGTTCCGCCTTCATCCGTGCGAGACCACAGGAAAACCCCCATGGCTATCAACGCCAACAGGGCAACAAATCCTAAGAATAGGAAACGATAGTCGACCGTCACGGCGATCAAAACGCGCGTGGGCGTCGGAAGCTCCACGTTCATATCCCTATAAAGAAGCGCAAACCTGGGGACTACACCCGTCACCAGGTACGTGACGATGATGATGGCCACCGTAATCAGCAAGACCGGGTAAACCAGCGTGGCAGCAATTTTCTTCTTCACGCCCGTGCTTACGCGTTGATAAGCAATGTAGTAGTCCAAGACGCCTGGCAGGTTTCCGCTCTTCTCTCCCGCCAAAATAGCGGTTGAATAAACTTTGGAAAAGACGCCCGCTTCGTCAACTGCTTCGGAGAGGGACTTCCCTTCCCGGACGTGATCCCGGATCTGCTCAACGACCGGGCGGAGCCGGGCAGAACTTGCCCTGGTCGCAAGAAGATCGAGCGCCCGCAGGATGGGCAAACCCGCTTTGATCAGTGTGTTGAACTGTTGATTCAGAATCAGGAAATCCGAACCGCCTATCTGTCGCCCGGTTCGGCGGCGAAGCAGACTACCGATCCGCCCGCCACGCGCTTCAACGGAGTAAACAAACAGACCCCGTTCCGCGAGCTTCTGGCGCGCTTCGTCAAGAGTGTTCGCAGCCTCGACGTGCGAAAAGACACGCCCGTCGGCATCGGCCACGCGACAGACAAATTCACCCATACACTTTCAGTTTACCTCATCTAGATGACATGCGTAGGGCTCCTGGGGCTTGGCCGTTCCTAGCTGGAAAGGGCGCCGCGCCTACGGGGGAGTTGGACTTGCCATCTGGGCTGCTCCCAGTTCCCCATTCACAATGGCGACACCGGGAGGAACTTGGAAGCTAAAAAGCGAACCGTCGAGCTGAGGATTCAATTGCCAGTTAGCGAAACGGAATTCGATCCCTACGCCGCCTGGATCGCTCACCAAGACGCGGACCAGTTCTCCTGAACTCTCCTGGACTTCCAGGTAAACGATGTCCCGCCCCTCAGGCGAATCTGCTTTCCTACTGGAATCCCCTCCTTCCCTAACGTTAGACGCACCGCGCGGCACACAGTAAAGCATGACATCCGCGGAATATTCCGGGGTCTGAGCTTCCGCAAGTCCTATTTTATTACAAATTCGCGAAACCTTCATTTCCCCAACCAGAAGGGCCAGGGGCGTGCGCCAGTCCGTGCTCTTCTTTGCAGGAACCCGCGTGACGGTATGGTCTGCTGGAACGTAAAACCAAGCATTCTTGCCGTCAACTACGAAGATGTTCTTCTCCGGCGACTCGTAATTCCAGCGCATCTTGCCCGGGCGCTGAAAGTAGACTTCTCCGGCCTCTTGGCGAGTCAACCGCCCATTTTCCGTGTAGCGCTCGAGGAAAGTAGCCTCTAGGCGGGCAGCACTCCGATATCTAGCCTCATATCGGCCCACCACAACAGCAACAGGGGACTTGCTGGTGGCGTCGTGCGCGCCCGCAGCCCTCGGGGGCCAGAAAAGCGGCGAAACGAGGAAGATCAGTAGGAGTACGACTCGAGTGTGAAAGACGGCCACAACCGGACCAGTATATCAAGGCAGCGCGAGATTCAGACTGGGAAAGTCAGACACCCCCCGCAGAGCGGGTGGCTTGGTGAGTGGGGCCGCCTCAAAGGCGGTTGTCCCGTTGGTTGAGGCGTCGCGCTAAGGCGCGCCTTCGTGGATGAGTTTAGAAGCTGCCGCTGTTACCATCCGCGGACTCTTGTTCGCG
>WNGC01001053.1_pt1 | contig 16631 bp, 18 predicted proteins | sample 5400051 | NCBI WGS metagenome assembly WNGC01 (sample SAMN13153368, study PRJNA577476) | soil metagenome | isolation source: 20 cm soil or saprolite under grassland replicate 2 | place: USA:California | collected 2016-06-15
GGTTTGTCGGCAGTCGCGATGCGGGTTGCGCCTATCACTTCATGCACGATCTGGCAGACCGCTTGGCGCATCGCGTTCAACTTACAACGGACGGCCACCGCTCCTATCTGACCGCTGTCGAAGATGCGTTCGGCTGTGAAATTGATTACGCGATGCTGCAAAAGATTTACGGCAGCGTCAGTGAGTCTCCAGAGACGCGCTACAGCCCCGCAATTCTGCATGGGAGCACGCAAGGCGATAATCAGCGGCAATCCCGATCACAACCACGTTTCAACCAGCTATGCGGAGCGGCAGAATCTCACAATGCGAATGTCGATGCGGCGCTTTACCCGACTAACCAATGGATTCTCAAAGAAGCTGGAAAACCACGAGCACGCGCTGGCGCTTTACTTCATGTATTACAATTTCTGCCGGATTCACCAGACTTTGCGCGTGACGCACAGCAATGGAAGCTGGCATTGCCGACCACGTTTGGTCGATTCAAGAACTTATCGAACTAAGCCTCTGAGTACGTCATTCCCATCGCGTCACGCTTCCAACGATCAATTCGCTGTCTTGCCTTTTGCGACCAATAAGAAGCGAGAACGGAAAGGATAATCCAAGGCCACCAGCCCGGAGAATTACAGATGATAGCGCCCACATTAACTCTGCCTATTTCATCAAAAATTTCCCGGAGTCGCGGGTCTGCGTCTCTAATTATTTCCAAATTTCTTTCTACTCGAAGGACTGATGTCTGATTTTTAGATGCAAGCCCAATGACCGCCAAGCCGACGTATTCCATCGTGCACAAAGATAAATTGCAAAACTCCTCCAAGATTCCGTACGCTGGTTGTTTGCCACCAATTTCTTTGCGAATAGCCATCAGTCGGAGGCGATCCCGAATGTCAAACATCGCGTAGCGCAGTTTCAACAGAATGACTGGACGCACAAGAAGCCAATAGGCTAATCTACACACGAAAAATACCGCGAATGCCAAAATCCAGCCCAAAATTCCGAAGAAAGGCCATCCAAGCACTGCAATCATGACCGCTTTTCGGTCGGCAGAAGTCATGCCATTGTAACGAAGTGTTTTTGCCCATTCGGACTGTTTCCGATTTACTCCGGCAGTTTTTCGGAAGATTGGCACTTCCTCCATTCATAAAACGCATCTAGGCCAAAGCGCAATCAAATTGACCCACTACCAAAGCTTGCCTTTCATTCCCGCACCCACTAAATGGGGCAACTAAGAACGGGAAAAAGTGCTGGCACGTTCCCCCGCGTTTTAGGGGTGAAAACGTTTCACACTTAAGTTCCGTCCACATCATAACCCCCAAGCCTTGAAACGAGCAGCAGCAAAAACTCGTAAGAAATTTCTTACTAAAGTCTTGCAACTTAGGGCTTTTGGCTTAAAAAGCAGACCCACCCTGAACTAACCCTCTCCACACCCCCCATAAAAAAACACTCCACCAATCAATTCGCAACTCCCCGCCGTTGCCTTAGCGAAGGCGGGTTTTTTAATCTCCGCGTCTTAATCGGCCTTTTCGTAGTCCTTGCCGGCATCTTCCTGGCGCTGCTGGGCTTAGGTGTGTTCTCCGCAATTACGGCCGGTTCCGCACAAGCGCAGCAAAAGCATAAGATTCTTGGACCGATCGATGTCGCCGGCCTGCCTCCTGGATTTGATTGTTCCACGGTTTACGCGAAAGGCATCGACAGGCAAGAAAACTTCCGGGCGGGAGCGATCATGATCGCCTGCGGCCTGTCAGAGGGAGGTTCGGGTTCCACTAGCGGCGGCAGCATCTCTCAGCGGCTCCGAAACCTACTGGCGCCCTTGTTCATCGGCGGCTCCGACGCAGATGTCATCGTTCCGGATGCCGGCTATCCCAAAGTGACCCAGTCGGAGAGCATGGAATGGGGCGGCCCCAACAACACCTGGGTCGTCAATTACAACGACAGCCGCACCTCAGGCGGCTGCTACGCCGGCCTGTCCTATTCGACCGATAACGGCGCGACCTGGCACGCCAGCCAGCCCCTCTGCTCCGGCCACGGCACCAACCTCGGCGACCCAATCGTGGTGTACAACGCCCGCCTGGCCATGTGGTTCGCCGGGGACCTGGCCACCGGCTGCGGCGGCCAGGGCATCGGCCTGTGGACCTCGACAAACGGCGTCACCTGGAGCACCGGCGCCTGCGCGGCCAACATCTCTGCCCAGAATGGCGACCGCGAGAGCATGTGGGTGGATAACAACCCGGCCAGCCCGTTCTACGGACGGATGTATATCTCCTATAACGACTTTTCCATTGGGGGCGGCGCACTCTACGTCACCTACTCCGACAACGGCACCGCTTGGACACCAGTGCAACTCAACCCCAGCTTCATCCGCGACATCCAAATCACCGGCGACCTGCAAGGCAGTGGCCGGGTTTACCTGGCGGCGATGAACGAGGGCGGCGGCGGCCTGACCACCCGGCAGAACGTGATGTACCGCTCGACCAACGGCGGTGTCAGTTGGACGAGTGTAAACGTAGGCCCGGCGCTGCAAGGCCCTGGGCGTGCAATTTCCGGCTACTTTGCTCTGGCCTTCTCGACCATCTGGAGGCATATGGGTTGGGGCCAGCCGGCTGCCAACGGCATGAACGTCTTCCTCGACTGGGCAGCCTGTGGCTCCGGCGGCAACACCGTCTGCTCCAGCGCCGCTGACCATGGCGACATCTGGTTTATCCGCTCGACTGACGCCGGCCTAACCTGGGGCACACCGGTGAAGCTGAACACCGACTCGGGTACGGCCATGCAATGGCAGCCTTCGCTGGCGGTAACGCAGAGCGGAGCGCTCTTCGCCAGCTGGTACGACCAGCGCGAAGTGAACGGCGGGGCCGACCTGAACTGCATGGTCGGCAGTTCCATCCAGAACTGCTACCGGCGTTGGGGGCGGATCTCGCTGGACAACGGCGCGACCTGGCAGGCCGATGACATGGTCGGGCAGGCGCTAAGTCCGCTACCGGCCCAGCCCGATTCGGCGGTGCAGGCGACTTACGAGGGCGACTACGACTACCACAGCTCCTTCGGAAACACGGCCATCGGCGGCTGGACCGACGGGCGGACTATCATCAGCGGCAACTCGCAACAAGATGTCTTCGTCAACTTTGTGCAGGGAGGCCCATCACCTACAGCTAGCCCTACACCAACTGCCACGGCGACGGCGTCACCCACGCCAACAAATACGCCTACGCCTACGCCGTGCGTCGGTGGATATACGGTCACTCAAATAGCTGGCAACATCGTCCCGGGGACAACTGATGTCGGCAATCATTGCGACGACTGCACGACGCCCATCACGCTGCCGTTCCCTTATACGCTATACGACCAGAGCTTTACCACTGCGAATGCGGACTCCAACGGCACACTGCAATTCGGTAGCAGTACCTCGGTCTTCACCAATACCTGCCTGCCTAGCACAACCCACATGTACGCCATCTTCGCCTACTGGGACGACCTGTACACGGTAATGACTGGCTCTGGCATCTTTACCTCGATTAGTGGCACTGCGCCCAACCGGATCTTTAACATCGAGTGGCGCGACCAGTACTACCCAGGGACCGGCACTGCCAACTTCGAAGTGCGGTTGTATGAGGGCCAGAGCCGCTTCGACATCATCTACGGCACACTGACCAACGCCAACACATCGGCCACCGCCGGTGTGCAGAGGGACAACACCACCTTTACGCAATACTTCTGTAACGGCGCAGGTGGCGCAGGTATTGGCGCACAAGCCTACACCGTTTTACCTTGCGGTACTCCGTCACCAACACCGACGGCTACGGCAACATTCACACCTACAGCTACGGCCACTGCGACGTTTACGCCAACCGCGACCGCTACTGCTACTTTTACTCCAACGGCCACGGCCACCGCAACTGCGACAGCTGCAGCCACAGCTACGCCCACAGCGACGGCGACAGCAACGACAACTGCTACAGCAACGGCGGCGCCAACACCTGCAGCTCCCAACGCACTAAAAGCCACTAATATGACTGGCACCAGCTTCACGGCGAACTGGCAGACGGTGAACGGCGCGACAGGTTACCTGTTGGATGTCGCTACGGACTCTTCTTTTGTCAATTATGTGCCCGGCTACCACGATTTGAGCGTCGGCAATGTAAAGAATCAAAACGTTACCGGACTGACGCAGAACACCTTTTACTACTACCGCGTGCGGGCGAAGAACGGCAACGGTACCAGCCTCTATTCCAATGTCGTGCAAGTAAAGACGAAGCCCCACTGAGTAGCTGCAGCCCCTTCACGTCCTGCCCCAGCAAAAGTGAGTTTGCTGTTCGGCACCCTCGGCTGCGCATTTCTAGCCGGCCCCGATCACAGGTTAGAGGCGATTGGCCTTAGGTTGCAAAGGCTATTATTGCGCCGCGGGCGTTGGAAAACTTGACGAGCTAGCAAGTGAAATGCTGCGAAAGGGCGCGCTCGCCGAGCCATGGGAAATGGCGTCGTGCCTGCACGGTACGCTTAAGGCCGAACGACTCGATCGCTTTGCTCCGAATGTGCGCGATCGCTTCATCTATCGAATCGGTCGCGTAGATCAGCTTCAGGTCGGCATCGGCGATCATGCTTCGCTGCGCCATTGTTGCGATGAAATGGAGCAGTTCCTTCCAATAATCGGTTCCCATGATCACAATGGGAAAATTTTTGATCTTTGCGGTTTGAATAAGCGTGAGCGCTTCGAATAGTTCATCGAGCGTGCCTGCGCCTCCGGGCATGACCACAAAGGCGTAGGAATATTTCACCAGCAGCGTCTTTCGGACGAAAAAATAATGGAGGCGCACGCAGCGATCGAGGTACGCGTTTGTCGGTTGCTCAGATGGAAGCTCGATCGTGCAGCCGACGGAACGGCCACCAACTTCCTTGGCGCCGCGGTTCGCCGCTTCCATAATACCGGGGCCGCCGCCAGTAATCACTGTGAACCCGAGGCGGGCAATCGCTGCGCCCATTTTCCTGGCCAACTCATAATGTGGATCGTCGCGGTGAATTCGAGCTGAGCCAAACACGGTCACAGACGGACCGACAAAATGAAGTGTACGAAAACCGCGCAAGAAATCGCGCATCACTCGCAATAGCGTGAAAAACTCGGCAAAGCGTGAGCGCGGCCCTTCGAGAAAAATTTCGTCTGCACGCTCCGGACGCGCGGTCGCAGTCGAAGTGACTTCACCGATCGACTTCGCGAGAGAATCGTGCTCGTTCTGCACAACTATTCACTATTTCTCTGATCGAGTGCTGAGAGCAATGCGTAAACGGTCGAGAAAAGGGACTTGCCTAGCCTTTAATTTGCGTCTGGCAACTTCATCCGAGAAGAAGCACGCCTGATCAACTTCTGGGAATTGTTGGTATTTGCCTGAGCGCGCCGGCCATTCCAGTTCGAACAGATTTGATTTGCATTCGAAGGCTTCCGGTAAATCGCCTTCGAACGCCCAGGCATGTACGATTTTACCGCCTTTTTGCTTGATCCAACCGAGTTCAATCCAGCCCTGAGCGTTTTCCAGCCGGTATCCTACTTCTTCTTCAAACTCAATTTGGGCGCGCTCGAGTAAATCTTCTCCCGGGACTGCTTCGCCTTTTGGGATCGTCCATACGCCGTCGTCTTTGCGTGTGAAGAAAGGTCCGCCGGGATGCACGAGCAGAACTTCGATTCTATGGTTCCTGCGCCGGAACATCAACAGACCAGCGCTGATGCGGCTTCGCGGAGATTCCGATTTTGCAGACATCATTTTGCGCCGGCAACATGCCCAACCTCTTTTGTGAGCGCCGCGCGGTTTTGTTCTTTGCTACCCCAGAGATGAAAAGTGTAAGTGAAAACGATATAGCCGAAAATGCGTCGCGGATCGTCGTTGCTGAAATAGATTGCGGGATTGAACTGGAAATCGCGTGTGACGTTGCACGTGAAACCGATTGTCGATGAGTTTTCGGAGCCGCTCTGGAAATCGACCTGCACACGCCATGTCTGATTGAAGTCGTAGGCATAACCAAGTATTGCCTCGTTTTTGTAGTCGGCATGAATTGCGCCAACGATTATTTTGTGATGCTCCGTGTAATAGCCAGCTTCGATATATGGTTGAGGATCTACGTTCAGATGTGGCGACCAATTCACGAATCCAATGGAAAGAAGAAAAGGCTCTTTCGTTAACAAGCCGATCTCAGTGCCGAAGATCCATTCGTCCGGCTGAAATCCACGAAACACCGCGACCTCAGCCCATTTCGTCAGGCCCATCTCGGCCTGCAATTGATACGGGTTCGCAATGCGTTTGTCTTGAATTTGGAGGCTTAAGGAGAGATCGCCTTCTCCTTGCAAATCCGGTGTCACGATTTGACTCAAACCTTTGGTTGTGGCGAAAGACGAGGAGCCGCTCAAAAGAAGAACGACCATCACCACGAAGATCGCCATGGAGCTCATTGGCTCTTCGCTTACCGCCCGCTTAGGCAAAGACATCGACATACTCCGGCGAGTAAAACTGTTTCGCAGAAGTTTGTCGATTCCGTGTTGAACGCGCGCCGGGCGATTTTAAGGTTGTGATAATGCGCGTGCTCGCCATCGACGCTTCTCTTCGCAATACCGGGGTTGCAATTGTCGATGCGAACAATGGCAAACCGCGTTCTGTCTATTTCGGGACCATTCACAATGCGACCGCAATGCGTCCTTCATCGTGTCTCGTAGCCATTCGCGATCGGCTGGCGGAACTGATCCGGCACCATCAACCGGATTGTTGCGCGTTCGAAGCGGTTATTTACGTGCAAAGCTATAAGACCGCGATTGTCCTGGGAGCCGCGAGGGGCGCAGCGATTCTCGCCGCCGCCGAGAACGGATTGCCAGTTTTTGAATATCCACCGAAAAGAATCAAACAATCAACGGTCGGACGCGGCGCAGCTGGGAAAAATCAGGTCGCATTTATGGTGCGCGCGCTTCTCGGTTTGACGGAAACGCCGGACGCTGACGCCGCGGACGCGCTGGCGATCGCTCTAACGCACCTGCGCGCACAGGAAGCAGCCGCGCTAGGACTTTCCGGAGGAAGGCAGATATGACCGTCGCCCACGATTCTTCGCTTAATGTGCGTTGGCTTGGCCGAATGCAATTTGCTTACGCGCTCGCGCTGCAGGAAGAGATTGTGGCCAAAAAGTGCAACGAGCGTGTAAGGGAAGATCAATTGCTTCTGCTCGAGCACGAACCGGTTTACACAATCGGGCGCACTCCTGATCAATCCAGTTTGTTAGGGTCTGCGCATTTGCCCCATCCACTTTACGCGATCAATCGAGGCGGTCAGGCGACATATCACGGACCCGGCCAGTTAATGGGTTATCCGATTATCGATCTCCGCCGCTGTGGACAGGATTTGCACAAGTATTTGCGCTGGCTCGAGCGGCTGCTCATCGAAACGCTGACCGAATACGACGTCGCTGCGATTCGGCGCGAATCGCTCACCGGCGTTTGGGTCGACGACCGCAAAATTGCGTCTATCGGCGTGGGTGTTCGCCACTGGATCACGATGCACGGATTTGCGTTGAATGTTTGCGGCGACCTTTCACCTTTTAATCGGATCGTCCCCTGCGGCATTGATAATGTCGCAATGACATCGATGGAAAAAGAAACCGGCAGGACTTTTTCAGTTGCCAGGGTTGCTGCATCGCTTGAGAAATTGGTGCTGAATCGGATTTCCGAGTTGCGCACCGCGGCAGAACCAGAACTGATCAGTATTTGAGAAATCCCAGTGCCATGATTCCGCTTGAAGACAACGTAGGTGACATCATTGGAAAAGCGCAACGCGGGTTGGGCATTTCCGATTCTGAACTGGCTGAAAAGGCGCGCGTCGGCTCGGAAACGATTCGCCGAATGCGGGATGGCGATTTTGACGAACCGGCGCTCCTCAGCATTGCGCCGATTCTTGGTCTCAGCGCTAGTGCGCTTTGTGAACTCGCCGGGGGCGAATGGCATCCGAAAAAAATTGAAGGACTCGAGGGACTCGCGCAATTCAACACGGATTATGGCGGCATGGCGGTTAATGCCTATCTCACATGGGACCCAGCCACCCGCGTGGCAGCGGCCTTTGATACAGGCGCTGATTCGAAGGAAATGGTGCGCTTCGCGAACCGCCACAGGTTGAATGTCCAACTGATTCTCCTCACGCATGCTCACGCTGATCATGTTGCAGACCTGCCTTGCCTCCGTGAAGAAACCGGCGCGGATGTTTTTACCCCGATGCGGGAACCAGTTCCCGGTGCGGAGGCAATAGACGAGGGAAAAAGTTTTCCGCTCGGCAATTTAAAAATCGATACACGATTGACGTGGGGGCATTCGCCGGGCGGAATGACGTATGTGATTAGCGGACTCGCGCGTCCGATCGCAATCGTGGGCGACTCTCTCTTTGCCGGATCGATGGGAGGCGGAAACGTATCGTACCAGGATGCCTTACGAAACAATCTCGAGAAAATACTAACGTTGCCTAACGAGACGATCATTTGCCCGGGACACGGGCCGATGACGACTGTGGGCGAAGAGAAACAGCACAATCCGTTTTTCGCGGGCAAAATTTGATTTCATGAACATTGGTTTCGTTGGAGTCGGTCGAATGGGCGCGAACATGGCGCGCCATTTAAAAGATCGGCAGTTCCAGATTACGGCTGTTTACGATATAAATCGCGCGAGAGCGACATCTGTTGCTGCCGAGGTGGGTTGCGCAGCAAGCCAGCACTTGTCGGAAGTTACGGCGGAATCGGACGTGATCTTCACGGTAGTGACCGATGACAACGCGGTGCGGCAAATCTTTACCGGAGCTGGTGACAACTTGCTCGTAAATGCACGAGGGAAATTATTCATCAACTGCGAGACAATCTCGCCGGGGGTGGAGATTGATGTTGAGAAGCTGGCGCATCAAGCCGACGCAGAAAGTCTCGAAGCATGCATGGCCTCGAGCATCACCCAGGCACGCGACGGTAAGCTCTATCTGATGTGCGGCGGAGATGAAGCGACATTTCGCAAAGCTGAACCGATTTTGAAGGAGCTCGGTTCAGTCGTGCGCTATATCGGCAAGTCTGGTGAAGCCGCAAAAGTGAAAGCGCTGGTCAACATGGTGATGAACATCAACACCGCCGGTCTCGCGGAAGGTCTGGGGCTCGGTGCGGCGCTCGGCCTCGACCTAACGATGTTGCGAGAAGTTTTTTCCCAGACCGGCGCGAACTCGCGCGTGCTCGAAACCGACGGCGAAGACATGCAAAACCGAGAGCATAGCTGCTTTTTTTCCGCCGCCCATGCGGCCAAAGACAGCGGAATCGCTCTCGAACTCGCGCGCAGTCTCGGTCTCGATTTACCGCTCGCGCGCGCCACCAAGGAACAGTACGACCGCATGATTGCCGAAGGCCTTGGCGAGCTCGATAAATCCGGCATCGCCGAACTCACCTTCAAAGATCGCCACAAACATTCCGGCGACCCCGTGTGATGCAGTGCGAATCAGCGCAGCCTTATCTCAACCCAGTCAGATGCGAGTACGCCACAGGCTCCGCCCATACGTCGCCGCACTGAGCGTTCCGTCTTTTTCCTGGAACACCAAGTCTACGATGCTCACATTCGGTAGATTTTGAGTCATGTTCTCCCACGTAACACCGGAATCGTGTGAGACAAATACACCGGCATCATTCCCGACGTATACCGTGTCCGGCTTATCGGGCCGAATGATAACGGCGTGATGCGGAACATCGGGAAGCTGACCTTTATCCATGTCTTCCCAAGTTTTCCCGCCATCTCTGGAGCAAAAGACGTGGGAGTGTCCGAAATTGGCGACTGTGACGAACAGAAAATCTGCTCCCAGTTTTTCAGTAGAATCGATCCGCGTGATTGAGTGTCCGGGCAAAGTCGCGCTCGCTAGGTTTGCGCTCCACGTCTCGCCACCGTCACGACTGCGGAAGAAGCCGCCGTTTTCGGTGCCTACGTAAACTCGCTTCGAGTCCGCGGGAGCAACTTCGATGGCTGAAATTGAGCTGCCGTCTAGGTCCGGCGATACCGCTCTCCACTTTTTCCCGTCGTTTTTGGTGCGCCAGACTCGCGTCGAACCGGTGAACACCGTGTCCGAGTCCTGGGGATCCATGGTAACATAGACCATCCACGTCGAATCTGCTTCGTCTTGTGGAACTGGCGGTGACACATTCCTGCTTCTTCCATTGCGCCACCGTTGGATAAACATGTTGTAATAGGAAGCATAAAAATGATTCTGATCGGCGGGATCATAAATCATCCAACCCCCATCGCCGCCAAGGACCTCGAAATGGTCATTGCGCCGTCCCGTGATCGTCACGAGTGTCCCATTATCCTGAGCACCTCCGCCAAAGAGATGCCCGTCGCTCTGCGATACATCCATGTCGTAATACATCGTGACCGCGAGACCTTTGCTCCGGTTGCACCATGTGAGTCCTCCGTCTTCACTCACGTCGAGGCCGCCATCGTTGGGATCGTACACGCGGCCTGGAGCAGCCGCCGGCATCAGAAGGTGATGATGATCCGCATGCGCGTAATGAATACTTCCGCGGTTAGAATTCCATCTCGTAGCTCTGGTCCACGTCTTGCCCCCGTCAGTTGTGAGATGCAGGTCAACGCCTCCGCAAAGAACATGATTCGGATGCTCCGGATGAACCGCGATTGTATTTCCATAAGAAATCTGACCTTCCGCTCCGAAATGACGACCACCAATTTCCTTCCACGCCTTGCCTCCATCGCCGCTGCGGAATACACCCAGAACGAGGTCGCTCCGATCGCTTAACGTGTTTTGAGCGAAAGCATAAATCACATCCGGATCTGATGGACTAATCGCCAGGCTGGTGCGCCCAAAATTTTCCGGAGCAGGAAGACCTTTGCGCGGTTGTCTCCAGTGTTCGCCACCGTCTTCAGACAACCAGATTCCATTTTTTGCGCCCTGCTCAGTGAACGTGGCGAATATTACGCCCGGGTTAGTGGGATGAAACAGGATCGCGTGACACCAGTAATTGTTCGGAGAAATAAAGGTTTCCCGCTGCCAGGTCACGCCGCGGTCACGCGAGACAAACATCCCGCCAAAATCATCGCGCCGTGGACTGGATTCGTCCGCGCCAACGCCCCCTATCAACAAATGTGCTGAATCGAACGGATCAACCGCGATCACGCCGATGCGCGTGGGAATGCCCAGCTCGGATGCTCGAGCCAGCAGCTTCCAAGTCGCGCCGCCATCGCTACTTTTATAAATCCCTACTCCACCGTAGGAATCGAGTGAAAGGTTCGCTTCGCCTGTCCCGCAATAGATGACATTTGGATTTGCTGGATCAATCGCAAGCGAACCAATGTTTAAGCTGTCTTGTTTATTCCATAGCGAGCGCCATGTCTGCCCGGCATCCTTGCTTTGCCACACACCGCCGCCTGCCGCCCCTACCCAAATCCGATCGGGATGTTTCGGGTGGCAAACTATGCTTGTCAGCCTTCCACCGATGTTCGTTGGTCCAATGCACCTCCAGCGGGCCCGAGCTTTCGGCACTGGCAGATCTCGCTTAACGCGATTTCTCTCCAGCACCAGTTTATGCACGGGCGCCTCGCGATACGGCCACGCGCTGCGTGCGCGAAACCACACACTTCTCCTTTTATGACCTGAAAGCCGCGGCTCTGATACACGTCGTTTCAGATCTTTCTTCTGCGGACCAGGCGTAATCGGAACTATGTTGTTTCCACTGATTACAGACTTCATCCTAATTCGTGGTGTTCCCAGCCGGGATTAGAAACTGAAAAAGGCACATTTTGTCTGAAAACCTTTTAGTTCGAATTCGCCAAGCGAATGCGCCGGCACCAAGTCTCCGAGTTTCGTATGTGCCGATTCGCTCAACGCGCACGGCTGGCCCAGTGAGCCAGCCAATTTTTCTAGGCGAAAAATCAAATTTAGTTCGCCCCCCATCAAGCTTTCTTCGCCCATCGATGCAACGCCCCCCATCGCGACGGCTCCGAAATGAACAACGAAGCGAAATTCCGGCGACTGTCTTTGCTGCAATTCTTTTAGCGCAGACAGTACCCCCACGATCTCCTCCCGGCTGGTGGCGGCTTCCGGCCAATAGGCAAGGAAACCGTCGCCGAGATACTTATTAATTATCCCGTGATGATTTTCGATAATCTCCTTGCAAGTAAAAATCCACGATCCAAGAAGAACATCCAGATCCTCACTCTGCATGGAACGGCTGAGCGGTGTAAAACCGCGAATGTCGGCGACAACAAGCCAGCAGGGAACATTTTCGATCTCCCGCAATGTTCGTTGCACTAAATCGGTTCTGTACTCCTTTGAAATGGCGACGGGCTGGCGAAGCGTAAGAGTCTGATCGCCTATTGTGATTTGATCGCCGTCGTTTAATCGAATCGGATGATGGATCCGCCGCTTGTTCAAAAACGTTCCGTTGCTGCTGCCGAAATCAATCAGCCAAAGTTCGCCGACATTTTGCAGGTGGATGAGGGCGTGCCGACGCGACACTTTGGGAGATTCCAAGACGATTGTATTCGCGGCGGTGCGTCCGAGCGAACAACTACCGCGGATCGGATGGCGTGTGCCATCGGCCGCTTCCAACCAGGCACCTTCCTCTGGGGGTGCGTTCACGCGGAAAGAAGCTATCAAAAGTAATACCAGATGCAAAGCGTCCGACATGTACTGAATTTCGGCGGGCAAACGTACAGATGGCGATGGTGGGGACGGCCCCTATTAGCTTTTAACTTCCTCCCTACCTTAATGATGTATACTTGCTCAAAGTGAGTGACGGGGGGGCAGCCAATGTCATAGCGGTGACATCGCGTGAGTTTGTCAGCGGACAAAAACTCTTTGGCCGCTACACGCTGATCAAGGTCCTCGGACGAGGTGGAATGGGAGTAGTCTGGCTGGCGCGCGATGAGGAACTAGAGCGCGATGTTGCGCTGAAATTCCTTCCCAACCTCATGATGCATGACCATGCAGCGCTCGATGACCTCAAACGAGAGACGAAGCGCTGTCTCGAATTGACGCATCCGCACATCGTTCGCATTCACGACTTCATACACGACGAACGTTCCGGATGCATTTCAATGGAGTACGTTGATGGCGAAACACTATCGAACTTGCGAGCTGAAAAAGAGCGGAGGGTCTTCGAGCCGGATGAGATTGCTGCCTGGATCAGTCAACTCTGCGAGGCACTCAACTACGCGCACCATCACGCGCACGTCATCCATTGTGACTTGAAGCCTGCAAACCTGATGGTGAATCAACGCGGCAGTCTCAAGGTATCCGATTTTGGTATAGCACGTAATCTCACTGATTCAGTCAGCAGGTTAACAGCTCACCAAGGCCGAGGTGGCACGCTCATTTATATGAGCCCGCAACAACTAAATGGCAAACGTTGCACGCATCTGGACGACATCTACTCGCTAGGCGCGACCATCTACGAACTGCTTGCCAGCAAGCCGCCGTTCTATTCGGGGAATATCGACCGGCAGATTTGCGAGCGAACTGCTCCTTCGATGACGGAACGGCGCAAAGAATTGGACATCGAGCCAGCGTCGGTTGCGTCGATTTGGGAAGATACGGTTGCAGCGTGTCTGGCGAAAGATCCGTCGCGCCGTCCGCAATCGGCCGCAGAGGTTACGCAGCGGCTGCAACTCGCCCCAGCAACGACAGGAACAAGAGTCGCTCCTGCCAGGAGAGCAAACAGAAAACCGCTGGTTATAGGTGGCGTCGCAATGCTATCGATTCTTGCGCTTGCTGGCTTGTACCTCGGAATGTTGAAGCGGCAGCCTGAACCAGTGCCACAAGCGGCGGCAATTCCGGAAAAATCAATCGCCGTACTACCATTCGAAAATCGAAGCGAGGACAAAGCGAACGCTTACTTTACAGACGGAATACAAGACGAGATCCTGACGCGCTTATCGAAGATCGCCGATCTGAAGGTGATCTCGCGGACATCGACCCAGCATTACAAAAGCGCGCCTGAAAACCTGACCGAGATCGCCAGGCAACTTGGCGTCGCTCACATCCTGGAAGGCAGCGTACAGAAGAGTGGCGACGCCGTGCGTGTAAACGTGCAGCTAATCAAAGCAGCCAATGATTCGCACGTCTGGGCCGACACCTTTGATCGCAAACTGATCGACATCTTTTCAGTCGAGAGCGAGATAGCCAAAGCTGTCGCCGATCAATTGCAAGCAAGGCTCACAGGTCAGGAAGAGCAAGTCATCGCCGCCAAACTGACGGACAATACCGAGGCATACGATGCCTACCTACGCGGTCTGGCTTATACGCTGAAAACGCTCCCCTCAACCCCCAATGCCCTTGGCGCACAGAAATATCTAAAAGAAGCAGTGCGGTTGGATCCAAAGTTTGCGCTTGCCTGGGCACAGCTGTCGATCGTTACTTCACAGGCCTACCGCACGCAGAGCCTTTCACCCACGGTCGCGCTGCGTGAAGAGGCACGGCAGGCAGCCGAGACTGCACTCACTCTTCAGCCCAATCTAGGCGAGGCCGTATTGGCGAAAGGATCTTACTACTACTTTTGTCTGAACGATTATGACGCCGCAGTGCGTTACTTTGAACAAGCACAACAGCTCCTACCGAATAGCAGTCGGATTCCAGAATCACTGGCTTATGTCGCACGGAGACGAGGGCAGTGGGATCGGAGCGACTTGTACTTCAACCAAGCCGAGAAGCTTGACCCTCGCAATGTCTATGTGCTCACCCAGCACGCGAGTAACGGTATCTTTCGTCGGCGTTTCCCAGAAGCGCTACGGAAGCTTGAACAGGTTCTCGATATCACACCGGATGATGTGGATGCTCTCGCACTAAAAGCGGGCATCGCACAAGCGCAGGGCGACCTTTCACGTGCCTCGGCACTTCTGGCTCCGCTTCATCCGTCGGCCTACGACTCCAGCGCAGTCGAAACACAAGTTTACCAAGCCATCCTGGAGCGCCGGCCTGCATTAATCATTCCTCGGCTAAAGGAAATACTCGCCAATCCTGATCCAACGTTGGGTCATTATTTGAATGGCTTCCTGCGCTTTTGGTTAGGCTGGGCGCAGGAAGTTGGCGGCGACCACGCTGGCGCCCAAGCGACCTGGCAGCAGGCACGGAGCGAACTGGAACCTCTTCTAAACGAACAGCCGGAAAACCATCTTATCATGGAATATCTGGCGCTGACTAATATGGGTCTCGGTGACAAGGCCGCTGCGCTGGCTTTGTCGGAACAGGCGATGGCGGCGAATCCGATCGAGGCCGACGGCGTGGTAGGTCCGTTTTCGATCGAGCTCCTTGCCCGGGTAGCGGCGCGCATGGGAGAGCCAGACCGCGCCATCGGCGCTTTGCAGAAAGTCCTCTCGATACCGTATGCGGGCCTAGCTGGAAACGTACCACTCACTCCAGCGCTGCTCCGACTCGATCCGATGTTTGACCCGCTCAGGAAAGATCCACGCTTCCAAAAACTGGTCGCACAACCTGCGCCGAAGTAACAACAAACGCAGCTAAGCTGACTACAGCTTCTGCGGATGAATCATTTCCGCGGGCGACGCGGTTTGCGCGTGGGGCGCGGTTTCCGCGGACGGCTCGGTGGTTTGAAGTCGAAAACCTGTGCTCTCATACGCCAGATGTCGACTTGTTTCATACGTCATGTCAAGCTTTTAACATCCGAGATTCTAATCGGCGGCGCCGAAAAATCCCGGCCACTCAATGAGCACCGGTTTCAGCTGTTGACGTTATAGCCGGAAGGTCGGGCGTGATTGAATCCAACCAGGCGTCGCCTTAACACAAATAAAGTGTAAGCGACTTCATTCTTAATCGTGAACGGTTGCTTAAGGTCGTGCCGATAATCGTACACCCCGCAGATTTCCAGCGATGGAACCGAAGCGAGCAGCCTTTGAAATTGGCTTGCAGTATACGTGCGGTAGCGAAATTGGTGTGCCAAACGAAGTTCCTTCGAGCCGCGACGCACCAGCAGGCATACCCGAAAGATCTCGAGTCGGCGACGGAGATCAATGCGTAGAACGCGCAACGTTACGGTTACTTTTGTCCGACCTCGCTGCTGCGTCCAGCGCTCGGTATCGCCTTGGTCGATGTCGATTGGCAGCAGATGCAACCCGAGGATATAGATGCCGCCGGGGCGAAGCCTTTTGGCAACGCAGTTCAGGTGGCTGCGCGCTGTCTCCTCCGTCAACAGGTGCCGAAACGTGTTGATGGTGCAATAGGCCGCATCCACTCGTCGGCGGAGATGAAAATACGACATTTCAGCCTCGAACGTCGTAACATTGAGCCGCCGGCGTGTAATCTGCCGTCGAAGATAGCTTAATGCTGGCTGGCTCAAATCGAAGCCAGTCACTTCGTAACCTCGAGCAGCCAACGCGGTGACTAGTCGGCCAGTGCCGCAGGCCGGCTCCAGCAACCGGCGAGCGTTGAAGGGGCAATACTTGCGGCATGCGGCCTCGATGAAATCGGCCTCGCGTTCAGTGTATACCTGGAAGGCAATATCGTAATACTGTGGATGGTCATACCAGGTCCCTTCCAGCATCCGGCTTCTTGTCATTGTCATCGATGAACATCAAACTTGCATGAACTTTACGCGCAAATTCGCGTTGACTCTGGAAACCAATTAATAGCTGGGCT
>WNGC01012124.1_pt1 | contig 16626 bp, 12 predicted proteins | sample 5400051 | NCBI WGS metagenome assembly WNGC01 (sample SAMN13153368, study PRJNA577476) | soil metagenome | isolation source: 20 cm soil or saprolite under grassland replicate 2 | place: USA:California | collected 2016-06-15
TTCGGAGCGGCGCGGGAGGGCGCGGGACGAGTGGAGGGGGAGGAAGAGGTGGGTTTGTTCGCGGGGGTCTGGGTCGTGCGAGAGGTGCGCTTCTTCTCAGCTTCAAGCTCCCAATAGAGCAGGCTGAGTTGTTCGTGAAGGTCAGTGAAGGTCGGGTAGAGGGGGAGGCAAGGACGAATGCCATCTTGGAGCGGCTTCGTAGCCTTGTCGAAAAGGTCTTCGCGCTTCATGGTGTTGTCCGTAATTCCCGCTTGTGCGGCGTAGGCTGTGAACTTCGACATGAAGGTGTCAAAGCGCTCTTGGTCTTGCATTCGGAGGTTTCGGTACATGGCACGGGCCTTTATCTTCTTATGGGGGTCGTTGTAAGCGTTCTGAAGGGCTTGCAGCATGTCCTGCATAGTGGGGTACTCATCTTCGAGGTAGCCTGTCTGAATTAAGGCTCGGACATTCTTGCCTGTTCTTGAAAGGACGTAACCCTTCTTGTCATCCTTATCCCAGGTTGCTTCACTTCTCAGCTTGACCTTCATATCAACGTACCAGTCCTCCCATGTCGGGTTACCGTCGTTCTGGAAGATTGGGGGGTCTGGCATCTTGGCCTTCTTCTTCTTGCCCTACTCTCCCTGTGTGCTCGTTCCTGGTGTTGTGTCTCTGGTTGAGGGTTCGGATTCATCCGTGGTGCTGGGGGTGGCTTGGGGTTGTTTCTGGAGATTCGTGAGGTCTTTCTTGAGGCTGAGGTGCTTCGTCTTTAACGTACGATGTTCGGCCACCAATTACTGATGGGCTTCATGAACGTCCTTCAACACGCTCAGGAACTCGTTCATCGAGCGGTTGCCCATTATTGTCTTCAGTGTTTTCAGGTTCTCAGGGTCTTTGATGTCTTGAAGGAGCGCCAGCACTTGCTGGCCTCGGTCAGAGTCTGGGGTTTGTTCGCGGCTCTCCTGGGCGGGGGAGCCTTCGGGGGAGGCCATGGTTCTTGTTCGTTCGGTGTTCTTGGGTGTCTGGGTTGATTCTGATGACGGCTGCTACTGATGGCGATGAGGCCCTAATGAAAGGACGCGTTGCCGCTGCGTAGGGCGCGTCGGGGTTGATGGAATTGATGATGAAAGGCGTTTATTGACGCAAGGGTGCAACGAGGGAAAGAAGGAGCTTAATCTATTGTCACGGCTGCGAAGGAAAGAGGCAATGCTACGATTGACGCAAAATTGACTTGAGATTAAGCTGGGGAGGAAGCTACGAATCTACGAAAACACGGCGGATATATCTACAAGCAAAGTGTTGCGGCGGAGATGTTCCGAATGCGTTGCCACGCGCCGCAGGCCTAAGTGCTTCCCTTCATTCCCCAGGCTCCCAGGCATCTGTCCTTGCTTCGGTGATGTAAGATTCCAGCTAGGCCGTGACACAAGGCTGAGTATGTGGTACGTACGGGCACAACAAGTTTTGATAATATAGTTTCATACTCCATCTATAATTATAATACTGACGCCCAATCCCACCCTTCCCCACCAATTCTATCAGACACCACATGTGTCCAATCTTCGATCTGAACCTGCATCAATTCCTCAAATGATGTTGTCTTACTAGCCCACAGCCTGTCCTTCACTCCCACCCCAGGAGCCTTCCAATACCCCGTCAAATTCCGCAAGAACTTTTGTGCAGGCATGGCCGGTAGTTGCAGCCTCTTCCATATGCGCACTCTCTCATCCCCAAATTTACTTATCAACTCCTTAACGATCTTACATATCTCCTTTATCTTCATCTGCGTTCCAAGATCACTTCCATCTGCAGCTCCTCCACCTCGGATCTCAATCATAATGAGTTCCACCTCATCAGCACACTTCAGGAGCTGTTCTAAGTCTTGCACCGCCTCCGACTTCCTCTCCCCTTTACTCTTACTAACATGACCCTGCCCCTGCCATGGATGCCGTATATCCACAATCACCGTGATCATTCGCACTAGTTCCTCCACCTTCCTTGCCTTTCCGTCCACTAGTGTATCCGCCAGAAATTCCCTAAGCCAGTGTGATCGCACCTCAAATGAATTCTCCATGTAATATATCTCCCTTGCTTCTTGCATAATTTGACGTCCAGCTTCATCACTGCCCACACACCATTCCTGCATTAAGATAACACCCTGTGTAATCTCTGGATTCAGATCATTATCATCATCCGCCTCATCAACCCTAACGTTACCCTCCTGCTTTACTAAGTGCCGTTTGTAGACATTGTTGCGCTGATCACGCGGTAACTGCACAAACTCTGCTGGCCCTAACCCACCAAGCATCTCTTTGACCTGAGGTGCCATTTTGGCTGTCATTTGGATATCTGACCTATTGGCCATAATCAATTTCCTTAAACCGTAGTGGAACTGTAATGTAATGATATTATTGCATGAAGGGGGAACTTTGTGTGAGTTGCTAAGAACAGAAGAAATAGAGTGGCTGGGGTGCGGGGCATGGTCCGCATGGAGGCTTGGCAGCCACTCCTTTACCTCTGAGTATCGGCCTGCACCCTTTGTGTTAAAGCGCGTACCGAAAACCTTCCCCCTTTTAAGTCTACATGAAGGCTACACTCAAGCCATGTTTTATCTGCCTGCGATACTCTGTATTCTGCCTAGATAGGCAACTCTGTGACATGTGTATAAATATGCCCTTTCAAGGCATACTTCCGTAGTAATCAGATGCGTGTTCAAACCCTAATGTTTCCCTTGATTCACGTGACCGGAGCCTCGTAACTTTGTATGAATTGAACAAACTTCAACTTTATCCACTATTTAAGAAGTCCCATTTCCCAGCTGTAGAAGAAATAACACAACCCACTTATTTCTCGCCCCCCTAGCTTCATCTTCAACCCAAGCCACTTTGCCAGCCTTTCTTCTCTACTACCATGAATTAACGCCCTCTTTTGCTGCTGCACCTCTAGCCATTCTCCACAGTATTGCCCTTGGAAAGCTAGGATTGCTGCAATCGCATATTTTAATACGTCCACGTATTGACACCTTCCATTCCTTCTTCGTTGGAACGCCCCCTGTACGTGCATTTTTTCCTCCCATAAATTGCATATTGCCTGTGGCGCCCAGCAAAAATTACACCGTGAATACGCCTGGAATGACACTCCTTCTAGCCACTGAACCTTGTCCTGCATCTGCTGGACCTGTTCCGGGCTGGCCCCTGGACAATCCTTCCACCCATGCGCTTCCACTCTTCCCTCACGCATAATACACATCACGCATCCTTTGCTCCAGCGCTCGAAGAAACCCTGCAGCCTCTCCAACTCATAACCCCTCTGCTCCACCTTACGCCGCTGCCCAATTTCAATTCGACGCTGTTCCATGGTAATTGCTACCATTCGCTCCCTCACTTTCTGTTCTTCTTCTTGCCTCTTCACCTTTGCACGCTCTACTGCCTCCTCTTCCCTCTCCTCCTGCACTTCATCTATGGCAGCACGCTTAATTCCACCAGGACTTTCTTGACATACATCACACTTTTCTTCACCTGGTTCACATCGCTGCCTATCCTTCCTACCATCCATCTCCTCATCTATATAGGTTCGTCGACAGCGGTCACCTTCAAGGAATTTCCTTGCTGATAGCTCCAGCTCATGACCAACTTCCCTATATACACTTCCGTCCTTCCTCTTCCACCACGCCCGCAACACAATTGCTTCACTCTTCAGCCCTGACCGCCCTCCTCGCCCACTCTCCTGCACGTACTGCCGCATCAGCTTACACATGCCCGTGTGAATCACCACCCGAACCCCGGGAGCGTCCAGCCCCAGGCCTAATGCGTTGGTAGCCGTGACAAGCTTCTCTTGTCCTGAAGTAAACCGTCGCACCAGCCTCGCCTTCTCTTCATTTGTACCCACTTCCATATAATAGGCAGTGCATCCAAGAAGCGCTCCCATGTGTTTGGTCTCCTTGATTGACTGACAGTAGATGATTATCTGTGTAGCTGATGGATACTGCTTTCTCTTAACCTCCACCAGGTGTGCAACCGTCTCATCAAGCTTTTCGCGTGCATACTCCTGCACCTGGTACTCAATATTGACCCGAGTCATGCGGTCCCGGAAGATCGCCACATCTCGAACGTCTAGTCCGGCAGCCTCAAAGAACGCTGGCTGTTGTGTAGGGGGCAGCGTGGCTGTCAGGTAGACTACCTGAGTGCCTTTCTCCGTCATCTCTGTGAGCTTAAGGAAATGCGGTCGCCAAGTCACTGTTGACTCTGATAGCACGTGGCACTCATCAAGCACGATACGGTCAAGCTGACGCATTGTACGCTTCTCATCAATGAATCGACCAAACGCCTTGGTGACGGCTGACTCAGGTGTAACAAGCACGATACTTGCCCAGTACGGCGGCTTTCTTCCATCCCATTCTGCGCACCGGATCCCCAGACGGTCACAGCGATCCTTAAGATCTGCTCGCAAGGACGTTAACGGGACGATGACAATCGTTACACCTCCTTCTGGTGACACGGCAGCGGGCAGCATGAACAGCATGCTCTTTCCACTACCCGTCGCCATGATTACAAGCACACGCAACCGCCGCTCCATCACGATCGCCTTAAGCCCCTCTTCTTGTACACTCTGAAATGTAGCCTCAGGCCGTCCAACAAGCCGCTTCAGCTGTGCGATGAGATCGATATTTGCTAGCACCGCCCACCGCCGTAACTCTTCTTCATCCTGTTGCGCGACCATCTGTGACCGTGTTGCAGGATGCACCCGCCCCTCCTCCCATGCAGATGAAAAACCTAGCACGCGGTGCCAGTCCATGCTCACACGTCGGAATTCCTCACGCTCAGCCATGGTCTGGAATGGAGACTCCATCAACGCCCTGCCGTAGACCTTTTCTTCTGTCTCATGGCTGTGTCCGGCCTGCTTCGCACGCGCATCACTCCGGCCAACGGGTAGACGGTCATAATAGACCATGTCTAGAGTCTCTGCCACCTTCCAGTCTCTCGCCAACTCTCGATGAATGGCTGGATAGGCATGCCGCCATGTGCTCGTTGAGAGCGCTGCGTCCAGATATATGGATGTCTGCTCCCTCATCAGTTCCCCAAAATCCATCTGGATTCGCCGCCTTCTTTCTATCATCCTCATCACTTTCATCCTCACTCTCCTCCTCACTCTCTTCTTCCTCATGCTCGCCCCCATCTTCATGTCTATCTCCATCTCCATCACTATCCCACTCCTCCTCCGGCTCCGGTTCCCACAAGAAGGCTGTGTGACGGGTAACTCCTCCATGCAGCATCTGCAAGTCATTAATGAATGAATGACCGAGCCCAAGGTAATAGACCATGATCTCTCCAACCTCTGGTGGAACGTACCGATGGATGGTCTTAATCCTTTTGCTGAAGCTGTAGCCTTTGTGATATGTCGTCGTGAATGATATCATGCCTCCTTCCGCGAAGATGCCCCGATACCCGATTCCGTCTTCACCATTCTCATGCTGGATCGAGATGATTTCTGAGCCGCGAGCTGGTGCGCCTCCAGATGTATGCACAAGTACAAAAAGCCTCTCTTTAAACTTGCGCACCTCCCTCATGTACTCAGCCACGGCTCGATCTCGCCATTGGATCCGTGGTGGCTGCTTGCCATGGTCGATACCGAGTATGAACCTCTGCCGTAGCCGTGGCTCAGTCAGGACCCGGTTGAACAGCCAGTCCACCCAACCACTGAGCTTGTTATCAGGGTGCTTCAGGAAGCTCCAACCCTTTGCCATCTCCGCCGGTTGATCCACGAGCTTATCCAATGAGAGCTCCGGTAGCGGTGTTGTCCCCGGGCGAACGTCACCCGTCTCATCAACATCTAGGAGCAGGATATCCCTCAGTAACTGTAGTCGGGCTGTCTCATAAAGACCCTTGGCCATGGACTGGAGATCGGCTAATGTAAAGCTCTACTTATTAATGAGAAGGCGGTCTCTATCCCAGGACACTCGACCGGCAGTCATGACTTCCTTTGCCTTTACATAAGCATACGTCCGCATATGCAGCATGCGGTTGACGGGACTGGGCATTCCGTCAAACTCAGTCAGCGTCATGAATCGGCGAACCATGTCCTTAATCAGCTCGAACATTGTCAGCGCATTCTCTTCCTCGCGCCGGAGGGCATCTTGACGCAGTAAGTGTGCATGGTGCACCACCAGCGCTCTGGATGTGGTGATCACGGCCGACAGCGTCTGTGAATAGTAATGCGCTGGCACCCACCCGCCGCCCTCTTTCTCCGATCTGATGCCCAGCACGGCCATCCCGCTCAGAAGCGCGCTCTCATGATCGTCTGCTGCCAGCGGATGATCCAAAAGTGCAATCCAGAGGCGTAGGCAGTATCCCTCCACCTTCTGTCTTTCCTCAAGGATGTCTGAACGGGCGGCCTGTTGAAGTATCCACATACATGTCTGCTGCTTGCCTGTAAGCTTGTATGGCGGCCGCTTGGCCCTGGTATGGGTGCGCCATAGGTACCGGAGGATTATGATGAACTGCCGGCTGTATTTCCGCAGAGTTGGAACCTTCTGCTTTGAATAGAACGGAACTTCGTTGTTCTTTGCGCCGGTTTCACGTCGGTTGATGAATTCCAGTGCCGATCGCCCAACTACTTCCGGTCGACTGGTCCGAAAGGCCGTTCGTATGAGCCGCCTCGTTGCGTTACACGCCTCTCCCAGACCCTTCTCTTCCTCCGTCTCTTCTTCTTCCTCCTGTTTCTCCTTCTCACCGTTGGCAGGCCGCGTGGAGCGTAATAGTTCCTCTGGATCAAACCCTCGTAGATGTATCGGCCATCCGGTGAACTTAATCCATGCGTCGGCCAGGCAGCGCCTCCCTTCCTGAATGCCCTTTTTCTGTGCTGCCTCATCCACTTCCTTCCGTCTCTGCTGAAGCTCCGCCATCCTAATCTGAAGAGCGGCGCCCGCTTCCACTTCATTCATGTCTTCCTCTGCTTGGATTGGAAAGTACGCGGGCCAGCCAGCCGCCTTAAAAAGACGCTGGCAGGCCTGTCCATTCTTCCACATTTTGTTGTCTGGCTGCTTACTCTTTCTCCTTGCGTCTCCGCCTCGCTTCTGGCAATTGACCCAATCATGCTCTTGTGTGCAATGGCCCTTGATACCTTGAAGCGTCTTGCATGTGTACCAGCATCCCTCTGACAGACACGTTATCCCGTCCCTATGCACTGGTAGGCCCTCGATCGGTTTATCCGTTGGCTTCGGGGTAAGGACGTCATTTGGCTTCCACGCAAGGTCTGCCAGCGACTTCGCCGCTGAGTCGATTTCTCTCCGCACCGACACAGAGACACTTGGATGCTGCTCTTTTAAGTGCGTGAAAAACTGTGGTAGTGGAACTGCGATCGTGCAATTCCTGCAGATAGCCACTTGATACTCTGGGAGGTGTCGGAAGTACTGGTTGAACGACTCCATTGGACTTTGTTGACGCGTGAATGTTGAAATGTAAACACGTTTGTTCCCCCATCTTAAATGTCGCACGCACGCGTTCACCTTTTCCCCTTTCTCTTTCCATTGCTTTTTAAGACATGTTTAATTACTCGGTTTCATTTAATTTACTTACTAATGTGATATATGGTCCGGTCACTCGGGTGGCGCGGGTCGTGAGTGCAGACCCTGCCAGACCTGGAAGTCCATGACGCGAGGCGCGACGCGACACTCAACACTCAACACATTAGAAGACACCCACCCGACACGTTTTCTCCATCACTTCTCACTTCAAAATGTCGCCGTCACTGCTGTCTGCAGACCTCATACGCAAATATGCTTATTTTCCGCCTAATGAGCAGTACCGAAATCTCTTTCGAAAAGTAGGGGAGGAAGCCATTCAATCTAATCGATCTGATGCCCATAGCGCTGGATGGCTAGTTCCTGATGACCCGACCTGCAATCCAGTCTTTGTTGCCCATTCAACTCAGTCGGCCGTCTGGCTGCTACGCGAAATACTTCCCGAATCCACGCTTTCAAATGCAAGCTGGGACGCCCTGGCTCACGCCGCGTGTTTGCCCACTCAGACTCCTGAAGACACCGACGAACCTCCCTCTGCGCAACGGTGGAGCGAGTCTCCTCTTACCCTAACTCGATCAGCAAAACGTGCCAGGACGGCTAAGACGGAGGAGTTGAGCGAGCCGAGTCCTGCAAGCGCTTCAAGCCAGCCTGATGAACCCGCCAACGAACCTGATGATGAACCTGATGATACAGTGGACGTGGTATTGTTGGAAAACCGAGGACTGAGACACACTATTACAAGTAATAATCGCCATGCTGTTCAGAGGCGTGAGAAGAGGCGGAAGACGGAGGCTTTACAGAAGAAGCGAGCCATCGGCCTGATCAAGCCTCACAAAGAGGCTCCTCTTGTCGAGCATACCGCTTATGCTTCTATCATTCCCAAAGATGAGACTATAGTCGCCTGGATCATCAAGCAACGTGTTACAGACTCAATTGACTCCATCTTCTACAACACCGCTCAAACTCCATATACCACGGCCACTACCATGCTTCAAAATGCCTATGCTCTTGGCAATCAAGCAGCGCAGCACAACGCTGCTTCTTTCTTGAAAAGTTGGCGGTCTCTTGGAACTCCTTTCCCAACACGCGCCGCACCTTCCTCCACCCCTACTCCCTCCAGCACTCCATGGGGCATTGTCAGAAGAAGAACCATACCATGGCACACTCTATCCCAGCGAACTGCAATTGACGGTACCTTTCTCCACGCCTGGGATGCCGTCAACTATTTTGAAAGCCAGCTTGCTGCAGTTCATATCCAGTATCACTGGGCTATGGCCTTCCTAGCTCGTGCATACGCTGAAAAGATTACCATGCTCGAGCGACAAGATGATATAGCTGGTAGAGGTCAGAATCATGGTCGCAGTGGAAAAGGCAACTTACGAACTGAGGCGAAAAAAGCCCTTGTGTCAGTAGTTCTCCCGAACGCTACTTCTAAGGACTATAGCATCTTTAACAAGCGTTTACACCGAGCCACACGTTGGTATGAGGCCGCCAACAATCTTGGCTGGGGTAGTCTCTGCCTAATGCCTCATGACCGGATTACCAATACGTGGGTGGAGCAGACTCTCCGCGTCGGTGAATGGCGTGTCTGGCTTGAGCTTGTGAAAAAGGTTAATCCTGATGTGTACGCCGCTGGTAAGGCTTTTGATTCTTGGCTGGGATCAGAAAGTATCGCAAGCGGCTTGATAGATGGAAAGGAACCGCTCCGCATTGAAGCTGAGCTAAGAACATCACCCCATGAGGTGGAGGAAATTCGCGACAGTGAGGATGATGATGAGGATGACCTTGCACTGACAGAGTCTCAAGCCGTATCAAGTGTTGAGCCTGCCCCAGCATTGCGTCAACTTACCTTGTCTGAACTATTCCAACCGCATCAGCGCTTATCACAAGTCAATTAAATTCCTTTCATCCGTGGCGTTGTGGCCGTGCTAGCTTTTTGCGTACCCTATTGGCTTACCTACTAAATTTTCGTGCATGGACCCGCTAAATTCTTGCGTGCCCACCTGCTAAATTTTCGTACATGAACCCGCTAAATTCTTGCGTGCTTACCTGCTAAATTTTCGTGCATGAACCCGCTAAATTTTCGCATCCTTACCTGCTGAATTTTCGCATACTCACCTGCTGAATTTTCGCCTGCTTATCTGCTAAATTTTCGCATGCTTACCTGCTTAATTTTCAAGTGCGTACCTGCTAAATTTTCGCGTGCTTACCCTGCTAAATTTTCGCGCACGAACCCACTAAATTTTCGCATACTACTGAGTGCATTTCATGGGATTTTTTTACCATTTAAAAATCTTTTATTACCACTATCATGCTTTGCAACTTGCCCGACTTTTACGGTAAAATATTAAAGGGAAGGGTAAAGGAATTCACTCCAAACTTTCAAAGGAATCCACTCGACCGTCCGTGCGTCTTGGCAATTTTTGAGTGGGCAATTCAAAGGAATCCACTCAATTCCTTCGTATAATATTCTCAGTCTGCAACTGACCATTCTGTGATGACTGCAGACCTCGCAATAATTAATAAATATAATATTCTGCTCATATTATATTATTTCAATAATACTGGCGGAATATTATATTTATTAATAATTATTAATAATATTAATAGGCAAAACCATGAAACGACTCCATTACACCTAAATAAACTATAAAAGACGCCTTATTAGTCCAATTCATCACTAACCAGTACCTCTTCTTCCTCCCCTTGATTCTCCTCTACCTCATCTTCAATTCCAAGATCTATATCCTGCGGGATATAGCTCTCGCATTGCCTATTCTGGATCCAGTGCTTCATACAGGCAATATTCTCAACTGAAGAGTCACCCAGGCTTGCCCTATCCCACCTAATAACCCTCCTAGTACTAGAGAAGATCCTCTCTGGTTCATCTGACATTGGTGGAATTGAGAAGATATCTCTTGCGAGGCGAGATAAACGAGGATATCTCTTTCTTTGACCTTCTTGTAACCACCAATTAAGTACAGAAGTACCAGTAATATCAGTAACACCGCTATTAATAAAGCGTTCAAACTCATCACCACTTTTATGCTCTAAAAGGGTTAGAGAAGGCCTCATAAAGTCAATTTCTTCTTCATCCTGGTCAATTTCCAGCTCTTCCTCATCTAAGCCTAGCTCTATAGTAGAGTAATCCTCCCAAAGAGCTTCAACATATGGCTTAGTAGCCTTCCACCAGGAAGGCGCCCAGCGACTAGTGATATACTGTAATCGCATAGATGGGTGGAGTAAAATAGCCATTGCATAAGCTGGAGACTCATCAGTTCTTGCGTAATAATCCTTTAGAACAGTCCATCCCATATCTAAAGCGATACTAAGATGGGTGTTACTAGAGTATCTCGCGGAATACTTCTCATAAAGCGCAAGTAAGCTCTCCATTGTGAAGATAACAAGCTCTAAACTTGAGAGTTTTGACTCTGCTGCAAGGGTAGCCTTATAGAAAGGCTCTAGGAACCGCTTCGTAACCTCTAGGATCTCCCAGTCATCATTTGTAAGGCGGTCTTCTTCAAAGATAGCGTGCTCAAAGGTAAATTGCGAGAGGTATTGTCGATATTTAACTGCCTTCATAAGGAGTTGATACCAGCTATTCCATCTAGTCTGGTTATCAATTCCTAGACTAGGAGCAGTCCAGGCATCAGAAAGAAAGGTATGTGTACGGAATGCGGTCGCAATATTATGCAATTTGCCTATTATAGTTAGTAACTAACTTCAGATGACGTAATCTAGGCATATAATAACCTAGGGGCCCAACTTCTCTCCATCCTGCTGCCTCTACCTCAGAATCTTGCTTCCCTTTTGCCTTCTTCTTGCCTATATCACGCTTTTTCATTTGAATAAGTGTAACAGCAAGGTCTGGATCCGCATCATTAAAGGCTGCCTGTATAGCCTCCCTCCAGGCTGTCTTATTTGAAGCAAACAAGAAGGCCTGGAGTGAGAGGTTAATAATATGGCCAGTACAACGAATTCGGTATCGAATTGGATCCCATCTTGCCTTAATTTGCGAGTATAAGGTCTCAGAGAGTCTTATGACTAGTGTACCATTTGAGGAGGCATTATCGCTTGTTATATACCCTAGGCGTTTCGCAATAGAGTATTCAGAAAGTACATTAAAGATATACTTTGCTTGCGTTTCACCTGAATGGGACCCAATTAGCCTAGGTAGGCGTAATAAGGCCTGTTGTCTTTGCCAATTATATACCCAGTGGGCTATAATTGCAAGGTAAGAGCGCCGATTTGGAGAGGTCCAGATATCAATACTCAAGTGGATAAGTGATTGAGTCTCCTGGAGCTTCTGCTGGACCGAAATCTGGTAGTAGGAAAGGCTACTTCCCAGGAGCCGAGGAATAGTGTTTGGTGACCGTGGAATAAACTGTACAGCCTCTGGATTAAGGCAACAGCAAAAGGCAAGAAAGGCAGGCTCCTTTATTATCGCAAATGAGAGGTTGCAGATAATAATAAGCTGAATCAGAGCCTCAAGGATGACCTGGCGGGTAAGGTGCCTAGTATGGTGGATTGACGCCTTGTTTTTAGCCTTTGCAAAGAAGGTTTCAATTTGTTGGTTTGTTCTGATGGTAAGATTGTCGGGTTCCTTATCAGGAAGGCGAATATGAGGATGTTTTGATATCATATGTCGTTTAGCATTCTCAACAATACCAGAGCCTGCCCAGGTTGTGCAATGTAGGCAGTAATACATAGTATTACCCCATTTATCCTCTTGTACTTCATCTTTTTCCGGATTAGCAGTTCGGAATAGCTTCCAAAGTGGATGCCGAGGTCCCATTCTCTTGCGCTTTAAAGGTGGTTGTTCTGAGGCCTCTGATGATGGTAATCGTGAACTAGAGGCTAGTTCTGATATAAAGGAAGACTCTCTACTAGCCATAATTGCTAGTAACCTTGAAAGAATGAGGTAAATAGAGTTAGAAGGTGAATTTTCCCTAGGTATTTGTGGGCTATTACGCGAATTTACATAAGCCTCGGAGTCTGTTCCGGGCCAAGAATAATAATTATAATCTAAATAATTATTATTAATATTGAGGTAGAGCATATTATATTATATTATTAATAATTATATTATTAATACCCAATAATTATTAATTATTGCGAGGTCTGGATGACTGTGATGCGCATCACATAGATTGATATCAGGTTATGGTTATTCCGGTCTTGGCACAGATGTTGAGTATCGCGCACACGCGATCTCTTCCTCCTCTTCTTCTTCTTCTTTCCTTAGTTTAGTATTACACAAATATGAGGGCAGAGTCCTGTTTCATCAAGATCCAGCGTGCCTTATTATCGTGACCGTGACAGCCGCTATGCGTTGTGATGTCTGATTGCGCGCCCCCACTAACCCTCGGCGGGGGTACCCTCACTAAACTTCGGCGGGTTACCCACTAAACTTCGGCGGGTTACCCACTAAACCTCGGCGGGGGTCCCCACTAACCTTCGGCGGGTACCCCAACTAAACTTCGGCGTACCCCCACTAAACTCCGGCGGGGGTACCCCAACTAAACTTCGGCGGCGCGCAACACAATAGGCGGTCCAGGGAACACATCCATGATGCGCCCTTTATTCTCATGAAAAACGCCTCTGTGTATATAATATATATAATAATACAAGTTATGAACACCCGGCCCCCGCCTTTTTTTTCGGCCACTTAGAATGCCACCTCTGCCAGCGGCCGTTTTCGCGCGCCCCCCCCCAAGCCGACGCGGAAGCCAAGGAAGTTATGCCACTCACGGCTCACCGCGCGATACTCCGCCTTCCGCGCCTTGACATGCCCGGGAGCCTCCTGCAGGCCCCGGGCGTAGATTGTACCCGCAAACCACGTCCCATGCGTCGCCTGCTCATCCACCAGCTTCTTATCAACCCCGTAGTCACGCTTGAACCCCCCGCACTTTAAATGCTGGCGTGAGATGGCGATGGCCATGTGCCGGTACATCATAATGCCTAGCTCCACCTTCAGGTGCACCTTTGTCTCCCTCTGGAGCATGTTAGTTAGGCGCTGTGAGTCCCAGGCTGCATGGCCCTTCGGCCAGAGGAAAGCGGATGATGATGATGCCGTGTGCGTCTCTTTATAGGCCAGGATGATAAGCTGCTGCCAGAACGGGAGCACAAGCCACAGGTAGTAGACGAGTAGCTCACTTACCTCACGCGGGAGGTAGCGGTGGATTACCTTGGCAGAACCTGTGATGTTGTAGCCTTTATGGTATGAGGTCACGGTACTAATCAAGCCATCCTCAATAAAGATGCTCCGGTGGTGACCCTGGGGCGTGTTACTGTACTGCAGGCTTAAGATCTCAGTGCCACGCGCTGGCTGGCCTGACGTAACGTGCACGAGGAGGAGGAGGCGCTCAAGGAAGCCATCAAGCTTGGAGAAATAGGCCCTCACAGCTAGCTTCTTCCACTGGAGGCTGCTTTGATTCTTGGTAAGCATCACCCACTCATCCCTCAGCCAGCGGTTCCCAAGGACCCGGTTCATGATCCAACTCTCACCACCAGGCTCAAGTACGGCCTCATTCCGCGGATCCTTGAGGAAGTTCCAGCCCTGTTGGGTGTTCGCGTGGTTGTCCTGTAGGCGGTGGAGGGGGAGCTTCGGCACCACGTCCTCACGGCTCTCATCCGGGTGGAGCAGGAGTAGGCCCTCTAACTGCTGCTGGGCCTCACGTACTTGTGCAGCAATAAAGTCCTTGAGAGCGTCCATGGTAAAGCTGGCGTCCTTATACGTCACGGTCTGGCCGTCTTCAGACCATAGAATATAGCCCTCTGAGGTCGTGTTACTCAGCACCTTTTTCGCATATGCCCGGAGACGGTAGGCCCAGTCAAACGCGCTACGGGTCCCGCGTACCATGAATCGCTCGCGCATATCATCAATCATCACTGAGGGATACTCAATATCACCATCCTCCACCGCCATAACCGCCCTTTGGACCACGAACATCTGTGCAATCTTGATGAACTTAGACAGCTCAGGTGAGTAGCTGATCGGCCCTTTGAACACTTCCCCAGGACGCTCATCAATCCCAAGAACGGCTAGAAAACTAAGCACGACACTTTCAAAATGGTCACCCTTAATTGTGTGGTCGAGCAGGGAGATGCAGAGGAGTAGGCATGCCCTATCAAGATCCTGGATGATTTCCTTCTCGTCCCGCTGCCTGCCTCCCCAACCTGTATCATTATTATTATCACCCTGCTGCTGCTGAACGGAGAGGAGCTCATCTGCTAGTAATATGGCGTGATTCAGGTCCACTAGCTGGGCTGGTGTGAACTGGTGAGGTAGTTGGATGGGCTGGTTCGGTCGGCTCGTCCGGTAGGTGAAGCAGAGGAGGCGCTTCCAGAGGCCCTTGTACGCGCGGAAGGTTGGCTTGGACAGCCTTACCATAAGTAGGCGTTCCTCCCGTGTAGACTTATCCGAGGAGATGAAGCTGTTAATCTTGGCTTGGTCAAACACGCTGACCTTATCTTGCGTAATTGACTGGTAGGCCTGCTCAGTAACGCGATCAATGCTTTCAGTAAGCAGGAGGAGTGATGGCTCAGTTGCCGGGTGTGCTGCATAGGCCAAAGGTGCCACGTTATCCAGCTTAAGGCCGTGGAAATACCGTGGCCAACGCGTCATCTCAAGCCATGGTGAGATCTCAGTCTTTGTGGCCTGGTCCTGGTAAACTTCCATTGAGAGCCGGTGCTGATCATAACTTTTCTGTAGCTCCTTCTGCACTAGCTCTGTGAGGAGCTGTACCGGCTCTTTCTGCTGCTGCCGCTGCTGCCGCTGCTGCTGCTGTTGTCCTGCTATTACTACTACTCTATTACCATCCCGTCCCTCTGATGGTTGTCGTATGGTGACAGTGAAGAAGCTGGATTGGTGGAAGGTGGTAAAGAAGCGCTGGCAGTACACCTCATGGAATTCAGGGCCCTCATCCAGCCTTACTTGATGCCGCGGCTGTCCACCAGGGAGCCGTTTGACTATGCGGTGGGTGTTGCAATGGGTTACCATACGGCCCTGAGCAGTTTTCTTCTTTCCTTTCTCTTTCTCTGCCTCTGCTGCTGGGTCTGTGATTATTAGGCCGCACGTGTTGCATTGTACGCCATGGTAAACCTTTAGGCCTGGAATGGGCTCCGTGCTGGCAGGCGGGATCGTGATTGTTGTATAGCGGGGGTCAAGGATAGCATATTTTGCCCGAAGGTCATCAGCAAGGGCACGTTCAGTATTAAAGTTGAAGAGTTGTGCCATTTATGGTTTGGTTTTCGGTTCAGTGAGATAATAATAATAATGATGATGATGATGATGATGATAATGATAATGATGATGATGATGATGATAATGATGGAAAGGGGATGAGGAGAGGATGAGAGGATATGATAATTCATCAAAGTACTAAGGAGGTACACGCGTAAACGCGTAAACGCGTACTAATGCTACAGTCACAGCAGTTACAGTAGGTGATGCAGGAAAGGGATTAGTGGTGGCTGTTATGGCTGTGAATAAAAGGAGGTGTAACGCCATTCCATTATTATTATGGATGGAACTAGCACGTAAAAATGATATGAAGGTGGATTGGCGTTAGTACGTTGATATGAGAGAGGGTTTATGGCTAGTAAGGGGCAAACTAGCCGTCGCCACACCTTGGGGTGGTTCATTGGCACGGACGGTGGCTGGAGCGGGCTGTCACGGCCCAGCCTCCTGGCTGCGGTCCGTGCCGTATGTATGGCCTGAGCGCGCCCCTGATAATTCTCTCGCGCTCGCTCCTGGCTCAGGGGCTTCCCTCCTCAACTTGTTCTCCTTAGTCAATGAGAGTGTTGTTGGGTTTTGTTATGTTCCGAAGCACCTCCGTGACACGGGCCGAGCGGGCAAGTGGAGGGGGGCACGGGCCCATCGGCAGCGGAATAAATTTGGGACCGAAGGCAGGGCTATGGGGTTGGGGTGCAGCATGTATCTTAGGGGGTTGTCTGACATACTTTACTTTCCCTATTAACTATGAAAAAGAATCCCTTAATAACCTTACGACACCACACTCATCTAGTCATCATCAATAATAATTACCTCTCTCTCTACTACTCTATTCACTTCCTGTTTATGCACTGCCTGTCGTACCTGCCGTGCTATCCACTCCTCCCAGTCCTCCTTC
>WNGC01001056.1_pt1 | contig 16624 bp, 14 predicted proteins | sample 5400051 | NCBI WGS metagenome assembly WNGC01 (sample SAMN13153368, study PRJNA577476) | soil metagenome | isolation source: 20 cm soil or saprolite under grassland replicate 2 | place: USA:California | collected 2016-06-15
CCCTGCATATCATTAGCAGCCGCGACGGGGGAGTGCTAACAGCCCCCGGGGCGTTAAGTTCAACCATTTTCACCGAAAGACCTTAAGGAGCGTTAACCATGAAGATTCGTCCTCTTCATGACCGCGTCATCGTAAAGCGCCTGGAAGAGGAGCGTACCTCCCCGGGCGGTATCGTGATTCCCGATACCGCGGCGGAGAAGCCCATCCAGGGAAAGATCGTCGCGGTCGGTAAAGGCAAGATTCTCGAAGACGGCAAGGTGCGGCCTCTCGACGTGAAGGTCGGCGACAAGATCCTGTTCGGCAAGTACAGCGGAACCGAGGTCAAGGTCGAGGGGGATGAGTTGGTGGTCATGCGCGAGGAAGACGTCATGGCCGTGATTGAAGGCAAGTAACCGGAAGGATCACGACAATGGCAGCGAAAGAAGTTCGTTTCAGCGATGACGCACGCCAGCGCATGTTCCGCGGCGTGAACATCCTCGCCAACGCCGTCAAGGCGACGCTCGGCCCCAAGGGCCGCAATGCCGTGCTCGAGAAGAGCTTCGGCGCACCCACCGTCACCAAGGACGGGGTGTCAGTGGCGAAGGAGATCGAGCTCAAGGACAAGTTCGAGAACATGGGCGCGCAGATGGTGAAGGAAGTCGCGTCCAACACCTCCGACGAGGCCGGCGACGGCACGACGACCGCCACCGTGCTCGCGCAGGCGATCATTCGCGAGGGGCTCAAGGCAGTCTCCTCGGGGCGCAACCCGATGGACATCAAGCGCGGCGTCGACAAGGGGGTCATCGCCGTCGTCGAGGAGCTCAAGAGGCTCTCCAAGCCCTGCAAGGACTCCAAGGCGATCGCGCAGGTCGGCACGATCTCGGCGAACGCCGACGAGTCGATCGGCAAGACCATCGCTGAAGCGATGGAGAAAGTCGGCAAGGAGGGCGTGATCACGGTCGAGGAAGGCTCGGGGCTCGACAACGAGCTCGAAGTGGTCGAGGGCATGCAGTTCGACCGCGGCTACCTCTCGCCGTACTTCATCAACAATCAGCAGAACCAGACCGCGGAGCTGGAAAAGCCGCTGATCCTGCTGGTCGACAAGAAGATCTCCAACATCCGCGAGCTGCTGCCGCTGCTCGAGGCCGTGGCGAAATCCGGCCGGCCGCTGCTGGTGGTCGCCGAGGACGTCGAGGGTGAGGCGCTGGCGACGCTCGTCGTCAACAACATCCGCGGCATCCTCAAGGTCGCCTCCGTCAAGGCGCCCGGCTTCGGCGATCGCCGCAAGGCCATGCTGCAGGACATCGCCACCCTCACCGGCGGCACGGTGATCTCGGATGAGGTCGGACTGACGCTCGAGAAGGCGACGGTGAACGACCTCGGCGAGGCGAAGAAGGTGGTCGTCGAGAAGGAGAACACGACCATCATCGACGGCGCCGGCAAGCCCGCCGACATCAAGGCGCGCATCGAGTCGATCCGCCAGCAGGCCGAAGAGGCGACCTCCGACTACGACAAGGAGAAGCTGCAGGAGCGCGTGGCGAAGCTCTCCGGCGGCGTCGCCGTGGTCAAGGTCGGCGCGGCCACCGAGATCGAGATGAAGGAGAAGAAGGCGCGCGTCGAGGACGCGCTGCATGCGACCCGGGCCGCGGTCGAGGAAGGCGTGGTGCCGGGCGGCGGCGTGGCCCTGCTGCGGACGCAGAGGGTGCTCGAGAAGCTCGAGGCCGCCAACGAGGACCAGACGGTCGGCATCCGCATTCTCGCCCGCGCCATCGAGGAGCCGCTGCGCCAGATCGTCGACAACGCCGGCGAGGACGCCGCGGTGGTTCTCAACCGCGTGAAGGAAGGCAAGGGCGCCTTCGGCTACAACGCCGCTACCGGCAGGTACGGGGATCTGCTCGAAGAGGGCATCCTCGATCCGACCAAGGTGGCGCGCCTGGCGCTGCAGAACGCCGCCTCGGTGGCGGGACTGTTGCTCACGACCGAGGTCATGGTTGCGGAGGCTCCGAAGGAGGAGGAGCACAGCCACGGCGGCCCGCCGGGCGGCATGGGCGGAATGGACATGTAACACCCCCTCTAAAGAGGTATCGATTCCGCAATCAGCAGCCGATACGCTTTACATAACAGTTAAGGGTCGTGCCCGGAACTCATCCGGGCTCCACCCCGAAAGCCGCGGAACAAGACCCCCTATTCCGCGCATTCCTCGCAGGCCCCTGTACAGGGGCCTGTTTTTTTTCGTCGCCATGTCGCAGTGCACCTACTTCCACACACCCCCGAGCGGGTTTATCGTCTGGAGGCAAAGGAGGCCAAGCCATGGCTACTGTCCGGTACCGGGCCCTGCGAGCTCCGGCGTGCGTTGCGCTCCTGGCGCTCGCTGCGTGCGCGCGTCAGGGTGAGGGCGAGATGAGCTGGGCGCGGTCGGCCCTCGAGCGGAACGCTGCGGTCGAAGTCGTAGCGGCCGACGAGCAGAGCCGCACCTTCACCGTGCGGATGAAGGACACGGGCGAGCTGCGCGTGGTGCGTGCGGACCAGCTGATCGCCGGCGTGGCGGCGCTGGCGACGGGCTCCGCGTCCGCGAAGACGGCGCCCCAGGCGGCGCCCGCCGCCTCGGCGGGCCCGGCGGCCTCCGCAGAGCCGCTCGGCGCCGACACCGGCGCGGCCGCGGTGCACGAGGCCGCAGTCCCCGAGCCATCCAGCACCGAGCCCGCGCGGCCCGCGGAGAGCGCGCCGGCCAGGGCGAAGGTGGAGGCGCCCGGTGGCGGACGGGTCTTGAAGTCCGGACCGGGCTACAGCATCAAGGCGTCCGCAGCCCCGGCGCCCGCCGCAGGCGGGCGGCTGCGCGATACCGCCGTCACGAGCGCCGCCATCGAGCGTCGGCATGAGCCGATCGTGTGCCAGGGCCAGCGCCTCCTGCACATCGACAATCGCAATCTCGAATTCGACGGCGACGCGGTGAGCGCCCAGGACGGCTGCGAGATTCACATCACCAACAGTCACATCAGCGCCACCGGCGTCGGGGTGTCGGCGCGCGCCGCCAACGTGCACATCGACAACAGCCTGATCGAGGGCGACGCCGCGGCCATCGATGCCTCCGAGGGCGCGCAGGTGTATGCGACGTCCACGCGCTTCCGGGGCCTCAGCCGCCGGGCCGACAGCGCCTCGTTCCACGATCTCGGGGGCAACATCTGGAATTGACCCGCGGGGGTCGGGAACCTCCGTTCAGCGCCGAGCTGGCCGCGGTCGTTGCAGGGTCGCTCGAAGCGCTCAACGCCAGCGACGTCGCGAGAGAGGCGCTCGGGGGAGCGCCGCTCACCGTTCGCGACTCGATTGCTGCGGTCTTCAGCGCGAGCGACTTCGTGGCGCAATCCTGCGCGCGTGACCCGCAAGTCTTTGCCGGCCTCATCGAGAGCGGCGATCTCGAGCGGCGCCTGGCGGCGGAGGACTTCGCCGCACGCGCTCCCGCACTGCCCGCGGATCCGGCGGCGCCCGAGGCGAGCTTCCTCGCCGAGCTGCGCCGCTGGCGGCGGCGGGAGCTGGTGCGCATCGCCTGGCGTGATCTCGCGAGCTGGGCGGACCTCACCGAGACGCTCGGCGATCTCACCGCCTTCGCGGATGCCGCGATCGCCGCCGCGCTCGGCTACGCCCGTCGCGCACTCGTGACGCGCTACGGCGAGCCGCGCTCCGCGGGCGGCGAGGCTCAGCCGCTCGTCGTCATCGGCATGGGCAAGCTCGGCGGGGGCGAGCTCAATTTCTCCTCCGACGTCGATCTGGTGCTGCTGTTCCCGGAGCACGGTGAGACCGACGGCGCGCGCAGCATTGCCAACGAGGAGTTCTTCACCCGCCTCGGGCAGGCGCTGGTGCGTCTCCTCGAAACGCCGACCCCCGAGGGCTTCGTGCTGCGCGTCGATCTGCGGCTGCGCCCCTTCGGGGATTCCGGTCCGCTCGTCTCGAGCTTCGCCTCGTTCGAGGATTACCTGCCGCGCCACGGACGCGACTGGGAGCGCTATGCGTACGTCAAGGCCCGCCCGGTCACGAGCGCTGAGCGTTATGGCGACATCGACGCCGCCGCCATCCGCCCGTTCGTCTACCGGCGCTATCTCGACTACGGGGTGTTCGAGAGCCTGCGCGACATGAAGGCGCTGATGGAGCGCGAGATGCAGCGGCGCGAGCTCGCCGACCACATCAAGCTCGGACCCGGCGGCATCCGCGAGATCGAGTTCATCGTCCAGGCGCTGCAGATCACGCGGGGCGGGCGCGACCGGCGCCTGCAGACGCCCTCGCTCCTCGCCGCTCTCGCGCGCATCGGCGAGACGCGCCTGCTGCCGCGGCAGGCCGCCGAGGAGCTCGGGGCCGCCTACACTTTCCTCCGCCGGCTCGAGAATCGCCTGCAGATGCTCGCCGACGCCCAAGTGCACCGCGTGCCCGCGGAGGCCCTCTCCCGCGAGCGCATCGCGCTCGCCATGGGCTCGCGCGACTGGCCGACAGTCCTCGCCGAGCTCGATGAGCACCGCGGGCGGGTCACGCGGCACTTCCGCCTGGTGGTGTTCGGCGGGGCGGAGCCCGATGAGGGCGCGGTGCGCATCGATCTCGGACGGTTCTGGGACAGCCAGGCCGAGACCGCGGCGCTCGCGGAGGCGCTCGCGGGCGCCGGCTTCGAGGACAGCGCGGAGGCCGCGCGGCTGCTGCTCGAGCTGCGCTCCTCGTCGCTGGTGCGCAGGCTCGATGAGCCCGGACGCAAACGCCTCCAGGCGCTGCTGCCGGCGCTGCTCGCGGACATCTCGCGCAGCGGCGCGCAGCTGCCGGTGCTGCGGCGCATCCTTGCGATCATCGAGGCGACCGGCAAGCGCTCGGCATACTTCGCGCTGCTCAAGGAGAACGCCGCGGCTCGGGCACGCCTCGTGGAGCTCTGCGGTCACGGCGAGTTCCTCGCGGCGCAGATCGCCGCACACCCGCTGCTGCTCGATGAGCTGATCGACGAGCGGCTGCAGACGCCGCCGCCGGACCGCGCAGGATTCGAGCGCGAGCTCGCTTCGCGCATGGAGCAGCCGCGCGAGGAAGACCCCGAGCAGCAGGTGGAGGCGCTGCGGCAGTTCCAGCGGGCGGCGCTGTTTCGCGTCGCCGTCGCCGATCTCACCGGGGCGCTGCCTCTCATGCAGGTGTCAGACCGGCTCACCGACATCGCCGAGCTCATCGTCGAGCGCGCCCTCGATCTCGGCTGGCGGCAGATCACCGCGCAGTTCGGCCTGCCACGATGCGGCGACGCCGATAGCGCGCGCGCCGTGAACATCTGCGCCGTCGGCTACGGCAAGCTCGGCGGAATCGAGCTCGGCTACTCCTCCGACCTCGATCTGGTGTTCCTGCACGACTCGCAGGGCGAGCGGCAGGAGACCAGCGGCGCGCGCCCCATCGACAACCAGCTGTTCTTCGTGCGGCTCGCGCAGCGCATCGTGCACCTGCTGACCATGCACTCCGCCGCCGGCCGGCTCTACGAGGTCGACGTGCGACTGCGGCCGAGCGGCAAGGGAGGGCTGCTGGTCACCAACATCGACGCGTTCGCCGACTACCAGCGCGAGGAGGCGTGGACCTGGGAGCACCAGGCGCTGCTGCACGCGCGCGCCGTGGCAGGCTCGCCGGAGCTGCGCGCGCGCTTCGAGCGCGTGCGGCTCGAGGTGCTCTCCCACCACGTGCGCCGCGAGCGCCTGCGCGAGGAGGTGCGCAGCATGCGCGAGCGGCAGCGCCGCGAGCTCTCCCGGGGCGATGCGCTGCGCTTCGACATCAAGCAGGATCCCGGAGGGATCGCCGACATCGAGTTTCTCGCCCAGTACTGGGCGCTGAAGTGGGCCGCCGAGTATCCGCCGGTGGCGATGTACTCCGACACCATCCGCCAGCTCGAGTCGGTGGCGTCGGCCGACCTGGTTCCGCAGGCGAGCGTGGATCTCCTCACCCGCGCGTACCGCGCCTACCGCGCCCGCACCCATCACCTGGCCCTCGACGGCGCGGCGCCGATCGTACCGGCGGCGGAGTTCCGCGAGCTGCGCGAGGAGGTGACGCGGCTGTGGAATGCCACGATGGCCGCTTGAGGCGCGCGGCACGATGGCCGCTTGAGGCGCGCTCGCGCGGGTATAATTCCCGCCTCCCGGCCGCCGGTCGCATGCAACGCCCGTCCAACGCCCATGGTCGCGACGACCAAGCCCCTCATCGAGCCCAACGCGCAGAATCATTACGACATCGGCCCCGAGGACCTGCCGCTCAGCTGTCCGATGCCGCAGATGTACCTCTGGAACTCGCATCCGCGCGTGTATTTAGCCGTCGAGGAGAGCGGTTGGGCGAAGTGTCCGTACTGCGGAGCCGAGTACACGCTGAAGCGCTGACACGGGCGGGGTCCGAAGGGAATAGCTCGTGGGATGCGTGATTTCCGCGGGGTGCCCTAGCGGTACGGCTTGTAGGACTTCTCCTCGACGAGGCGCGACCCGAGCACTAGATTAATGCGCTTCTTGATCGCGGCGCGCTCGTCGTTGCAGACGTACACGGCGCGCGCCAGCTCGATGAAATCGCGATCGAAGCTCTGCTTCGCCTCCTTGTCGCGGATGCGGTCCTCGATATCCCACAGTCGCTCGTTGACGTCCTCGAGCGCGCGCTCATCCTGAGCGAGGTCGTGGCTCCCGCCGCCGCGGTCGCGCCAGGTCTGCTCGAGCAGCGCGAGTTCCAGCTTCACGTTGGCGAGCTTGCCGGGATCGAGGATGCGAGCCTGTTTGATCCTCAGGATGGTGATCTTGTCGAGCAGCTCTCCCGGTGAGATGGGGACCAGGATGTCCTTCATGGGCGCGATCCTAGCAACTGATCGAGCTTCGCGGCGACTTCATCGACCCCGATCAGGTCCATCACGCCCGGCTCCTCGATCTTGTGGTTCCACGGGAGCTCGGCGGGATCGCAGCCACGGAAGGCGCGCGCCGCCCGCGGATAGGCATCCACACACCAGCGGCCCGAGAGGTACGGGCCACTCCTCGCCGGGTTGGTCGCAGCGTAGAGCCCCACGACCGGCGTGCCCACCGCGGTCGCCATGTGCACCGGGCCCGAGTCCGGGCTCACGAGCACCGTCGCGCGCGAGAGCAGCGCGAGCAGCTCAGGCAGGGTGTCCTTGCCGATCTGGTTGATGAGAGACGCGGGGCAGGCGCGCTCGATCTCGGCGCCCGTGCGCCGCTCGAGCTCGCTCGGGCCGCCGGCGAGTATCACGCGCATCCGCAGGGCCCCGGCGGCGTGCTCGGCGAGCGCCGCGAAGCGCGCGGGACGCCAGTTGCGCCGCACGTGCCGCGAGCACGGATTGATGACGAGCGTCGGACGGGTGTCGGGTATCAGCCGCTCGGCGTAGGCGCGCGCCGCGCTCGGCAGCGGCAGATCCCACCGCAGCAGCCGTTCGCCGACGCCGAGCGCGACCGCAAAGCCGAACAAGCTGTCGAGCACATGCTCGCGCACGCGCGGGGCGATGCGCGCATTGGTGAACAGCCACTGCAGCTCGCGGGCGCGCGCGCGATCGAAGCCGAGCTTTACGGTCGCCGGCACGCACGCCGCCACGAGACTCGCGCGCAGCGCCAACTGCATGTGCAGCAGCACGTCGAAGCGCCGGCCGCGCAGCTGCCTGCGGAGCGCCGCGAGCGCGCCGAGGCCTGCGCTCTTGTCCACGGTGATAAACTCGACGCCCTCGATGAGGCTCATGAGGCGCGCTTCGGTCTTGCCGATGATCCAGGTCAACTGCGTCGCGGGCCACGCCTGCTGCAGCGTGCGCACCACCGGCACGACGTGGCAGGTATCGCCGATCGCCGAGAGCCTGAGGATGCAAAGAGTACGCGGCGGTTCGGCCCGGGACGGGATCATGGAGCAGGGTTCATGAGCGGGCGCTGGCCGCTGGGCCCCGAGGTCAAACAAGGCCAGCTCGAGGGCGGCGCCATGCTATATGACGCCTCGCGCGTCGGCAATTTGAATCCGGGCTGGTTCGATCCGAAGTACTGGGAGGAGCGCGGCGAGCTCGACGGCGCCGCGCGCGGCCGCGGCACGACGCATTTCGTGAAGTCCGCGGGCAGGCATTTCGTGCTGCGCCACTACCGGCGCGGCGGGCTGATCGCGCACCTCGCGGCCGACAAGTATATCTGGCGGGGCGCAGAGAACACCCGGCCGTTCGAGGAATGGCAGCTCACGTACCGTCTGCATCGTGCGGGGCTGCCGGTGCCGGCGCCGCTCGCCGCGCGCTACCGCCATCGCGGCCTCACCTACACGGGCGACCTCCTCACCGAGCGGGTGGCCGTAGTCGGCTCGCTCGCCGAATGCCTGCGCAAGGGAGCGCTCTCGGTGCTCACCTGGATCTCCATCGGGCGCTGCGTCCGCAGATTCCACGACCTCGGCGTGTGCCACAGGGATCTCAACGCGCACAACGTGCTGCTGAGCGAAGAGGCCGTGTACCTCATCGACTTCGACCGCGGGGAACTGCGCCGGCCGGGGCTCTGGTGCGACGCCGGCCTGGTGAGACTGCGCCGCTCGCTCGAGAAGGTCACGTGGGCGCTGCCGGCGGACCGTTTCGGCGAGGCGGACTGGCAGGGACTGCTCGACGGCTACCGCGAGGCCGCGGCGAGCGCGGCGGCGGCGCCGTCCTGAAGAGGCGCGGGAGCGGCGTGCGATTCGTCTACCTGCTGGCGGTATATCTCGCCGTTCCGCTCGTCTCCACGATGCTTCTGTGGCGCGGGCTCCGCGACCGCAGCTACTGGCACGACTTCGGCGAGCGCTTCGGCTTCGGCGCACGGCTCGCCCCGCTCGGGGTCTGGATGCACGCGGTGTCGGTCGGCGAGGTGCAGGCCTGCGCGCCGCTGGTGAGCGCCCTCGCCCGGCGCCATCCGCACCTGCCGCTCACCGTCACCACCTTCACGCCCACCGGTGCGGCGCGCGCGCGGGCGCTGTTCGGCGACATCGCGCAGGTGCGCTACCTCCCCTATGACACCCCGGGCGCCGTGCGGCGCTTCTTCGCCCGCGTCGAGCCGCGACTCGCGGTGATCTTCGAGACCGAGCTATGGCCGAACCTGTACCGCGAGTGCGGCCGGCGTCGCGTGCCGCTCGTGCTGGCGAGCGCACGAGTCTCGGAGCGCTCGGTCGGTCGCTATCGGCGACTCGGCGCGCTGTTCCGCACCACGCTGTCCGAGGCTCGTGTGGTGGCGGCGCAGGGTGCGGGGGATGCCGATCGCTTTCGCGCCCTCGGCGCGGATCCGGCCAGCACCCACGTGACCGGCAACCTCAAGTTTGATTTCGATTTGCCGCCCGGCACCCTCGAGCGCGGGGCGCGGTTGCGGGAGCAGTACGCGCCGCATCGGCCGCTGTGGGTGGCGGGCAGCACGCACGGCGGGGCCGAGGAGCAGGCCATCATCGAGGCACAGCGGCGGGTGCGTGCGGCGCACCCCGGCGCGCTGCTCGTGATCGCGCCGCGCCATCCGCAGCGCTTCGCCGAGGTTGCCGGCACGCTCGCCCGTGCCGGCATGCGCTACGCGCGCCGCTCGGAGGCTCCTGCCGCCGCGCCCGACTGCGAGGTGCTGCTGCTCGACACGCTCGGCGAGCTCCTCGATTTCTACGCCGCCGCGGATCTCGCTTTCGTCGGAGGGAGCCTCGCGCCGGTCGGCGGCCACAACCTGCTCGAGCCCGCAGCTCTCGGGCTTCCGATTCTCACCGGCCCCTACAACACCAACAGCGCAGAGATCGCGCAACTCCTCATCGCGCGCGGAGCCGCTGAAGTGGTGCGGGACGCCGCCGGGCTGCGCGCTCGCGTGAGCGCGCTGCTCGCCGACCCCGCGGCCCGGGCCCGGATTGGCGCGGCCGGACGCGCTTGCGTGGACAGCAACCGCGGTGCGCTCGACAAGCTCCTCGCCCTCATCGAGCCGCTGCTCGATGAGTCCGATGTCTAGCCTCGCGGCGGTCGTTTCGGCGGCGGCGCGGGGTTGCCGGGGGGCGCGGGCACGGTCGGTGCCAGGCTCTCGGGCGTCGGTTCCGCGGGGAAGGTCGCCACCGCCTGCGTCAGCCAGGTGTTGACCTCGTTGAGCTGCGCCCGGTCGAGATTGCCGGCGGCGAGGCGCAGCTGCAGCACGCTCACGATGTAATCGTAGCGGCTGCCGGAGTAGTCGGTCTTCGCCTGCACCAGCGTCTTGCGCGAGTTGAGGACGTCGACCGCGGTGCGCGTGCCGACCTCGTAGCCCGCCTCGGTGGCCTTCAGCGCCGTCTGGCTGGACTCGAGCGCCTGGCCCAGGGCCTGCACCCGCGCGATGCCGCTGATGACGCCCAGGTAGGCGTCGCGAGCCTGACGCTCGGTCGCGCGCGAGCTCTGCACGACCGCTTCCCTGGCGGCGATCCACAGGTACTGGGTCTGCCGCACCTTCGACTGCGTGAAGCCGCCGCTGAAGATCGGCAGCGTGAGCTGCAGGCCGATCGAGCGGTCGTTGAGCTTACTGTCGATGGAGGAGGGGGGCGGCGCGTCGACGATCTCGCTGGCGCTCGAGTGAAGGTACGAGCGCCCCGCGACCAGGTCGAGCGTCGGCAGATGGCCGCCGATGGCGATCCGCACGTTATCGCGCGCGATCTCCGCCGCCAGGCGGCTGGAGATGAGCGAGAGATTCTGCTCGAGGGAGATCGTGACCCAGCGGCTCTCGTCGGCGGGCTCGGGGCTCTTCAGCGGCATGTCGGTGCCGGGCTTGGAGAGGTGGTCGTATTTCTGCCCGGTGATCTCCAGGAGCTGATCCTCGGCGGTGGCGAGCGTTCGCTTGGCGGCGATCACGGCCGCGGCCGCCGTGTCGCGGGCCGCCTTGGCTTCCTGTACGTCGGTGATGGCGATGAGCCCCACCTCGAAGCGCTTGTTGGCCTGATCGAGCTGGCGGGAGATCGCCTCGAGGGAGGCCTGGTTGGCTTCCAGGCCGTCGACCGCCGCGAGCACGCTGAAGTAACCCTGCGCGACGCGCAGGATCAGCTGCTGCTCGGCGGCCTGGTAGTTGGCTTCCGCCTGCGCGACCTCGCGGCCCGCCTCCTTGAGCGTCATCCACTTCTCCCACGAGAAGAGGCTCTGCTCGAGGTTCACCGCCCACTTTTGCGTGGTCGTGTCGGTCGTGGTCAAAAAGCGCTGCACGGCCGGCGGCGCGAAGATCTCGTCCTGATAGCCGGAGTTATGATCGCGCGTGGCGCTCGCGGTTCCGGTGAGCTGCGGCAGCACTTGGGCCCACGCCTGCGGGCGGGCCTCGCGCGCCGCAAGGCGGTTGGCATCCGCCTGGCGGATGACCGGGTCGTTGTGCACCGCGTCCTCGAACACACCGGCCAGATCCTTCGATGCGGCGACGCCCGAGAGTGTGAGCAGCATCAGGGCAATAATCAGGGCGCGAATCATGACACTCCCTTCTTTGAACGGTCCGCGGCGAGCGGCGGTCAGAAAGTGAACCGCGGCGGCCGGGCGGCGCTCACCAGCGGATCGATCACGGTCTCGAACAGGCTCTCCGTGGCCCAGGCATCCTCGGCCGTGCGACGCACCAGGCGGGCTTCCATCACCGGCGCCTCGCCCACCACGACGAACAGCCGCCCGCCCAAGCTCAACATGCGCTCGAAGCGCGCGTCGTAGTGCGGAAGCGACCCGGTGACCGCAATGGCCCCGCAGCGCGCGCCGCTCTCGACACTGAAGACGTCCGCGTCCGCCACCTCGACATCCCGCATGCCGAGCTCGGCGAGGTTGCGGCGCGCCGCGTCGGCCAGCTCGGCAAATACCTCGAGCGAGCGCACCTGCGCCGACATGGCGCGCAGGCACGCGGTGACGAATCCGGTGCCCGCCCCGATCTCCAGCACCGGCTCGTCGGGTGCGGGCAGCAGCGCCTGCAGGAGCCTGCCGGCCACGCTCGGACGCAACATGTGTTGCCCGCGGGGCAGTGGCACCTCGAGGTCGGCGTAGGCGAGGTAGCCGTATCCCGCCGGCACGAACAGCTCACGCGGCACTTGCCGCATGACGTCCAGCACGCGCTCATCGAGCACGTCCCACGCGCGCACCTGCTGCTGGGTCATCTTCTCGCGGACATCTGCCATCTGCATCGCACACCCTTCGGGGATTGGACTTATTGCACGTGCGGTCAAAGGCCGGAGAAGGTAAGGGTTTTCCCGTGCCCTGCCAAGCCGGCTTGCGACGAGATATGGTGAAATACCGACGGGGCGAGGGGGTGCCTGCGCTATGCTTGCCTGGACCACAAGCCGCGGGCACTACAAGTCCAATTAGAGTGCCTGACACTACCGCGCGGGGCATCCAAGCGGAAGGCTTGAAGAAGAACTAGATGTCGATTCTCGGGCTTTTGTGCCTGCTGTTCGCGCTCATCGCCGCTCTCGCCCTGGTGCTGTATGGGCTGCAGCGCCGCGCGTTGGGTACGCTCGCGCGGCTGTCGCAGCAACTGCAGCGCAGCGCGGGCAACGGGCAGCTGCCGGGGCGCGTGGACCTCGAGAGCGGCAGGCCTGAAATCGCCGCCCTGGTCGGCGCCGTCAACCATCTGCTCGTCCGCGCCGCCCGCGGGACGGAGCGCGACGGCGAGCCCCCTCCGGCGCTGTTCGCCGAGCTCGGCGAGCGCATTCACGAAGCGGTTCTGATGCACCGCGAAGTGATCGTGTACGCCAACCGGCAGTTCGCGAACCTCATCGGCGTCGATCGCATGGAGCTCGTCGGGCGCAAGCTCGCCGATCTCGTGCCGCCGGAATACGCGGAGCTGGTGGGCGAGAACATCCGCCGCCGCCTCGCGGGGGAGCCGGCCGCCGAGCGCTACGAGATCGACATGGTCGGCCTGCAGGGCCAGGTGAGCCGCCTCGAGATCGCCTCGACGCCGGTCGCATACGACCACGGCAAGGCGCTGCTGATCACCGGCGTCGAGATCATTCCCACCCAGACACAGCCGCAGCTGGGCCTCGGCGGAGAAGCCGCCGCCGAGCCGCAGCTGCTCGCGCTGCACTCGCTGGCCGAGGCGATCATCGCCACCGACAAGGAGGGTCGCATCACCTTCCTCAACCCCGCCGCCGAGCAGCTCACCGGGAGCCCCGCGAGCGCGACCCAGGGCAAGCTCCTGGAGGAGATCGTGAGTCTCGTCGACGAGACCGATCGGCGGCTGCTCTCCGATCCGGTGCACCAGGCGCTCACCAGCGGCGCACCCGTCAACCTGAGCCGCCGGGCGCTGCTGCTGTCGCGCGCCAACGGCCACGAGCGCTCCATAGAGCTTTCCGCCTCGCCCATCCGCAACAGCTCACAGGAGCTCATCGGCGCGGTCGTGCTGCTGCACGACGTCACGGAGCTCCGCGGTCTCGCCCGGCAGATGTCGTACCAGGCGACTCACGATGCGCTCACGGGACTCGTCAACCGCCGCGAGTTCGAGCGGCGTCTCGAGGAGGCGATCGACAGCGGCCACCGGGGCGATGGGCAGCACGTGCTGTGCTATCTCGACCTGGACCGCTTCAAGCTCGTCAACGACACCGGCGGCCACGTCGCCGGGGACAGCATGCTGCGCGAGGTCGCGAAGCTCCTGCGCGACGCAGTGCGCGACAGCGACACGGTGGGGCGCCTGGGGGGCGACGAGTTCGGCACGCTGCTGATCGGCTGCCCGCTCGACAAGGCACGGCAGATCGCCGATGACCTCACCCGCTCGGTGGGCGAGTACCGCTTCGTGTGGAAGGACAAGATCTTCAACATCGGCGTCTCGGTCGGGCTGGTCGAGATCTCGCGCGAGAGCGGCACGCTGGAAGAGCTGCTCGCGGCTGCGGATACCGCCTGCTACGTCGCCAAGAAGCAGGGCTCGGGCAAGGTGGCGGTGTACTCGGCGCGCGATGAGGCCCTCGCCCGCCACACGGGCGAGATCCAGTGGCTGCAGCGCCTGCAGGGGGCGCTCAGGGAGAATCGCTTCCAGCTGTATCACCAGGTCATCGTTCCCACCCACGGCGATGACGGGGGGCCCGCGCTCGAGGTGCTGGTGCGGCTGCTCGACGAGTCGGGCCACGAGCTGCACCCCGCGGAGTTCATGCGCGCGGCGGAGCGCTACCGCCTCATGGGACTCGTGGACCGCTGGGTCGTGCAGCAGACCTTCACCGCTATCGCCAGCGGCGCCATGCCGGTGCCGGCCCGCCGCAGCGTCGCGATCAACGTCTCCGGTCAGACGCTCGACGACTCGCAGTTCCTCGAGTTCGTGGTCGAGTGCTTCGACAGCTCCGGCGTCGCGCCTGCGCAGGTTTGTTTCGAGATCAGCGAGAACGCCGTGGTGGCGAACCTCGATCACGCACGGCGCTTCGTCGGCGTGCTGCACGGCATGGGATGTCAGTTCACCCTCGATGACTTCGGCTCCGGGATGGGCTCGTTCTCCAACCTCAAGAACCTGCCGCTCGACTACCTGAAGATCGACGGCTCCTTCATGCGCAACCTCGCGCGCGATACGGTCAATCAGGCGATGGTGGGGGCGATGATCAAGCTCGCCCGCACACTCAACTTCAAGGTGATCGCCGAGCAGGTGGAGGACGGGAGCGCGGTCGAGGCCGCGCGCCGGATGGGCGTCGATTATCTCCAGGGATACGCCATCGGGCGGCCGCAGCCGCTGCAGCTCGCGGCCTGAAACGCGCGCCGAAACTACCCCGCGATACGGGGAGTTGCCTTTAGCCTCAGGCTACCGCTCGAGCGGCTCGAACCGAAGCGCCACGCCGTTCATGCAGTAACGCTCGCCCGTCGGCTCGGGCCCGTCAGGAAACACGTGGCCGAGGTGGCCGCCGCAGCGCGAGCAATGCACTTCCGTGCGCCGCATGAAGAGATTCCGGTCCTCGCGCGTGCCCACCGCCCCCGGCAGGGGCCTGAAGAAGCTCGGCCAGCCGGTGCCGCTGTCGAACTTGGTGTCCGAGCCGAAGAGCTTCTGGCCGCAGCCCCCGCAGCGGAAGGCGCCGGCGCGCTTCTCTTCATTCAGCGGGCTGCTGCCGGCGCGCTCGGTGCCGTGCGCCCGCAGCACCTGGTAGGCCTCGGACGTGAGCTCCCGCCGCCACTCCTCGTCGGGCTTCTCGACCGGGAAATGCTCGCCCTGGGGACTCGTCACAGCAGCGGCACCAGGAGCAGCGCCACGATGTTGATGATCTTGATCAGCGGATTGATGGCGGGACCCGCGGTGTCCTTGTAGGGATCGCCGACGGTATCCCCGGTGACGGCCGCCTTGTGCGCCTCCGACCCCTTGCCGCCGAAGTGCCCTTCCTCGATGTACTTCTTGGCGTTGTCCCACGCCCCGCCCCCGGTGGTCATGGAAATCGCGACGAAGAGTCCCGTGACGATCGTACCGATCAGGAGCCCGCCGAGGGCGCGGATGCCCGCGCCGCTGCCCATCAGGGCGTTGACCACCAGCACCAGCGCGATGGGCACCAGGATCGGCAGCAGCGACGGCACGATCATCTCGCGGATCGCGGCGCGCGTCAGCAGGTCCACCGCGCGCGAGTAGTCGGGCTTGGCCGTGCCCGCCATGATGCCCTTGATCTCGCGGAACTGACGGCGCACCTCGTTCACCACCGAGCCCGCGGCGCGCCCGACCGCCTCCATCGCCATGGCGGCGAAGAGATAGGGCACGAGGCCGCCGATGAACAACCCGATGATCACCGCCGGGTCCAACAGCGAGAACACCGCCATCTTGCCGGCCGCCTCGAGGTTGTGCGTGTAGTCGGCGAACAGCACCAGCGCCGCAAGCCCGGCCGAGCCTATGGCGTAGCCCTTGGTGACCGCCTTGGTGGTATTGCCCACGGCGTCCAGCGGATCGGTGATGTCGCGGACCTGGCGCGGGAGCCCTGCCATCTCGGCGATGCCGCCGGCGTTGTCGGTGATGGGCCCGTAGGCGTCGAGCGCCACGATCATGCCGGTCATCGACAGCATCGAGGTGGCGCTGATCGCGAGGCCGTACAGCCCGTCGAGCGAATAGGCGCCCCAGATAGCGAGGCACACGGCGATCACCGGGAGCGCCGTGGCCTTCATCGACACGCCGAGGCCGGCGATGATGTTGGTCGCATGTCCGGTCTGCGAGGCGGCGGCTACCTTGCGCACCGGACGGTAGTCGGTGGCGGTGTAGTACTCGGTGATCATCATCATGGCCGCGGTGAGGCCGAGCCCGATGAGGGCGCACCCGTAGAGGCGGGCGACGTCGCCGGGCATGATGCGCTGCGTGATGAAGTAGAAGGCCACCGCCGACACGAGCGCGGAGACGATGACCCCCTTGTAGAGCGCGGTCATGATCTTGCCGCCGGCGCGCGCCGAGACGAAGAAGGTGCCGATGATCGAGGCGACGATCGAGGCCGCCCCGAGCGCGAGGGGATAGATGACCGCCGCGGACACAGCTCCCGGCCCCCGATCCGCAAACAACAATCCGCCGAGCAGCATGGTGGCGACCAGGGTCACGGCGTAGGTCTCGAAGAGGTCGGCGGCCATGCCGGCGCAGTCGCCGACGTTATCCCCGACGTTGTCGGCGATCACTGCGGGATTGCGCGGATCGTCCTCGGGGATGCCGGCTTCGACCTTGCCGACGAGATCCGCCCCGACGTCGGCTCCCTTGGTGAAGATGCCCCCGCCGAGACGCGCGAAGATCGAGATCAGCGAGCCCCCGAACGCCAG
>WNGC01001140.1_pt1 | contig 16620 bp, 10 predicted proteins | sample 5400051 | NCBI WGS metagenome assembly WNGC01 (sample SAMN13153368, study PRJNA577476) | soil metagenome | isolation source: 20 cm soil or saprolite under grassland replicate 2 | place: USA:California | collected 2016-06-15
AATGGCGTTGCCCAAACAACCTTTTAACTTTGAAATATTTTAACTTTTAACCTTGTGGATTAAATCGGAACCTGGTTCGGCCGCGCTTGGCGTTGGCTTTGGCTTTGCGGCGATGCTTCTGCGAAGGCGTCTCGAAGGCGCGCAAACGACGGACCTCCTCGAGAATGCCCTCGGCATCCAGCTTGTTCTTCAGCCGCTTCAACGCGCGATCAACAGGCTCACCTTTGCGAACAATCACTTCTGGCATCAATAATCACTCCTGACTTTAGCGATAGATTCCTAATCGGCGAGCGGGAGCCTACTCGGACCCGGCGGCCCCGTCAAATCTACTCGGAAAAGTGCCTCCGGGAGCCTCAGACCTGGCAGTGGACATGGACCGGGACTTCAGAAGCGACTCAGCGCTGGGCAAGCGGATTGGCTGCTGCCGCTTTCTGGGTAACCTCGCGTCGCAAGGCTGTAGCGCCGCCACCGCGGGCGCGCGTCCACCACAGCACAATAGGTGAGGCGATAAAGATCGATGAGTAAGTGCCGACAACCACGCCGATAATGATGGCGAGCGAGAAGTCGCGCAGCACCGCGCCGCCAAACAAAAACAGGCAAAGAATCGGGATAAGCGTCACCGTGCTCGTAAGAATGGTTCGGCTCAGCGTCTGGTTAATGCTCGAGTTCATGATTTCCTCAATCGTCCCACGCCGCCCGCTGGACGGTAAGCACAGCGCCGACGATGGTGAGGGTCAACTCGCGGCCGAAGAGAGCGAACACGCCGACGGTCATAAGCACGTCGTGCAACAGCGCGACAATCGCGCCTACCGCAAAGGAAAGTTGAAACCGGAAAGTTACGAAAATCAAAATACCCAGGATGCCCAGGCCGAGCGCGATTAACGAATTTTTTGCGAGTTCGCCACCTACGAGCGCACCGACCCGTTCCGAGCCTTCCACTCTAAAGCCAGAACTTGGCAGCGTCTGCATAACTTGGTTTTCCACCTTGTCGCTGGTGTTCAACGGCGTGCGGATGGTGATGTAACTCCTGCCGACTTGTGTGGATTCCTGGATGGAAGCGTCAGCGAGACCAATTGGCTTCAGCGCACCGCGCACCTGTCCGATATCGATCTTGCCAGGTGCGCTCAAAGTGATGAGGTCGCCGCCGCGAAAATCGACGCCAAAGTTACGTTCGCCGCGTTTGTAAAAGGCGAACGAGCCAGCCAGAAGCAGTGCGAGCGAGCACATGCACGCAATAAAGCCTTTGCCGAGGAAATTGATATTTTGCGCTGAAATCAAATGCAGCATCGAGATGCGTTTCACTCGCCCCGTGTCGACAAGCCAGCCGAGGCAATTCCGCCCCACAATGAGCGCAGTGAACAACGAAGCCAAAATGCCGAGGCTAAGTGAGATGGCGAAGCCTTTTACCGGGCCGCTCGCTTTCCAAAAAAGAATCGCGGCTGTGATCAGCGTCGTAACGTTGGCGTCGAAAATGGAGCTGAACGCTTTCTCGTATGCCGTGTTCAACGCGACCTTGAGCGATTTCCCAAGCGCCATTTCTTCGCGCAATCGCTCGTATATGAGAACGTTCGCGTCCACCGAAAGGCCAATCGTCAAAATGATGCCTGCAATGCCAGGCAATGTGAGGACGAAGTGGAACATCGTCAGAGCGCCCACGAGCAGAATGAGGTTAATGATCAAGGCGAGATTCGCGATGAGACCAGGAATCTTGTAGTAGACGGCCACGCAAACGAGCGTGATGGCCAGTCCGAGTAAGCCGGCGAGAATGCTCGCGCGAATCGAGTCCAATCCGAGAGTGGGCGAAACGCTGCGCTCTTCTTCGATGCTCACCGGCGTTTGCAACGGATTCTCAAGTACGCTTGCAAGGCCGCGCGCTTCTTCCTCGGTGAATCGGCCCGTGATTTGTGCGTCGCCGCCATAAATAGCGTCTTGAATCACGGGCGCAGATTGGATCACGCCATCAAGCACGATCGCAAAGCGATGGTGAACGTTCGCAGCCGTAATGTTCCCAAACTGCTTGGCGCCTTCGCTATCGAACCGCAAATGAACTGCCCAACCGTCTCGTTCGTAAGAAGCCCCTGCGCCCGAAACGCGATCACCGGCCAAGTCAGCTTTCTTTTTTACGAGCAACCGTTCTTCGATCGGTTTCTCGCCCTCAGCCTGGTGCTGTTGTTTATAGGTTTCGATCCGATACTCTGGCGGAATTACCTGCTTTCCCTGGTCGATTTCGCGCAATCGTTCGCCGTTATCGGGATAAACCAGACGAAACTCGAGCTTCGCCACGCGCGATAGTTGGTCCCTTGCTTCCTGAATCTTCGCTGTGTCGAGTCCCGGAATCTGGACCAGAATCCGATCGCTGCCGACCGGGCTGATAATTGGTTCGCCTCCACCGAAGTAATCGACGCGCTTGCGAATGACCTCGACCGCCTGGTCGAGCATCGCCTTGGTGACTTCTTTATCGCCACCTTTCAGCCGGATGAGAAAGGAGGTGCCGCCCTGAATATCGAGGCCAAGCGCGATCTTTTTCTGCGGCGGCCAGATGGTTACAATGCTGGAGACGACAAGCACCAGCATGAGCGTCATTGCCAGCAACCGTTTCCGCTGCCCTTGATCGGTGGCGAAATACCACCCGAAGAGAACAAGCATTGCGAGCCCGATACAGAATGTAAGTCCAGCGGTCATTGGATTGCGGATTTGCTAATCTCCTTAACGCTTCACTGATTTAACAATTTAGCTTTCTTTCAACACCGTCGCGATGGCCGATTTCTCCATCTCGATTTTCACGTTGTCGGCTACTTTCACCAGCACGGTATTTTCCTTCACATTCGAGATCAGGCCGTGAATGCCGGCATTGGTCACAACCCGGTCACCGGTTTTCAAGCTCGAAGTTAACTGCTGTTGCTGTTGCTGCCGCTTCTTTTGCGGTCGGATCATCACAAAGTACATGATGATGAAAATAAAAATTAGCGGCACAAAAAATGAACCAATGCCGCCACCTGGCATCTGTTGAGGAGCCGCACTTTGCGCCTGAGCAAGAAACGTCTGAAACATATTTTAGAATTGGAGAGCGCACCTTAAACGCGAAAGCGTTCCCTGCAATCGTTCTTTCGCGTCGCTCGTATTTTCGAGACTGACGCGGGTGCACAGTCCGAAGAGCGGAAGGGAAAGCAGAAAACCCACTTGCGCTGCACTATGACGCGGGATGACATACGCAAAAGTCGGCCATTCAAAAAATATCTTAAAAACGCAAAAATAGTCTTGCTATTCTCCGAGATTTTTTTTAATCCGTCGACATAATCGTAGGTCAGAGTCCTACTCCAAAATTAGGCACTGACCTATTAACTAAAGGAGAAACTCATGACCAGAACCAAACTTCGTAAGTTCGGATTCTTCCGCATGACTCTTGCAGCCTGCGTCGGAATCCCTCTCATCATCGCCTCAAGCGCATTTGCCCAGAACCTCCCGCCGCTGTCGACGGACATTGGGGCTGCCCCGACGCCGCCCGGGGCGGAAGCCGAGCGCGTCATCGTAACGGGTTCGAACATTCCGACGGCAGAAGAAGTGGGACCGAACCCGGTTGACACCTACAACCGCCAAAACATCAACAAGTCAGGTTATATTACCACCGAGCAATTTCTCCTCAGCCTGCCGATCGTGAACGCGAACGTCGTTCCGATTTCGAATAATGAAAACGGCTCCAACACCGCTGTGGGTGCGGCGACAGTTGCGCTCCACGGTTTCGATGCCAGAGCCACTCTCATCCTTCTCGATGGACGCCGAGTCGCTCCCTATCCGACGGGCAACAACCCCGGCCTGGTCAATGTGATGTTTGTCGATTTGAATTCGATTCCTGAAGCCGCTATTGAGAGCATCGAAATTCTGAAAGACGGCGCATCCACCACCTATGGTGCGGATGCGGTGGCCGGCGTCGTGAACCTTAAGATGCGTCACAATTACGACGGCGCGGAAGCAAGAGTCGAATACGGCAACACGCTCGATAAAGACTCGGGTCTATTCGACACATACGGCATCTTCGGTGTTGGCAAGGGAGATACTAACATCACCGGCGTCTTGAATTACTATCATCGCAACTCCATCGCCAACCGTGATCGTGGTTTCTCGGCCGTTCCGCCATTCCTGAGCTCGAATAACAGCCCATATAATCTTCAGCTCAGCAGCGATGTGGCGGGGGCTGCTGGTGGCCAGAATTTAAATCCTGGTGGGACTGAATTTGCAAGTGCACCAGATTTTACAAACGGGTTGTCCCCGGCAAACAGGTATCTCTACGATGCCAATAACCGTGTCAGGGCGGCCGGCGGTCTGCGTCCCGGGTTCAATTTCAATCAATTCTCGCTGTCCTTCCCGGAATCAGAGCGCTACGGGCTGTGGTTGAGTGGTGACCACAAGGTCTTTGGCGATCAGATGGTCGTCTATGCGGACGGCTTTTATCAGAACGTGAAAACGCACAACGAACTGGCAGCTCCAGCAACTGGTTCATTCCAGACCTTGGGTCAGACCACATTGGCCATTCCGTCGCATTCGCCAATTGCGCCAGGCTCGGAGCCACCCAACACACCCACCCACGCGGAGACCGGTGTCCCGGCTGACGCGTTCAATCCTTTTAATCCCTTCGAGCAAATTATCTCGGGCGGCACCCGCGCGCGTCTGGCTGAGTTTGGAAACCGTTTGTTCGATAACGAAACCGACGCGTGGCTGAGCACCATCGGCATCAAGGGGGACAAGCTCTTCAACGGAACCTGGGGGTACGACGCCGGGTTCCGTTACAGCCAACTCAAAAATACGGTTACCGGGACGCAAGTGTCCGCCTCGCGATTCAACCGCATCTTGAACCAAGCCGATCCGATCTTTAATCCGACATCTCCGCAATTTATCGGCACGACCGTGGCATTTGATCCTTTCGGTGATTTTCGCGCTCCGATCCCGTCGAATCAGGCCACGATCGATTTTGCCAGAGTCCATCCCAAGGACGAAGACACCTCAAAGCTGTGGACCTTGGATGCCACGATCTATACGACGGCGCTCTTCAACTTGCCGGCCGGCGGTGTTGGTTTGGCCTTCGGTGGTCAGTTCCGCCGCGAATCGCTGAAGGAGGAGCCGGATATGCTCAACGTCGAGGGGGACATCGTCGGCAATTCCCCAGTTCCGGCTGCTGAGGGTGGAAGGAAGACGTATGCGTTTTACGCAGAGACCAGAATTCCCATCTTCAGCCCCGTGACGAGTACGTACTACACAGGCGACGGCAAAAATCCGCAGCTGCAGCGCGAGACCAAGGCAATGATTCCGGGCTTTTATTCCCTGGAGTTTACGGCTGGGGCGCGATTTGAAGAGTTTCTGAACAACAATACTAATGTCTTGGTGCCGAAGGTAGGCATGCGCTGGCAACCGTTCGACGAGCAGCTGACTCTCCGTGCCACTTGGGGCGAAGGCTTTCGAGAGCCCAGCCTTGAGGAACTGTTTGGGTCTCCGCTCTCAACCCTGGAGCCTTCTCACGATCCGATGAAAGGCGGCGTCTTTGAGCCTGAGACGAACACCCTTATAAGCAGTAATCCCGGGCTCCAGCCTGAAGATTCCCGCTCGTTCAGCGGCGGCTTTGTTTACTCGCCGAAATATGTGCCCGGTTTGAACCTCTCGGTTGATTTTTGGGATATCGAGCGCACCGGCGTTGTCACTGCGCCCCTGGCCGACCAAGTACTGCAACGTGAACTAACCGGCACATTGTTGCCCGGCGAAAAGGTGGAGCGTGACATTGGTGGAAACATCACACGTATCTTGATTCGAAATCAGAACATCGGCAATCAAGAGGCTCGCGGGGTTGACTTCGGCCTTTACTACCAGAGGCCAACGCCCTGGGGGACCTTCACTTCGCAGACTCAAGTAACCTACCTGGATGAATTCATCTTCCAGGGGTTCATCTTCCGAGAGTTCGGGCCAGACAATGGCAACTTGGCCGGCAGAACCACCGATCCGGGTACGTCGAATGAAGGTTGGTATAAATGGAAAGGTAATTCCAGTCTCGAGTGGACATGGAAGGGCTTCGATCTCTTTACCATCGTGCGCTACACCGACGGATTCCACGAATTTACGCCAAACCTTCACCATCACTGGGTTCACCAGACGTTTTTCTTCGACGGTCAGCTTTCCTATGACTTCACCGCTCTTCTTCTTCCAGTTGAGACCAATCCTGTGCCTGGCTATTCGAAGGGCGAAAAAGAGGTCGTCCGCGGCAAGGACGGTGCGCCTCTAGAAACGGCCTCGGCGCAGACCAGTAAATACGGTACCGTCTTGGACCATCTGCTGCGAGGCACGATCATTACTATTGGATGCAATAACATCTTCGGTCAGGATCCACCGAAGGCCTGGGGGGAAGGTGGAAACGCTGTTGGTTATCCCGGCTTTACTTACGATGCTACCGGCCGGTTCGTTTACGCCCGCCTAACGAAGAAATTCTAATACTGACGTTTTGGTTAGGTCTGCGGAGAGGCAGTGGCAACAGCTATTGCCTCTCTTGCTTTGGTCGGGAGGGCCATCGTCATCGCTTCAATAATTTGCACAGCGTACCTTCCCGAGTGTAGTTTTGCTTGTGAAGCTCCTGATATCTTCAAACGTTGCAACTCTCGTCGCGGCCAGCATACTTGCGGGAACAGCGCTCGCCGATCCCGCGGCTAACCAAACCTCGGAACGGAAGCAAAAAGTTGAAGAGCGGGCGATTTTCATCACCGGTTCGCTTATCCCGCAACGTGTTAAACTGCAGCCGATCGGCACTACGACCGTCTCGCCGATTCGATTCATTGATCGTCATGAAATCGACCAGACAGGGCGTCGTACGACGCCGGGCGTTTTGGTCAATGAGCCTTCGCTGCGCGTAATCGGGCACTGATCTTCGAGTGGCAAACACACTTGCCAGCAGTGTTTTTGGACCCGTTCTAAGAAAACCGCGGAACGAAGTTCCCTAAAAAAGCTGAACGGCGCTTGAGCCTGCGCTCAAGCACCTCAGGGCACTCCTAATCCTGGAACTTATTTTATTTGGTCGTCGCGTTTCCGTAGACAGTCATCGGGCTGACGGTAGTCGGAATCGGGCTGAGCCTTTCACAGGGCACAGGAATACCCGATGTTGTAGTGAACGTGTAGCACATTTTCTTCGGACTCTTCATGACCCGCTGTGACTGTGCCGGGACCACCACGTTCTTGCTCGGATCAGTAGCGAATGCTGATGCGGAAAATGCGAGCGTGAGCACGACCGTCGTGCATCGAACCGACGAACCGCACAGGCGACTAAACCTGTTTCCTATTCTCACGCGCTGATCATGATTGTGTTTCGAATTTTGCGCAAGCTTATTTGGAGACTAGTCGAAGACAAAGAAACGACACTTTCAGCACTGACAATCAATCTGTCCAAAAAATATTCGGCGCACAGTCGGAGGCGCCTTTCGCACCAGTTGCATGTAATGCAGGGGGCCCTCATTCTCGGACGCTGCACGCGTGTTTGCCTCCAATCGGAAAAGCGGTTGACAACGCGTAGTGAAGAATGTCCGTCCACTAAAGCTACGGCGCGACAGCCCAGAAAGCTCTTGGGACTGGAGGTAAGGGGATTCGAACCCCTGGCCTTCTCATTGCGAACGAGACGCTCTACCAACTGAGCTATACCCCCGTCAATGGTGTGCAAGCTAGCATGACGAAACAATTCGTCCAGGAAGCCACAAGATCGTCGCCACTGGAGCGAGCGACTTAGTAGGAAATGCGGAAGTCGGCTGGAAGCATCCCGCCCGCGCCCGTCGCGATACCCGAACGATGTTCGACATCTGCCGCACCAACATTGGTTGACGGCGGCCGAATTGGCTGCTGTCCTTTGGCTTTAATGGACTCGTTTAAGGCGGGCAGATCACTGGCAAGCAATTGGTCGAACTCTTTTGTCACATCACTTAATTCCCGCTTGAGCGCATCGATATACGCAATTTGGTATCCACCAGGTTTTCCCTCGTAACTGAGAATGGCTCCGTAAAGCTGATCGGTGTGCTCTCGCAAACGCTCCTCACCGGTGATTGCTCCGCCTTCAGTTGTAGCGACGATTTTCTTGCGGACCGCGTCAACTTTCCCATCGAAATCGGAGATGTTCTTGCGAAGCGGATCGGCTTCGGATAACGCTCCCCCACTCGACGCCAATGCCTTTCGCAAGGAAACAATACGGTCCATTAGCGCGCTTTCCTCGTCAAAGAGCGTATGGACGTTCATCGCAGCATCGAATTGTGCCTTGCGATCCGCAGCGCTGAAATTGGCACGGCGATCGAGGTCAATTGTCAACTTCGTCTCCGAAACTTTGCCAGCCTTTGTCAGGCGCACAGTGTACACGCCCGGCACAAGCCGTGGGCCCCGCACACCCGCAAAGGCAATCTGCGCCGCCGGCGGCACGCGTGGCGGTTTCACACGCATCGGCCAGGTCACGCGATTCAGGCCGGGGCGTTTGCTAGCTGGCAGTTCATCAATAACGCGCCCCGAGGAATCCAAAACTTCGAGCTTCAGTTTTCCAAATAGATGACGCTCGCGCTGATAATAATTGATCACGGCGGCGTCAGGCGGATTATCGCCAATGAAAACGGCGTCGCCATTGGCCCATCCACCTGAGCCTTCAATCCGTTGTTGCACAGGACGCGCTGAAACGAATGCAACCTCCTGCTTCAACAAGTCCGGCGTCAAGGCGCGCAGTGGAGTGATATCGTCAATAATCCAGATACCGCGACCATGCGTTGCAAGAACCAGATCGTTGTCGCGCGGGTGAATTGCCAGGTCTCGAACCGCCACTGCAGGGAAATGGTTGCCTTTAAATTGCGCCCAGTTTTTTCCACCGTCGATCGAGACCCAAAGTCCAAATTCTGTCCCGAGAAAGAGCAAATCTGACTTGATCAAATCCTCCTTGATTACATGCGCGTATCCACGAACGCCTTTGGCATCCTGAGCGCTTACAAGGGGCGTCCAAGTTTTACCATAATCGGTTGTTTTGAAAACATACGGCGTCATGTCGCCAAAAGTATGTCGATCAAACGCGGCGTAAGCTGTGCCGGCGTTGAAGTTGCTTGCCTGAACCCAGCTTACCCATGAATTTTTTGGCAAACCGGGAACGTTGCCCACGACATCGGTCCACGTCTTACCGCCGTCACGAGTAAGTTGAAGGTTGCCGTCGTCCGTGCCGACCCAGATCAGCGATTTGTCCTTGGGCGATTCACTGATCGAGTAAATCGTGGTGTGCATCTCCGCCGAGGAATTGTCTACCGTGACGCCGCCCGATTGCTCCTGTTTCTGTTTTTCCGGATCGTTGGTTGTCAGATCGGGCGAAATGCGTTCCCACGTTTGGCCGTGATCCCGCGAGCGAAATAGAAACTGAGCGCCGATATAAATCGTCCCCTTTTCGTTTGGCGAGAGCGCGATTGGCGTATTCCAGTTGAATCTGAGCTTTTCGTTGTAATTCGGCCGTGGCTTGATGTTGCGAGCTTCGTGCGTGTTGCGATTTACTCTCCCGATCTCGCCACCTTGATATTCGGCATAAATGTAATCGGGATCAGCGGGATCCGGGAACATCCAGAAACCATCGCCGTTGTACATATTTTCCCACTGCGCATTGGTAACGCCGCCTGGATACTGTGATTCGCCCACAAAAGAGCTGTTGTCCTGCAAACCGCCGTAAACGCGGTAGGGATCTTTGTCATCCACGCTGACGTGATAGAACTGGGAGACCGGCAGGTTTTCAGCTTTCCACCATTTCGCGCCGCCGTTGTAGGAATACCACATCCCGCCATCGTCGCCGGAAAACACGACCTGTGTGTTGGTTGGATCGATCCAGACATTGTGCACGTCGCCGTGCATCCCGCCGAATCCGCCGACCACCGCGAAACTTTTGCCTCCGTCTTCACTGACAATCAGCGAACCGTCCGTCTTAAACACGCGATCGGGATTTTTTGGATCGACGATCAGGTTCGCGAAGTAGAACGGCCGCCACACCATCCATTGACTCTTATCTCGCTTGTCCCAGGTCGCGCCGCCATCGTCGGAGACAAAGAGCGCGCTTTCGGGTGATTCGACAAACGCATAAACGCGCTTGGGATTGGAAGGCGCAATTGCCACTGCAAGGCGCCCGTACGGCTTCTTCGGAAAACCTTTGTTCGCCTCCGGCGTGATCTCCGTCCAGGTATTGCCACCGTCTGAGGAACGAAATAATCCACTAGCAGAAGGCGCAGTGGGACTATCACCACCGGAGCGGTACTCCCATCCTTTCCGCCGGAAATCCCACATCGCTGCAAACATGATGTCCGGGTTCGCTGGATCGATTGCGATATCAGTGCAACCAGCCGACAGATTCGCTCCTTTGAGTACTTGATTCCAAGTTTTGCCATCGTCTGTGGTTTTGTAGAGCCCGCGATCGGGCGAATCACTCCAAAGCGCACCAGGGACCGCGGCAAAGACCGTGTCGCTGTTCTTTGGGCTCACTGCGATCTTCGCAATGCGCTCGGATTTTTCCAAACCAGAATGCGTCCATGTTTCGCCGTCGTCGGTTGATTTGTAGATTCCATCACCAATCGAAACACTATTGCGCGTCCACGATTCACCGGTTCCGACCCAGACATTTTTCGAGTTCTTTGGATCGAGCGCGATCGCGCCGATCGATTGCGCGGGCTGTTCGTCGAATACGGGTCGATATCGCGTTCCGCTATCGTCCGATTTCCAGACTCCCCCACTCGCTGCGCCGACAAAAAGCGTAATCTTGCCAGATGGTTCGCGTGTCCCCGCAACCGCTGAGATGCGTCCGCTCATCGTTGCGGAGCCTATGTTGCGTGCGCCGAGGCCGGAGATGGTTGCTGAGTTGAATGGCGCTTCCTCGCCCCAACAAGAAATCACGGAGAGAAGCAGGAACGAAAGCGATGCGAGGACGCCTCGCACTCCAAAAGCACTTCGTGCGAAATGCAAGGCGACGTTTGTTGTTTTTTGCGAAAGCTTTCGGAGTTCGCACGCGCTTTCGCGTCGCTCTTGTTGATTCAACGTCCTCATCTATTGATAAACGCTTTGGTTGCGGGGGACTTATTTGGAAGCCGGGAAGTGAAATATCGTGTCATCCACGGGCACATTGGCTTCGACCTTATCGATTATGATCCTTTGCTTGTCAGGTGCTCCCTTGCCCCCGACCTCAATTGACGTTGGAACGAACACGCCGCCTGCTTTTTCATAATCGCCCAGATCGGTCTCTACTTGTTCATACGCGCCGTGTCTGGTCCGTTGCGTTAACACCCGAATCTCCAGGAAATGGTCGGGATCCAGATAGACAAAGCTTACATCTCTGTTCTTTCGCGTCACTTTCAACTTGTGCGCTGGAGTTCCATCAACGTCTTCGGTTCCGAGATATTCGACCGCGTTTCCTTTCGCCTGCCAATCAACCAATGGCCCGTCCATCTCCGCATCTTCCACGAGCGCTTTGACATCATCGGCCGACATTCGTTCCGGATCTCTGCGTCCAAAGAACGGCGATACTTTCCACCCTTCCTTGCCGTCATACGCCTCGATTTGGGTCATTCCCTGAAGAGACGCTTCAGTGCGCACATCGTCGGGCCGCTTCTTGAGCTGAAGGAAGGCCAATTGAATCTGCCCTTCTTGCACAAGCAGTTTGCCAGTGAGCCGCAGGGTTGCCAGATCGCGCAGGGCGCTCGCGCCACCCTTCGCCTCGATGTTCTTCCCCACCAGCTCATCGGCTGTCAGCTGACTCTTCTCTTGCGCCAAACCTTGTGATACGAGGAGTGCGGCACAGATGAAAGCGATTAGAAGTCGCAAAACCATATTAAGATTAAGACGAATAGGAGACACCGCACCGGCACCAATGTTCAAAGCCGATGGAAAAGCAAGCCGTTCTCGAAAAAAAATATTGTGAAAGTACTAAGGCAATTTTCGTGTCCGGATTTGTCAACGCTGACTAAAGTTCACGCCGGGTAAATCGTGGCTTCAATCAAAAAACACAAAATCCGACCCGCGCCGGATGCAACCGCGGCTTCGCCGCGTTCTGCCGCTAAGAGACCGCAACGTAAAACCGTCAAAGGAAAATCGCATTCAGCCTGCGTCCCTGTCGTGCCCGGCTCATGGCAACTCAACAGTGGCGTTGTCCTTTTGTGTATCGTCGCTACCGCCATACTTTACACGGGTGATCTTCATCTTGGCTTTTTCAGATTAGATGACCAGCAGTATGTCGTCAGCAATCGGTGGATACAGAGAATAACCTGGAAGCATCTCACCCAGATTTTATTTAATCCTTACTACCTCAACTATTCCCCTCTTCATTTGTTATCCTACGCGCTTGATTGTGCAGTTGGCGGCTTAAACGCATACGCATTCCATTTATCGAGCAATCTCCGGGCCGGAGTTGTTGCCGGTTTTGTCTATCTCGTTGCACTTGCGCTAACACAGGAACGCAGAATCGCCATCGTTGCTGCCTTGTTATTTGTTGTTCACTCAGCGCACGTGGAAGCGGTCGCGTGGATTTCAAGCCGCAAGGATTTAGTGGCTGCTGCATTTGTGCTGCCTTGTGTTCTTGCATACCTAAAATACAGACAGCGTGGTGCAACAGACTGATACATCGCTTCACTTCTGCTGTTTCTCTTCGCATTGATGGGAAAACTATCCGTTGCCGCTTTCCCCGCGGTACTAGTGGTTCTCGACCTGATGCTTGAAAAGCGGCGATTAAACCGATCATTCATCGACAAGATTCCATTCCTTCTTCTGGCGGCTTTGGTATCAGTAGCAGTCCAGCACGCACAACCAAGCACCGGATTGCAGTCTGACCTAGCCATGCACGCAAAGGCGTTTGTCCAGAGTTTGTGGCTGCTTACCGGGTTGGGAACTTATGTTATTTATCGTGTACCTCCCGCGCCGGGAGATACTTTGTCCCAATTGGTTGGACTAGGCATCCTACTTGGCTTGTTTCTGTTGCCGTTGCTTCTGCGGAAACGCTATCCTGTGGCGACTGTTTCCATTTACTGGATCTTATTGACTTATCTCCCAACACAGATTCTGCCATTCAGTTATCCAGTAACTGACCGCTATCTTCTTTTGCCGTCAGTAGGCGCTGTTATTCTCATTGCATGGCTATTGATTAGAGCAACAGATCATTTGCACAGATGGAAGCTCGCCGCTGCAACAACGCTGGTTACGGTAATTAGTTTCATTTGGCTCGCGAAAACCCTTGATTACTTATCCGAATGGCGGGACCCGCGATCGCTTTGGTTCGCTGCCACACAGAAATCAGACGATGTCCATTTGTGTTACGAACTCGGATGGGAATACCGCGAGAAAGCGGCAAGCTTTGGAATGCACCGAAGAAATGGTCCGCTGCCTCCGGAAGAAGCTAAGCATTACGCTTCTGCTGTTTGGAAAGATGATCCCCGGCTTCCGCAATTGCTGGCTGAATTGGCAGAGAACCAGCATAGCGGACCGGTTGAGAAAGAGTTTAAAGGATATTTGCTGGCCAAAGCAGAAGATAATTTTGACGAAGCCGTCAGAAGAAAAGGAGCGCACATTATACCGGACCTTTTTCTTAGCCGCGGAGTCTGTTTTCTCGATAAAGGTGATATGCAGTCTGCAAAAAAAGAATTCCTGGCGGTGAGTCGATGAAGCCTCCGAGTTGCCATATTCTGAAGGCCAGCAGGAGTCTTTAATCGCGTGTCATTACAACCTCGCAGTTGCAGAACAGGGACTTGGCCATTCTAAAGAGGCGTTGTCGTGGATCACGCTTGCGGAAGAAGAACAGGATAAACTTGGTAGAACTGTGCTCCCCGAAATCACTCCTGCTCGTCAGAAGCTTGAATCAATTACAACAACGCTTCCATAGCCGGTTTTTCACTCTTCCCGCAGGAGTTTGGATGGATCGACAGCAAGCGCTCGCACAGCTGGAATGGCGGACGCTGCGATGCCCAGCAGCGCCATTGTTAGCACTACGCCGCCTATGACCAAAGGATCGCGCGGATTCGCCTGATACACGATGTGTTCAAGTAACCGGCTGGCGAGAACGCATAACAGCAGTCCTGCCAACGATCCGAGTCCAAGCAGTACAATTGGCCGCCCGACCGCTGCACTCATGACATGTTTTGTGCGCGCGCCGAGGGCCGCGCGTATGCCGAGCTCCTTCATCCGGCGGCTCACGTTGTAGGCGGCCATGCCGAAGATGCCCGTGACCGCCAGCATCACCGCGAGGACGCCCATCACGCCCAGTGCTGCTGTCGACGCCCGTGCGGGGAACAGCGCGTTCACGCCGCCCAGCACATCGTGCCAGCTTTGCACTTTGATCAGCGCGTTCGGCTCGAGGCCGCTCAGGGCGCGTTCTAGCGCCGGCGCCATCTCGTTGTGCGCGCGCGGCGATCGTACCACGAAGACCAGCCCGCGCTGTTCGCTTTGTGTCAAAGGCAGATAGACCACCGGCTGTGGCGGCTCTTGCATGTTGTGATACTTGCCATCTTCCACCACACCCACCACTTCTCTCAAGTGGTCCAACAAAATAAAACGCTGTCCAATCGCCGGCATGTCGCCCCACATTTTGCGCGCGAAGGTCTCGTTCACAATCGCCACATACGGCGTGTTTGTCGTGTCGCGCCATGAGACGTCCCGACCACGCACGAGTCGCGTGCCAGCAGCCTCGAAATAGCCCGACGATATCGTGAACCGGTATGGCGCCAGCACAGAATTGTTCAGATTGAAATCTGTCGTTCCTGGCGGGAAAACCGGAATGCCCCGCAGCCCGCCGGTAAAGGGCACGCGGTTCACCGCACCCGCCGTCGCTACACCTGGAATCCCCTTCACCGCCTCAAGCATGGCTTTCTGTTTCTCAAGCAGCGCGTCGCCTCGCTGTTCTATTTCACTCAAGTCTACGTCGGCGAGTATTGCTCCCTGCGGCTGAAAACCCAGCGGAGCGTGCAACATGCGAACCATGCCGCGGACGGCGACCAATGAGGCCGTCACGAGTAACGTGCAGATCGCAATTTGTGCGCCAACCAACAGGTCCCGCAGAGTAAACCGGCGCAGCGGCATTGAATCTACTGCTCCGCTTTTCATCGCCTGCAACGGACTGCTCTGCGACACTTGCCGCGCCGGAATCATCCCAAACAGCAGCGCGCTGACGATGGTCAGAGCTATACTCGTTAGGTAAACACGCGCATCGACACTCACTGCCAGACGGCCGTAGGGCGATTGCCATTGGTCCAGGGCACGCAGCAGCAAACCCGCGATCACCAGCCCTGCCGCTCCGCCTACTATCGATAACACCATCGCCTCGGCTAACAGTTGCCGCACCAACCGCCAGCGGCTCGCTCCCAAAGCCACACGGAGCGCCAGTTCTCGGCTGCGATCCGCCGCGCGCGCCGCAAACAGGCTGGCGAGGTTCGCGCACGCCGCCACCAGCACCAGCAGAGCCAGCCCCGCCACGCTATAAAGAAATCCGCGAATGACGTCACCGGCGTCCCCTTGGAGTCCTGGACGGACCAGCCGTAACGGCATTCCCGTGTCTGTTTGTGGATACTCTTTCGCGAGCTGGGCCGCGATCGCACTCAGATTCTCCGCTGCCTGTTGGGGTGTCACGCCCGGCTTCAGTCGGCCAAGCACTGTCACCGTCATGGATGTACGGTTCTGCAGGAATTGCTGGTTCCAGTTCACGAAGGGTACCCAGTAGTCCGGCCGGTCGAAATGCTCCGTGCCGTGGAACCGCGCCGGTGCTACGCCCACCACAGTGAAAGAATCTTTATTGAGCCGCACGGTCGTTCCGATCACTCCCGGGTCGGCGCTAAATGCGCTTCGCCACAGTTGATCGCTCAATACCACGTAGGGCGCTGAATTGGGCCCGTGCTCGTCCGTCGCTTGAATGAATCGGCCCACCTGTGGTTGCACGCCGAGCATTTCGAAATAATTGCCGGTGACCGCATAGCCGGTGACACTTTTCACAGTATTCCCCCATCGCAATGTCGCCTCAGCAAATCCATCAAACCCAGCCATCTCGCTGAAGGTGTTGTTTCGCCGCCTTAAGTCTTCATACGCAGGATACGACGTCGTTAGCAGTTTGCCGCTCGTCCATTCCCCGAGGCGAAGCTGGTAGAGGTTCTGCGGATCGCTCACATCCAGCGGGTGCAGCAGGACCGCATTCACGACTCCGAAGACGACGACATTTGCCCCAATCCCCAGCATTAAAGTAACTAAAGCTGCGAGCGTGAACGCGGGCGACTTCCAAAGCACGCGCAATGCAAATCTTAAATCCGCGATCACTGTTCGCCCTTCACAATCGAGCCGGTCACTCTGAGCGCAGTGCCTGCATCGGATCGACACGCATCGCGCGACGCGCCGGAATATAGCAGGCGCAAAACGCAACCGTCGCCAATATCACAGTCGCGATGAACATGGTTCCGAGATTAGTCGCGCCAACGCCAAAAAGCAGACTTTGCAAGAGACGAGAAGAGGCGCACACGCCAATCAATCCGACCAGCACACCGATGCCAACAAAGCGCATACCCTGGCCGATGATGAGACGCAACACATCGTAACGTTGCGCGCCGAGTGCGAGGCGAATTCCGATCTCCTGCGTCCGCTGCGTGA
>WNGC01001058.1_pt1 | contig 16618 bp, 17 predicted proteins | sample 5400051 | NCBI WGS metagenome assembly WNGC01 (sample SAMN13153368, study PRJNA577476) | soil metagenome | isolation source: 20 cm soil or saprolite under grassland replicate 2 | place: USA:California | collected 2016-06-15
AGGCGAAATGGGGCCGGGTCATCAACGTTGCCTCGATCGCGGCGAAGGTGGGGGCTCCCTACATCGCGGCCTACGTCGCCTCCAAGCACGCCTTGCTCGGCCTGACCCGGGCGGTGGCGGCGGAGGTCGCCGCGCGCGGCATCACCGTCAACGCCGTTTGCCCCGGCTACGTCGACACAGAGATGACCGATGCATCCACCGCGAACATCGCCTCGAGGACGGGACGCTCTGAACAGGACGCCCGCAAGATCCTGGAAGGCTTCAGCCCGCAGGGCCGGTTGATGACCGCAGGCGAGGTGGCGGCCCTGACCGCCTTTCTCTGTTCAGAGGCGGCGAGAGGCGTCAACGGCCAGGGCCTCGTGGTCGACGGGGGCGCAGTCCAGTCGTGATGGATCGAGACTCGCTGGCCGCGGAAGCCACCGCCGTCGCCCGGAAGGTCGCGCCGGTTGCGGCTTCCGGCGAGGAGGGGCGGGTAAATCGTCGACTCATTCGAGCGATCGCGGACGAAGGGCTGCTGCCGCGGTTGTTTCCCCGTCGCGCGGGCGGGAGCCGGGATGGGGAGGTCTCGGCCGTCGACCTCTGCGTCGTGCGCGAGGCCCTGGCCCGAGAATCGACGCTGGCCGAGAACGCGGTAGCGATTCAAACTTTGGGCGCTTACCCGATCGTGCTTGCCGGCTCGGATGAGATGACGAGGCGGTTTGCCGGGCCGGTCGCGCGTGGTGAGGCGGTCGCAGCCTTTGCCCTGACCGAGCCATCCGCCGGAACCGACGCCGGGGCACTCGCCTTGCGCGCCGAGCCGGACGGAAAGGGATACCGGCTGTCAGGCACGAAAGTCTTCATCTCGAACGCCCCGGATGCGGACACGTACACCCTTTTTGCCAGAACGACGGAGGGCGTCGGGACGAAGGGCATCACTGCATTCGTCGTGAACGGCGATGCGAAAGGACTGCACGGAACCCCGCTTCAGCTCCTTTCGTCACATCCCATTGGCCGGCTGGAGCTGGATGGGGTCTTCGCCTCAGCGGACCAAGTGCTAGGCGAGGTCGATCAAGGATTTCGCCTGGCAATGCGGACCCTTGATCTCTTCCGCCCCAGCGTCGGCGCCTCGGTGATCGGAATGGCGCAGGCCGCGCTCGACGCGGCCATCACGCACGCGTCCAGCCGCCAGGCTTTCGGCCGTCCGATCAAGGAATTCCAGGCAGTCTCCCATCAAGTGGCGGAGATGGCCACCCGGCTCGAGGCCGCCAGGGCGCTCGTCTACTCAGCCGCTGAAGCCTACGACCGGCGTGACCCGGCGATCGCCCGGCGCTCGGCGATGGCGAAACTCTTCGCCACCGAGACGGCGCAACAGGTGATCGACGCCGCGATCCAGGTTCATGGCGCGGTCGCGCTCGAGCGGGGCCATCTGCTCGAGCACCTATACCGCGAGGTCCGCGCCCCCCGGATCTACGAGGGCACTTCGGAGATCCAGCGCGAGATCATCGCCCGAGATCTGTTTCGCCATTAAAGGCAGCGTGTGAGAGTCGCGATTACGGGAGGCACCGGATTCGTCGGTGGCCATCTCGCAGTGGCGCTGGCGAAGGAAGGCCACCAGGTTGTCGCCATTGCGCGGGGAATGGACCAGCGCCCCTGGTCTTCGCAGGTCCTGGGCACAGCCGGGGTGACCGATGTCCAGGCGAGCCTCACCGATCTAAACGCCCTACGCCAGGCGTTTGCCGGCTGCGACGCGGTGGCACACTGCGCCGGGATCAATCGCGAACTGGGCAGCCAGACGTATGGTGCGGTCCACGTAGGCGGGACGAGGAATGTCGTTGATGCCGCGCAGCAAGCCGGGGTCCAGCGCATCGTGCTCTTGAGCTTTCTCCGTGCCCGACCCGATTGCGGCTCCGCGTACCACGAGACAAAATGGGCTGCCGAAGAAATTGTCCGCGCCACGCGGCTTGAGTGGACCGTATTGAAACCAGGCATCATCTTCGGCCGAGGCGACCACATGCTCGACCATCTGGTGCGAGCGCTATGCACCTTTCCGGTATTTATCAGCATGGGACGGCGTCTCGTTCGCCCCGTCGCTATTGGGGACGTTGTCCGAATCCTCACGGCGGCATTGATCCGCGGCCGGCTTGCAAAGAAGACCAGCCCGGTGACCGGGCCGACAGAATTGCTCTTCGATGATGCTGTCCGGCTTATTGGCCGGGTCATTGGCAAGCAACCGGTGCTCGTACGCCTCCCCTTCGCCGCCACATATACGGTGGCCTGGTCCGCCGAGCGGCTGATGACGGTTCCGCTCATATCGCAGTCGCAGGTTCGCATCCTCGAGGAAGAGGTCGTCGATCCGGTCCTCGCACCCGATCTATTGCCGACCGATTTGGTCCCGCGGACGGCCTTCGACAGGCTGAGCGTCGAAGCCGGACTGCCCGAGCGGACGGGGTTCCGGCTGGGTGATCTTCGCTTATTCGCGAAACGGGTCAGGGCGGGATCGGCGCGGACATAGCCGATGGCGGAACCGTTCGTGGTGTGCGGCGAAGGGAGAGCCATCATCCGGCGATTGCCGAAGGACATCCTCGAGTTCGTCCTGGACGTGGACCGTTACCGTCAGGCGGATCTCAAGATTGGCCGCGTCCACTACGTCAAACGCGAGGGCAACGTTGGTGAGGTCCGCCATGACGGGCGGCTTCTTGGGATCAAAGCGCCAGCCGCGGTCCTCGCCTTCACGCTGACGCCCTATTCCCGACTGCAGTTCCATGGAATCAAGGTGCCATGGCCGCTGCGCGGCTTCGACGGATTCTTCACGTGCGAGGAAACGCCGGAGGGAACGGTCGTCGTGCACCGGGAATGCTTCATCTTCGGCCAGATTAGCGGTCACCTTTTCCAAATGGGACTCGGTTGGTGGCTCAGGCGAGATACTCCCGCCGAAGTCCTCCGCATGAAGGGCTTGTTAGAGGCCGAGGCGCCAAAGTGACCATCGCCCGCGATCTGTTTCGCTAAGGGCCGGCCGGACACGGGCACGGCCAGGTGACCAGAGCATCACGGACGATCGTCGTGGCCGTTCCGGCACCGTTAACCACGACGAGCTCGGGCGCGCGGCCATCCGCTCTGTTGATCCCAATCAGGACGTCGGCTGAATCAGGCCGCGCCAGCATCGATTGTGCTAACGCGGAGCGGTGCCAGATCAGCTTCTGGTCGGCCCACCGGACCAATTCTGCCTCGTAGTCTGTGCCGCCGTTCCAACGGCTGACGACCACGCGTGACCCATCCCACGAGAAGCCGCGGACGCTGCCGTGGAGACTTCCCACAATTTTTCCGGATGGCAGTTCGCGGATCGCGGTCGTGCCATTGAATACGCCGCTCTCCGCCACATAGTGTCCATCAGGCGAGGCGCTAACCAGCACCCAATCGGGAGCGACCCCGGGGATCCCCTGTCCGGCCAGGTAACCAAGCGGATACTGGCGCTGATACTCAATGGCCCCCGTGGCCAGGTTCACGACCTCAATTCCGGTACTGATCAGGTACCGAGTCGTTTCCGGTGGCCAATGTGGAAAGCGCCCACCGGCCACGATGCCCGGTTGTTCTTGATGGAGCACGCTGCAACGGCGACATTCGACCCGGATTTGCCCAGCGGTCCCACGATCCGGCTTTTTTCCCCGGGCGCGGCAATCCACAACGAACCAGCACCCGAATCCGGGCCTGTCCCTGCAGGGAGAGCAATGCCGCATATGTGTCGATCATCGTCGGCCCAGACCGAAAGACCGTATTCGGTTAGACCCGCGTCGAGGGTCCCAAGCGGCCGCCCACGAGAATCTTCCACGGTGGCTTGGTCCGTAGCTCGAATGAACCGGGACCCATCGGGTGAAGGAGACGTGAGGCCCTGTGCGGGTACCGTGCCGGGAGCTCTGCCTGACCAGTCCAACTCGAGCATCCGCGGACCGTTTGGATCCTGTACGTAAATGAGATCGGAGGGCTCGTTCAGGATCGACGGCGACGGTGTGGCATGTGCTGAAGCAGCTGGCTGGCAGGCGGCCAGGATTAGCGCGATCAGGACCAGTTGCGGCTTCAATAACCGATAAAACGAGCCGCCGGATTGAAGGGTTACGAAACGCGCCCTCCGGCGGCAGTCAGGCGGTCACAGCGATGCACATCAGCTCGATCTTCGCCGCCGGATCGGATAGGCGACGAACTTCGAGAAGCGCCATCGCCGGGTAGTGGCGCCCGAAATGCCGGCGGTAGATTTCGCCGACCTCCTTCGATGCACGCAAATACTCGTCAATGTGTGTCACGAAGATCTGCATGCTTACCAGGTCTTGCGGATGAGCACCGGCAGCTTCCAGGGCGAGGAGCACGTTCGTGGCGGCGAGATCGAATTGCTCCGCCATCGTGCCGCCGGCAATAGTTCCGTCAGGCCGCTGCGCTGTCTGGCCGGCGAGGTAGACCGTGCGTCCCGCCTGCGCGATAACGGCATGCGAGAAGCCCGACGGCGGCGGTAGCCCCTTCGGGTTGCGAATTTCGTGTGGACTGGCTAGCGGCCGCTCCATTTCGGTTCCCGTCCTTCGCGGAACGCCGCGTAGAACTCCGCGTGGTCGGCGCTCTTCATCAGGAGGGCCTGCGTCATCGTGTCCAACTCCAGGGCGGCGCCCAGGTTCATGTCCATCTGCTTCGAGATCAACATTTTCGTTGCCGCGTAGGCGAGCGTCGGGCCCCGCGCCAGCCTGCCGGCCACTTCGCTCGATGCCGCGCTGAGCTCGTTATCCTCCACCGCCGCATTGGCGAGCCCGATCGCCAGGGCCCGGTCGGAGGTGATTGGTTCGCCGAGTAAGAGCAGCTCGCTGGCTCGGCCCAACCCGATCAACCGAGGCAGCAGGTAGGCGGCGCCCATGTCACCACCGGAGAGCCCGACCTTCGTGAAAAGGAATGAGAAGGTCGCCGAACGCGCCAGGATGCGCAGGTCGGCCGCGAGGGCGATGACCGCCCCTGCCCCGGCGGCCACGCCGTTCACCGAGGCGATGATCGGCAGCGGGCAGTCGCGCATTCGCTGGGTGACCGTCCCGGTCATGCGAGCGAACGCCAGTAGATCGCGGGGATCCATCTTTTGCAGTTCGCCGATGATCTCGGTCACGTCGCCGCCCGAGCTGAAGCCGCGGCCCGTGCCGGTGATGACCAGCACGCGGACGTCGTCGCGCTGCGGTAGCTCGGTGAGCAAATCGCGGAGATCCGCGTACACCTGGAAGGTCAGTGCGTTCAGCTTCTGGGGACGGTCGAAGGTGAGCGTGGCGACCCCATCATTGACGGCGAAGCGGAAGTGGTTCCACGATTGCGTCGGCGAGGCCGAGCCGCGGAACGCGCTCATCGGCAAGAACTTATCATCTCCTCCAAAGGAGCGAGGCGCAGTTGAACATCGGGCTCGGTCTTCCGACGACGATGGCCGGCGTCAGCGGTGATCTCCTGATCGAATGGGCGCGCCGCGCCGACGCCGGCCCATTCAGCAGCCTGGGCGTGCTCGATCGGATCGCCTACCAGAATTACGAGCCGTTTACCGCGCTGGCGGCGGCGTCCGCGGTAACGGCGCGGGTGCGGCTGGCCACTATGATCGTGATCGCGCCGCTGCGGAACACCGCGCTACTGGCCAAGCAAGCGGCTTCGGTCGATGCGCTCTCGGGCGGCAGGTTGACGCTTGGGTTGGCCGTAGGCGCGCGCGGCGAGGATTACCAGGTGGCGAACGTCGACTCGAGAGGCCGTGGCCGGCGATTTTCCGAGCAGCTCGAGACGATCCGTGACATCTGGGAGGAGGGCAAGATCGGCCCCACGCCGAAGGGACGAGGCCCAGATCTGCTCGTGGGTGGATCGAGTGGCGAAGCGCTGGCTCGGATGGCGCGTTACGGCGACGGCTACATGCATGGCGGCGGACCGCCGCGCGCCTTCGCCGGCGCGGCGGCGAAAGCTCTGGCGGCCTGGTCCGACCTCGGCCGGCCGGGGCGTCCCACCCTCTGGGGCATGGGCTATTTCGCGTTGGGGGACGGGACCGCCGAAAGCGGCGCGGCTTATCTGCGCCACTACTACGCGTTCACCGGGCCGTTCGCGGAGAAGATCGCGGCCGGAAACCTGACATCACCGGGCGCGATCGTGGACTTCATCCGAGGCTACGAAGATGCCGGCTGCGATGAGCTCATGTTGTTCCCCACGGCGCCTGCACTCGACCAGATAGACCGGCTGGCCGAGGTGATCCACTAAGTCCGTGCGTTACGCCGTCATCGGCGGCGGGCCGGCGGGACTCTACTTCGCACTGCTGGCCAAGAAGGTCAACCCCGCCGACGAAGTGCTGGTTGCGGAACGCAATCCGCCGGATGCCACCTTCGGCTGGGGGGTGGTCTTCTCCGAGGAGACGCTGGGTGCCCTGCGCGACGCGGATTATGAGACCTATAACGAGATCGCGGACAACTTTGCCCGCTGGAACGCGATCGACATCTACTACCGCGACACGAAGATCCGCTCGCGCGGCCATGCCTTCACTGGTATTTCGCGCAAGGTGTTACTGAATATCCTGCAGCGGCGCTGCCAGGCGCTCGGGGTCCGGATTGATTTCGAGCGAGAAGTGACTGACATCAATGAATTCGCAAGCGCCGATCTGATCGTCGGTGCCGACGGGATCAACGGTCTGGTTAGGCGGACCCATGCCGAGCTCTTCAAGCCGCAGATCGCCATCCATCCGACGAAGTACGTGTGGTTCGGCAGCGATCTGCCGCTCGATGCCTTCACCTTCATCTTCCGTCGCAACGACCACGGGCTCTTCCAGGTGCATGCGTACCCCTTCGACGCCCGCACCTGCACCTTCATCGTCGAGTGTCCTGAGGATGCCTGGCGGCGCGCCGGGTTGGAATCGGCCAGCGAAGCGGCCAGCATTGCCTACTGCCAGGATTTATTCGAGCCCGAGTTGCGTGGCCGGCGGCTGATGTCAAACCGTTCGCTCTGGCTCAACTTCGCCACCCTCCGGCAGGAAAGCTGGCACAGGGGCAACGTCGTCGTCGTTGGCGACGCCGCCCACACGGCGCACTTCTCCATCGGCTCGGGGACGAAGCTGGCGATGGAGGACAGCATCGCGCTGGTCGATGCTCTGCGCCGGCAGCATGATCTCGATGCCGCCCTCAACGACTACGAGATGGAACGCCAGCCCGCGGTCGAGCGCTTCCAGGAGGCGGCCCTCGAAAGCTCGAGCTATTTCGAGCACGTGTCGCGCTACGCCGGCTTCGATCCAAGGCAGTTCGCATTCAACCTACTGACTCGCAGCCGCCGAATTACGTACGTGAACCTGACTCAGCGCGATCCGGAGCTGGTGCGCACTGTCGACTCGTGGTTCAGTGCAGCGGCAACGGGGTCTCCAGACGGTGCCATGCGGCTGAGTCCGCCGCCGATGTTCGCGCCATTCCGGATTGGGGAATTCTCCTTGCCGAATCGGGTGGCCATCGCGGCTGGACACGACCTGGATGCGGCTGCCCGCGCTGGCGCCGGCCTGGTGCTCACCGAGTTCGTCAGTGTCACCGAAGACGGACGCATCACCCCCGAGACGCCGGTGATCGACCGTTCATACCAGGGGGTCCTGCGGAGGGCCGCAGAGCGGATCCATCAGTCGGGAAGCCAGGTGGGGCTACAGCTCGGTCACGCTGGTCGCCGAGGTTCGATGCGTCCGCGCTCAGACGGAGTCGATCGACCGCTCCTGCGCGGTGGCTGGCGTTTGATAGCGCCCTCTGCGATCGCGTATACGCCCCGCGCCGCGTTGCCGCGCGAGATGGCGGCGCGCGACATCGATCACATCGTGAAGGTCTTCGCCGCAAGCGCCCAGGCCGCTGTGTCGTGTGCGGTTGACGTCCTCGAGCTCAACTTGGCGCATGGCTATTTACTCGCAAGCTTCATCTCGCCTCTGACGAATCACCGTAGCGATGAGTACGGGGGCGCCCTGGAAAACCGGATGCGTTTTCCGTTGCAGGTAGTTGACGCAGTTCGAAGCGCGTATCCACGGCCGTTGATGCTCCGAATCTCGGCGAGCGATTGGATCCTCGGTGGCGTCGAGCTAGACGAAGCGGTCGAGATCGCGCGGCTTCTGAAGGCGCACGGCGCTGATCTGATCCATCCCGTGATGGGCCAAACCGTCTGGGAAAGTCGGGCCGATTACCGCCGTTTGTTCGGCGTTCCGGCGAGTGATCGAATCCGGAATGAGGCTGGGATTCCAACGCTCGCTAGCGGCTACGTTTCGACCTCTGACGACGTCAACACGATCCTGGCCGCCGGCCGCGCCGACCTTTGCCTGTTGGATCTGTAGAGGTGCCTATCATGCGGGGCTTGATTGGCGACCCGCCGAATTTCGCCAGAGATCTACCAAAGGCCGAGCTCCATCTCCACATCGAGGGCACACTCGAGCCGGAGCTGATGTTCGAGCTGGCACGCCGAAACGCTGTTCCGCTGCCCTATGCCTCGGTCGAGGACGTGCGCAACGCTTATGTTTTCAGCGACCTGCAATCCTTCCTCGACATCTATTACGCGGGCTGCGGCGTACTTCTCAAGGAACAAGACTTCTATGACCTGACCTGGGCCTATCTGATTCGGGCCGCTGGCCAGGGCGTGCGCCACGCCGAGATCTTCTTCGATCCCCAAACGCATACGGATCGCGGGGTTCCTTTCGAGACGGTGATCACTGGCATCCACCGGGCGCTCGACGACGGACGCGATCGGCTTGGCATCAGCGGCGGGCTGATCCTGTGCTTTCTACGCCACCTCAGCGCGGATGCGGCGATGCAAACCCTCACCGACGCGATGCCGTACCGCGAATGGATCCTTGGCGTCGGCCTCGACTCCTCTGAGGTGGGCCATCCTCCGTCGAAGTTCCGCGCTGTCTACGATCGCGGTCGTGAAGCCGGGTTACTTCCTGTGGCCCATGCCGGCGAGGAGGGGCCGCCCGCCTACATCTGGGAAGCGCTCGACGTGCTCCAGGCGCGCCGCATCGATCACGGCGTGCGCTGCGCCGAGGACGAGCGACTGGTTGACAGGCTGGTCGAGGAACAGATTCCGCTCACCGTCTGCCCGCTGTCGAACGTCAAGTTGCAGGTCTTTCCGACGCTCCAGCAGCACAACCTCAAACAACTGTTGCAGCGAGGGCTAATGGTCACGGTGAATTCCGATGATCCCGCCTACTTCGGCGGGTATGTGGGTGACACGTTCCAGGCGGCCGCCATCGCCCTCCAGTTGAGCCGCGCGGACCTCGTCACGCTGGCCGGGAATTCGTTCAAGGCGTCGTTTCTACCGGACGATAAGAAACAGGCTCACCTCGACGCGTTGCGCCGCTTTGTCGATCAGCCTTCGCTGAAGACGACCTCCTGAGCCCCGTCGTACAGGACCCGTCGGCCAAGCTCGGTGAGCAGCTCGCGGCCCTCCTCGATGGTGGCGAAGTGGTTCCCGGCCAGCTGCCCTGCCTTGCTGGCGAAACATGTTGACCCGTACGGGAACAGGATTTCGGTCTCGCTGATGCCGCCGGGATAGAGGAGCAACTGCCCCGCCCCGGGATAGCTCGTGTGGTTCTCGTAGTCGAGCCCGGTGTCCAGGTCGCCGAGCGGGACCCAGGCGGATTCGCCGCTCCAGCGAGCCTGGACCAGGCGGGCGCGGAGCGGCAGCAGCCGGCGAACCGCGGCGCAGGTCTCGGGGGCCGCCTCCACCTCCCAGCGGGCCGTGAATCGGAGCGAGCCGACGACGATCTCAAGCATCTCGGGTTAGGGTAAGGCCAATCATCCCGTGGGCAGGTTTGGGATCGCTGAAGACCTTCACGGTAGGATCGGATTCTGACACCTTCGACGTATCCCACAAGCGATTCTGGGCATCGAAGCTGACCTCCGCCATCCCGTCGAAGCGGGCCAGCAGCCGGGTGCCCATCTCGTGAACCAGGTGCTGGATGGACATGCTGACGAATTCGTCGAAGGTCGCGATTATGGCATCGCGCACGGCCGCCGAATCGATGCGCGCCGCGCTATCGTCGACGCCATCCTCCATGCGCCGGTAACGCCAGTGCACGTCGAGATAGATGAAGAGTGGGCGGTCCGAGACCTCGGGTAGGGTCGTGTAGGCGTCGCGGGCGAAGTCTTTGAAGGCGCTGCCCGTCAGCTTGACGAGGCGCAGGTTGCGGCGGCCGCAACGCAAGTCGCGAAGGCCGGATTGTGCGATCTCGATTTCCACGGTGCCGTAGTCGTCGTCGAGCGGGCTCAACAGTTTGGGGCTGTGCGCCGCAAAGGGGATCTCCCGCAGCAGGAGCCGCATCCATTGCATCTGGGGATAGGTCCGAAGGAAACGGCGACCGAGGAAGGCGGCAAAACCTTCGTGGCTGGCGCCCGGGTATTCCAGCGCTGCGGCATAGACGAAGTTCTTCATCGTATCGGTGGCCACCACGTCGCGGTTGTCGCCTTCGGTATAGGCGGGCATGAAGTTGTCGCCGAAGACGTCGACGCTCACCCGACCGGCGAGCAAGCCTCGGGTCGGATGCGTCCGGTAGAAGGACACCTCGTGCTTCCCGTAACGGATCTCGGCCTTCACGACCGAAGCCGGTCCTCGGCGATGTCGACGATCGCCTGCAGGCCCTCGTCTATCTCCTCGGCGCGGGAACGGCCGAGGCGCCGCCGGAGTACCTCCACGATCTCGGATTTTGGCCGGCGGTTGACGAAGACCACGAAGCGGAAGCCGAAGCGCTGCTCGTAGTCGGCGTTGAGCCGCTCGAGTTCGGGAAGCGTGTCGCCCCCTTGCTCCCGGAGCGATCGGGTGGAAAGGCGACGCGGGTCCTCGCCGATTCGGGGATGGGCGTTGAGCGTTTGCACCTTTTCCTCTTCCGTTAGCTCCGGGAGAACGGCCCGCATTTGCGCGACCAGCGCTTCGGTGGAGCCATAGGGACCGCCGGCCCGGACCTTCTGGGCCAGCGGCGTCGTCCCCTCGAGCGCGTCTTCAACCGTCGTCATCACGTTCCGCGGTAGGTGGAGCAGGAATAGGGCGCGATCAGCAGCGGCACGTGATAATGGCGGCCCTCGCTCAGGCGAAGGTCGAGCGCGACGGTTTCGAACAGATGCGGCGTGGTGCCGAAGTAGGCGCCCACCTCGAAGAGCAGGCGGTACGACCCGGGATTGATGCCACCGTCACTGAGGTCGGCGATCCGGCCCTGCGCATCGGTCGTCAGGGTCCGGGTACCGAGCGTGACGCGGACACCGGAGGCCGGCTTTCCCGCGGCGACGTCGAGTACGTGAGTGGAGACCGTGGCCAGCTCGCTCACAGGCCCACCAGATCGTCGGGCTTGACGGGAGCCCGTCGCAGGTCGCGACCGGTAGCCTGGCGCAACGCGGCAACGACCGCGGCGGGGACCACCACCGTCGACGGCTCGCCGACGCCCTTCGCGCCATAGGGCAAGCCCGGCTCCGGCTCCTCGATCATCTCGGAAACCACGGGCGGCATATCGAGGATGGTGGGAATCAGGTAGTCGGTGAATGAGGCGTTCTTGACCTGGCCGTCGACCAGCGTCACCTCCTCCATCAGCGCCAGGCCCAGCCCCTGGGCGCTGCCACCCTCGATCTGACCAAGAACGCTCTGCGGATTGAGCGCTCGGCCGACGTCCTGCGCAACGGCAAGCTGGACGACTCGGACCAGTCCGAGGTCGGTGTCGACCTCGACGACGGCGCGGGCGGCGCCAAACGCAAAGCTGACGTGCGGATCGCCCTGGCCTTCGGCGTCGAGCTTACGGGTCGGACGGTGGTGGAAGACGCGGCTGGCCTCGACCGGCTGGCGCAGATCCTGAAGTCCGCCGTGGCGTTCGATTTCGGTGCGCACTGCCTGGCAGGCGAGTTGGACGGCTCCGCCGGTCATCATCGTCTGCCGAGAGGCGGAGCTGGAACCCGCCGATCCGATCGTGGTGTCCGGTTGGCGGACCACGACCCGATCGATGCCGAGCTCCGTCCGGACGATTTGGGTCACGATGGTATCGATGCCCTGGCCCACCTCCACGGCGGCGGTCTTGACCTCGGCGATCGGGCCCTCACGGTCAATCGAGACCCGCACCCATGCCTCCGACGAATCGTCGAAACCTTCGCTGTACGCCAGGTTCTTGTAGCCGACCGCCACGCCGACGCCGCGTTTGATCGCTTCACCGTGACCGACATTCCCGGTGCCACCCGGAAGTAGCATCGGATCGCGGTCGAGCGGCGACTCCTCCGCCGGCAGCGGCAGGTCCTGCAGACGCTGCAGGCATTCGCGTACCGGCGCTGCGCCGGTGATGGGCTGCCCGGTCGGCAGCACCGACCCGGAGCGCAACGCATTCTTCAGCCGGAGCTGGACCGGGTCGAGGCTGAGCGCCGCCGCTAGCCGGTCGATCTGGGCCTCGTACGCGAAGCAGGCCTGCACTGCACCGAATCCGCGCATCGCGCCGCAGGGAGGGTTGTTGGTGAAAACCGCCGTGCCGACCAGCCGGGCGTTGGGGACCTCGTACGGACCGGCGGCAAAAGTAGTGGCGTTGCCGATCACCGCCGGGGAAGTCGACGTATAGGCGCCCCCGTCGACCAGGAGGCGGGCCTGGACGTTGACCAGCGTGCCGTCGCGCAGGGCGCCGTGTCGCATCCAGATCCGCGACGGATGCCGGTGGACGTGGCCGTAAAACGATTCCTGGCGGCCATAGCTCATCTTCACGGGGCGCCTGGTGCGCAGCGCCAGCATGCACGCATGAATCTGCATACTGAGATCCTCGCGCGCGCCGAAGGCGCCGCCAACCCCCGATAGGTGCAGCCTGACTTTTTCTGGAGCCAGCTCGAGGCAGGGAGCAAGTTGCTCCAGGTCCGCGTGGAGCCACTGGGTCGCGATGAACAGGTCGACGCCGCCGTCCGCGGCCGGCACGGCGAGCCCGGATTCTGGGCCGAGGGGGGCCTGATCCTGCATGCCGGTCTCATACGTGCCCTCCACCCACACGTCGGCGCGGGCGTTTGGGTCACCGTGGACGATCTGGAGCGTGCGGACGACGTTGCCCTGCGGATGGATTGACGTCGCGGTGGGCTCGAGCGCCTCCTCCATGTCGGTGACCGGGGTAAGCACCGCGTAGTTGACCGCGATCTTTTTCAAGGCAGAGCGGGCCAATTCCGGATCTTCGGCGGCGACGATGGCGACAGCCTCACCGGCGTAGCGCACCACGTCGCTCGCCAGGACGGGCTGGTCCTGGACGTCGAGGCCGAACGTTTTCTTGCCGGGCACATCGGCCGCGGTCAGCACGGCGCAGACGCCGGGTTCGGCGGCAGCGGCCGAGACGTCAAGGCTCACGATCCGGGCATGTGGATGTGGGCTGCGGAGGGTTGCGCCCCAGAGCATGCCGTCGCGGCGCAAGTCGCTGGCGTACTCGAACTCGCCCTTCACCTTGGGGATGCCATCGATCCGGCGCACGGACTCGCCGATCCCGCCCTTTCGACGGATTTCGATGCTCATCGGTACATCGACCCCCCACCCCGACCCTCCCCCGCAAGGGGGGAGGGAGAATGACCCAGAGGGGGAGGGAAAGATTGAAGCTGGCCGTCGCGGACGACCGGCTTCCCTTCGACGAAGAGGTGCCGCACCGGGCCGGAGTTGCAAAACACAAGGGCGGCCACCGGATCGGATTCCGCGCCGCGATGGGCCAGGTCGTCGGTGGCGAAGAGGGCGATGTCGGCCCGCTTTCCGACCTCGACGGAGCCGATGTCATCGCGTCCCAGGCATGCGGCCCCGCCGCGGGTGGCGACCCGCAGGGCCTGGCGCGCCGTCATGGCTGCGGCACCCTTCCGTCCCCTGGTGGTGAGCAAGGCCTGGCGTGTCTCGGCGAGCAGATTGCCGCTGTCGTTTGAGGCCGAGCCGTCCACAGCGAGACCGACGGCCACGCCGGCATCGATGAGTTCGCGGGCGGGGGCGAATCCCGAACCCAGCCGCATGTTCGATGTGGGGCACCAGGCGACGGCGGTCCGCGTCGAGGCCATGCGGCTGATGTCCGCCGGAGCCAGGTGCACGCAGTGGGCAAGCCAGACATCCGCGCCCAGGAACTCGAGGTCCTCAAGGAGCTCGAGCGGCCGCCGGTTGAAGGTCTTGAGACAGTACGCCTCTTCATCGAGGGTCTCGGCGATGTGCGTGTGCAGCCGTACGTTGCGCCGTCGGGCGAGTGCCGCTGACTCGCGCATCAGCCGCTCCGACACCGAGAAGGGCGAGCAGGGACCGACAGCGATCCGGAGCATCGACCCGGGGGCTGGATCATGGAAGCGCCCGATGGCATCGTCAGTCGCGGAGAGGATCCGATCGACATCTTCCACTACAGAATCCGGCGGGAGGCCACCGCCGGACTGCCCGAGGTCCATCGAGCCGCGGCATGGATGGAATCGGATGCCAAGTCGAGCGGCGACCTCGATTTCCGCCTCGAGCAATCCGCCGGCACCGGACGGAAACACATAGTGGTGATCGGTGGTGGTGGAACAGCCACTCAGCGCGAGCTCGGCGAGTCCTGCCTCGGCGGCGGCCCGCTGCCAGTCCGCGTCGATGGTGGCCCAGACGGGGTAGAGCTCGCGCAGCCAATCGAAGAGACCTCCCTCTTGAGCCCGCACTCGAGTCAGCGTCTGGTACAGGTGGTGATGGGTGTTGATCAGGCCCGGTAGCGCGACCAGCCCTCGTCCGTCGACGACCTCGGGCTGCTCGCGTGCCGGCGGCCGTCCGGTCCCGACCCAACTGATGACTCCGCCATCGATGAGGAGCGAGCCGTTCTCCAGCTCGGTGCCCGCGTCGTCCATCGTGGCGATGACGCGGCAGCTATCCAGCAGGATCATGGCCGGTCCCGCATCCGAGCCGCCGCCAGGTTGACCGCGTCCAGAATCTTCTGGTAACCGGTGCAGCGACACAGGTTGCCGCTCAGCGCCTCGCGCACGGTGGCGGGACTCGGGTCCGGGTCTCTCTGGAGCAGATCCGCAACGGCGACGACAAATCCGGGAGTACAGAAGCCACATTGCACCGCACCTGCCTCGACAAAGGCCTCCTGAACGGGATGAAGCCGGCTATCATCGCGCAGCCCTTCGACAGTGCGCACGGTGCGCTCGTGCGCCTGGGCTGCGAGGACCAGACAGCTACAGACCAGCTGCCCATCGAGCCAGACGGAACACGATCCGCACTCGCCTTGCTCGCACGCGTTCTTCGAGCCGTAGAGATTCAGGCCATCGCGCAGCAAACCGAGCAGGCTGGTGCCCGGCCAGACCTCGGCTTCGAGCCACTCACCATTGACTTTCGTCCTCACAACCACGACGGCATCCTCCGCTCGCTGAGTGCCCAGCTGATCGCCCGCCGGGCCAGGACCTTGCACCCGTGTCGCCGGTAGTTTGCAGTGCCGCGCACGTCGTCGAGCGGGCGGGCGGCGGCGGCGACCAGCTCAGCAAATTCTTCGATCGACTGATCGGCCAGGAGCTTGGCGGGATCGTCCCAGGATCCGGCGGTCGCCAGCGCGGCCGAAACGTTCTCCTCAGCCTCGCTCGCGCGGATAATGACGGGCCCGACCGATCCGAGGGCGACTCGCACCCGCCGCTGATCCTCATCCACGACCAGGCAGAGACCGGCAACGGCGATCACCATGGCGTTGCGGGTGCCGATCTTCGAAAAGCTGCCGGGCCCGCGCACCCGACGCCAGCTGGTGCCGACGATCAGTTCGTCGGGGGCGATGGCCGTCTTCTTCGGTCCGACGAGGAACGTCTGCCACGGCAGCGATCGCTCCCCACGGGCGCGGCTGCGCAGGACGACCTCGGCGTCGTAGGCGGCGAGCACCGGCAAGGCGTCGCCCGCCGGCGAGGCCGTGCCCAGGTTGCCACCGACGGTGCCACGATTGCGAATCTGGGGCGAGCCAACCGAGCGCGAGGCCTGCACCAGTGGCTTGAAGGCCGCCATCTCCCTGACGATGGTGGCGTAGGTTACGCCCGAGCCCAGGTAGATCTTCCCGTTGTCCTCTCTGTGGGACGTAAGCTCGCCAAGCCGGCTCACATCGATGATGGCGGGCGGCCGAAGCCGGCCGAAATTCATGTCGACCATCACATCGGTCCCGCCGGCGAGCGGGATCGCCTCGGGACGCTCGGCCTTCATCGTCAGCGCCTCGTCGAGCGAGCGGGGCAGCAGCACTTCCACGGCTGACTGCTTACTTTATCGACGCCGCGGCGTGTCGCACCGCCCGGAGCAGGGCCTGAGTGCCCAGTACCAGGTGTTCATCCGATGTGGTCTCGCGAGGCGAGTGGCTGATGCCACCCGCACTGGGTACGAATAGCATTCCAGCCGGGACGTGACGGGAGAGGACGGCGGCATCGTGGCCGGCGCCGCTCCACAATTTGCCGGGTGGTCGACCCAGCTCCCGACAGGCCTGCGCGAGCGTCTCCGTCAGCGAGGGGTCCATCGGCGCCGGCGGCACCCAGGAAAGCAGCTCGACTTCGGCGCGGCATCCCTCCTCGGCGCAGACAGCCTCCAGTCGCCTCGCAAATGCGTCGACCGCCTGCCGGACCACCCGCTCTTCGAGATGGCGGACCTCGAGCGTGAACTCGGCGCGACCGGGAATCACATTCACGCCCCCGGGGTCGAAACGCATCATCCC
>WNGC01002096.1_pt1 | contig 16614 bp, 17 predicted proteins | sample 5400051 | NCBI WGS metagenome assembly WNGC01 (sample SAMN13153368, study PRJNA577476) | soil metagenome | isolation source: 20 cm soil or saprolite under grassland replicate 2 | place: USA:California | collected 2016-06-15
TGGAAGCTGCCGACGCCGGCCGAGGCGTAATTCAACTGGCCGGGCTTTTCCTTCGCAAGCGCGAGGAGATCCTTCAGCGAGTTGACCGGCAGCTTGGTGGTGACGGCGAGCACCACCGGCCCGGTGCCGAGCAGCGCGACCGGAGCAAAGGCCTTGATCGGGTCGTAGGGCAGCTTGTACATCGAGGCGCCGAACGCGTGGGCGACCGAGATGATGAGCAGCGTATGCCCGTCGGGCAGCGATCGCGCCACCGCCTCCGTGCCGATAATCCCGCCCGCGCCGCCCTGGTTGTCCACCACCACTTGCTTGCCGAGCCGCTCGGGAAGCTGGAAGGCGATCATGCGCCCGACCACGTCGTTGCTGCCGCCTGGCGGAAACGGGATGATCATCCGAATCGGCTTGCTCGGATAGGACTGCGCGGCTCCATTCGTCGTATACAGCACCGCTGCAAAGAGCGCGAGCAGCAGGACTACGGGTTTCGGCGTCTGTGGCATCTCTTTCCTCCGTGTTCCAAGTTTCTACTCAGTTCAGCGCGTGCCCAACTCGATCAGCGTGGTCGTCTCGATGTCTTCGCCGAACCACGCCTTGAGCGCCGCCTCGCGCTTGCCGATGTATTCGATGCGCCCCTCTTTTTGAGTCATCGGCAGATCGTGGCCCGGAATGAGAATACTGCCCGATCGTTTTTGCCACAGCTGCCAGATCCGTTCGATCGACGCCTTGCTGAGCGCCGCGTCGTAAGTGGCTTCGCCCCGGCGCGAGAGCAGCTCTGCGCGGTTCTTCGCCGCGTCGCCGGTGAAGACCGCATCGCTCTCTTTCCCCTCGAGGACGTAGACGAGGTGGCCCGGGGTGTGGCCGGGCGCGGCATGCGCCTTCAGCCCCGGCATGAATTCCTGCCCGGCGGCGACCGGGTGCAGCGAAGGCCAGCTCTCCAGCTCGCGAATGTACAGCTCGGGCACCGGCGTCTTGCCCCATGGCTCGTTCATCGACCAAGCGAGCTCTCTCGCGCCGATGATGATGCGCGCCTGACGGAACAGGATCCAGTTGAGCGAGTGATCGTAATGCGAATGCGTGAGGATGACGTCGGTCACGTCGTCGGGCTCCAGGCCGCGCTTCGCGAGCTGCTCGATCAGGCCCTTCCTCATGTTGAAGCTGCCGACGTCCACCAGGGCGACATGCCCGTGGCCGCGGATCAGCGCGATCGTGCTCCAGCCCAGGCCTCCGTGGCAGACCATCCTGCCGGGAAAGCCCTGGATCAGCACGTCGATCTCGTAAGCATCGATCTTCATCGAATCCCTCACTCCGCCCGGATATCGGCTTCCCGGATCAGCTTCGCCCATTTTTCGGAATCCGCGCGCATCACCGCGCCGAACTGCTCGGGGGTGTTGCCGACCGCGGTCGCGCCCATCGCGGCAAGTCTTTCCGACACCGTCGCGTCCTGCAGCACCTTGATCACGTCGGCGTGGATCTTTCCGACGATCGCGCGCGGAACCGCCGTCGGCGCGACCAAGCCGAACCAGTTGGTGAGCTCGTAACCGGGGAGCGACTCGGCGACGGTCGGCACTTCGGGCAAAAGCGGCGAGCGTGCGGCGCCGAGAACCGCGAGCGCGACCAGCCGCTTGTCGCGCACGTAGGGCAGCGCCTGCACCAGGCTGTCGCAGGTGAGCGACACCTGCCCTCCGAGCAGGTCCTGGAAGCTCGGCGCGCTGCCCTTGTAAGGGACGTGGACGAGGTTCACCCTCGCCATGCTTTTGAAGAGCTCGCCCGCGAGGTGCGGCGCGCCGCCCGGCCCCGAGGAAGAATAGTTGATCTGTCCGGGGCGCGATCTCGCGAGCGCGATCAGCTCGGCCACGTTGCGCGCGGCGAGCGACGGATGCGCGACCATCACGAAATGCACCGCGACGACCTGCGTGACCGGAGCAAAATCGCGCAAGGGGTCCACCGGCATCTTCGCGATCAGATGCGGGTTCACCGCGAGGTTGCCCAGCGTTCCGAGGAAGAGGGTGTGGCCGTCAGGCGCCGAGCGCGCGGCGAACTCGGTGCCGATCACGCCGCTCGCCCCGGCGCGGTTGTCCACGATCACCTGCTGGCCCCAGATGTCGGTGAGCTTGGGCGCGAGCAGGCGCGCGACGATGTCGGTGCCCCCGCCCGCCGGGAATGCGACGACGATGCGCACCGGCTTGGCGGGGAAGGTTTGCGCGAGCGCGCTCGCCTGCGCAACTGCGAGCAGGGCGGCGATCGCTATCCTTTTCATGTCGGGCTCTCAGGAATCCAGGGGCCGGGCCGAAACATCGAGCTTCGCAACTCCGGCGCGCGCGGCTTCGTTCTGCAGCGGATCGATCTCGGCGGCGCCGTAGGGGATGCCGCTCCTCGCGCGCTTCTCTTCCTCGCGCGCCTCCAGCTCCCCCGGCATCAGGATTTCGTCGAAACCCTCCGCCTTCGGGCAGGCGCGCACGCGCTCGACTAAGGTATCCATGCGGGCGCGGTATTCCTTCTTCGACACGAACAGGTCCGGTTTCATCGCGAGGAAGAAGTGTCCCACGTTCTGCGGCCGGTCGAACACCTTGTATTGATCGGTGACCTCGCCGGCAAAGGCCGCGCCCGAGAGCACGCCCCCGAAGATGTCCATGAGCATCGAGAGGCCCGAGCCCTTGGGCCCGCCGATCGGCAGCACCACGCCCTTCAGGGCTTCCGTCGGGTCGGTCGTGGGGCGCCCTTCGCCGTCGAGCGCGTAGCCGATGGGAATCTTCTCGCCGCGCTTCTCGGCGATGCGGATCTTGCCGCGCGCGGCGACCGCGGGCGACATGTCCAGAACGAAAGGCGCGAGCTTTCCGCCCGGAGCGCCCGCGGCGAGCGGGCTCGTGCCGAGCAGGGCCTCGCGCCCGCCCCAGGGCGGCATCGCGCGCGAGGCGTTGGTGAACACGAGCGCAACGAAGCCCGCGTCGAGCGCCTGCAGCACGTAGCACGCGGCCATGCCGAAGTGGGTGCTTCTCCGCGCCGAGGCGATCCCGATCCCCGATTTGCGGGCGAGCGAGATCGCCTCCGCCATGGCGCGCGTGCCGATCACGAATCCGAACCCGTTCTGGCCGTCGAGCGCCGCAGCAGCGGGCGCGACCCGTTTCGGGAAAAGCTTCGGCCTGGGGTTGATGAGGCCGCGGCGAAGGCGCTCGAGATAGCCCGGCAGGCGCGTAAGGCCGTGCGTATCCACGCCGCGCAGGTCGGCGCGCACCAGGCAAGCGGCGACGGTCGCGGCGTCCTTCTTCGGCACTCCGTGCGCTGCGAGGAGCGCCTTCGCGAACGCGTCGGCCTCGTCGTGCTCGACGAACACGCGCTCGCTCATCGCAACGCGATTTCGTGCACCTGCTTCGCGCGCGCGGTGGATTCGGCCAGCAGGAATGCGAGGTCGGTCCCGGTCGAAACGTAGCGCGCGCCCATCTTGACGAACTCGGCGGCGAGCTTGGGGCGAGTCGCAAGGCCGCCTACGCCAACGTGCTTGCCGTGCTTCTTGCAGGCGGCGATCGCGCGCGCGTAGGCCTCGCGCACGCGCTCGTGCTCGTATTGCCCGGGAAGCCCCATGTCGGCGAGGAGGTCGTTGGTGCCCATCAGCACTATGTCCACGCCTTCGACCGCGGCGATCTCCTCGGCCTGGTCGATCGCATCCGCGGTCTCGAATTGCACCGCCACCATGGTCGCCTCGTTCATCGCCGAGTTCGCCTCCGCGGCCGGGAAGGAACGGTAGTGCAAGTGCGGCAATGCGCCTCCCATGGAGCGCTCGCCGAAGGGTGGATATTTCGCCGAGGCGACGACCGCGCGCGCTTCTTCCGCCGAGCAAATGTGCGGCGCGATCACGCCGAGCGCGCCGCCGTCGAGAGCCCGCGATACGTGCTCGGGCCGCGTGCTCGGCACGCGCACGAAGGGCGCGATGCCGATTTCGAGCGCTGCGATGCAGATCTGGCTCGTAGTTTCAAGCGAGAGGCTGGAGTGTTCGACGTCCACGTAGATCGAATCGAAGCCGGCCGTCTTCGCGATGCGCGCAATCTCGACCGAGCGAACCAGGCGCACGGTGATCGAGGAGACCACCTCGCCCCGCGCGAGCTTCTCCTTTACGTTGTTGCGCACGATCTCGCGGGGACCTGCGGACATGGCGTTTCTCCCGGGCAGCGGCTCGCTATTGTATGCTTCAATTCCCGCCCACACTCCACGGAGCCCAGCCATGAACAGCCTCGCCGCGCTCGCCGGCCGCATACTCCTCGCACTGATCTTCCTCTTGTCCGGAATCGACAAGTTCGTGCATAAGGCCTCGACCCTGGGCTACATGATCAAGGTCGGCCTGCCGTTTCCGGAGGTGCTCCTCATCGCCTCGGGCATCATCGAAATTGTCGCCGCGCTGGCGATCATCGCCGGATGGAATACCCGCTGGGCCGCGGCTGCGCTGGTCCTGTGGATGATTCCCGTCACCCTGGTGTTTCACAACCCGGCGGCCGGACAGGAAGCGATGGTTCATTTCATGAAGAATGTCTCCATCATGGGCGGCCTTCTCGTGCTGTGGGCGCTCGGCCCGGGCGCCTTGAGCCTCAGGCGCTCCGGCTAGGCCGAACGGCCCCGGTCTCACGGCGACGCCGTCCGCGAACCGGCGCACCGCGCGCCCTTTGACTTACTTCTTCGTGAACACCGACTTCGGGATCATGCAGTGCACGCCCTTGCGCACGTCGACCACCTGCGAGACGCGGCAATCACCCACCATCGAGACGAGCGAGTAAGCCTCGTAGCGCGTGAGCGGCACCCGCTTCTGCGCGGTGAGGAAATCCACCGCTTCGCGCACGGCGTTCACCATCGCCTTGTTGAGGTCTTCGTCGAATCCGACCGAGATCCAGTGGGTCCGCGTCTCGATGCGCGGCCACTCGAGCTTCATGTCCTTGCGCACGATCGGCTGAATCATGATTTCCTTGAAAGAGCACTCGAGCGCGGTGAGGTTCACCTCGCCGTTGCCCTGGCGGCAGTGCGAGTCGCCGGTCCAGATGAGGCCGCCTTTCAGGAACACCGGGAAGAAGACGGTCGAGCCTTCCTGCAGCTCGTTGATGTCCATGTTCGAGCCGTTCTTCCAAGGACGCAGCGTCGACACCGGCGCCATCGGGTCCTTCACCCCGCCTTTGCGCGGCGAGGGATCGTTGGGGTCGATGCCGACGGCGAGCGTTCCCGGGAAGGGTTTTAGGTCGATGGTGATCCCCGGCTTGAACTCGGCCGTGCGCGTTTTCAGGTCGAGCGTCATGAAGCGCACGAAGCCGTCGGGCATCTCCGGCGCGAGCGCGCCTATGGTCGGGAATTCCTTGCCCGGAAGATTGAAATTCACCGCGAAGGGCTTGGGGACGATCTTGCGGATGCGCACTTCGAGCACGTCGCCGGGTTCTGCGCCCTCGACGTAGATCGGCCCGGTCATCGAATGCGGCCCGCCGCCGGGATTGGCCTTGCGCAGCGCGATGATCTCGTCCATCGTGATCCCGGGTTTGATCTTGTCATGCGAATGCATCATGGTCTCGATCGAGACCGTGTCTCCGGAGTTCACCTTGAGCTTGGGCGGCTCGTTCGGATCGAGCCAGCCCCACTGCACCGTCTCGAGGGTCGCGGCGAGCGTGTGGTGCTTGCCGCCTTTCTGCTGCGCCGAGACCGTGCTGCTCGCCGCGAGCGCGAACACGGCGATGAATGTCGTATACATCGGGGAACGGCGGTGCGCCATGGGGAATTGTCCCTTCTGTGAGTAAAAATCGTATGCTCGGGCTGGCGCGCGGGAACGTCAAGCCCGTCGGGAGGCGTCGCGCTCGCTCTTCAGACGCGTCCACCGGCCCCGGGCGTGCCGCCCCCTGCATGTATACAGTCCGGCCAGGCACCGGGTAGGGGACTTGACAAGAGGTAAATCACCCCTATATTATTCATATATGAATAAACGCCGCACCCGCATCCGCCACAGCGAAAGCGAGAAGGACCGCCAGCTGATGTTTTCCATCATCGACACCGGGCATGCCGTCGAGCAGCGCCTCGAGGAAGCTTTGGCGCAGGTCGGGCTGTCGCTCGCGAAGTTCGGCGCGTTGACGCACCTCGTGGAAGCCGGCGATCCGATCAGCTTGAGCGAATGCGCCACGAAAATGACCTGCGTGCGCTCCAATATCACCCAGCTCGTGGACCGGCTCGAGGCGGACGGGCTGGTGAAGCGCGTGGAAGACCCGAACGACCGCCGCGCCGTCAGGGCGGCGGTGACGTCCCTTGGCGTGGAGCGCCAGGCTGCGGGCGCGAAGGCAATGGCGAGAGTGCAGAGCGAGCTCGCCAAAACGCTGAACGGCATTGATCACGGCGCGCTGCAGCGCGCGCTGTCAGTCATCAAATAGCGATTTTTTTTCGCCAAATGGTACATATATGAAAAATACAGTCGAGAACTCATTCCCATCAATCGCCAGGAGAACCTCATGAAAAACATCTTGTTCGTGTCGAGCAGCCCGAGCGGCTGGAACTCCTATTCGCACCAATTCGCGAGCCACATCGTCGACGATCTGAAAGCGCGTCATCCCGGCGCGAAAGTCGTCGTACGCGACGTGGCGAAAGAGCCCTTGCCGCATGTCGACGCGGCTTTCGCCACCGGCCGGGTTCTGCCGCCTGAAAAACGCAGCCCCGCCGAGGCCAAGGCGCTCGCTTTGTCCGACATCCTGCTCGCCGAGCTTGAAGCGGCCGATGTCGTTGTCTTCGCGGTTCCCATGTACAACTTCAGCGTGCCCTCCAGCTTGAAGGCCTGGATCGACCATGTCGTTCGTCCTGGGCGTGCCTTTTCCTACAGCGAGAAAGGCCCCCAAGGTCTGCTCAAAGGCAAGAAGGCCGTCGTCGTCGTCGCGCGCGGCGGCATCTACTCCGAAGGACCGGCGCAGCAGCTCGACTTCCAGGAGTCTTACCTTCGCGCCGTTCTCGGATTTATCGGCATCACGAACGTCCACGTCGTACGGGTCGAAGGCGTAGGCATGGGCGAGCAGGCGCTCAAGAGCGCCATGGCGTCCGCAAAAGCGCAATCGGAAAAGGTCGTGCGCGAATTCGCGCACCTCGACAGTTCTCCTGACACCACGTTGTCAGGAGCCCTTGCCTAGACTCGAGACGAGATCGGCCATGACTACTTTCCGCTTCCTTCTCAAGAACGGCCTCTACCTAGCCGCGATTGTCCTATTGCCGGGCGCCTTGATCGGCGCACCGATCCTATGGTGGCTCGGCCATCGCAACGCGAACCGCCAAGCCGGCCCGAATCCCGCGTCAATCAAGACGTGACGAAACAGTGCATACATACGAGGACTGAATACCATGAAGATCAGGGAGTTTTCTTTGCAGGCCGCCGCGGCGGCGTCGATCGCGATCGTCTCCGTCTTGCTCGGCGGTTGCGAGCAGGCGGCGTCGCAGCCGCAGGGACACGTGCCCCCAGAAGTCGCGGTCGTCGCGGTGCAGGCGCAATCGGTGCCGGCGACCTTCGAATACGTCGGCCAGATCGCCGGCTCGCGCGAGGTCGAGGTGCGCGCCCGGGTCACGGGCATCGTCCTGAAGCGCAATTACCGCGAAGGCCGGCCCGTCGCGCAAGGGCAATCGATGTTCACCATCGATCCGGCGCCCTTCGAGGTCGCGGTCGCCCGCGCCGAAGCCGCGCTGGCGAGCGCCGAGGCGAGGCTCGCACAGACGCAGCGCAACAGCGCACGACTGAAGCCTCTCTTTGAAGCCAGGGCGGCGAGCCAGAAGGATTACGACGACGCGGTTTCCGCGGAGCAGATCGCCGAAGCGGAGGTGAAGACCGCACGCGCCAATCTCGCCGGCGCGCGGCTCAATCTCGGCTACACCCGCGTCGAAGCGCCGGTCACCGGCATCGCCGGCCGGGTGATGCGCTCGGAGGGGAATTATGTTTCAGGGGCGGAGGTGCTGCTCACGACGGTATCGCAGATCGATCCGATCTACGTTCTGTTCGGCGTCTCGGACGAGGAGCGCCTGAAGCTCGCCCGCGAGGCGGACGCAGGACGCCTGACGCTCCCCAAGGACGGCGAGTTCGAGGTGACGGTGAAGCTCGCCGACGGCAGCGTATACAGCAAGGCTGGCAAGCTGAACTTCTCCGACGTGCGCGTCTCGGGCAACACCGGAACGAGCGAGGCGCGCGCCGAGCTGCCCAACCCGGACGGGATCCTGCGTCCCGGCCAGTTCGCGCGCGTGACGCTCAGGGGCGCGCAGCGCCCCGGCGCGATCATGGTCCCGCAGCGCGCGGTGCTCGAAGGGCCGAAGGGCAAGTTCGTCTACGTCGTCAACTCCGAGAGCAAGGCCGAGCCGCGGCCGGTCGAGCTGGGCGATTGGCAGGGCAATTCCTGGATCGTCACCGCAGGCCTCAACGCCGGAGACAAAGTGATCGTGGACGGCGTGATGAAAATCGGCCCTGGAGCGCCGGTGACCGTCGCCACGGTGGAGGACGGCGACAGTCCACAGCCTGCGGCGGGCGAGGGTCCCGGCGGGCCGTCCATCGCCGTAGCGAAGAAATAGGGGGTTCACGATGTTCTCGCGCCTCTTCATCGACCGTCCCATTTTCGCGGCGGTATTGTCGCTGTTCATTGTGATCGCGGGACTTGCGGCGATGCGCAATCTGCCGATCGCGCAGTATCCCGAGATCGCACCGCCGGTCGTCACGGTCACGGCCAACTATCCCGGGGCCTCGGCCGCGGTGATCGAGCAGACCGTGGCCGCACCGATCGAGAACGCCATCAACGGCGTCGAGCGCATGCTCTATATGAGCTCGACCTCCACCTCGAGCGGCACGGTGCAGATACATGTCACCTTCGACATCGGCACTGACATCGACCGCGCCGCGGTCAACATCAACAACCGCGTGAGACAGGTCGAGCCGCGACTGCCGCAGGACGTGCGCCGGCTCGGCGTCACGGTGGAAAAGAGCTCCTCATCGTTCCTGATGGTGGCCGCGTTCTACTCGCCGGAGAGCCGCTACGACAGCCTGTACATCAGCAATTTGGTCACGATGAACGTGCTCGACGTGGTGAAGCGAATACCCGGCACGACCAACGTGCAGATCTTCGGGGCAAAAGACTACGCGATGCGGATATGGGTCAAGCCCGACCGCCTGACGCAGCTCAAGCTCACGACGGCCGACCTGATCGCCGTGCTGAACGAGCAGAACGCGCAGTTCGCGGCGGGCAAGGTCGGCCAGACGCCGACCGGCGGCCCGCAGGAGCTGGTCTACACCGTCACAACCAAGGGACGGCTCGCCGATCCGCGCGAGTTCGAGAACATCATCGTGCGCGCCAATCCTGACGGCTCCACGCTGCGCTTGAAGGACGTCGCCCGCGTCGAACTCGGCTCGAAGGACTACGAGTTCATCGGCCGCGTCAACGGCAAGGAGGCGGTGCTGGTCGGCGTGTTCCTGCAGCCCGGCGCCAACGCGCTGGAAGTCTCGAAGAGCGTCAAGAACGCGGTCAAGACGCTCGCCGCGCGCTTCCCCGAGGGCCTCACGTACTCGGTGCCCTACGACACCACGCGTTTCGTGGAAGTGTCGATCCGCGAGGTGCTGAAGACGCTCGCCGAGGCGATGCTGCTCGTATTCCTCGTCGTGTTCATTTTCCTGCAGAACTGGCGCGCCACCCTCATCCCGTTCGCCGCGGTGCCGGTGTCGCTGATCGGCACCTTCGCCGGGCTGTACCTGCTCGGCTACTCGATCAACACGCTGACGCTCTTCGGCATGGTGCTTGCGATCGGCATCGTCGTGGACGACGCCATCGTAGTGCTGGAGAACGTCGAGCGCATCATGCGCGAGGAGCATCTGGACGCGCGCGAGGCGGCGGTGAAAGCGATGAAGGAGGTCACCAAGCCGGTCGTCGCGATCGTGCTCGTCCTGTGCGCGGTTTTCGTGCCGATCGCGTTTCTCGGCGGCCTCGCCGGCGAGCTGTACCGTCAGTTCGCGGTCACCATCTCGATCGCGGTGGTGATCTCCGGGACGGTGGCGCTCACGCTCACGCCTTCCTTGTGCGTGCTGATATTGAAGCGCGAGCACAAGCAGCCGGGGCGCTTCTTCGAGTGGTTCAACGACTGGTTCCGGCGCGTCACCGGCCGCTACGCCGACGGCGTGGCGTGGATGCTGCGCCGCGGCGGCATCGGCGTCGCGCTCTTCGCCGGGATGGTCGCGCTGGCGGCCGGACTGTGGCGTGTCACGCCCGGGAGTCTGGTGCCCGACGAGGACCAGGGCTGGTTTATCACCGCCGTGATCCTGCCCGACGGCGCGACCCTCGAACGCACCGACCGCGTGGTGGCCGAAGTCGTGGAGGCGATCCGTTCCAATCCGGCGAACGAAAACGCGATCGCGTTTACGGGGTTCGATTTCATAGGCGGTGGCTACCGCAACAACGCCGCGACGATCTTCGTCACGCAAAAAGACTGGGACGACCGCTCCGTCACGACCCCGCAGCTGGTCGGCGAGGTCTTCATGAAGACTGCGCGAATCAAGGAAGCCCTGGTCCTCGCTTTCGCCCCGCCGCCGATTTTCGGTCTGGGAACGGCGGGCGGATTCGAGTTCTATATCCAGAACCACGGCGAAGGCGGCCCGCAGCGCACCGCCGAGGTGCTGCAGCAGTTCCTCGCGCACGCCGGCAAGGAGCCGAAGCTCGCCTTCGTCAACACCTTCTGGCGCGCGAACGTGCCGCAGCTCTACGTCGATCTCGACCGCGACAAGGTGAAAGCGCTCGGCGTGCCGATCGACGACCTGTACAGCACGCTCGCGGCCACGGCCGGCACCTACTACGTCAACGACTTCAACAAGTATGGCCGCACCTGGCAGGTGCTGATGTCGGCCGAGCCCGCCTACCGCAAGCGCCCCGATTCGATCGGCGAGATCTACGTGCGCTCGGGAAGAGGCGACATGGTGCCGCTCAATGCGCTCGCCAGCGTGCGCTACTCCTCCGGCCCGGATTCGCTCGACCGTTTCAACAACCTGCCGGCGGTGAAGCTGATCGGCCAGGGCGCGCCCGGCGTTTCTTCGGGACAGGCGATCCAAGCGGTCGAGAAAATCGCCGCCGAGGCGCTGCCCCCCGATTTCAGCTACGACTGGAGCGGCGCCTCGTTCCAGGAAAAGCGCTCGAGCGGCACTGCGACAATCGCGCTCGGTCTTGCGGTCCTTATGGTGTTCCTGATACTCGCCGCGCAGTACGAGAAATGGTCGCTGCCGCTCTCGGTGTTGCTTGCGCTGCCGTTCGGCACCTTCGGCGCCTTGGCTGCCGTGTGGTTGCGCGGATTCACGAACGACGTGTATTTCCAGATCGGGTTGGTGACGCTCCTCGGCCTCGCGGCCAAGAACGCCATCCTGATCGTGGAGTACGCGGTGCTCAAGCACCACGAGGGGCTGTCGACCTCGGCGGCGGCGCTCGAGGCCGCGCGGCTGCGCTTCCGGCCCATCCTGATGACTTCGCTCGCCTTCATCCTCGGCGTCCTGCCGCTCGCGATCTCGGTCGGCGCCGGGGCCGGCGCGCGCCGTTCGGTCGGCACCGGCGTCATGGGCGGGATGATGGCGGCGACGTTTCTCGCGATCTTCTTCGTGCCGCTGTTCTTTAGGCTCGTCACCGACCGCAAGCTGACCGATGTTCCCCAACAGACCAGGCTCAGCGCGGAGGACGGCCATGCATAAACTCACAATTGCCACTCTCAGTTTGGCCGCGTTGCTCAGCGCCTGCACGGGTCTGAATCCCGACTACACCCGGCCCGCGGTCGATCTTCCGGAAGCGTGGCGCGACGCGCCGGCTGACGGCTTGCTCGCGCCGGACGGTCCTTGGTGGAAGGTGTACGGCGATCCGGTGCTCGACCGCCTGATCGAGGAAGCGCTCGCCAACAACGCGAGCGTGATGCTCGCGCTCGCGCGCGTGGATGAAGCGCGCGCGGCGCTCGGCGCGACTTCCGCCGAGCAGCTGCCCTACGTCACCGCCAGCGCGAACCGCAACCGCACGCGCCTGTCGCAGCGCGGCGCGACGCCGCTGCCGCCGGGCTTCGATCCGGAGCGCAACGACACCCGGGTATCCGCCGACGTTTCCTACGAGATCGACCTGTGGGGCCGGCTGCGCAATGCCACACAGGCTGCGCGCGCCGAGCTGCTTGCCACGGAGGCCGCGCGCGAGACGGTGAGCATCGCTTTGACTTCCGACGTAGTGGCTGGAGCTCCAGAAAAAGCGCGCCCAGCTCGGCGACATTTCCGAGTACGACTACCGCCAGCTCGAGGCCGACATCGCGGCCGAGCGCGCGCAGCTGCCGGTGCTCGAGCAACAGCGCGCGCAGCAGGAAAACGCGCTCGTGGTGCTGCTCGGCAGGAGCCCGAAGGCGATTTACGAAGGCGCGCTCGAGGCGGGTGCCGACCCCGAAGAACAGACCGTCGCAATCGTCGTTCCGGGGGGCTTGCCTTCGGAGCTGCTCCTGCGCCGGCCGGATCTCGTGCAAGCGGAGCAGACGCTGATCGCCGCCAACGCCCGCGTCGCGGTCGCACGCGCGGCGTATTTTCCGAGAATCTCGCTCACCGGCGCTCTCGGCAGCGAGAGCGTCGCGTTGAGCGATCTCTTTACCGGGCCGGCCGGCATCTGGCAGGTCGCGATCGCCGTCAGCCAGCCGATTTACGGGGGCGGGCGTTTCGACGCGCAGGTCGAGGCCGCTGGCGCGCGCGAGCGCCAGGCGCTCGCTCAGTACCGGCTCGCGATCCAGAACGCCTTCCGCGAGGTGCGCAATGCGCTCATCGCGCAGGCCAAGGCGCGCGAGCGGCTCGCAGCCGAGGGCGATCGCGCGGCGGCGCTGGGGGCGACGCTGCGGTTTGCGCGCCTTCGCTACCAGAACGGCATGACAGGCCAGCTCGAAGTTCTCGACGCCGAGAGGAACCTGCTCGCCGCCCAGCAGAACCGCATCGACGCGCTGCGCTCGCAGCGCGCGGCGATCGCGGATCTGTTCAAGGCGCTGGGCGGGGTGTGGTCGTAGACGAGACGCTCCCGACGCCGTACTCGTTGAGCGCATGAAGTCGAGAGATCATCGTAGACGGAAAGCGAACCGTGGCGCTGCGGAACCCTCCGGCAAGCTTGTTTGCTTGGGCGATTGTCGGTTTCTTCATGGGTCCGGCGTCGCTCCTCAGCGCGCCGTCTTATGCGCTGGATGAAACCAAGGTCGAACTGCGATTGTCGGTATCCGAGGACTTCGTTCACGCACCGGGCACCGTGGTCATTGCCGGGCGCTACGGCGGCGCCTGGGGCGCGAGGGTCGGATTCTGGGCGGGCAACTCTCACATCGAGCCGCGTGCGCCCAATAAGTTCGCCGGCGTCGATTACGTATGGACATACTCGAAGTGGCGAGCGGGGCTCGGAGCGGTCTGGATCGACGAGACGAACGATCTCAACGGCACTCACTGGGATTTCGACATCTCCCTCGGCTATGATCTGTGGAACCGCAGTTTCGTCGAATACCGGCATCACTCGCACGGAAGGAAACTCGGGATCAGCAAAGACGCCTCGAACGACGGCTGGAACCTTGTCGGCGTTGGTCTCAGCTTCTAAAGCCTACTCCGGCTCGATCTTGAGCTCCCGCACGACGCCGCTCCAGAGCGCGCGCTCGCTTTTCAGGAACGCGTCGATCTCCTCGGGCGTGCCGGTTCCCTCGGTATAGACGCCGAGCGCGCGCAGCCGCTGCTCCATCTCTCCGTCCAGAAGGGTGCGGTTGAATTCGAGGTTCATGCGCTGGATCGCTGCGCGCGGTGTTCCGGTCGGCGCGACCACGGCGAACCAGCCGTTGAATTCGAATCCCGGCAAGGTCTCGGAAAAAGTCGGAACGTCCGGCAGCTCCGGAAGGCGCTTGGGCGAGCTCACCGCCAGCGCGCGAAGCTGCCCGCGCTGCACGACCGCTGCGATCGTGGGAATCCCCTGGGTGCTGAGCTGGACGCGGCCCGCGATCGTGTCCTGCACGCCCTTGTAGGGAACGTGCATCAGGTCGATGCCGGCGCGGATCTTGAGCATTTCGCCGAGCATCCCGGGGAGCGTTCTCTGGCCGGGGCTCGCGAAGCTGAGCTTTCCGGGGTGGGCCTTTGCGAGCGAAATCAGGTCCGCGAGCGAATTCACATTGAGCTCAGGGCTGGCGATCAGCGCGAGCGGCGTGAGACCGACCATCGCGACGCTCGCGAAATCGTCCTCCGGGCTGTAGGGAAGGATCTTCGCCATGTACGGGTTGATGGCGAGCACCGAGGCCGGGGCGAACAAGTAGGTGTAGCCGTCGGCTTGCGCGCGCGCGGCCGCCTGTGCGCCTTGGGTTCCGTCGCCCGCGCGGTTCTCGACGAGGACCTGCTGGCCCAACTCCTGCGACAGCCGCCCGGAAATGACGCGCGCGACGATGTCGGGCACGCCGCCCGCGGCCTGCGGCACGATCATTCTGAGCGGGCGCGAGGGCCAGCTCTGCGCGCAGGCGGGGTCCGCAGCGAAAAAGAGGGCGGCGAGCAGCGAGAGGAACGCGTAGCGCATGGTCTTGTCGGTGAAAGACTCGGACATCCCCATGCTAGCATTCCGAGGTGCGATCGGAGAATTCCCGGGGCGTTTTCATCATCGTCGCAGGACTCGCAGCCGCGCTCCTTGCAACGGCGGCGCTCGCGCAAGGCTATCCCGCGAAGCCGATCCGCCTCATCGTTCCCTTCGCCGCGGGAGGCGGGAACGACAACCTCGCGCGCCTGGTAGGCAAGCACCTGTCCGACAGCCTCGGCCAGCAGCTCGTCATCGACAACCGGCCCGGAGCGGGAGGCGTGCTGGGCGCGGAGCTCGCGGCGAAAGCCGCGCCCGACGGCTACACGCTGTTTCTCGGCGGCGTGGGAAGTCACGCGATCAATCCCAATCTGAACGACCGCCTTCCCTACGACCCGATCAGGGACTTCGCGCCGGTGGCGCTGCTCGCTCAGGCGCCGCTCGTCCTGGTCGTGCATCCTTCGGTTCCCGCCGATTCGTTCAAGGCATTCGTCGCGCTCGCGCGCTCCAAACCGGGGCAGCTCAACTACGCCTCGAACGGCAACGGCAGCTCGTCCCATCTCGCCGCGGTGATGTTCGATTCCATGACGGGCGTGGACATGGTCCATGTCCCCTACAAGGGACTTTCGCCGGCGCTCACCGACCTCTTGAGCGGCCGGGTGCAGCTCATGTTCAGCAGCGTGGTCGCGATCCTGCCTCATATCAAGGCGGAAAAATTGAGGGGCCTGGCGGTGACGGGGGGAAAGCGCCTGCCTTCCATGCCGGCTCTTCCTACGATCGCCGAATCGGGCCTGCCCGGATACGAGGCGAGCTCCTGGTACGGCGTGCTCGCGCCGGCGGGGACGCCGCGTGCAATCGTCGAGAAACTGAACGCCGAGCTGGTGAAAGCGCTGGCGCAGCCCGAGGTGAGGACGAGCCTGCTCGCGGAGGGCGCGGAGCCGATCGGCGGCACCCCGGAGCAATTCGTCGCCCACATCCGCTCGGAAAAAGACCGCCTCGGCAAGTTGATCCGGGAAGCGAAGATCCGCCTGGAATGAACAAGGGCTCCAACCCTCACACGCGCCGCGTCGCCGAGTTCGTTTCCGGACTCCGGTACGAGGCGGTTCCGCACGAAGTGCGCGAACGAGTCAAGCTCCTTATCCTCGATTCGCTCGGCTGCGCGCTCTACGCAGCGCATCTCCCATGGTGCAGGATCTTGCAGCGCACCCTCAAGAAGCTAGACGGCTCCACCGCATGCCGCGTGTGGGGAACCGCGCTACGGCTCTCTGCGCCGCACGCGGCGCTCGCCAACGGTACGCAGGTCCAGGGATTCGAGCTCGACGACGTGCACCGCGAAGGCGTGCTGCACGTGGGCGCGGTGGTGCTGCCTGCGCTGGTGGCCGTTGCGGAGCTCCGCGGCATAAGCGGCCGCGAGTTTTTGACGGCCGCCGTTGCCGGCTACGAGGTCGGCCCGCGCGTGGGACTGTGCATGGGGCAGGAGCATATCGGGCAGGGTTGGCATTCGGGGGCGACGCTGGGCGTTTTCTCGGCGGGCGCCGGCGCCGCGCGCGGCTTGAAGCTCGACGCGGACAAGACGGTCCACGTACGGCGCGCTGCTTGCGGAAGCCGGCTTCACCGGCATCGCCGACGTGTTCGAGAGCGAGTACGGCGGCTTTTGCACCACCTTCTCGCGCTCGCAGGACCGCTTCAAGCTCCCCGAGCTGACGGCGGGCTTCGGCAGCGTCTGGCAGACGATGGGCGTCGCGCTGAAGTTCTATTCCTGCGTCGGCAGCAATCACACCGCGCTCGACGCGCTGCGCGAGCTGCGCTCGGAGCGCGCCTTCGGCGCGAAGGACGTGAAAAAAATCGTCGTGCACGCCTCGCAGGTGACCTTCGATCACGCTGGCTGGAAATACCGGCCGGAAAGCCTCGCCGCGGCCCAGATGAATCTTGCCTTCTGCGCGGCGACTTTTCTCCTGGAGGGGGATTGCTTCGTCGACCAGTTCAGCGACGCCGTCGTCGCCGATCCCGAGCGCATGGCGCTCGCCGAGAAAGTCGAGGTCCGTGTCGATCCGGAAATCAGCGCGAAGGGCGCGAAATACCGCCACAGCGT
>WNGC01004281.1_pt1 | contig 16610 bp, 20 predicted proteins | sample 5400051 | NCBI WGS metagenome assembly WNGC01 (sample SAMN13153368, study PRJNA577476) | soil metagenome | isolation source: 20 cm soil or saprolite under grassland replicate 2 | place: USA:California | collected 2016-06-15
GCTTTGTTTTCGCATTTTCCGACATCCCTTCGCCGCCTTGGGCGACGCGCTCGGTTTGCACCTGAAAATTCTCGACCCGACCCATCGTTTTTGCTTTCGAGATAACACCATCGCTTTCTTCCGGCGCGATCAGCATGCTTACGCGCGCAGACACCCGCCCGGTGTTGTCACGATCGAGCTGAGCATTGGTGATCTGCACTTTCGGCGAAGCCAGTGCCTTAATGTCGTTATAAACCCTCTCGACCTCGGGCGAATAGAGCGCGAGCTGCGCGCGTTCCTTCAACAGAAACTTCGCCGGTTCCTCCATGTCCTTTTCCGCTAACGAAATGGTCACGGTCACGAATTGCACCTGCGAATCCCAAAATTTCAGTTCGCCTTGCATCTGCTCGATTTGTTCGCGCACGCGTCCAAGCTCTTTTTCGACTTGGAGCAGATCGTTGATGTCATCGCTTTTCTTTTTCAACATGTCGACCAAGCGCTGCTCCATCACGCGCGCGTTCTTCAATCGGGCATCGCAGAACTTTGACAACGATCTGACCTTTTAGTTTGCCATTCGCCTGTTTCTCCGAGCTCGTGGTCGCAACGTAACCGCGGTCTTCATTGGCGAATGCGGTGATCTTTTGAACTACGGCATCAAAGCCAACGATCTCAAGCTCGACACTGGCGTTTCGGATTAGCTTCCGATTACCCAATACGGCTGCAGCTGTTGGCGACGTTTCAGGCTGTGCAGGAGCCGCCGCTGCCACCATCGATTCACTATCCGGCGACGATTCTGCTTTTTCCTTCGCGAGTGTTTCGGCTTGCGCCAGCTTAGCGGCCGTTTCCGAAGCGCCTGTAGATGCTGGAAGTCGAAGACCGTCCGTAAAGCCGCGAACGCCGAGTCGCGTAATGTCAGTTTTGACATCGCTTTCGGCGGCTGCGGTCGGCGGTGCTGGGGGCATCGTGTTTCTTGCCCGAGCACGCTCCACGTCAGCGCGCATCTTATCCGTATCGAAGCCTGCAAGCTTCGTTCTGAAATCATCAAAGGAACCCTCCCGAGGTAATGCTATTTCCTCGTTGCCGAGAATTGCTGGGCCGCTGGTAAGCCATCGCCCTGTTCCAACCAGTATCAGCACGATCACCGCAGCCGCGGCGATGCGCATTGCGCGCAAGTGCATAAGATCGACGATGAACTTTGCGATACCGCCAGTTCGTTGCGGGATGCGGGTGCGAAACCCGGCGAGCATTCGTTGCTCGAACGCGGCATCCAGTTTTTCATTCGCAAATTTTTCTTCCAGAGCCTTGCTCATAACTTTTGTCTCTTGGTGAAGTTTTCGGCAGTCGGCGCACTCAACGAGGTGCGTGTGCAACGCATTCTGTTCCTTATCGGAAAGATCGTTGTGCAAATCGGCGGTGAGGTAGTTGTCGATTTCGTCGTGAATCTTCATGATTGTTCAGAAGCAAGAGCAGGCTTGAGTTGTTTACGCATTGAGGCGAGGGCGCGCCCAAGAATTCCCCGGAGCGAGCCGTTCGTCAGTCCGAGTCGGCTTTCAATCGTCGCGTAATCCATCTCCTCGAAGTAACGAAGCGAGATAGCAGCGCGATGAAGCTCGGGTAGTGACGCCAGTGCTGAATCCAAATGTCGATCTATTGTCGTAGTCTGGGGTGTTTCGGATCCCGGGATTTCACGCATTTCTGAAAGCGGGACCGTTCGGCGTTTACGGAAGACATCACGAGCGCGATGGCGCGCGATCATGCTAAGCCAGGCCGGAAACTTTTCCGGATCGCGCACGCGCCATCGTGATTTCCACGCTTTCACGAGCGCGTCCTGGACGGCGTCCTCGGCTTCTTCGCGGTTTTGGAGAATCCCATAAGCGATCGCGAAAAGTGCGCGGCTCTGGGTGCGGATAATCATTTCGAATGCCTCTCGATCGCCGTGAATGGCTGCTCGATAAACTTCGCGCTCACTGGCTTCCATCATGTCGATCTACAGCCTAGACGCGTGAGGCTGTGATTCCGCGCGAAAAATCTTCAGTCGGGCTAAAAAATAATTACAGTATTGCCGACGCTGACGAGATCTTTGACTCGAATGGCGTCCCAGTTCGCCAAACGAATGCAGCCGTGACTGGCGGCGCGTCCAATCGTTTCTGGATTGTTGGTGCCGTGAATGCCGATGCCGGTCTTGTTCAAACTCATCCAAAGCACGCCGACCAAATTATTCGGGCCGGGGGGCAGGTTGTAATAGTTTTCCGTCCGGACGCCATAGTTAAGCATGCCCTCGTCATAGCGAAACCAGGGCCACGTCGCCGCGCCTTGAATTTTCCAGGTTCCAACCGGCGCCGGCAATGCGGTCGAGCCGGGCGTGATCGGAAAAACGCAAACAAGTTTATCATTGTCGAAGACTTCAAGCAGTCGCTCTTTGGTATCGACATAAATTTTGCGCACAGCGAATTCAGATTTCGCGGAAATTTTTTGCTCAGTGATCTTTTCGATCTCAAACGGGAGGACGTTTGGAACTCTGAGCTCGTCGCCAGGCTCGAGATGCTCCCAATCCATTCCGGGATTTAGCTTTTGAATATAGGTCTCGGCGGAATGATAGCGTTCCGCGACGAATTCGAGGAGAGATGTATAAGGCAGGAACTTTAGCTTTGCCTGTTCCTCGTGCGCGGTCGGCAAATTGCCGACGTAAGCGAGGTCGTCGGCTTTGATCGTGTAAGTGGTGAAAGTTTGCGGGACTTGATCGAGCATCGATTGATCGACCACGCCAGTCTCACGCTGGGCGTGCGCGTGTTTGAAAGAGATGAGCGCTTTGCGAAAAAACTCGCCCATTTTGCCGTCGATCTTTCCCGGGCCAAAATTGTTGTTGTCTAAAAAAATCTGGAGCCGCGTTGCCGTTTCCTCGTCGTAATTCGGTAGTGCGACAAAGACTTTCCGCGTCGGCTTTGGAGTCGGCGGCGGCGGCGCTTGCCGGAAGGGAAGCGCGCGGACGGGCTCCGGTTGAGCGATGAGCGTCCAGGCGATCCCGCAGACCCACAGCAACATCGTTGTTAAAGCGGGTTTCATTGCGCAGAGTAATGCGCCGCAAAATCAAATTGCGCAACTCGCGGTAATGATTTGATTTCGGGAATAGTTCTCCAATGAGTGCCGACGCGATCGCAAAGTTCAAGGAAACGCAAAAGCAGGGATGGGCGCACTTCGCCCCACTGGAATCAGTCACGACGCCGACGGCGGCGCGTCTGGCGAAGTTTGCCGGCGTCCAATCGGGTCAACCTGTGCTCGATGTGGCTTGCGGAACTGGAGTCGTTGCGATTACTGCGGCGCGCATCGGTGCAAACGTAACCGGCCTTGATCTCACTCCAGAGCTGCTGGAGCGGGCACGGGAAAATTCCGGCGTTACCGAAGTGGATGTTGATTGGCGCGAAGGCGACGTCGAAGCGCTGCCGTTTCCGGACGGCGCATTTGATGTTGTTCTCAGCCAGTTCGGACACATGTTCGCGCCGCGACCGGAGGTTGCGATTCGTGAGATGCTGCGCGTGCTGAAGCCGGGCGGCACAATCGCATTCTCAACATGGCCTCCGGAATTGCTCATCGGCCGTAGCTTTACGCTGGTCGATAGTTACATGCCGCCGCCGCCACCCGGAGTCTCGCCGCCACCTCAATGGGGTGATCCGAATATCGTGCGTGAGCGCTTGGGCAGCGCTGTTACCGAGATCGTTTTCGATCGTGACCGCATGAACTTTCCGGCCCTGAGTCTTCCGAGCTACCGGGCAGTCATCGAGCGCACCGCCGGCCCGATGTTGAAACTCGTTGAAATGTTAAGCGCGAGCGATCCTGCGCGGTTGACCCAATTCCGACGGGAGTACGACGCGCTGCTTGCTCCCTATTTCGAGAACAACATTTTGCGGCAGGATTATCTGCTGACCCGCGCAACTAAACGCTGATCACCATTCCTCGCCGCTGAAGCGTTGATAAACTGCGCGGTAACCGAAAGGATAAGCGATCGGAGTCACCACCGCGGCAAACGCGCGCTGGAACCAGATCGGCAAAGCAAGATAGAACGGGCCTTTCATTTTCCTGATCCAAACCAGGCCTTGCATGAGGGCATCGATCGGATTGACGCCGCGTCCTTCGCTTCCAAGACCAAACAGATTTTCGACGATGACATCGAAATCCAACGCCGGAGTCATCGTTTGAATCGAGACGGCATCCTCGGGCCCGACCGTGTAATGCTCATGAATCACGCCCTTTGGCAGCGTGAATGTCGTCCCAGCTGGCGCTTGATCAATTTTGCGATCGAGCATGTAAGTAACAGTCCCCGACAAAACTTCGTAAGTTTCGTCCTGCAGCAGATGTCGATGCGGCGGAACTCGCGAACCGCCCGGCTTAAAAACGAGGCGCACGCGTGTGCGCGCCCCACCAGTCATCTCGGCAGTTTCGAGAATCTCCATCGAATCGCCCTTCGGCAATGCTCTTACTTTGTTAACTATCGGCATGGCGAAATCCTAGTGAGCGGGTGTCGATCTGGCACGCGCTTCCATGATCGCAAACGTGCTCACGGTCGCCACGACCAACGCGATTTCGAAGTGGAACCAGTAGTGATAAAACAATCCGTGCGCGAAATCTCCCTGGTGTAAAAGCACCGCGATAACGACAAGCGTGTGCCACGCGATCACACCGATTAAACCAATGCGCCACGCCGACCAGCGCGGTTCGCGAACGACGACGATTACAGCGACACCGAGCATCGAATAAAACCCCATCATTACGCGCATCGTCAGCGGCGTCGCTTTCCACGGCCAGAGCGGAATCAGCCATGTCGGTTTCACGAACGCATAGAGTGCCGCGATCAAAAACAAAATGCCGGGAATCAGCCAAATCACCCGCAGCGTGGATGGCACCACTGCGTCGCGCTCGTCGGGTAGATGTTGATCTTCGCGCGAGTTTGTAAACAACGCCCAGAGCGTGAGAATCGGCGCGACGATGTAAATGAAAACCCAAACGCAAAAGACCGGATGACCGTGGGTGAAGCGGTCCCAGTGCAAAAATGTTGCGATAAGAAGTAGCGTGGCGAAAACAAAAACCCCGATATGTGGCGCCCAGACGCGGTGCCATTTGTTTCCGAGTAACACGGCCGCGAAAAAGATTACACCATTGACGTAAGACGCGCCGATGAACATGGCGGTCATTGGCGGCGCAATCGGCCAAGCAAAGAGCTGCTTTGTTTGGGTCGGGAAAAAATAAAGGACAATGAATGCGTAAACGACAACGGCGCCGAGTAGCGCCGCGACGAATTTGGTGAAGCCGTAAATCCGATCAGTAGCAGGGGAAGAATTGGAGTTCATCAGTAGATCCGGTAATCGATTACGCGCCAACCGATCGGTTGTTTGATCAGGATGACGCGCTCGGCCGTTGGGTTCTTGTGCTCAAAAGCGGTTTTGAAAAGCACACTTTCGTAATTGCCTTCCGGCGCGCCCACAAATTTTTCGACGTGCGCTGCGCCAATAAATTTTCGCGAGAGCGCATTCCCAAACGGCGCCCGCCGCGCCTGCATCAGCCGAACGAACTGATTCTGCGTCCGGGACATTCGGAAATCCTGCGCTTCAAATTCGAACGCTTCCTCGTAATCGCCGGTGTCGAGGAGCTGTAGCCAATGGAGCGCGGCTGCTCGCGCCTCATTTTCATTGGCGCGCTTTTCGGCGCGCGACATTGAATGTGTGGCGCAGCTAGCTAGCAAGATCGACAGCGCGCAAATTAAGGCGATAACGTCGGACCGCATCCCGCATCGTTTAGCGGGCGGAACTCAAGACGGCAATTTCGAAATTTGCGCGGATCATGGTCAAACGCCACTCCGGCTCGGAGCTCGACGCAGGCAATAGCGTGGAGTTCCTAATTGGTCTGCGGCTATTTCCCGATGAGAATAAAAACGCCGGCGGCCAATGCCACAATGTAGAGCAGAAAGATAAACGGTCCGAAATTCAAGCCGAACCCTAAAAGGCCATCGACGATCAGATAAACCGCCAGTAGGAGCATGCCGATATTTTTGGTGAGTTTCATATCGGCAAATATTGGTATCGGCGAGATCGCGATAACAACCCAAAACCGGGTCCTCAAAGCATCTTCAAATATTCCGCTGCGATTTATCGAGAGGCGTTGGAGATATCAATCCGAATCAAACCGGTCGAACCGGGGCGCGTCATGAAGGCTTCCGTCCAGCGATCCTCGGGATAAAAGTATTGCTCATAACGCCAGAGCATTTCGAGTCTGGCGCCGGTCGGCTTTTTCCAAACGACCCTTTGATAAATGTGTCGCTTCCACCGCGGCGACTTGCCCGTCATGAAATTAATTTCGAAAAAGTTGGGCCAACTGATCGGACTATGTTGCATGGAGATAGTCGCAACATCGCCCGACGGCGTTGCCGCGACGAGACTTCCAGTTCCTGACTGTGTCGGCCCGAACGGAAAAACCCTTCCCCCAAACGACAACGCCAGGTGGTCGTCTTTGGTCGTGCCGATGCTGGGTTGCGCTGCGCCTAATTCCGCTTCGTTCAAGCTAAGATCGAGATTTTCTACATGAAGAATCCCTCCGGTTCCGTCTCCTTCGTAAGTTATGGTTTTGATTGGGCGCGAGCTCGTTTCAATCAGCTCGAACCGATCGATCAACATCGAAAGGTCGCGGCCGCGCCAAAGCCATAGGATCGACATCGTCACGATGATGATTAGGAATACGAAGACGAGCCTTCGCATAATTACAGATTAATAAGCCACAGATAAACACAGATCATCACAGATTCTGTTTCTGCGTTTCATCCGTGTAAATCTGTGGCGAAATATCTACGCTTTCTTCTTCTGAATGTAATCGTTGACCTGTTCCTCGAGAATCTCGAGCGGGAGGGCGCCATCCTTCAAGACGGTTTCGTGAAATTCGCGCTGGTCGAATTTATTGCCGAGTTCCTGTTTCGCGCGCGAACGCAATTCCTGGATTTTCAACATTCCGACTTTGTAAGCACAGGCCTGGCCGGGATTAACGATGTAACGTTCGATCTCCGACTTCACTTCTTTTTCGCCCATTCCAGTTTTGTCGCGCATGTAAGCGATCGCTTGATCACGCGTCCAATGTTTGGCGTGAATGCCGGTATCGACGACCAACCGCACCGCGCGGAAAAGTTCGTCCCGCAGACGGCCTAAATCGCCGAACGGGTCTTTGTCGTACCAACCGGCTTGTTTCGCCAGCCATTCGCAGTAAAGCGCCCAACCTTCGGCGTAGGCAGTGAATGGAATTACTTTGCGAAATTGCGGCACGTCTTTGAGCTCTTGCGCAATTGAAATTTGCCAGTGATGCCCCGGAACGCCTTCGTGGTAGGCGAGTGTCGGCATGCTCCACTTTGGACTTTCGCTCATGTCGCGGAGGTTCGCATAAAAAATCCCCGGACGTGAACCGTCCATCGCGCCACCTTGATAATAAGCTCCTGGCGCAGTCGCTTCCTTAAACGGTTCGACGCGCCGGATGTCGATCTGTGCTTTGGGCGCCGTCAAAAACAAGTGCGCCTTGGATTCCACGACAGCGTTGTCGATCAAGCGCTTGTATTCCGCGAGCGCTTCAGCGCGGCCCTTGTCGTCGTCTGAATAGAGAAACCGTGGATCTTTGCCGAGTTTATCCATCGACGCACCGATCGGCTGGCCGGCGAAACCATTTGCGTCAAGCAACGCCCGCATTTCGCCTTCGATGCGGGTCACTTCGCGCAGACCGAGCTCATGCACTTCGTTGGGTGGCATGTTCGTGGTGGTGTTGGAGCGAAGCGCGTATGCATAAAACGCATCGCCATCCGGTAATTTCCAAACGCCATCGTCGGTAGTTGTTTTCGGCAGCAGCTTCTGAAAATAAGCGATTAATTTTTGGTAAGCGGGATAAACCTGTCCGGTGATTTCCGTTTCCACGCGCTTTTGCAAATCCGCGCGTTGCTGTTCGGTCAACTTGTCGATCTTGGCCGCGCGCGTTTTGAATGACGTGGCCAGAACATTTTCGGCCGCCGGCTTGGCGATGAAATCGGTCATTTCCTTGAGCACCTCCTCGACGACGAAACGGGGCGGGAGAATTTGTTTCTGCTCGCGGAACTTCAGGCCTTCGAGCGTTTGATCGAATTTCTTGGGCAAGGCGTCGAGGCGCATGATGTAGTACTCACAATCTTTCGGGCTAAGGAGCCGATGGGTGTTGGCCATGAACGAGGGATACTGGTTCTGGACGCCAAAGAGCTGGTTGACCGGATAATTGTGCCATTGCCACTTTTCGCCTTCGACCTGGTCCTTGAGAAACCAATCCAGCACCTGAGTGGAAAGCTTTTGCGACGGCGATTGTCGGTCTAACGAATACTCGTGCAGCTGAGTCAGATCCTTCTTCCAACGGTCGATCACCATTTGTTGGTGCGCCGGTGATTCGTCACTCAGCTTGCCGTTATGTCTGGTGATCCCGAATTGCTCGACCAGGCCAAGTTGCGTCAGCAATTCCGGTTCGCTGAAAATAACTTCGGCGAAAACTTTTTCGTAAAAAAGATTCAGACTCCAGGGACGGAACCAGATCAGGTTGATCAGAAAAATCGCGAGCGCGATGACCGCGAGGAGAACGATCGAAAAGAACCACTTCAAAACGTGTTTGAACATGAATCGAGATGCAGCCCCTTAAACGCGGACAGGTCAATCAAAACTTGTAGCCGCCTCGCTCTGTCGAGGCGCAACCGCGATCTTCAAACACGGCGACAGAGCGCCGTGGCTACAGCCTCTTATCGCCAGCGGCAAATCTGATCGATGCTTTTCATCAAGCGCCGGATCTCGGCATCGATCTCACCTGGAAGATTGCGGCATTCTCTATGAATTATTTTCAACGCTACAAAAAGTTCCCCATAGAGCTCATTCGATGTGGTCCAAACGCCTTCTAGAATTTCCTTGAGGCGATCCGCCTCCGCAGTAAAGCCATGACTTCTCAACCTGTCCCCTAGCGCATTGATCACCGCCGGGAACTCTTCCGGCCCGGCTAAATTCGGCATTTTTTTGAACGGCCACATTGGGCTATTGTTTGGCCGTGCACGATAGACTTCGCCACCGCCGACCTCGAGAATTTTCAATCCAATCGGGCTCGGTCGAGTTCGTCAAGGTCAACACCGGTGAATACCAATGGCGCGATGTTTACCGCTGGCTTCTCGGCTTGAGCTGGCCGCAATTCGCGCTGTTTGTCGCGGTTATTTACGTTGCGCTAAATCTTTCCTTTGCTGTTTTGTACAGCCTCCGCCGCGATAGCATCGCCGGGCTCACTACAGCGCATTGGTTTCTCGATTGCTTCTTCTTCAGTGTGCAAACGCTGGCCACCGTGGGCTACGGCCACATGTATCCGCAAACCATTTACGGCCACATCGTCAGCACAATCGAGATCATGACCGGCGTGTTTTTGCTCGCGGTCATGACCGGATTGATCTTCGTCCGCTTTTCCCGCCCAGTCGCGCGAGTGGTCTTTAGCAGATCAATGGTCATCGCGCCGTTGAACGGCAAACCGACATTGATGTTGCGCGTCGGCAACGAGAACCATCACAGCATGGTCGAGGCGAAGTTTCGGATCATGTATTCGCGCGACCAAGAGTTAGCAGAAGGCGGCGATTTTCGATACTTCCACGATCTCAAACTGCATTTCGAGCAGCTCACTGTCTTTCCAGCGGTCCTCACGTTGCGTCACGAGATCAATGAAGAGAGCCCGTTGCATGGTGTGACGATTGAATCGCTCGAAGCCGAGCGCGCGCTTTTCTTTGTCTCAGTGGTCGGGATCGACCCAGTCATCGCGGCCGAAGTGCAAACGCAGAAGGACTATTCCTGGCGCGACTTGAAATTCGGCCAGCGCTTCGTCGAGATCTATCATGAAAGCAAAGGCGAGACGCGGAGATTGACCGTCGATTACGGTCGCCTCCACGACACCGAACCGGTTGGACAGTAAGTCGTGCTCGCAGTTGTTACCGCCCGATCAGAATAAGAATACCGGCGGCGAGCGCCAGGATTCCCATGATGATTGCAGGAATGACGATGGTGTGAACGAGCAGGCCGAGCCCGGCGAGGATGAGATAGATAGCGAGCAAGAGCATACCAAGATTTTTCGTAACGTTAATCATGTGTGCCTTTCGTTAGGTGAAGATGTCGATCTTTCACGGCGCGTCCGGTTTGTCACGACGAAAAAGGTGGATCGGCCGCTCTGCGGGCGATGTTATCTTAGGCGGCCAAAGGCCGCGACTCTTCTAACATCGAGCAACGGACTGCTCGATCCACCACAACTGCATTCGCGCTCGCGCGAATTTTTGCTATAGCGGCGTTGTGACGAATCAGCACGAGCACATCGACAAACCGGAGCCGCGCTGGCAGGCGCTGCTCGCGTTTCTGGCGGTGGGCGCAATTTATCTGGCGTTACCGCGTAACCTGATTGTCGGTCCGATCTGGTTGCTGCCGACATTGATCGTCGTCTTACTCATCCCGACGGTAATCAGTCATCGCACCGGAAAGCGCTCACTCAATCGCGCCCTGGGCATCATGATTAACGGAATTACCACGCTGGCACTGATCGCTTCGGTGGGACTTTTGGTGCGAGCACTGCCGTCACACAAAGAATCGCCGCTCGAACTTTTGCGGTCGGGCGGATTGCTCTGGCTGACCAACGTGATCGTCTTCGCGCTTTGGTATTGGCGACTTGACGGTGGCGGACCAACCTTGCGACACGAAAGCAAGAAATTTGGCAGCACCAGCTTTCTTTTCCCGCAAATGCAGGTCCCGCATGATGAGCGCGCCCAATTCGAATGCACGCGCTGGCGCCCGCGCTTCGTCGATTATCTGTTCGTTGCCTTCACCCAAAGTTCGACCTTCGGCCCGACCGATGCGCCGTTACTGGCGCGCTGGGCCAAAGTGCTCGCTATGATTCAGGTTTTTATTTCGCTCAGCATCGTAATCCTGCTCATTTCGCGCGCCGTCGGCGTGCTCTGAGGTGGATCGGCCGCTCCGTCGGGCGATGCTAAGGCTACTCGGCTTCGCCGACATTACTTTGACATCGAGCAAGGGACTGCTCGATCCACCTTACCCAGTTCCCGAATCTAATCTCCTTGATCCGCGACATCCGTGTAATCCGTTGTTATTTTAATTCAGATGAATACTTGGATCGGCACCTCGGGCTTTCAGTATGCGGAATGGAAAGGAAATTTTTATCCGGAAGATCTGCCGACGGCGAAGATGTTGCCGTTTTACGCCGAGCGGTTTTCGACCACCGAGATCAATTACACTTTCCACCGCATTCCGGCGCCAAAGACAATCGAGAATTGGAAAGCGCTAACGCCGGACAAATTTCGGTTCGCGCTCAAAGCGCCGCAAAAGATCACCCATTGGTCGAAGCTGAAGGATTGCGCGGACACCCTCGAATATTTTTGTAAAGTCGTGACCGGCCTGGGCGAACGACTCGGGCCCGTCTTGTTTCAACTTCCACCGACGTTCAAGAAAGATGCGGACGTGTTGAGCTCGTTCCTGCGCGAGTTTCCGTCAATGCGCGCGGCATTCGAATTTCGCCATGATTCCTGGTTCGACGATGAAATCTTCGAATTGCTGAAATCACGAAACATTTCCTTGTGCATCGCCGACACCGACGATCTCGCAACGCCAAAAAAGATCACGGCTGATTACGGATATCTCCGATTGCGCCGCGAAGATTACAAGAAAGCCGACGTTGAACGCTGGGCAAAGTTTGTTGGCGAACAAAAATCAAACTGGCAGAACGTGTTCGTCTATTTCAAACACGAGGAAAGCGGGATCGGCCCGAAGCTAGCAAAGCAAATGATAGAATTGCTCGGCTAGAACGCGCTTTCCGCTAGGCCCTGACAATGTCCCAGTACGTGCCAACTTCGCGGCGGCCCATCGCGAATATATTTCGCCGAACAGCCGACGCGGCGACGCGGTTTTGTGTGCGCAATGGAATTCATCCCGACGCAATTTCGTATTTGTCGATCGTGGCGTCAGCCGGGGCCGCAATTTGCTTTTGGAAATCGGGACAGACGCAATGGCTGCTGATCATCGCACCGTTGCTTTGTTATCTACGGCTCTGGTTCAACATGCTCGACGGAATGGTCGCCGTCGCTGCTGGCAAGGCGAGCCGGCGTGGCGAGATTCTGAACGATCTGCCCGACCGCGTCTCTGACGTCATCATTTTCGTCGGCGTCGCGCACAGCGGGTTGATGAATCCGATCTTTGGCTATTGGGCGGCGATTGCGGCCGTCCTCACCGCTTATGTCGGTCTTTTTGGACAAGCGCTCGGTGTCCAACGCGAGTTTGGCGGAATCATGTCGAAACCGTGGCGCATGGTCGCGCTGCACATCGGCGCCTGGCTTGCGTTGTTTCTTGGCGGCCAATCATTCGCAAGTTTCACAATTCTCGATTGGACTTGTCTGGTCGTGATCGGCGGCTCCATCCAAACAATGGTTGTTCGCTTGAAAAGAATCACCGCCGCGCTTCAAGATAAGCGGTGATGTCGCCGCAGATCGCCCTCCATGATCCAATTTTCCGCGCCTATTTCTTTATCGTTCTGATCTCGCTGGCGGTTGGCGGCACCGTGCTTGGTTTTTTGCGAATGGTTTTGAAAAAGGACACCGCATCCATGTTCAGAACCTACTGGTCCTGGCTTGTTATCGCTGCGATTGGTTTACTCGTTGTCTTTGCCGGACGAATTCCAACCATCGTCGGAGTCACTTTGCTCGGCGTCTATGCGTTCAAGGAATTTGCGCGGGCGTCGGGATTGTATCGGGATTGGTGGATGACCGGCGTCGTTTACGCCGGCATCATCACCGTTGGCATCGCGTCACTGGTTTCGCATCCGCGTGGCGAAGAGCCGGGCACCGGCTGGTATGGATTTTTTGTTGCCGTTCCGGTGTTTGCGATCGCGTTGATTCTCCTCATTCCGATTTTGCGCAACCGCGCGCGCGGCGAATTGCAACGCATGTCATTGGCCATCGTCGGGTTTGTTTACATCGGCTGGATGTTCGGGCACCTCGGATTTCTGGCCAACGCCTCCAATGCCTACGGTTTTCTTTGTTACATTATTTTTGCAACTGCGGTCAGTGACGTAGCTGCATTTACGTTCGGGAAAATTTTCGGACGCCATCCACTGCGCAGCGAAATTAGTCCGAACAAAACGTGGGAAGGCGCGATCGGCGCGCTGGCCGTGTCGATGATTCTGCCGTGGCTCTTGCGATTCTCTTTTCCGTTTTTCGGTGTTCGCCAATTAATTCTGACAGGATTGATCGTTGGAATCGGCGGACAGTTGGGCGATCTTTCCATTAGCGTGATCAAACGCGACATCGGAACCAAAGACATGGCCGCGACAATTCCCGGGCATGGCGGCATTCTGGATCGGATCGACAGTTTGATTTATGCCGCGCCATTGTTCATGCACATGGCCGGCTATTATTATCCGCTGCGATGAAAAGGTGGCGTTACGATTCTGCGAATGATGTCGAGCGAACGCCGCTCGCGCGGCTCCGCCAATTCCCGCGCGAACCCGACATGCTCGTCTATGGATTGCGCTCGCTCGGAGCATTGATCATTCGCGCTTTGTTGCGGGTTTATAACCGCTTCGAAATTGTCGGTCACGAAAATCTCCGCACCAATCGGTCGCTCGCGATCGTGGCAAATCACTGCAGTCATCTCGACACGCTTTGCCTGCTGGCGGCGCTGCCATTGCGAAAACTGCATCGCGCATTTCCGGCCGCGGCATCAGATTATTTTTTTCAAAGTGTGCCGCGCCTTTGGATTGCCGCGGTCATCATGAACGCCCTGCCGTTCGCGCGCCAAATCCGCGTCCGAAAGAGTCTCTCGCTTTGCCAGGAACTGCTCGCGAACCCGGGAACGATCCTGATTATCTTTCCCGAAGGGACAAGATCGACAACGGGTGAGATTCGCGAATTTAAATCCGGAATCGGCGCACTCGTCGCCGGACGGGACGTCGCCGTCGTGCCCTGCTTCATCGACGGATCTTTTCGGGCCTGGCCGAAAGGCCGGCGACTGCCGAGACCAGGCAAACTTCGATTAGTCGTCGGCGCCCCGCGCAATTATCGCGCGCGGAACACAGACAAGATCGACATCTGTGCTATCGCGGCGGAATTGCGCGATGCAGTAAACGAGCTGCGTCAAAAAAATGGAAGCCACTGAGCAAACGTTCCCGAGTTGGGACGGCGCTGAATTGTTTTATCGCGCGTGGATCCCACGGAAACCCGTGAGCAAGGCGCTGTTACTTTTTCATCGCGGTCACGAGCATTCCGGGCGCTGGCAGGAGACAGCCGACTCGTTAGGCCTGGGTATTGTTGCGATTTTTGCATGGGACGCGCGCGGTCACGGTCGCTCGCCGGGGGAACGCGGCACGGCGAACAGTCTGCATGATGTGATCAAAGACGTGGACGCCTTTGTGCGTCATATCTCGCGGAGGCACAGCATCGGTCTCGAGAACATGATCGTGCTCGCGCACAGCCTCGCCGCTGTCACCGTGACGGCGTGGGTGCACGACTACGCGCCGCCGATTCGCGCGATGATTCTCGCGACGGCCGCATTTCACGTAAAGCTCTACATCCCGTTTGCGATCGCGTCGCTGCGACTGTTCCGGCCACGATTCGTGAAGAGCTACGTGAAATCAAGAATGCTGACGCACGACAAAGCGCAGGCCGCTCTCTACGATTCCGATCCGCTCATCTTTCGGCAGATCGCGGTCAACGTACTTCTCGATCTTCACGACACCGCGAAACGCTTGCTCGCCGACGCCGGTGCAATTCAAACGCCTACTTTGGTGATCGGTGCAGACAAGGATTGGGTCGTGAGTCTGAAAGCACAACGAAAGTTCTTCCACCGCCTGTCCTCTGCCGAGAAGCGGATGCGCGTAATTCCAAATGCATATCACGCGATCTTTCACGAGAAGGATCGACGCATAGTTGTCGATCCTGTTCGTGAGTTTATTTTGGATTGCTTCGCGAAACCGAAGACCCGTCCTTCGCTCGTAGATTCCGACAAGAACAGTTACACCTGGCGGGAATACGAGCGCATCAAGAACAACGGCGACGCAAAATTTGCGATCGCGCGCGCCGGCTTGAAAGCGGCCGGGCGTTTAAGTCGCGGAGTGGAACTTGGCTGGCGCAACGGTTTCGATTCCGGCTTGTCGCTCGATTACGTTTACGAAAATACACCGCGCGGTATCACGGCCCTCGGCCGTTTGATCGACAAATCATATCTCGACAGCATTGGCTGGCGGGGCATTCGCCAACGCAAAGCCCATCTGGAAAAAGCGCTTCGTGATGTAATTCAGAAAACGCACGGAGAAAATCGTCCGATCCGGATTCTTGATATCGCCGCCGGCGCGGGCCGTTATGTGATCGAGACCATTCGGGCGATGCCGGAAATTTCAATTGCCGCGACGCTTTGCGATAACAAACGGGAAAATGTTGACGCCGCTCGCGTTCTTGCTGACGAATTCGATCTTAATGGCCAAGTTGTAACAAAACAGGGCAACGCGTTCGATCGCCCCGCGCTGGCTGCAGTCCAGCCGCGGGCGACGATTGGAATCGTCTCCGGTCTTTATGAATTATTTCCGGCAAACGAACCGGTGTTGAATTCGTTGCGTGGGCTGGCCGATGCGATTGAGCCCGGCGGCTATCTCATCTACACAAATCAACCGTGGCACCCGCAGCTCGAATTCATCGCCCACGTGCTCCGCAACCGCGAAGGCGAACGTTGGATCATGCGGCGCCGGACCACGGCGGAGATGGACGAGCTCGTGCGCCTTGCGGGTTTCGAAAAGCTCGAGATGGAGATTGACCAATGGGGAATGTTCACGGTTTCGATCGCCCGCAAGGTGGATCGTGCGCTCCGCGCGCGATGTTAAATGGCGGCGAAGCCGCAAATCGATAGCATCGACCAAGGGACTGGTCGATCCACCCGCAAAGCCCTCCTCGCTTCGGCCGGATTGTCCGCCGTTTTTCTGGTTGTTTACAGCGGCTGCAACTGGATCACCGCGCGGCGTGCTGGTGTCGGAACATTCTATTTCGAATGGGAACGCGGCATTCCATTCGTGCCGTTCATGATCCTCCCTTACATGTCGATCGATCTTTTCTTTGTCGCCGCGCCGTTTCTCTGTCGAACCGAAAAAGAATTGTCGATCTTCGTCAAACGTGTCGCCGCCGCGATTTTGGCGGCCGGAATTTGCTTCCTACTTTTTCCCCTGCGTTTCGCTTTTCCGCGACCGCACGCCGATGGCTGGCTCGGCGCAATCTTCGATTGGTTTCGCGGAATGGATGCGCCTTACAATCTTCTACCTTCGTTGCACGCGGCGCTTATGTTGATCCTTCTCGATGTTTACTTCCGCCACAGTCGTGGGCTCATTCGAATTGCGATCATTGCCTGGTTCTCGCTAATCGCCGTTTCGCCGGTTCTCACCTATCAACATCACGTCGTCGATATTGCCGGCGGTTTCGTTCTCGCGGCTTGCTGCTTTTGCCTTTTCCGAGAAAGATTTCTCCTCGCCTCCGAAAGACTCCGAACTTAATAATCCGAACTCGCCATTATGAATTACAACGACTTGATTCAACTTTA
>WNGC01001156.1_pt1 | contig 16607 bp, 15 predicted proteins | sample 5400051 | NCBI WGS metagenome assembly WNGC01 (sample SAMN13153368, study PRJNA577476) | soil metagenome | isolation source: 20 cm soil or saprolite under grassland replicate 2 | place: USA:California | collected 2016-06-15
CTGTGAGTAACCAATGAAACCCTTGCAACACCGAAGCAGGGCATCCCGCCAAAAAAGATCGTCACTTCGATGGATGTCGATTCGGGTCGAATTGGTCCAAGGCCGAGGAGAAGCGCTCTGGCCGAGGCCTGGTCGACTGGCCTCGATCGCGATTGTGTCGTCAATGTCAGCCAGGTCGTGACTCTCGACACGACCAATCTTGAGACCCGTCTGGGCGTTCTGGACTCGATGCAGATGCAGGAAGTCGACGCGGGGCTGCGGCTGACCCTCAGTCTGTGATGCACGAGTCGTACAGCAATGCCGGCGACAAACGGTGCGAAACAGCAAGTTCTTTTTGAATTGGCCAATTACGCTCTGCCGCGCTAGCGACGCGCTGAGATTCCCAAGCATGGAGTTGCTGTTCGTCTGACGGCGTGTCCGTCGGCGCTGCAATTCGCATCCCCGAACAAGGGCGTCTTTGCAAGAAAGAGCGAGACCCAACGTTCCCTCAGTTCTGACCAAGACCACGAGCCGTATCAAACGCTGAACGCATCAGCGGTCGGGGGAGGATGGGATGAACGGGTCTCATAGGCAGGGTCCGAGGCATTTTCGTTCGCTGAGCTTTGCCACACTGTTGGCGAGCCGATTCGGCAGCGCTGGTGTCGGTTTGATACTCCTTGCCATGCTGGTCTCGGCGCCAGGCCATCCCGCCAGGGCTGCGACCACCGCGCCGCACGTGATGATCGTCCTGATGGAGAACAACTCCTACGAGGCAATCGTGGGCAACTCTCAACTGCCTTAATCAGTTTCCACGACTGACCTCAGTCATCCTTCTCTGCCCAACTATCTCGGTCTCACCTCGGGATCGATCTGGAACGACCCGCCCGACACCACTCCGCAGGACAAGACCTACGCCGGCCCTCAGTTCACGGACGAGCTGGCCAGTGCAGGGATCTCATGGAAGGCCTACATGGAGGACCTGCCGGTCCCCTGCGACCTGACCGATTCATTCAGCCCCGGCAACTACGACGTCAACCACGACCCGTTCATGTACTACGACTCGGTCCGCAACAATTCCGCCCAATGCAACCGCGTGGTGCCTTTCCCACAGCTTGCGAGTGATCTCGCCGGGGGCACCACGCCCAGCTTCGTCTGGGTGACGCCCAACCTGCTCAACGACATGCATGACGGGTCCTACGCTCAGGCCGACGGCTGGACCAAAAACCTCTTCACTCAGGTCATGGGGTCGTCGTGGTGGACGCCCGGCGCGCGGATCATCCTGACCTGGGACGAGGGCACTCAGTCCGAGCAGGTGCTGACGGTCGTCGTCGGCTCTGCCCACGGCACGCAGGCCAATGGCGGCAACGAATACGGCACCCTGCGCGGGTTAGAAGAGGCCTACGGCGTGGGTTTGCTGCAGCACTCCGCCGACTCGAACGTCGGAGACATCGTTCCGCTGCTCACCGGAGCCCCGGCACCGTCGCCGTCACCCTCGCCGTCGCAATCCCCGTCACCCTCGCCATCCCCGTCAGCATCACCGTCTCCACGTCCCTCGCCGTCACCGTCGCCTTCGCCGGTGGCGAGCCCTTCACCTTCTCCGAGCCCCTCTCCGGCGCCGCCTGGAACCGCCACGCGTGGCATCTATCGATTCGACTCCACCGACTTCTCGGCCATGCGAGCCGCTGGTTTCAACGCAGCCACCGACGGGGGGGTGCAGTCGCACGGCGATGCGGAAGCGGCTGCCGGCATAACCGGCATGGTCTGGGTTCCGGCCTACGACAACTCGACCTGCGTACAGACCATGAGCGACGCGGAAATTCTGCGGGCGGTAACCGACAACGTCAGTGCCGGACATCTCGGTCTCCGCTATCAAATCGGTGACGAACCTACCGCCAACGGGTGCGCCGCCGCTCCTGTATACACGCACATCACGCAGCTCGTGCACAGTGCGGACCCCACCGCCAAGACGTGGGTCGCCGACGACCAATTCCAGGTTGGTGATCCTGTGCTGGCGGGCGTGCCGATGAAGGGTACTGTCGACATCCTGGCCTTCGACGTCTACCCGTGCCAGAGCGGTCCCTGCGACTACAGCGCGATCGACAGCGCGGTGCAGCAGATCCACGCGGCGAACGTCACGAACTGGGAGTTCATCATCCAGGACTTCAGCAGCGGTTCTTGGCGCTGGCCCACGCCCGCCGAGGTGCAGGTGCAGTTCAGCCACTGGCAGGGCGCCGGCGCCATCGGGTACTGGGTCTTCGCCTGGGATTACCAGGCCCAGCTCGTGACCGCGCAGTCAAGCAACGTAGCCGCGCTGCAGACGATCAACGGCCTGGCCATCAACCCGACCTCGCTGCCACCGCCTCCATCCCCGTCCCCATCGCCATCACCATCACCATCGCCTTCGCCCTCACCTTCACCCACAACCACGCCGCTCGTGGTCACCGACGCGGCTAGCGTCACCTCCGGTCCGTCGCCGTTGACGGTCACCTTCGCCGCTAACGCAAGCGGAGGCTCCGGACCCTTCAGCTACCAGTGGACCTTCGGTGACGGCCAGAGCTCGAGCAGTCAGAACCCGAGCCACACCTACACCATCAACGCCCACTACACCGTCAACCTCATCGCGAAGGACGCCAACCAGACAGTGGGCAACGCGACGCCGATCGACATCACCGTCACGCCCGCGCTGAGTGTTTCGGCATCCGTGCTGCGTGCCGCAGGGGACGGCTCCCTGACGGCGGCTTTCACCGGCAGTCCTGCGGGCGGCGCCGGACCTTATGTCTTCGCGTGGGCATTCGGGGACGGGCAAAGCTCGAACGCGCAGAACCCAAGCCACACGTATGGCGCCGTCGGCGCTTACAGTGCCCGCCTCACCGTCACTGACAGTCGCAGCGTCAGCGCAACGTCAAGCTCGCTCTCCATCATGGTGAACGCGATGCCGGCCGCCACCGCCACCGCCAACCTCGCCGCGGTCGATGCCCCGGCAGCAGTCGGCTTCACCAGCTCCGTGAGCGGCGGCACCGCGCCCTTCGGCTACTGGTGGACGTTCGGTGACGGCAGTGCATCGATCACCCAGGACCCAAGCCACGTCTACGCGACTGCCGGCACCTACACCGTCGGCCTGGTGATGACCGACGCGCTGGGCACGAGCTTCTCGCCGAACTCGCTAACCATCAAGGTGTATCCGTCGCTGGGCGTCGTTGCCTCGGCCAACCCGGTGTCCGGCCCTGCCAGGCTGAGCGTGACTTTCGTCGCCGCCGCGACCGGTGGCCTCGGGCCGTTCACGTACTCGTGGAGCTTCGGCGATGGTGCCACCGGCACCGGGCCGAGCGTCTCCCACACCTACAAGGCCGGGACCTACCAGCCGGCGTTGACCGTGCATGACGCCGCCGGTGGCTCCTGGCAGGGAGCCGTAGGGACCATCACCGCTATCAGGCATTCCGCGAAGAGAACGGCTCCAACGACGGGCCTGACCGGCGGCGCGCTTCCCAGCTCAGGGCCGGCATCCACGTCGCAGCCATCCTCCGCTCCTCCATCCCAGTCGCCCTCGCTGGTTGCGGCACACTACGCCGATCCGCAACGCAGGAGCGGAGGCGGTGACGGCTGGCGATTTCTCGCGCTGGTCGGATCTTTCGTTGCAGCTGTGGGTGGGGCGTTGTCGTTAGCGCGCCAGCTGGTACTCCGGACGTAGCAGCGGCTCGGCCGATTTAATGCGCTGTCGCGCCCTTTAGGCAGCCTCGACCTGAAGATTGCCCCGCGCCGGCACCGTGATCTCCACGGGTCGGACGCGCCTCAGTACGAAGTGCAGACTCCGCCCCACGAGGATGACCCCTCCTGCTACGTTGGCAGCCAACACAAAGGCCAACAAGATCGCCGTAAGCCACACGTTTCGCTGCGGCACCGGTGGCGCCGAGGCCACTGGAGTGGATTGGGGGCCAGCAAGTGAGCCATCGGTCAGGGACGATCCCGGATTGGTGATTGGGATGGCCTCGCCAGTCGTCTCGTTTGCGGAGTAGAACGCGGATTGCGCATGCAGCGCCGGCGCGGACGGCTGATGCCCGGAGGCCGGAGAGGGCAGCGAGTTCGCGTGCTTGAACTGCCCATAGTGATGGCCGGGATTGCTGATTTGTCCGTAGTGGTGGCCCGGGTTCCCGGGGTTGTCCGCCAGCACGGTGGCGGGCGCCAGAGCTACCAGCACCACGGCGCCAGACCAGGCACAAAGCCACGCCGCATGTCGAAACCTCAAAGTTCCTCCCTTGCCGGTTTCCACGTTGGAACCGCGAGCGTCAACGTACACGCGATCTGGCCACACACTCAGTAGGACGTTCGTCCCGATCACGCTGGGCGGAAATTCGGCGGTCGAAAATCAATGCTGGGCGAAGCACCGCTGAGTTGCAGGGCCTCTACGTCAATGGGCCTTTCGCGTCCGATTGCGATGCGAGCGACGCGCTGGTCACGGGCCCAAGGACGAATGTCCTCTTGTCTGCCCAGTCGAGCCGTCCATAAGGTGTACGGACCCGAGGGATCTGGGTAGGGAGGTCGTGACACGCCGGCAAACGCAGTCGCATCAGCCTGGGCAGTAGCGCATCCGCGTGGCGTTGCTGTGGTTACCCATCGGTGCGCTAATCCGTCCGGTTGGGGCCAGTGCTAGGCCAATGGGTCAGGCATACGCGCTCCCGGTGGTCAGTCCCAATGCAGATGTCCAGCCATATGCGGGTTTCTGGCTCCGCTTCGCCGCGTATCTCATTGACTCAATCGTTCTGTTCGTCATCCAGATGGTGCTCGCCGCCGCGGTGATCCTGATGGACCCGGGAGACCTTCGCGCGTTCCTCAACGTCGCGCCCGTGGGTTGGGCTCTGACCTGGGCATACTTCGCCGTCCTCGAGAGCTCGCCTCTTCAGGGAACGGTGGGAAAGCACGCACTTGGCTTGTACGTCGCCGATGTTTATGGCGACCCGATTGGACTTGGGCGAGCCTCGGCCCGTTACTGGCTCAAGCTGCTCTCGTCGTTGCTGCTGATGGCCGGCTGGGTCATGGCCGCCTTCACACCCCGCAAGCAGGCTCTTCACGACATGGTCGCACGCACGCTCGTATTGAGAAGGTTGCCGCCCGCCATGCCCAGGTCGGCGGCGGAGGCCGCGAACCTCGAAGAGTACTGGGACGGGCGTCGATGGGTGAGCACGGCCCCGCTCGAGGCACAGCCCTAAGCATGGCTCTGCCCCTGCCGCTGCCAACCGCCGGCCGCCAGGCTCGAATTCGCACCCCGCTATTCCTGCTTGGGGTGGCGATGGCGCTGCTCGCATTCATCGCCATGTTCGCGTTCGGCATTCTCTTCGCCAATCGTGGGCTGTCCGGCGGTCAGGTTACTGCGGTCGTCGCCGCGCAGGACATCCAGGCTCGAGAGCCCATCACGGCGTCGATGCTGACGGTCGCGCACATCCCGCAGGCGCAGCTTGCTCCGCACGCCATCGTCAACCTGTCCGACCTGGACGGCGCGACGGCGCTCGTGAGCATCTTCAAGGGGCAGACCATCACCACAAATGTCGTTGTCTCCAATCCAGATGAGATTCCAGCCACCCAGCTCGCCTACCTGCCGATTCCACAGGGTTACGTCGCGATCACGATTCCCACTGGCGAATTGCAGGGCGTCGGCGGGTACATCACGCCCGGGGACTACATCAACGTCATCGCGACGGCAAATACCGATCTCTTTTTCTCGAGGCCGTCGCGGTTCACGGTCCGGACGGTCTTCACCGACGTGCGGGTGATACGCGTGGGGCCTCCGAGCGTTGCACCCAAGCAGGGTCAGGCAGTCGGAGTAACCGGAAGCTTGACCGTCGTGCTCTCGCAGTGCGATGCGGCCTATCTCGAGTGGCTGCTGTCCAACGTCACCCTCAAGTACGTGCTGCTGAACTACCACGACTACGCAACCGACTCGATGTCACACCCAGACCCTGCGTGCCCGCCCACCCAGGCCCCACCCGTCGTCGGACCGGCCGCTGTGGACGCACGCTGGAACTTCACGAAGGGCTGAGATGGGACTGCAGGTCGAGCGGTCCCGTGGCAGAGACCTCAAAGGCCGGCCATCAGCGCCGGTGACCGAGGTAGCTCACAGACAGTTCCCGCGCGCCTCGCCCGCCGCTGACAGCGGCTGGCCCTCTTACCACGACATGCTCGGTCGTGTGGCGGTGCTGGAGCGTGCTCCCCTCTTCTTCTCGCTGCCCGAGTTCACGCTGCGAAATCTCGCGCGGCGCATGAGGCAACTGGCGGTGGCCGCGCGCGGAATCATCATGTACCAGGGCGAGCCTGGCGACACCATCTTCTTCATCGAGAGCGGCTGTGTGAACGTGATCATCGAGCGCCCGCCCGGCGCGGTAACGGTGGCTGTCCTTGGGCCTGGCGACTTCGTTGGTGAAGCGGCGTGCGTTCTCAACCGCCGGCAGCAGGGCAACGTTATCGCGCAGACCGACTGCCGCCTGATCGCGCTCGATCGGCAGAGCCTCAACGCAGTCGTCGGCCGCGACAGTGGTTTTCTGGACGAGATGCGCAGAATGGCGGACCAGCGGTATCGGACATTCGCCGACACCGCCGTCCAGGCGACCTGGGGTCTCCTTCTCGAAGAGGCCACCGTCATCGGTCTGTACTCGCCTAAGGGCGGCTCGGGCGGAACCTGCGTTGCCCTGAATCTGGTGGGCGCCCTGTCTCAGCTCCATCCGGGCCAGGTACTGCTGCTCGACCTGGACTTTCCGTACAGCCACGCGGCCCTCCTGGCCGGCCTCGTGCCGACGAGTTGCCTGGCGCGGTTAGCGCAGGTGCCTTCGGAGACATTCGAGGAGGCGCTCCTGAGCACCGTGCTCTACCACGCCGGCGGCCCCATGATCCTGCCCGGCGCGCTCCGGCCCGAGGAGTCGGACGAGGTCACCGCCGAGTTGATCGTTCGCGCCGTCACTGTGCTGCGCAAGACGTTCCGCTATGTCGTGGTCGACCTCGGGATCGCGATCGACGACGCCACCCTGGCAGTGTTCGACCTTACCCAGCACGTGGTGCTGGTAGCTGCGCCGGAGCTGTCCGCCGTCAAGAGCGCGGCCGACGCTCTGGAGATACTTCGCAAGCTCGGAACGCCGGACGACAGGCTCACAGTGGTTCTCAACAACCGGACTCCGAAGCCCGCGGTGCTTCGCCCCGCCGTGGAGCGCATGCTCAAACGAGCCGTCGACGTCGAGATCGCTTTCGACGGTCCGAAACCTGACCAGGCCGCCCTCACCGGCACGATCCTCAGCATGGCCGACCCGCGCAGCGAAATCTCACGCGGCGCGCACGAACTCGCCGGGATCATCACTGACACGCACGGCAAGAACCGATCGCCCAGGTTGAATTCGGTCGCGGCACCGGTGACCGAGGGTTGCTGAGCGGCGCGATGTCGCGGGGACCCCTGGAGCCGGCCCGGCTCGCCATCCATCGCTCGCTGGTTCGCCGCCACATTCATTCGGTTGTCGCCGGCAAGGCCGACCGCCTCAACGTCGATCTGGCTGACCGCGATGTAGATCCCGCGAGGATGCTGATCGAAGCGGCGGCCTCGCTCGATCGTGGCGGCGTGCTGTACACACGACTCGAAGCGGCGGTTGGTCACCCGAGCTTCGCCAACCGCGTCATCGATGGGCTCGGGTCACGCCACCCGGTGGTCAGGGCCAGGTGTGCGCGTATCGCCGGCGCATTTCAGATGGAGCAGGCTGTCCCGCTGATCGCGCCATTGCTGTGGTCTAACCAGTCATTGGTGCGCAATGCCGCCACCCGTGCGTTGGGCGTCATCGGCGGCGTGCGGAGTGCCGACGCTCTGCTGGCCGCGATTCAGCGACTCGGTCCAAAGCCTGCCCTGGTCGTCGCCCTCGCTCGTGCGGCGCCCGATCTGTATCTCGAGACGGTTCTCAGCAGGAAGCAGCCTCGGGGTGTGCAGCCTGCAGTCGCGACCGCGGCGGGCCTTCGCCGCCGGAAGTCTGCCGTTGCTCCCATCGTTGGGCAGATGAGCGATGGATCTCCACGGCTCCGCGCGGCAGGAGGCCGAGCGCTCGGTTGGATCGGGGCGCCAGCCGCCATCCCGGTGCTGGTCGAGTGCCTCGAAAACACAGACTGGCGCGTGCGGCTATCGGCTGCCAAGGCGCTGGGCAACATCAAGGACTTTCAGCCGGGATCGCAGATGCTGGCCGCCTGCCTGGTCGACCGCAACGCCAGGGTGCGGAGCGCCGCCCAGTGCGCGCTTCGCAGGCACGGTCGCGTCCCGAACATGTTCGCGGTCCGAGGCTGATGGCGCTCAAAGATCGCCTCGAGGCTCTGAAGCGCCCCGCCGCGGCGCAGGTTACCGAGGGGGACCCAGGGCTCAGCGTGATCTCCGGCTTGCGCAGCGAGGTCGGTCCCGCGCCGCATGTCGCGGCTGCTGTCTCAGCTTCCGCGAGAACGAGTGACGACCGCGACCAGAAGGGAGTCCGTGCGCAGCCGACGCTCGCAAGCGCGAAGGCGGCGATCCATGACCTGCTGGTGGAGAGACACGCAGACGAAATCGACATCAGCGATCGGGAAGGGGTGCGCACCCTCATCGCGAACCTTACTGAGGAGTACATGCGGACGGCCGCCATAGTGCTCACGCGGCTTGATTACGGACATCTGGTCGACGCCCTACTCGACGAGGTGCTCGGGCTCGGACCGCTCCAGCCGCTTCTTGAAGATCACGCAATTTCCGAGGTCATGATCAATCACGCGCACCAGATATTTGTCGAGCGACGCGGCCGGGTGGTTCTCAGCCCCGTCGTGTTCGAAAGTGACGCCCAGCTGCGCCAGGTGATCGATCGGGTGGTAAGCAGCGTCGGCCGTCGCGTCGACGAGAGCTCGCCAATGTGCGATGCCCGCCTCCGCGACGGCTCTCGCGTCAACGTCGTCTTGCCACCGCTTGCGCTCGACGGTCCCTGCATGACGATCCGGAAGTTCTCGCGTGACAAGCTCCAACCGTCCGACCTGCTGGAAATGGGATCCGCAAGCACCGACATGATGCGTTACCTCGAGGCGGCCGTTCGCAGCCGCCTGAGCGTCCTGGTTTCGGGCGGAACGTCGTCAGGCAAGACGACGCTGCTCAACGTCCTGTCGGGCTACATCCCAGCGGACGAGCGGATCGTCACCATCGAGGACGCGGCCGAGCTCCAGCTCAGGCAGGAGCATGTCATCCGGCTCGAGGCCCGGCCGCCCAACGTGGAAGGGAAGGGCTCGATCGAAATTCGCGACCTCGTCCGCAACTCATTGCGAATGCGACCCGACAGGATCCTTGTGGGTGAGTGCCGGGGCGGCGAAGCCCTGGACATGCTGCAGGCGATGAACACCGGACACGAGGGATCGATGAGCACGGTGCATGCCAACAGCCCGCAGGATGCGATCAGCCGGCTCGAAGCCATGGTCCTGATGGCGGGAACCGACCTACCGTCGCGCGCAATCCAAAAGCAGATCGCTTCGGCGGTGGACGTGATCGTTCAAGCCCAGAGGGTGCGAGGAGGAGCGCGCAAGATCGTGAGCATCTGCGAGGTCACCGGTATGGGCAACGGCGAGACGCAGACGCAGGAGCTGTTCCAGTATCGCCAGCTTGGGGTCGACGATGACGGCAACGCCGTCGGCTTCCACGCCGCCCTGGGCAACCTGTCGATACACATGGATCACTTCGCGGAGCGGGCCGAATTCCTTTCGCCGTCGATCTTCGAGGCGGACGCCCCGGCGGGCGGTCGTTCCTGAAGTGCCGGGGATCATCCTGATGTCTGCGTTGGCAGCGATTGGCGTTCTCCTGGCGTCATTTGCGCTGGCGCTGCCAAGCCGGGCCCAGTCCGCGGACGGAGCCGAGATCCTGCTTCCCGGCCCGAGCAATCGTCGGTCGCAAACCCTGCGCGAGCGCGTCAATCGGCCGTTCGAGGCCCTGGCGGACCGGTCGAGCCAGCGGCGGCGACTCAACGGTGGGCTGACCCTCGGCGAGCACCTGATACGCGCAAACCTGAAGCTGCGGCCGTCGGAGTTCGTGATGATCCAGGTCGCGTTCCTCATCGCCTGGGCGGTGATCTCCTTGCTTCGTTTCGGGTTCGGTCCCCAGTTCGTCGTCGCCGGCGTGGTCGGCTACCTGGTGCCCATGCGCTACGTGAGGTATCGCCAGCGGCAGCGCTTGAGGTTGCTGAACAGGCAGCTGCCGGACACGTTGAGCCTGCTTTCCAACGCGCTGAAGGCCGGCCTTTCACTGCCGCAGGCACTCGACACGGTAGCCCGCAACACGGCCGCGCCGGTCGCCGACGAGCTTTCGCGCGTGATCCGCGAGATGAACATCGGCAGCGCAACTGAGCGGGCCCTCGCCGCCATGGTGAGGCGCACGGGGAGCGAGGACCTCGACCTGATCGTCACGGCTATCGGCATCCAGGCCTCGGTTGGCGGCAACCTCGCGCGGATCCTGGAGAACATCTCGCACACCATCCGGCAGCGCGTTCAGGTGAAGGGTCAGATCTCGGCCATGACCGCACAGGCGCGAGCCTCGGGCTGGGTGATCACGCTCCTACCCGTGATCGTCGCGGTCATCCTCTACTTCATCACGCCCACGTACTTTCGGGCGATGTTCCAGGATCGGTTGGGCATCGGGCTGCTGTTGCTCGCCGGGCTATCGATCATGGCGGGGAACTTCTTCATCCGGCGCATCGTCAACTTCCGGGTTTAGCTGATGGCCCTCCTCTACTTGTCAATCGCCCTCGGCATGGTCGCGGCCTTTGGCGCCTTTGTCGCCATCTGGAGCCTCAACCCGGCGCCGCCAAGCAACGCCGATGTAGTGGAAGGACGCCTCCGCGTATATGAGACGGGCCTGCCCGTGTCGCTAGCCGAAATGGAGCTGGCGGCGCCGTTTGGGGAGCGGGTGATCCGACCTGCGATGCAGCGCATCGGCCGCTTGCTCGAGCAGACGATGCCGGAGAAGGCCCGGCAGCGAATTCACCTCGACCTTCAGCTGGCGGGCCGACCCAACGGCATCACAGCGGGCGACTTCGTCGCAATCAGGTATATCGCCACTGGCATTCTCTGCTGCGTCGGCATCGGGCTCGGCGCACTTACCAGGTCGCCGGCACTGATCGCACTGGGGGCCGCGGTCGGCGCCGGCCTCGGGCATTACGTTCCGACGCTGTGGCTGCGCCGAAAGGTGAATGGCCGCAAGAACGAGATCAAGTTCGTGCTGCCTGACACCATCGACGTGCTGGTCGTCTGCGTCGAGGCGGGCTTGACTTTCGAAGCCGCAATGGGAAGAGTTGCCGAGAAGTACGACCACGCGCTGGCCGAAGAGCTTGGACGGGTCTTGCAGGAGATCAGGATCGGCCGGCCACGCCTCGAGGCGCTCAACGATATGGCCCAGCGCTCCGGCGTCGACGAGCTCAATAACTTCGTGCAGGCCGTGATCCAGTCGGAGCAGCTCGGTTCGGGCGTCGTCAAGGTGCTGCGCATCCAGTCGGATGAAATTCGAGACAAGCGGTTGTTGCAGGCTCAGGAGCAGGGGGCGCGTGCATCGCTGAAGATGCTCATCCCCATGGTCGGCTGCATCTTTCCGACTCTCTGGGTGATCCTGCTCGGACCTGCCCTGATCTTGATCATGCACAGCGGGGTCATCCCCTGATGGAAAGACTCCAGCGCGGCCAATCGTCGGTCGAGTTCGGACTCGCCGCGGTGGTGCTGCTCCTGCTCGCGCTTGGTCTAACAGACCTTGGGCGAGTCTTCTATTTCGGCGTGGGCCTGACGGGGGCAACCCGGGAAGGAGCGCGGCAGGCCAGCTGGTTCGACGTGACCTCAGGGGCCAATCCCTACCTCTACGACAGCGCGATCAAAGCTGCGGTCGACGGAGTCCTGACGAACTCGGGATTGCCCGCGTCAGCGCTCCAGAATCCTGGGACGACATGCCCAGCCACGAGCGATGCCAACAGTCAGTTCAATCCGCCATACACGGATGACGCCTACACCGCGGGAGCTCCTAATCAGCCGCTGCTCTACATCTGCTATGCGGACACGCCTGGCCTTGATCTCTCGGCCGCCCCAACCGACAACAGCTACAAGGGTGCCGACGTGAACGTCATCGTCGTGATGTCGTACGGATTTGCAACCGGGTTCATGTCCGGCGTACTGGGCAACTCGGTGCATGTCGCGGTGAACACCCACATGGTCATTGGAGGCTTCTAGCGTGACCATGGTCGCCGCGGGGTGCCGGTCGCAGCGCAGCCAGTCGTTGGTCGAGTTCGCGATCGTCGCGCCGCTGCTGCTTGTCCTCCTTTTCGCGGTGGTCGACTTCGGTCGCGTCATATACATCTACGTAACCCTCAACCAGGCGGTCAACGAAGGCGCGAGAGCGGCCATCAAGGCCTCGCCGCTGCTTCCCACCAATGCCGACGTGGAATTGGCCGTTCGAAGGCACGCCGTTGACGTCAGCCTGGCCAATCCCTGCCCCAACGGGCCGATCACGGCCGCAAGGCCGCCAGCGGGTCAGGGTTGGATTTTCATCACCGAGCCGAACCCGCCGTCGACGGTGGAGGCGTTGTCACCGACTCTCGACGATTCTCCGGGCGGCCAGATGTGGGCGGTGAGCACAGGCTCGTGCAGTGCCACCGAACCTGCCTTCGACCACGCACCCCTGCAGGTGACGATCATCTACAACTTCGTCCCGATCACGCCGCTGATTCAACAGTTCTTTGCCAACAACATCGTCATCAGCGCTGCGGCGGTCTATCGCACGGAGTACTGATGAACCGCACTTTGCGCGCATCCCAGCGCGGCCAGGCCATCGTGCTTATCGCCTTGATGATCGTCGTGATGTTCGGGCTGGTCGGCCTTGCGATCGACAGCGGTCGTGCTTATCTCGACCGCAGGCATCTCCAGGCCGCGGTCGACGCGGCGGCCCTCGCCGCCGCATACAACTACATGAACACCACCGACTACGCTCAGGCCGAGCAGACCGCGGTCGACACCTACTCTGCTGACGAGCTCCTCTATGGGGCGGCGTCGTGCGCCGGCCTGGGTGCGATGGCTGTTACCTGCACCTTCAGCGGCGACTCCTCCAATCAGCTCATGACCATCAACGTGACGAACCAGTCGATTGCAGGCGTGAGTTTTACTGTGACGGCTGTTGGCACGATGCCGGTGGCTATGATGCAGGTGCTGGGAGCGGGGCCCAACATCAGGGTCGGGGCGACGGCCACGGCTGTTGCCCGGAAGTCGGGTACGAACGGCGCCGCCATTCAAACCCTCAGCCCGGCGGGTTGTGGTGGTAACGGAGGTAACTCCCTCACCTTCACGGGCACGTCGACCACGATGGTGACAGGCGACGTATGGTCGAACGGCAGCATCACCGACAACGGGGTCGCGTCAGGCACCGTAAACGGCAATGCGATCGACATCTGTCCAGCCATGCCGCCATCGCCGATGCCCAACTTCACCGTGACCGGCACGCAGGCCAACGGTTGGACCATGCTCGACCCAGGCTATCCACAACCGTCGCTCAATCCCGCCTCGCAGAGCTGGGCCTCGACCAGCGGCAGCGTGGAGCAGCCGGGAACTTACGCTTCTGACCCGAGACTTGGCGGCGGGGCCGGCTGCTATTTCCTGTCCGGCGGCGTTTACACATGGTATGCCGGGTTCACGCAGAACGGCGGCTTCGTAAGCAATGAGCTCCGACCGCCGGACGAGCCGAAGCTGTCGGCGGCCAATCAACCAAATCTCACCACGACCACAGCGGCCCTAGCCGCGGGGACCAACATCACCGGCATCCCGGTAGCTGCCCTGCCCGGCGCCATCGCCCAGAATTCGGCCGTCAGCGTCGGCGGCCAGACATTCAGCGTGTCGAGGAACGCCGCAGCCGGGGACACATCCATCTCGGTCAGCAGGCAGGCACCGGCGGCAAATATTCCGGCCGGTTCGTGGCTGACGGTGCGCGCGCTGCCTCAGTTCTGGGACTCCAACGGGGTCAACTGCGCCACCACGTTTGCGCTCACGGCGACTGGGTCTGACGCGAGCAACCCGCCGATCAGCGCGCAAACCTGGGCCGTCGAGCTGACTGCGGTGCGGTGGTCCCCCTACGGTGTGTCGAGTTGCGGAGGTCCCGCTTCGACGACGTGCTTCCTTCGCGAGAGTGCGCCGTCTATGTGTAAGACCGTGTCGGTTGGCAGTAGCCAGAACTTCAAGGTTTCGGTCAGCAGCAGCCCGCCCGATCCCGGAGCGCAGGACTTCAACGTTTACCTCGCCCCGAGCGGCTCATGCCAGGGTCCCTTCGGTTACGCGGCGCAGTTCGCCAACAACGGCAGCTACACGACCACGATCAACGGTGGAACCCTGAACGGCTGGGCGCTGGACCCCGGCGCCCCCCGCGACAATCCGGGTGCGCCCGCTCCCGACTTCCAATCGCCGCCTGTGGCGGGGGGTCTACCGAACGCCAATCCTCAGCTCGCCGTGCCGCCGCACGGCGATCTGGCGAACGAGGGCCATTGTGTGGACCCAACCACCGGCACTGGCGTCGCCTGCCCGGCCCCCGTGACTCCGGGTGCGGTGCTCTGGTTCATCCCAGGTGGTGGCAACATCCAAACATGCTTGAACCTCCAGGGAGGGGGCGACATCTACATCTACAGCGGACATCAATATCAGCGGATCCTCCTCTACGAGCCGGGACCCGAGCAGCAGCCGCCTGCGAACACTTGCAGCAATAACGTGGCGGGATCGGGAATCACGAGCCTGATCGGCATCTTCTACGTACCCGCAGCGAATGTGACCATCGTTGGCAACAGCAGCTACCTGGCCACAATCGCGGGCGGCGTCATCGCCTGGACGGCCAGCGTCAAAGGCAACGGTGGCGTGTCGATCTTGGCTGATCCGACATTGCGGACATGGCCGCCTTCGGTGACCCTAACCCAATGATGGACCAGGAGCGTCGATGAGCTTGCCCATTGTGAATCTGATTGAGCCCGAGTACCTGGCTCGAATGGGACCACTCGCGCCGCTGATCGCTGACCCCAACGTCACAGAGGTCATGGTCGTGGCCGGCCGCGATGTCTACGCGGAGGTGCAGGGCCGGCTCCTCCTGACTCCGATCACGTTCAGTAGTCACCAGGAAGCGTTGAGCCTCATCGAGTACATTGCCGAATCAGTAGGTCGGCGGATCGATGCTCAAAGCCCCATCTGCGACGCGCGGCTGCCTGACGGCTCTCGTGTGCACGCCGCGATTCCGCCGGTGGCAATCGACGGACCGCTGCTGAACATCCGCAAGTTCCAGCGCGGACCTTTGGACATGCAGGACCTGATTCGCCTCGGCAGCTGCAGCGAGAGTGCGTTCGGGTTCCTGAAGGCCTGCGTGATGGCGAGGGCGAACGTTTTAGTGAGTGGGGGGACGAGCAGCGGCAAGACCACGCTTCTTAACGTGCTCTCGGGGTACATACCTGGCGACGAGCGAATCGTCACCATCGAGGACGCCGCCGAGCTCCAGCTTCGACAGCGACACATCGCGAGGCTGGAGTCCCACCCGATTGGCGGCGATGGGACGCCTGAGATAACGCTCCGCGATCTCGTCATCTCGTCGCTCCGTATGCGGCCGGACCGTCTGATCGTCGGCGAGGTCAGGGGCGCCGAAGCCCTCGACATGCTGCAGGCGATGAACACGGGGCATGACGGTTCCATGACGACGATCCACGCCAACCGAGCGCGCGATGCCCTTGCCCGCATCGAAACCCTCGTGATGATGTCCGGCTACGACTTCGTGCCGAAATCGATTCGGGCTCAGATAGCCAGCGCGTTCAACGTCGTCATCCATCTCGAGCGCATGCGAGACGGCTCACGCAAGGTGGTCCAGATCAGCGAGATCACGGGCATGGACGAGGACGTGATCAGCATGCAGGACATCTTCAAATTCACCCGCACGGGTCTCGACCCTGAGGGCCGAGTCTTGGGCGGGTTCGGGGCGGCCACCCTGCGACCCCGACTGCTTGATCGCCTCACGGACCTCGGGCTCGACATGCCTCCGGAGTTGGCTCGGATCTTCCCAGCTCACAACGATCACTGACAGCCCTCTTAGGATTGCTGGACTTTTCCGCTTGACTGATCGACCGCCCGGCGACTGGCGACACTCATTGCCCTGAGTTACCCTCTGGGCGTGTCAAAGGCACAGACGTACGTGTCTTATCTCGCCCTCGACCAGGTGCTGTCCGCGCAGCAGCCGCGCTCCGAGGAGCACGACGAGATGCTCTTCATCATCGTTCATCAGGTTTACGAGCTCTGGTTCAAAGAGCTCCTCCATGAGCTCACCTTCCTGCAGCAGCGCCTCGAATCCGGCCGCACCGCCCACGCCCTGGGGACTCTCAAACGCATATTGACGATCCTCAAGACCGTGGTCGCACAGGTCGATGTTCTGGAGACGCTGACACCAACTCAGTTCCTGGCGTTTCGAAGCCGGCTCGAGTCAGCCAGCGGTTTTGAGTCGGCTCAATTCCGAGCCATTGAGGCAACCCTGGGCGTGTCCGGCAGATCGGCGCACGGTGGCATGACACTCTTCGACTCTTACCTGCGCTATCTATCCAAAGTTGGCTACACGGTTCCTGAGGAACTGGTCAATA
>WNGC01002186.1_pt1 | contig 16604 bp, 16 predicted proteins | sample 5400051 | NCBI WGS metagenome assembly WNGC01 (sample SAMN13153368, study PRJNA577476) | soil metagenome | isolation source: 20 cm soil or saprolite under grassland replicate 2 | place: USA:California | collected 2016-06-15
ACCGTCCGATCCACCAGCTCGAGCAGCGGCTTGTGGGTGTGACCGTACACGATGATCTCGGCCCTGGGAAACGCCGCGTGCAGCGCGTCCGGCGTGGGATGCCCCAGCTGGTCACCGTGCGTCACCACGATCGCGAACCCGTCGAGCTCGAGCTCGGCCACCTGAGGCAGCCGCGCCCGCAGCTCGGGGCCGTCCGTGTTGCCGTACACCGCGGTCAGCGGCGCCAATGCCTCCAACTCGATGAGGACGTCGGGCCTGCCAACGTCACCGGCGTGCAGGATGTGATCGACGTGCTCGAACACCTCGAACACTTCGCGTCGCAGCAATCCGTGCGTGTCGGAAATCACCCCTAGTCGCACGGCACCCCCGCGGAACGTGGCGTCGTGGCGTCGTGCAACTATTTCCCTTCCCAGCGCTTGACGAGGGCGATGTCGAGCCCCAGGTGGTCGACCACCCGTTGCACCACGAAGTCGACCAGATCGCGCACCTGCTGCGGCTTGTGGTAGAACCCGGGCGCGGCGGGCAACACGACCGCTCCAGCCTCGCGCGGCACCAGGACGAGCCTGCGGCGCTCCTTGAGCACGACGTCGGCGGCGCGCTCGATCAGGCTCCGGCTCGTGCCGTGCGCAATCGCGGCCACCGTACCCATGGAGCAGGGGCAGATCACCATCCCCGCGCTCTGCCCCGATCCCGACGCGGGCTCGGCGCCGCGGTCCTTGTCGTCGAACACCCGTATGCTGGTCCAATCGCCGCCCGTCGCTTTCTTCAAGCCACGGTCATCCGTGATGCCGCACTCCTCCGCGAGCAGTCGCCACCCGTGTGTCGAAATCATCAGCCAGGTGGGCACCTGGTGCATCGCCAAGACCTCCAGGAGCCGCACGCCGTACGGCGCGCCCGAGGCGCCGGTGATGGCCAAAATCACCGGAAGCTTGGTCATCACCGCCCGCGACGGTTCGGGGTGGGAGAGCGACGGGGATGGGCGGGCGGACGGGGCGGCGGTACGCGGTGCGGGGTGCGCGGTTGCTTGCGGCGCACCAACGGCTTGCGCTGCCTCGATGCCACCGCGTACCGCGTACCGCGCACCGCGGTCATAACACGCGGTCTACAAGGGCGCCGAGGAACACGACAATGCTCACCAGCCCGTTGGCGCCGAAGAAGGCCGCATCGAGCCGGGACAGGTCTCCGGGCTTGACGAGCTGGTGCTCCCATGCGACCAGGGCGACGCCGAGCGCGACGCCGCCGTAATACGCGACGCCGAGGTGAGCGCCGAGGCCGAACAGCACCAGCGCCGCGAGCGCGAGACCGTGCAGCAGCTTGGCGGCCAGGATGGCGCGCGCCTGGCCGAACCGCACCACCAGCGACGCGAGCCGCTCCGCGCGATCGAACGCCTCGTCCTGGAGCGCGTAGAACACGTCGAACCCGCCGACCCAGAACGTCACCGCCAGCGCGCCCACGGGGAGCAGCCACCACGGCTCGCTCCACCGCCCCGTGACCGCGAGATACCCCGCGGGCACGGCGATCCCATCCGCCAGACCGAGCCAGAGATGCGACCAGTGCGTGAACCGCTTGGCGTAGCTGTAGGCCGCGATGAACATGAGCGCGGGCGGCGCGAGCGCGAGGCACAGCGGATTCAGCGCCCACGCGGTCCAGAGAAACAGCGCCGCCGCGAGCGCGACGGCGCTCCAGGCCTGGCGCAGCGTGAGACGCCCCGAGGGCAGCTCGCGCGCGCGGGTGCGCGGGTTCTTCGCGTCGAGCTCGCGGTCGGCGATGCGATTGAACCCGAGCGCCACGAACCGCGCGCAGGTGAAGGCGAGGACCACCAGGCCCAAGGTCCGCCACGTGACCGCCACCTCGCGCGACGCGACGAGCAGGCCCAGCAGCGCGAACGGCAGCGCGAACACGGTATGCGGGAGCTTGACGAAGTTGACGTACCGCACGAGGAGCGACTCGCCCCGAAACGTCTGTCCTTCCCGGGCGCGACCTTCACCGCCCTCTACCGCCCTCCACCGCCCTCCACCGGCTTCAGAGCTCAATCCCCAGCTCCTTCCACATGGCGTCGACTCTCGCTCGCGTCGCCGCGTCCATCACGATCCGGTTCGGCCACTCGCGCGTGAAGCCTTCCTCCTTCCACTTGCGCGTCGCGTCGATCCCCATTTTCGACCCGAACGTGAAGCCCCGGCTCGAGTGGTCCAGCACGTCGATCGGCCCCATGGTGAAGCGCACGTCGCGCTCGGGGTCGATGTGGTTCAACGCCACCCACCACGCCTCCTGCGGGTTCTGCACGTTCACGTCCTTGTCGAACACGACGATGACCTTGGCCAGCGACATCAGACCCTGGCCCCACAACCCGTTCATCACCTTGTACGCCTGCCCGGGGTACTGCTTGTCGATGCTCACGAACACGAGATTATGGAAGATCCCGGCGGCGGGCATGTGCAGGTCGACGATCTCGGGGATCGTGATCTTCAGGAGCGGCAGGAAGATCCGCTCGGTCGCGTGCCCCAGCCAGTAATCCTCCATCGGCGGCCGGCCCACGATCGTGTGCGGCCAGATCGGCTCCGCCCGCGACGTGACGGCGGTGACGTGCACCTTGGGGTAATAGTCCGCGAGCGAGTAGAAGCCGGTGTGATCGCCGAACGGACCCTCCAGGACGAGCTCCTCGCGCGGATCGATGTACCCCTCGAGCACGATCTCCGCCTCGGCGGGCACTTCGAGGTCGCAGGTCACCGCCTTGGCGAGGCGCACCGGCTCCCGCCGCAAGAAGCCGGCGAACAGGAACTCGTCGATGGTAGGGGGCAGCGGCGCCGAGGCGGCATAGATCGACGCGGGATCGCCTCCCAGGGCGACCGCGACTGGCATTCGCTCGCCGCGCTCGGCCATGGCGCGCCAATGGGCCGCGCCTACCTTGTGCCGCTGCCAGTGCATCGCCAGGTCGTTCTTCCCGAGGACCTGCACTCGGTACATCCCCACGTTCCGGACCCCGGACCCCGGATCCCGGGTGATGACCCCCGCCAGCGTGATATAGGGACCGCCGTCCTCCGGCCAGCACACCGGCACGGGGAATTGCGCCAGATCCACGTCGCGCTCGCGGATCACCACCTCCTGGCACGGCGGGCGGCCGCCCCCCGTCTTGGGCGGAAACTTGGCCACCTCGGCGAGCTGCGGCAGCATGGCGAGTTTGCCGAGTAGCGTATCGGGGACCTTGAGGTTCAAGAGCGCCGCGATGCGCTCGCCGATCTCGTCCAGACAGTCGACGCCCAATGCGAGCGCCATGCGCCGAGCCGACCCGAACAGGTTGACGGCCACCGGATAGCGCGACGCGGCACCGGCGGCGAGCGTGGGTCGCGTGAACAGCAGCGCCGGCCCACCTCCCGCGGACTTCATGCAGCGGTCGGCGATTTCAGTGATCTCCTTGTCTACCGAGACCGGGTGATCGACGCGCGCGAGCTCCCCTCGCGCCTCGATCGCCTCGATCAGGGCGCGCAGGTTATCGAGTGCCATGATGCAGGACGCAGATCCCGCCGGTGAGCAGCTCGTAGCCGACGTCACCGAAGCCGGCCGCGGCGAGCCGGTGCGCGAGCGCGTCGGGGTCGGGGAACTCGAGCACCGACTCTGGCAGGTAGGTATAGGCGTCCCTATGTTTCGACACCGCCCGGCCGATCGCGGGGAGCACGCGCCGGAAGTAGAACACGTACAATGCGCGCAGCGGCGCGAACCGCGGCGTGGTGAACTCGAGCACCACGAAACGCGCGCCCGGCCGGAGCACGCGGTGCGCCTCCCGCAGCCCGGCGTCCAAGTCCTCGAGGTTCCGGACTCCGAACGCGCACATCGCGCCGTCGAACCGGCCGTCGGCGAAGGGCAGCGTCAGGGCGTCGGCGGCGACGGGACGCGCGCGAGCGGTTTTCCCCTTGCCCCGGGCGAGCATGGGGACCACGAAATCCGCGCCGACCACCCGCCCCGCGAATGCCGGCTCGCGGGCGAGCGTGGCCGCGAGGTCGAGCGTGCCGGCGCAGACGTCGAGGAACGTGCCGTCGGGGGTCCGCTCCCAAGCGAGCCGCCGCACCGCGGCGCGGCGCCAGGAGCGGTCCACGTTGAGACTGAGGAGATGATTGAGGAAGTCGTAGCGCGGGGCGATCGCGGTGAACATGTCGCGCACGTACGACCGCTTAGCCGCCCGCGCCGCGGGCGGGAGGTTGGTGGAGGTTGCGAAAGTTGTGGAGGTTCGTGGGGGGGACGCCATAGGCGCGAAAGATAGGCCGGGCCACCTGACGGGCGCCAGCGACCAGGACGTCGTCGAGTGGGCCAAGCGCGGCCACGAAGCGGCGTTCCGCGAGTTGGTGCGTCGCTACGAGCGGCCCGTGTTCTCACTGCTCTACCGCATGGTGCGCGACCGCGGCCTCGCCGAGGACCTCGCCCAGGAGACGTTCATCAAGGTCCTGAACGGGCTCGGCTCGTACAACCCGCAGTTCCGCTTTTCGTCGTGGATCTTCAAGATCGCGAACAACGCGGCGATCGATCAGCTGCGCAAGCGCGAGCTCGACACGCTCTCGCTCGACGGCTCGCCCCATGCCACCACTCCCGAGGCGATGCGCGCGACCACGCCACAGCTCGGCGACAAGGGTGAGACGCCGCTGCAGGAGCTCGAGGCGCGCGAGCTGGGCGGCGCGATCGAGCGGGCGATCGCGCGGCTGCGGCCGGAGTACCGCTCGTGCATCCTGTTACGCCACGTGGAGGGCCACTCCTACGAGGAAATCGCCCGGATCCTCGAGCTGCCCCTGGGCACGGTCAAAACGTATATCCACAGGGCCCGCAACGAATTGCGGGGCTACCTGGCCGATCGGAAGGAGTGAAACCGGTGCGCTCGCAACCCCGTAAGGCTGGCCCAAGATGACCCCGACTCCTGCTTCCCAGCACCTGACCCCGGACGAAATCGAGCTCTGGGCTCAAGGACTACTGCCCGCCGCACGCGACGCGCATGTGGCGCGGTGCGACGAGTGTCGCGCGGTCGCCGGGCGCGAGCGCAAGCTGTTCCGCGAGCTGGCCCAGCTCACCCGCTTCGCCCCCGAGTTCGGGTTCGTGGAGCGCGTGATGGCCAAGGTGCGGGTTCCGACGCCTTCAGGCCCGCACTTCCGCTCCCGCACCGACTCCTAGCAGTCGCGCCGCGCTGCCGTCGCGCACGGCGATCTCCACCGTTCCACCGCTGCCCACGAAGGCGACGAGCACGCCGCGCTTCACGTCGCCGAAGGTGCGCGCCAGCGTGCCGATCTCCGTACCCGCGACCCGGATCCGCACGCCGGGCTCCACCACGCCACCCGGAATGTTCGAGATCAGCGTACCGAAGCGATCGACATAAATCACTTCGCCTACCACTACTCCCCCATCGTCATGAGGGGCGGGGAGCGGTGAGCGGTACGGATCGGTGATCGGCTGGCCGAGGTGCGAGAGCGACGCGCCCAGCGCGAGCTGGCCGGCCGCCGGCGCGAACAGGTCGCGGGCGTGGAAGGTGGGCGCCGCGGCCGCGGGCACCGGCAGCGAAACGAAATGCGCCTCCGAGGAGAGAAACGAGAGCAGGCCGTTGTCCGGCGCGACGAAAAAATGTCCGGCTGTCTGGGCCGCGAGCGCGCGCCGGTCGGTCCCCACCCCCGGATCCACGACGGCCAGGTGCACGGTCCCCTGGGGAAACCGCTGCCATACACGGGAAAGGATGTACTGGGCGGCGCGCACGTCCCCCGGAGGGACCTGGTGCGTGATGTCGGCGAGCACCACGCCGTGCACCTGCGACAACAGCACACCCCTCACCTCGCCGACGTAGCTGTCGGCGGTCCCGAAATCCGTGAGCAGGGTGATCAACGTCGCCATCGGCTACACCACCGCGCGGCGCCAGGCGCCCGCGAGCCAGAACGCCGTCATCGCCACTCCGCGGGTGATGGCCGTGAGCGAGAGCGCGAGCCAGATGCCCAGCAAGCCGATCGTCCCCGACCACCACGCGGCGAGCGGCACGCGCAGCAGCGTGAGCGCGGTGCTCGTGATCTGCGGCCACAGCGTGTAGCCCGCGCCCCCGAGCGCACCTTCCAGGATGATCTCGAACGTTTGCCCGATTTGCGCGAACGCGATCACGCGCAGGTAGAGGCTCCCGTCGGCGATCACCGCGGGATCGGACGTGAACAGCGCCACCAGGGAGCGCGGGATGGTGAGGAACGCGGCTGCCGTCGTGACGGTGACCGTGAGACAATACCGCACGGTCATGCGCACCGCCTGGCGTGCGCGCGCTTCCTGGTTCGCGCCCAGGTTCTGCCCGACCAGCGCGGCCGCGGAGAGTGCGAATCCAGAGATGGCCAGAAACCCGATGCCTTCGACCTTGTGGCCCACACCGAGCGCCGCGAGGGCGGCGGTCCCGAACCGCGCGGTATACCGCGTGAGCCACATGTACACCACGGAGAGGAGCACGCCCGCGAGCGAGAGCGGCGCGCCCACTCGGAGCAGCGTGGGCACGGCGCGCCAATCGGGCGCGTCGAGACGGATCAGCCCGCGCTTGAGCGCGATGCCGACGCCGATCAGGAACCCCCCACCTCGCACCATCACGGACGCGACGGCCGCCCCCTCGACGCCGAGCCTGGGAAAAGGCCCCACACCCGCGATCAGGAGCGGGTCGAGCCCGATCGACAGCAGCACCGACGCGGCGAGCAGCGCGAACGGCGTGCGCGTGTCGCCCGCCGCCCGGAACGTCGCCTCGATCGCGAAGAACCCGAACACGAGCGGGCCGCCGAGCAGCCACGTGTCGAGGTAGTGGGCCCCGAGTGCGGCCACCTCGTGCGGCACCGTCATCAGGCGGAACAGGTCGCCGGTGAGCGCGAACCCGAGCAGCGACGCGGCCGTGCCCGCGCCGAGGGCGTACAGTACGGCCGCGCCGGCGGCGCGCGCGGCAAGGTCGGGGCGGCCCTCTCCCTGCCGGCGCGCGGCGACCGCAATCAGCCCCACCTCCACCATCTCGCCCAGCGACAGCAGCACCCAGACATAGAATCCCGCGGTCGAGACGGCCGCCAGCGCCGCCGGGCCGATCAGCCGGCCTACCCAGATGGAGTCGATCAGGTTGAAGCAGAAATGGCAGGCCATCATCGCCACAGCGGGGGCGGCGAGCTGCAGAATGACGGGGCGCAGCGGCCCGACCGTGAGCGATCCGGGCGCGCGGGTGACGCTGGTCATGGCGCCGCAAGCTACCGGAGCGTGGCGCCGGCGGTCAACGACGAGGCGGTGGTGCGGCCCTGGTCAGGCGGCGTGCGGGTGCGCCGGCGCGGGACGAGTCCGCTCGTCCCGCCGGTGGGCGCTTGCGCTCCAGTCGATGTGAAACGGCTGATCGCACCGCGTGCACGCCATGGTGCCCACGATCTGTCTGACGGGCTCGCGCGCGGCGCAGCCCGGGCACACGGCGTACCAGGCGCCCCAGCTCTCGGGCATCAGCCCGGCATCCGGAGGGCGCGCTACGATGCCCCAGCGCGTGGGGCGGGCGACGGTGAGCTCGAGGTAGGCATGGTGCACGCTGACGGACATGCCGCGCACATCGAGGACGACGGAATGCGAGCCCGCGCTCAGCACGGGATACCACGCACCGCGTCGCAGCCGAGAACGCACCCCGTCTCGGACCCGGCCCCACCGCGGGCCCTTTACCATGTCGGCCCACTCCGACAACGCTCGATCCATACGCGCCTCCCCGCACGGGCAGTTTGTGCAGCTTCATATATTCGCCATCGCGGGGGTCGTCAAGAGCGCGCCAGTGTCGGCCGGGCGACACGAGGCGACGCGCTAAGAAGAGAAGCAGGAAGGAATAGGGTTAGGAAGCCTGTGCTCGGTGTCGCTGGCGCGACTTGGCGTCGTACAACGAGCGGTCCGCCGAGTTGAGCAGGCCTTCGAGCGACGCCCCGTCGCGCGGATGGACGGCGACGCCGACGCTCACCGAGATCACCGGCTGCTCCCCGTCGCGCGACACTCGCTCGGCGATGCGGCGTGCCACGTGCCAGGCCGCCGCGTCGCCCGTCTCCGGCAGCACCAGGGCGAACTCGTCGCCGCCGAACCGCGCCGCCGTGTCGATGCCGCGGCACGAGCCAAGCAGCGTCTCCGCCACGCGTCGCAGGGCCAGGCTCCCCACCAGATGACCGAAGCGGTCGTTGATCGTCTTGAGCCCGTCGAGATCCATGAGCACGACCGCGAACGGCCGATCGGTGCGCGACGAGCGCTTGATCTCCGTCTCGAGCGCCTGGACCAGCTGCCGGTAGTTCGACAGGCCCGTGAGGGGGTCGCTCACCGCCAGCCGCCGCAGCCGCTCTTCCGCCTCCCGCCGCTCGGCCACCGCCGCGGCGAGCACCAGGGTCATGATGGCCGTCACGCCCGTGAACGCCTGCACCAGCAGCAGCGACTCGCCGTACGTCGGCCGCGCGAACGGCCCGAATCCCGCGAGGGTGCCCGCGATGGCGACGCTGGCCATCACGAGCACCGCCGTCGCCGCCTCGCGCGGCTCGAACCGGAACGCGGCCCAGAGCAGCAGCGGCACACACAGGAATTCGAGCGGATAATGCCGGCTTCGCCAGGGGAACAGACCGTCGAACACGGCGATCCCGATGACGACGATGCACGAGAGCAGCGCCGCGGCCTCGAGCGTCTGGCGTCGCGTCCAGTGCACCCGGGGGCGCAGCGCCCAGAACAGCACGGCGGGCGCCACCACCAGATCGCCCACGGCGTCGCCGAGCCACCAGGTGAGCCAGATCGAGCCGAAGTCGCTCCAGCGCGCCAGTCCGTCGAGCGAGATCGCGAGCACGCCCGCCGTGGCGCTGACGGCCGTGCTGACGATTCCCGCGAGCACCGCGAGCGTGAACACATCGCGCGCCCGCTCCCCCACCCGACGGCCGCGGGCGAACCGATTCACGAGATATGCGCCGAGCAGCCCCTCGAGCGTGTTCCCGGCCGCGACCGCGACGGCGGTCGCCACCGAGCCGGAAACGGTGACGTTCACCAGGAACGCGCCCACCATGATGGCCGGCCAGACCTCGTAGCCGGCGAGCAGCAGGGCGGCGAGCGCGATCCCCGTCGGTGGCCAGACGGCGGTGGCATTGGGGTTGACGACGGCGAGCTGTAGCCCGAGCCTACCCGCCACGAAGTACGCGGCGGCGAGGCCGACGAGGAGCCCCAGACGTCTGAGCGTTTGCGACCGGATGGTCCGAGTCATCCCGTGTCTCCGGGCTAGCGGGGCACGACCGCGGAAAGCCGTTATTTATGGCCTACAGTAGGTTGGAGCGGCGCTGCAGGGCCGGGCTCAGCCCGCGCCGACGAACCACTCTTCCCACGCCACCCGGAACGTCCGCTCGCAGCGCGGGCAGCGCATGTTATGCGGCGCTCCCTTGAGCTGGGCGCGGTTGCGACAGCCGGGGCACACGGCGTACTTGTCGCCCCACAGCGCCGGCAAGCTGCGCGCGTCGCGCGGGCGCGGGACGACGGTCCAGTAGTGCGGAGGCGTGGTGACGATCTTGACCGACGCGCGCGGGATCGGCACCTGCTCGCGGTTCACATCGAGCGTCGCTTCGGAAGACGACAGACCCGCGACGCGATACCACGCGCCACGACGTAGGCGACAGTTCGCATCGGTCTCGAGTCGGGCCCACCGCACGTCGGTCATTCCGGGATCCCCTGTCGGGTGCCGAAACCTCTCCCCATCGTAAGGACGCCGCCCGTCCGATGGTAGAGTGGCGGCACCGCAACAGGGGCTGGGTCACATGTCAGGTCACGGGGCAGCCGGCGAGATATCCCTGAGGAAGCGCTGAAAGACCGGATTGCCCGGGTAGCGCTCGGCGAGCTGGGTCACTTCGTCGCGCGCGGCGCGCCGCAGGGTCGCGCTGGTGGACGCGGCGCGCGCCGCCTCGCGCACCAGGGCGGCGGCCAGCACCCACCCGGCCTCCACCCGGGCCAGGTCGCCGTCCACCGCGGCGCGGCGCATATAGCGGATCCCCTGCTCCGCGTTGCCGCTGCCCAAGCCCACCAGCTTCGCCACGAAACGGGCGAGGGCGCCGGCGCGGCCCAGACCGTACTGATAGACGCCGAGGCCGAGGTAGCAGTCGGCGCAGCTCGAGTCGGCGGCGAGGACGCGCGCATAGGCGTCGCGCATGGCTTTGGCGTCCTTGGCGGCTCCCCAGGAGTGCCCGTGCAGCTCGCGCTGGCGGGCGCGGTACCCGAGCGCGGTAGCGAGCCAGAAGTCGCGTGCCGCTCCGCGCGGCGCGGCGGCGGCCCGGGCGATCGCGCGATCGAGCAGCGAATCGATGCGCGCCGCCTCGTACTCGTCGTTCTCGAGCGCCGCCGCCCACCAGATATAGGCGCTCGCCTCGAAGATCAGCGGCGCCGGGTCCGCGCTGTCCTGGCGAGCGAGCTCGGCGAAGTAGCCAGCGGCGGCGGGAAAGCCGCCGCCATACAGCGTGTCCAGGCCGGCGCGCAGCTCGGGACGATCGACGCGGTGGGGACTCTGCAGCAGCGACAGCGCGGCGAGCAGGAGCCGCACGTCAGCGCGCGACGGTGGCGAGGGCGTCGGCGAGACGGCGCGCGATCGCGTCGAGCGCCCGCGCCGCCGGCGAATCGGGCTGGGCGGCGACGATCGGCCGCCCGGTGTCGGCCAAATCCGCCAGCTGTGCCTGCAGGGGCACCTCGCCCAGCAGCGGCACGCCCAACTCGTCCGCGAGCCGGGTGCCGCCGCCCGCGAGGAAAATGGCGGTCCGCTCGCCGCAGTGCGCGCACACGTAGAAGCTCATGTTCTCGACCACGCCCAAGACGGGAACCCCGACCCGCTCGAACATCTTCGCGCCGCGCAGGCTGTCGCCCACGGCCACCTCCTGCGGCGTGGTGACGATAACCGCGCCGCGGATGTGCACCGTCTGCGCGAGCGACAGCTGCGCGTCGCCGGTGCCCGGCGGCAGGTCCACCAGGAAGTAGTCGAGCTCTCCCCAGTCCACGTCGCGCAGGAATTGCTGGATCACCTTCATGATGATCGGCCCGCGCCAGATCGCGGGCGCGTCGCGCTCGACGATCAGCCCGAGCGACATCAGCTTCACACCGTGGGCTTCGAGCGGCTGAATCCTGCCTCCGCGCACCTCCGGCTTGCGATCGACGCCCATCATGCGCGGGATGTTGGGCCCATAGATGTCGGCGTCCATGAGACCCACGCGGTGCCCCGCGCGCGCCAGCGCGACCGCGACGTTGGCGGACACGGTCGACTTGCCGACGCCGCCTTTCCCGGACGAGATCGCCAGAACTTTGCCGAGGTGCGGCAGCTCGACGGGCGTCGAGGGGGGAGGGACACCGGCAGGGACGGTGCGCGGTGCGCCGGCCGCGGTGGCGCCCGCCGCGGCGCTCGCATCGGTCACGTTTACCCGCACCGCCGTCACTCCCGGCACGCCCTGCACCGCCTTGCGGACCTCGCGGGCCAGCGAGCCGGGATCGTCGCGGCCGAGCAGGAACGTGAAGCTGACCGTGCCGCTGTCGTCCACCGCGAGGTCCTTGACCATGCCGTCGGTCAGGACGTCGCCGCCGCGGCGCGGGTTCTTGAGCTGGGATAGGGCGCGCTCGACGCGCGCCTGCAGAGTATCGGACGCTGGCACTGGAGAAAGGTAGGGGGACGTGCGGCGGGCGTGCAACGAGCCGGCAACGGGCACGGGGATTGCAGGATTTTGCACCGGCCAAACCGCGCGCTCCATGTCCGACGATAGTCATCCCGTTCGCCGCGTGTCGGTGGCGCAGTGGACGACGTATCTCTTGCTCGCCTGCCTCGTGCTCGAAGCCGGCTCGATGGCGTCCCGCCTGTCGGAGCGCGCTCTCATCGCTCCCGCGGTCGCCGACGCGCAACCGTTGCCCGCCGACGTCGCCGCCAGCGACGCGCGCTGGCGGACCGACGCCGAGCAGCGGGCCGACGCGCGATCCCGCACGATCGACGCGCTCAACCTGGTGGCGTTCGCGTGCACGGCGGTGCTGTGGCTCGTGTGGCTGTACCGCGCCTACACGAATCTCGTGTTCGTCGGGTCGAAGCGGGTGCGCTTCAGCCCCACCTGGGCCGTGGGATACTGGTTCATTCCGTTCGTCAACGTGGTGCGCGCCTACCAGGTCATGAAGGACCTCTGGCTGCGCAGCGACTCGCGCAACGACCGCGACGGGTACGACGACCTGCCCGCCCCCGTGTTGCTGCGCGGCTGGTGGGGCATGTCACTGGCCTGGGCCGTGCTCGAGCCCGTGTTCACGCGCCTGGCGCGGGACGCCCGCACCGCCGAGCAGCTGAGCGACGCCACCCACGTGGGGATCTCGTGGCGACCGTGCTCGCCATCAGGGTCGTGCGCGAGATCGACCGCCGGCAGCGCTTGTTCGACTGAGACGTCAGGCCCCACCGGGGCGCCGCTGGCGCATCTCCTCGACATTGCGATCGAACGTCTTCTGCTGGTCCGGTGTCAGCACCGCGCGGAGGTCGTCCCGCTCGCGCTGGAACAGGGCGCGGATCTTCTCGCGCGTCGCGGAGTCCGGGGGCGTGCCGGGAGTGAAGGACGGCCGCTCGCTTCTGTAGCGCGCCTGGATCGAGTCGACTTTGGCCTGCTGCGCCGGCGTGAGCGTGATGTCCTTGAAGAGCAGCTCCATGCGGCGGGCCCCGCCGCGCATCGGCGTCTGGGCCTGTGCGGCGGTCGCCGCGAGCGCGAGCAGGGTCGTTAGTAGAAAGGAATGCGCTCTCATACATCCTCCCAATGGAGTCCGGGTGGTCAGTGTCATTGAGAGACTACGGCTGAGGGGCTCCGGCCGCTGGGCTTGACCCTCCTGTGACGCCGTGGCAGGGTTCCAGCGTGATGCTGCGCCGCATCGTCGCTCCCGCCCTGTGGGCCCTGCGTACTTACCGGAGATCGGCCCTCCTCATTTCCGCAACGGCGGCCGTCGGCCTCGCAGCCCTGCTCCCCGTCACATCGCTGGTACCCCCGCCCGGGGTCGACGCCTCCACTAGCCTCCGCGTCGGAGCCTGGCGCGGGGGCACTCTAGGGATGAGCTGGACCAGCCTCGCGTGGGGCCCGAGGGCCACGGAACGAGCGGCACTCGAGATCCTCTTCCGCTTGCTGCTCGGCGTCGCCACGGGTGTTCTGGCCGTGGCCGCCCTGACGATTGTCTCCCTCTCAGCCGCCCGCGCTGCGGAGCGAAGCCAGGATGTGAAACTGCATCGGGCAGTCGGCGCGTCACGGCGCGCAGTACTGGGCGCCGCCCTCGTCGAGGGGGCAATGATCGCGGGTATCGCCCTGGTCGTCGGCGCAGTCCTGGGAGCGTTCGCTCTGCGCGCCATGATTGCCGCTTGGCCCGAGACGATCGGCCCAACGTCGCAGGCAACGAACCTGCTGACCATCGTCGCGACCTTCTGCGGTGTCGTGCTCGGCGCTCTCGCACCGCTCGCCCTCCCCTCACGTACGTCGCCGCTCCCCGGCGCTACGGGGAAACCGCTCCACCTGGGCGTCCCGGCCATCCAGCTCGGACTGAGCCTGACCGTGCTGACCGCAGCGGCGCTGCTCGACCGAGAGGCCGGTCGACTGGTCACGTCAGGCGGACCCACGTCCGATGTCGGGGAGTTGTATCAGATCACCGCGGCACCGGTCCCGCCGGCGAAGCGGGCGGCGCAATACACGGCGCTGCTCCAGCGCCTCACGGACCGCCGTACCTTCGATTCGGTGAGCCTCATGAGCCCCGGAGCCCTCCTGGGATCCGGAATCGTGGACCTTGTGACGACGGATTGCGGGAATTGCACGCAGGGAGGAATCTCGCTGCCGCTGCAGCCGGTGATGGCGACGCACTATCTCGTTAGCCCCGACACGTTCCGCACGATGGGCCTGGTTGTGTCTGCAGGCCGTGGAATCACGACTGGCGACCGATGGAGGGCACCGCGAGTCGCGGTGCTGAGTCGCTCGCTCGCCATGCACCACTTTCAGAACGGTAAGGCGGTCGGTCGGCGCATCCTGGTTGGCGGCGAGCGGAGCGATTGGTACCGGGTGGTCGGCGTCGTCGAGGACCAGCGGCCGGTCGGATTCGGCGCGGGGCTGCAACCGTCGGACGCGGTTTACCTGAGCGTGTTGCAGCATCCGGCGCCCACGGTGGACCTCCTGGTGCGGGCGCCCCGTGATGCCGCGCGAGCCAGCGCCGTGTCGCACGACCTGCGGGACGCGCTCGGCACAACCGATGTGAGCGTAGTGCGAATGGGTTTTCGCGCGTTCCTGGTCAAGCAAGCCGCACCGCTGGTCTGGTTCGGGCGCATGCTCGGGATCGAGGGATGGGTGATCCTCGTGCTGGCGACGGTCGGGACCTTCGTTGTGATGCAGCTGTGGGTCAGGTCGCTCCTGCTGGAGCTCGGCGTGCACCGCGCCATGGGTGCGCGGCGAACGCACATTCTCCGGTTCGTGCTGGCGCGCGCGGCGGGCGTCGCGCTGGTCGGGGTGGCAATCGGCTGGTGGGCGGGTGTCGTCATCTGGGGCACCCTGGCGTCAGTCGCCGCGGGGCTCCCCCCATGGGACCCGGCTGCGGCCGTGCGCTTCGCCCCCCTCCTGGTGGGCGCGACGCTCGGCGGCGCCCTCTTGCCCGCGTGGCGGGCAACGCACTCCACGCCTATCAGCCTGCTGGCGAGCGGCACGGGCTGACCTCGAGCCTATAGCAGGGCGTTCTTCAGCAGCTGTATGTAGATCCGCACCGCGTCGGCGTACGCCTGCACGCCGACCCGCTCGTCCGTGCCGTGGACCCGGCGCAGATCGTCCTTCCCGATCGTGGCCCCGACGAAGCGCAGCACGTTGGCGGTGAGCCGGGCATAATGACGTGAATCGGTCCCGCCCACCACCAGCCACGGCGTTACCACCGCGCCCGGGACCACCTGGCGGATGGTGCGCGCCAGCAGCTGAAACGGCTCGGCCTCGACCGGTGTGACGGGTGAGGGATTGCTGAAGGTCGCCTCCAGTGCGCGCACGCCGATCCGGGAATCGGCCACCGTGCGCTGCACGTGCTCGAGCACGCTGGCGACGCTGTCTCCCGGGAGAATCCGGAAGTTGACGAGCGCGCGGGCCGTGGACGGCAGCACGTTCTCCTTCACGCCGGCCTGGAGCACGGTGGGGGCCGTGGTGGTCCGGAGCAGCGCGTTCCCCTGGGGCGTGGTGCCGAAGCGCGCGGTGAGGATCCCGCCCAGGAGCCAGCGGTTCGCCATCACCAGGCGCGGCGCGAACGACATCTCGGGACCGAGGTAGTCGAACATGTCGGCGGTGGGACCGCGGATGGCGCGTGGCATCTGGTGCGCGTCGAGCCGCGTGATGCCGGCGGCGAGCATGCCGACGGCCGTCGCCGGGGGCGGCATGGAGGAGTGCCCGCCCTCAGCCTGCGCCGTCAGCTCGACCGTGACATATCCCTTTTCCGCGATCCCGATGAGCGCTACCGGCGCGGCGACGCCCGTGATCAGCCCCGTGGCGAGCGCCCCTCCTTCGTCCAGCACGAATTCGGGGTGCACGTTGCGCGCGGCCAGGAGCTCCGCGATGCGCGCGGCGCCGCGCCGACCGCCCACCTCCTCGTCGTACCCGAACGCGAGGTACAGCGTACGCCGGGGCTTCGTGCCCGCGGCAACGAGATGCTCGACCGCCTCGAGCAACCCCACGAGGCTGCCCTTGTCGTCCAGGGCGCCGCGCCCCCACACGTACCCTGCCGCGATCCGTCCCTCGAACGGCGGCTCGGTCCAGCGGCCTTCCGTTCCAGGCTCGATAGGGACGACATCCTGGTGGGCGAGCAGGACCGCCGGCGCGAGCCCCGGGTCGGAGCCGGTCCACTCGTACAGCAGGCCGTAGCCGTTCACTCTCGTGAGCTTGAGCGCGGCGTGCGATTTCGGGAAGGAATCGCGCAGGTAGCGGTGCAGCCCCTCGAACTCGCGCGCGTCGAACTGACTCGAATCCTGGAACGAGATGGTCTTGAAGCGCAGCGCGCCAGCGAGCCGGCGTGCCAACGCCGCCGTGTCGAGCGGCTCGACCGCCACTGGGGCCACCTGGGGCTGGCGCGAGCGGAAGCTGACGGTGCGCTCGAGTGTGACCGCTGCGAGCACGACGACGACCAGCGGCAACGCCAGCAGAGCACGCTTCATGAGTCACCGGGGAAGCAAGAGGTCGGACAACGGAGGCGGCAACCGCTAGACGACGGGTCGCCACAAGAAGAAGCACACGGCCAGAATCGCCTGGCATACCGCGAACACGCCGGCCAACCACGCCACACGCTGTCGTGGCACGACCAACGCGAGCCAAAAGAATAGCGGGAACAGGACCGACGTAAACCGTCCGAGCGAGATGAAGAGGTGGGCCGCGACCGGTGGGAAGATGTTGATGGCGATCCACAGTCCGTACGCGGCGCCGACGCGTCGGGCGACCGGCAGGATCGACGCCGCTGCCAGGAAAAACGCGGCGATGTCGCCGGCGTACACTATCACTTCGCTGGCCTTGAGCCGGAGGTCCTCGGCGGTGCGAACCGGGTCGGGCGCGGGACCACGGCCCAACAACGGCATGCCCCACGCGGCCTGGCCGTGCATCCAGGCCAGGGCGTCGCCG
>WNGC01001871.1_pt1 | contig 16600 bp, 10 predicted proteins | sample 5400051 | NCBI WGS metagenome assembly WNGC01 (sample SAMN13153368, study PRJNA577476) | soil metagenome | isolation source: 20 cm soil or saprolite under grassland replicate 2 | place: USA:California | collected 2016-06-15
TGCGCGACAAGAACGAATACATCACCAATATGGGCCGGCCCGATATCGCGCGCATCAAGCGCGATGCGGAAGTAGCCGCGGCAGAAGCCGATCGCGACATCGCCATCAAGCGGGCTGAGTCCCAGCGCGCGGCGGCGGTGGCCAAGGCACAGGCCGACCAGGAGCGCGTCGCCGCCGAAACAGCTTCGCTGGCGAAGCAAGCGGAGGCCGAACGCGATCTGGACCTCAAGAAAGCCAGCTACCTCGAAATGACCAAAAAGGCCCAGGCCACCGCCGACAAAGCGTACGAAATCGAGACCAACGTGATGCAGCAACAGGTCGTTGCCGAATCAGTGAAAGTGCAGCAAGTCGAGCGCGAGGCCCAGGTGAAAGTGCAGGACGCGGAAATCGAGCGCCGCGAACGCGAGCTCATCGCCACCGTGCTGAAGCAGGCGGAAGTCGAGCGCCAGCGCATCGAAACGCTCGCCAGCGCCGAGCGTCAGCGATTGATCACCGAAGCCGAGGGGCGCGCCTCTGCCATTCGCGCGCAGGGTGAGGCTGAAGCCGAGATCATCTTCAAGAAAGGCGAAGCCGAAGCCAAGGCCATGAACGTCAAGGCGGAGGCCTTCCAGGAGTACAACCAGGCCGCCGTGCTCGACAAACTCATCACCGGACTGCCGGAAGTGGTGCGGGCCCTCAGCGAGCCGCTCAGCAAGGTGGACAAAGTGACCATCGTTTCCACGGGCAACGGCGACGCCGCTGGTGCCTACAAACTGACCGGAGACATCACCAAGATCGCGGCGCAGGTCCCCGCGCTCTTCGAGGCCCTCTCCGGCATGCAGATGTCGGAACTGCTCAGCAAAGTTCGGCTGATCGGCGACAAAGCGCCGAAGCCGGAGCAGCCACAAATGCAGATGTCGGAACTGCTCAGCAAAGTTCGGCTGATCGGCGACAAAGCGCCGAAGCCGGAGCAGCCACAAACGCCGAAGGCGTAACGATTGCTTCCGCCCCGGGGGGCCGTGAAAACCCACCCGGGAGCCCAATGGTCTAGAGGGGGGATGGCCATGAGTAGGAAAGAAAAAGTTCTCTTCGTTTGGCTTCTCGTGGTGGTGGCATGCAGTTTTATATTCCGCCACTTCTGGGCTAGCACGGTCTATGCGCTTGGCAGGGCCGTCGCGTTGAACCTTGCTTCACTGCCGGGTCTTGCGAAGTTCGCCGTGGGAATTTCGAGCCTGCACCTCTTGCCCTGATCAGTTTCGAGGCTCGAGTTTTTGGGTAGTTTCGATCATTTGGAGTTCGAAAGGAGATTCATCATGGGACTTTTGGAACGAGTAAGCACACTGATTCGCGCGAACATCAATGACATGGTCGATCGCGCGGAGGATCCTGAAAAGATGATCAAGCAGGTGATTCTGGACATGGAAAACCAGTATCTGCAGGTCAAGACGCAGGTGGCGGTTTCCATCGCCGACCAGCACATGCTTGAAAAAAAGTGGCGCGAGAACGAGGACTTCGGGAAAGACTGGATGCGCAAGGCAGAAACCGCCGTGGACAAGAGCCAGGATGATCTAGCCCGCGCCGCGCTCGACCGCTTCCAGACCTCGCAGCGGTTGGCGCAAAGCTACCGCGAACAGGTGGACGACCAGAAGGCGCAGGTCGAAACGCTGAAAGGGGCGCTCGTGAAACTCGAACAAAAGCTCGACGAAGCGAAGTCCAAGCGCGATCTGCTCCTGGCGCGCCATCGGCGCGGTATTGCCCTGGGCAAAGCGGCGCGCGCACAAACCGGCATGGGCGACAACTCCAACAGCGCCGCGTTCGACCGGCTCAAAGACCGCGTGCATCTGACCGAAGCGGTCGCTACTGCCGAAGTCGAGCTACTGAGCGACGACGTCGGAGAGAAGCTGACGCGCCTGGACCGCGACGTCGAGGTTGACCGCCTGCTCGCCGATCTCAAAGCCCGTCGCGGGCTGCCGGCTTAGCGGGAATGGGGAATTGCGGCGTTCACCGTTGGATCGCTGGATAGCGCATGAGCGGCAGAGACCATTTCCCTTCTGAGATGAGGTATTCTACTCTTAGCATTTTCTGAGATTTTGGGGAATTGTAAGGTGCATCCGCTCCTCATTGCCGTTCCTGGCGCGCTTACAACTGTGGGCGTTATCGCCTATGGGGCAGTACATCCCCGGGCGCAACTCTTTGGACAGACAATTTGCCGCACCGCTTCACCGCGTAAGCTGGCCATCACCTTTGACGATGGGCCGAACCCCGCGATCACCCCCAAGCTGCTTGATCTTCTCGAGCGGCACAACGCCAAGGCGACATTTTTCCTGATTGGGCGATACGTGCGCGAATGTCCTGAGTTGGTTCGAGAAACCATCGCGCGTGGACACCTTGTTGGCAATCACACCGAAACACATCCGAATCTTTTCCGGCTCACTCGCAGGGAAATCCGCATTGAACTGCGACTGTGCCACGACGCGATTTCTAGTGTCCTGGACTCGCCGCCAGAGTGGTTTCGCCCGCCTTTTGGGATGCGAAATCCTTGGGTTATTCCGGCGGCCCGCGAACTCGGCTACCGCACGGTCATGTGGACGCTGCTTCCCGGGGATTGGAAGGAGGAACCGGCGGAATGGCTGATTCCGCGTCTGCAGCCTATCGCCGACCATGCGCAGCGAAGCCTGGGAGATGGCTCCAACCGCGCCGCTCTTGGTACGGGCGACGTCCTCTGTCTCCACGACGGCGCACATCGCCAAATGAATGGCGACCGCTTCCGCACGCTCGCCGCACTCGAACATTGGTTGCCGCGCTGGCGTGACCTCGGCCTCGAATTTGTTACAATCAAAGAGGCGGTGAACACGCCCGCTCCCTAATCATGGACGAACGCGCGTTTTACTCGGAAAAAGAAGAGACCCGAAAAGTAAAGCTGGTTTGCCCGAGCTGCCACGGTGAATTCGAAGCTCCCGTGCGCTGGAAGGTTTGCAGGAAGAAGAAAGAATTGCCGCGCGGAGTCGGCGAGGAAGACAAGCGGAAGTTTCAGAAGGCCAGTTCCTATATGGTGCGGCTGGATGATCTGGTGGCCTGCTACAAGTGCCGCAAGCGTTTCGAATTGACCGGCCAGTCGACGGTTCTCATCAACGACAATCTCGGCGACCCCAACGCCGATCCAGAAAACTTCGGCAACCGCTGAAATGTTTTTGATATGAAAAGCCTCCTGGCGGGGTTGTTTGCCGAAACTGCGCAATTGCGGCTCTCCATTTCCGCAGCACAATAGAGCATACCGTTGATTCGCCACTTGCCTCAGCTTAAGCTAGGCGCCCTGGTGGATTCTTCAGCCTCCTAACTAACATGCGGACCTCGATCTCACCTCGCCGGCTGTTGCGCTATTTGCTGGCCATCCTCTTTGCCGCCGCTACTACGACCTATAGCGTCCTGTGGGTCCAGCATGTGAGGCAGGCGACACCGCAACCAGGTTTTGTGAGCTATGAGTATTCGGCAGCTACTCGCGCGATGATCGTAGGTGCTGTAGTCCCGGGAAGCCCGGCCGAGGAAGCGGGCCTCCAGACGGGAGACCGCATTGTTGCAATTGACGGGGAGCCGCTCGAAAACCTTCGTCCTTTCTACGACGCGATTGTTGTCGGCCAGAAGGACGTCGTCGAGTTCACGGTTGAACGGCCAAGTTCAGCCGGTGGACGGCGGACAATAAAACTGGTGCTGCGCGGCAGCAAGCCAGCACCGATGCGCATGACTCGATTGGAACATCTGTTGAGCTTGCCTATCGGCTACTATCCCCTGGGTTTCCTCGTCGTGGGTCTCGCGGTTTTATTTCTACGGCCTGATGACCCTCACGCGTGGCTTTTGGCGTTGCTTTTTGGCGGTTTTGTCGCAGGCGGACCATTGTTCGAGGGCGCGATTCGACCGCCCCTGCGAGGATTTGCAGTCGGCTACAAAATTGTGATGCCCTGGCTTTCGGGGGCGCTTTTCTACTACTTCTTTGCGGTATTTCCCTCTCCTTCCCCATTGGATAGAAAGCTCCCCTGGCTGAAATATGTTCTCCTGGCAGTAGCGATAGTGGCCACTGTTCCCATCGGACTCCGTTGCTTGTTTGCGGGTGGAGCCTTGCCGCTCTACCTGGACTCTCATTTACCCGGTTCGACGGCAGTGACTTGGCTTCTCGCCGGACAAGCGGGATTGCCTGTACCCGCGTCTCGCTGGCCCTGGTCCGGCCCCGGAGTCGTATTCTTGGGGTCTTTTCTGGGTGCAACGACGCTTGGCTTGGTGTCATTACTCTCTAACAATTTCTTGTCGGCGGATGCCCAAGTTCGGCGCAAAGCACACGTGATGGTGTGGGGAACGGTAATCGGGGTCGCTCCTGTAACCCTGGCTGTCGGAGCAACCTTCATGGGGGGACCGGTAAGCGTGCCCCTGGTTTTGTGGCAGGCCTCCGTCGTGCTCCTGTCGTCGGTCTGGCCGCTGTCGTTTGCTTATGCAGTGGCGAAGCACAGGGTGCTTGAGATCCCTGTGCTTTTGAAGCGCAGCGCCCGCTATGTTCTGGTACAGCGTGGATATCTCGTTCTCCTGTTCGCGGCCGCCGCGACAGCCATCGCGCTCTTCACGCACACGATTTCACGGTTTTTCCCAGAAGGGACCAATATCGGCATGGCCTTGAGCGCCGCGTTTGGGATTGTGCTGGTGTGGGCGTCGGCACCGATGGTGAAGCGGGGAACGGAGCGCATTGACCGGTTTTTCTTCCGCAGCGCCTACGACGCACGCGTGATCCTGCAGGAGCTGGCGGAAAAAACACGGACAGTAGCGGACCGCCATGAACTCGTGAAGTTGCTGGAGATTCAGATAGCAGGAGCGCTGCATCCGAAGTCGCTGGCTTGTTACTTGGAAGCCGGTGACGGAAACCTCGTCGTGGAATATGGCTCATGGCCCGGAGAGTCCGACAAGATTCCAGCCGCACTACCTCGGCCGAAGTTCCCTTTCCGCTTCGGCGCAGTCTTTATTCCGCGAGACCTGGACAAAATACCAGCCACGCTGCCGCTGCTCACGGGCATCGCGCAGCGCGGGAAAGCCTGGGACGTCCCCGAGGTCCTAGAGGCGCTCGGCGTGGGACCGCTTGCGCCGGAATGCCTTGTACCTATTCTCGGACGCAACAGCAGACTGATCGGCTTGCTGGTGCTAGGCCCGCGGCTTTCGGAAGAGTCCTACTCGAGCGAGGACAAACACTTGCTGGACTCCGTCGCGAGCCAGGCAGGCATCACTTTGGAAAACCTCGATCTCGCGGAAAAGATGGCTGAGCGGATGGAAGCGGAGCGCAAGGCTGCCATGGAGATCGACATTGCCCGCCGCGTGCAGGCCAGGCTATTCCCGCAAAATCTTCCGCCACTTGAAACGCTTGACTATATCGGCGGCTGCGTCCAGGCCCGCCAAGTCGGTGGTGACTACTACGATTTCCTGGACATGGCGCCGGGAGTAGTGGGAATCGTTCTTGCGGATATCTCGGGAAAAGGGATGTCCGGGGCGTTACTGATGGCCAATTTGCAAGCAAATCTTCGCAGCCAGTACGCCGTTGCACGGGAGGATCTGCCGCGTCTGCTGCAATCCGTCAACCGTCTTTTCTACGAAAACACCACGGACGAGTCCTACGCCACGATGTTCTTTGGCGTTTACGACGACTTCCGCCGGAGCCTGCGGTTCGCCAACTGTGGCCACGTCGCTCCGCTGATCTTGCGCCGCGACGGATCCATCCAACGCCTGACGAGCACCACGACCGTGCTGGGATTGTTTCTCAAATGGGAAAGCACTATCGACGAAGAGAAGCTGCACCCTGGGGATCTCTTGGTCATTTTCACAGACGGGGTGACCGAGGCACCGAATCTGCACGGCGAAGAGTATGGCGAAGCGCGACTCGCCGAGCTCATCCAAGGAAAGAGGGACTTGCCTGTAAATGAACTCCTCGCCGCTATTCAAGCAAGCGTACAGGAGTTCAGTGGGGCCACCCAAGCAGACGACATCACGCTGATCGTCGCGCGGTGCCATTGACCTGCAACCTCGGGAAGACATGCCTTTTTTTCCATATGGGATGGTCGTCCTCGCATTCCCAAAGCAATTCCTGGAGAACGCGGCGCTGGACGGACGGTTGTTGTCGGGTCGCCTACACAATGCAGAGCATTATCGCTGTCCCCCCGGGAACGAAGGCCTGCGAAGCCGTAGGCGGAGCGATTAGGCCGCAGTGAAGGGAGCGGACAGCGGGCGGCGTGATAAGCAGTGGTCTCTCTCCTGCAGTGGTCTCTCTCCTTGACAATCTAGGAGACTGTGATTATATTCCTAGTCCATCTAGGAGAGATTGCTTCTGTGGACCAACCACTCGACCTTCTGCAGAGCAGGCTCGACAGGCTGATCCGCACGGCCGTTTCACTCGGGCCCTTGCACGCCTACGGTATGCTGTTCGGCATTCAACAGATTTCAAAAAATCTTCTGGCGATTCAGCAGGGCCCTGTGTATCCCGCCTTGGATCGCCTTGACCACCGGGGCCGGATCACTAGCGAATGGGACGAGTCGAAGAACAATCGAACAGCAAAGTATTACCGTCTCACAGCGGCAGGCATGCGTAGACTGCAAACGGAAGTCGAAAAGTGGAACCGCATTGCGGATGTCATCCCGGGTACCACACCTGAGGAAGTATGACTCTGTGGAGCCGCCTTCGATCCTGGGTGCAGGCCATGCTGCGTCGCTCTCGGATGGAAAGTGAGATGGATGCGGAACTGCGATTTCACATCGAGGAATTTGCGGAGGATTTAGCGCGCGGCGGCCTTTCTCGGCAAGAGGCGATGCGGCGGGCGCGGATGGAGTTTGGGGGAATCGAGCGAGCCAAAGAGGAGTGCCGGAACGAACGCCGTGTGAGCCTTGTCGACTCACTGATGCAGGACATGCGTTTCAGTGTTCGGCAGATTCGGAGAAACTCCGGTTTCACCCTTGCAGTGGCGATCACTCTGGCGCTGGGCATGGGAGCGAATACAGCGGTCTTCAGCATTCTGCATACTGTTCTTCTTCGTCCCCTCCCCTACCGCGATCCAGAACGACTCGTCACTGTGTGGCAAGAAAATGTGCAACGGCAGCAACTGGACAAGGCGACTGTCGCTGACTTCAACGATTGGAAAACACGGAATCGCGTGTTCGATGACTTGGCCTTTTCCTGGGATGCTGCCTATACCTTGACTGGACCCGGGGATTCTCAATCCGTCATGGGCTATCAATTCTCGGCGAATTTCTTTTCCCTTTTAGGCGCGCGACCTCTGCTGGGCCGTACGTTTCTACCTGAAGAAGGAACCCAGGGTCGAGATCACGTGGTTGTCCTTAGCTACCAGTTCTGGCGAAACCGGTTTGCATCTGACGAAGACGTAATCGGGCGCACGATTCAGCTCGATGGTGACCACTATATAGTGATTGGGGTAATGCCATCCGATTTCGGGCATCCGTCCGCCGGCACAGATATTTGGACTCCTCTTCCATTTCCCGTCGAACTTCTTGAGAACCGCCGACTGCACGTCTTTCAAGTCATTGCGAAACTCAGATCAGGTGTGCGCCTTGCCCAGGCTCAGCAGGAACTCGAATCTCTAGCCCAAGAAAACGCACGCCGGTATCCACAAACAAACCAGCACTGGGGTATCCAGCTCAAACCGATTCGCGACACCTATACGGGAAACGTGCGACCGGCACTGTGGGTCCTCCAAGCGGCCGTGCTGTTCATGTTGATCATTGCCTGCGCCAATGTTGGAAATATGTTGCTCGCGCGCGCGGGCACGCAAGAACGCGAAGTGGCAGTTCGGCTGGCATTGGGCGCGAGCAGGGGTCGGCTTTTCAGACAGTTTCTGATACAAGGCCTAACTCTAGCCGTTATGGGGACCGGAGCGGGCGTCCTGCTGGCATGGTGGGGCGTGCAAGTGCTGCCACTGATGTTTAAGGCACAGCTTGTGAATTTGCCGCTGCCCGCACGCGCCAGTGGTTGGATGAACTGGCCGGTTCTTCTCCTTACTGTCGCAATCACCGCGATGACCAGTCTGATCTTTGGCGCGATACCCGCTTTCCACAACCCAAGTCGGTCATCGGAGACTCTGAACATCAGTAGCCGAGCGACCATTGAGCGTAAGAGTGCTCTCCGCATTCGGCGTGTCCTGATCGTCGGCCAAATGGCTTTATCTTTGCTGCTGTTGGTTGGTTCGGGCTTGTTGATTCGCACCTTCCTGCGCTTGCAAGCTCGGTCTTTGGGTTTTGAAACCGATCATCTTCTAACCTGTGTGTTCTCTCTTCCTCCCAATCGATATCCAAATGTGAGCAAGACTGGCTCGTTCCTTGAACAAGTGTTAGCCCGTATCCGAGTACTGCCTGGCGTGGAATCAGCGGGCGGCATCAATACGCTGCCATTGTCAGGAATGGATGCGCGGCGGCCGATTACCGTGCCGGGCGTGCTCGATGATTCAGGGCAACAAAATGTTGCTCAATTCCGCGTGGTGACGCCAGATTATTTCCGAGCCATGCGGATACCATTGCGCGAAGGAAGATTCTTCGACGAGCGCGAACGAGTAGGTTCTCCGCCGGTGGCGATTGTCAACCAGAAGCTGGCTCGTCTCTTGTGGCCGCATTCAAGCCCTATTGGTCAGCATATTCTCGTACCAGACGCTGCCATTCCATTGCTAACGGAAATCATCGGTGTAGTCGGCGACGTCCGTCATGCGGGGCTGGCCTCAGAGCCTCCCATCGAAATCTATCGACCAGCGTATCAGACGTACTGGCCATTTTTTGGTCTAGTCATCCGCACATCCCTCGATCCTGAACGACAAGCCGGCGCGATTCGTCAGGCCGTGCAGTCTGTAGACAAAGATCAGCCCATCAGTTCTCTTCGCTCCATGGATGCTTTGGCGACCGATTCAATTGCTCTGCGTCGGTCTAGTATGTTGCTCCTGATGCTGTTGGCCGGCGTGGCGGTCCTGCTGGCCTCTCTCGGGATCTATAGTCTGATCTCCTACACGGTTATCCTACGAACTCACGAAATCGGTGTACGTATCGCGCTCGGAGCTCGTCACCGAGACATTTTGAAAAGTGTGGTGGGGCAAACCGCGTTCCTGGCTTTGATTGGAATGGCGATCGGACTTATCGCGGCCCTAAACCTGACACAATTCTTGTCCAGCCTCCTTTTTGGTGTAACCGCCACTGACTTGAAGACCCTTTTGCTGGCGATGACCGTGATGATGACCGTTACCGCGGGCGCTGCGTATATGCCGGCGCGCCGGGCAACTCGCGTCGATCCTATGATCGCTTTGCGCTATGAATGAGGAACCATGAATCTTTGGGCTCGCCTGCGCTCCTGGTTACGCGCGACGTTGAAGCACTCAGGGATGGAGAGCGAAATGGATGCGGAACTGCGCTTTCACGTGGAGGCGTATGCTGAGGATTTGGTGCGCGGCGGAGTGCCGCACCCGGAAGCGATGAGGCAGGCGCGGATTGAGTTTGGCGGCATCGAGCGCGCCAAAGAGGAATGCCGCGACGCCCGGGGCGTTAACTTCATCGAAAACTTCACCCAGGATTTGCGCTTCGGCCTTCGCACCCTGCGGAAGAGCCCGGGCTTCACCGCGGTTGCGATTCTCACGCTGGCGCTGGGGATTGGTGCGACGACAGCTATCTTCAGTTTGCTGAATGCGGTCGTTTTGCGCCTTCTGCCGGTGCCCAATCCGCAGCAACTCGTTCAATTCACATACACGTTTCCTCCAAACGGTGCCGAGAACTGGAACAGTTGGTTCGGCTATCCATATCTTGAACGGTTCCGCATGCAGGCCGGCATGCTTTCCGGGATTTTTGGCGGAACTGGATTGAACCGAGTGAATGTCGGCTGGCACGGAAGCCCTGGATTGGCTCAGTGCGACGCGTACACCGACAATTTCTTCGCCGTTCTGGGCGTCGCTCCACAGCAGGGTCGCCTGTTTGCTCCAGGAGACGATCGCGAGGGCGCGGATGTTGTTGTTCTGAGCGATCGGTACTGGCGGAGCCGCTTTGCCGCCGATCCATCGATCATCGGTCAAACCATCCTGATCGACCAGCTTCCGTTCACCGTCATCGGGATCACGCCACCGAAATTCTCCATTTACGTTGGCGGGGCGCGTGACCTTTGGGTGCCCTTGCATGCGCTTGACCGGTTCACGCCCGATCCGAATCGCTGGCGGGCTTCCTTCACGAGCTGGTTGCTTATTGCTGGCCGCCTTGGCCCCGGTGTTTCGCTGGCGCAGGCTGAAGCAGAGCTCGATGTGATCCATCGCCGCTTATATGCCGAGCAACTCGCGGTTTCGGAGTACCGCGACAGCCAGTCGTGGCAACGGCTGGTTCGGGAGAGCCACCTCGTTCTGCATCCGGCCGCGACCGGCATGGTCAGCGGCCTTCGACACGCCTACGAGCTTCCGCTAAAGCTGCTCATGGGTGTAGCGGGTATGGTGCTGCTGATTACCTGCGTCAATGTCGCCAACCTGGTGCTGGCTCGCGCCTCCCACCGCCGCCCGGAGATGGCCCTGCGCATGGCGTTGGGCTCGGGAAGAGCGCGCCTTATTCGGCAACTGTTAACCGAAAGCCTTCTAGTTGCCACCGCGGGAGGGGCCCTGGGATTGGTAATTGCGTGGTGGGGCGGAGCCCTGCTGGTCCGCATGATCTCGACCGGCGACTCGCCCGTGCCGCTCGATGTGCGACCGGACTGGCCCGTCTTCGGCTTCACTGCGGCCGTGTCGCTCGCTGGCGGAATTCTGTTCGGTCTGGTGCCCGCCATCCGTGGCACACGAGTCGATCCGGGCCCAGCCCTGCAGCGGGGCGCACACGGGACCACCGGATCCTCGCGTTTCCTGGACCGCGTGCTGGTTGCGGTTCAGGTGACACTATCGCTGGTGCTGATTACCGGGGCCGGAATCTTCACACGCACGCTCGAAAATCTCCGTCACGTTGACGTCGGTTACCAACGCGACAACATTCTCTTGTTCTCCGTCGACGCGAAGCTGGCGGGTTATCCCAAGGAACGGGCGGGCGCTCTTTATGGCGCGATCCTCGAGAAGGTCGCCATCTTGCCGGGCATCCAGTCCGCCAGCGTGTCGATCGTGCGTCCGGTGGATGATCAATATTATCTGGTTGATAGAATCCGCCAAGTAGACGGGCGCGCGTTGCCCGACGGTGAAACGATCAAGGTGGCCTGGAATGCCATGAGCCCGGGATATTTCTCCACCGTCCGTACACCCATCCTGATGGGCCGCGATTTCGAATTGCGCGATCGCGGGGCGGCGTCGGGCGCGGTAATCGTGAATGAATCGCTGGCCCGCCAGGTCTGGCCGGGCCAGAATCCGATTGGCCATCGGCTCGACGGCGCTGAGATCATTGGGGTGGCAAAGGACTCGCTTTATGGCGGCGCCCGCGAGCAGCCACGGCCAGTTTTGTACCGGGCGCTGTTTCAGGGCAAAGGAGGGACGGACCCAAGCCAATGGGTCGGTGCGGGAGCCCTTTCCTTCGAACTCCGCTACCGATCGGGTACGGGCCTCGTCGACGAGGTACGCCAGGCAGTCGCATCCGTGGACCGCAACGTGCCAATTTTCCACGTCAAGACTCTGCGTGCCCAAACTGAGGACTCCTTGCTGCGCGAGCGCCTGCTCGCTACAATTTCCAGTTTCTTCGGCGGGCTGGCGCTGCTGCTTGCCTCCCTGGGCTTGTATGGTCTGATGGCCTATGCCGTCGCTCGCCGCACAGCCGAAATCGGAATCCGGATGGCATTGGGCGCCCGCCGGCGGGAAATTATTTGGCTGATCGTGCGCGAAACGCTGTGGCTGGTATTGGCCGGTGCTGTAGCGGGGATCCCACTGGCCGTCTGGCTCTCGCGGTACGCAAAGGCTCTTCTGTTCGGAATCGCCGCCGCCGACCCGGTGGTCTTCGCAACTTCGGTTGCCGCGCTGGCCGGTGTCGCCGTGCTCGCCAGCTTTTTGCCGGTGCGCCGCGCTTCGCGGATCGATCCGATGGTGGCGCTGAGATACGATGGCTGAGGTTATTCCGGGAATCCTGCGGACCAGACGCGAGGCAGTATGAGGCTGTGGAACCACCTTCGTTCTTGGCTACGCGCAATTATCGGACGCTCGCATATGGAGAGCGAGATGGATGCGGAGCTGCGCTTTCACGTCGAGGCATACACGGAGGATTTGGTCCGCGGGGGAGTGCCTCGCCAAGAGGCGATGCGCAGAGCGCGAATCGAGTTCGGCGGCATCGAGCGAGCCAAAGAAGAGTGCCGCGAAGCGCGTGGTGTGAACATTCTCGAAAGCCTCATCCAAGATGTGCGCTATGGGCTGCGCACGCTGCAGAAAAATCCGGGCTTTACTGTCGTAGCGGTTGTCACACTCGCGCTTGGCATGGGGGCGAACGCGGCGATCTTCGGGCTTGTGGACTCCGCGTTCTTGCGCGGCCTACCTTTCCGCGAACCGGACCGCCTGGTCCACATCTGGACGGTCGAGCCCGACCACGACTGGCACACGCCCACTCCAACGCAGTATCTGGCAGTGCGGAAAGAGAGTGAATCATTCGAGCAAGTCGCCGCGGCGGGATGGGCCGACTATTTTTACGATGCCGATGGGTCCGTCTCGCAAAACCTTCCGGGATTCCTGGTAACTTCGAACTGGCTATCCGCGCTCGGCGTTCAGCCATTGCTAGGCCGCGACTTTCTCGAGGAAGAACAGATCGCCGGCCAAGACGCGGTGGTGATGCTTTCCTACGACTGCTGGCGCACGAGATTTCATGCCGACCCGCACATTGCAGGAAAGCAAATTGTTCTGAATCGTCGTCCTGCGAGCGTGATTGGCGTACTGCCGCAATCCTTGGGACCTTATTACCAAGTTGAGATCTTTGCTCCTTTGGTTCTGGACTCTTACGCAAGCCAAGAAAATGTCCGCGCGGGAAAGATGAGAGTCCAAATCATCGCGCGCTTGAAGCCTGGCGCGACGCTGGGGCAAGCGCGTTCGGAAGCCGAAGTCATCGCTAGCCAATTCAAAAATCCGCGTTCTCCTGCCGATAAGGCTGATCGCTTCGTGGTGGAAGATTTTGAGCAAATGCGCCGACACGCCGGGCCGACAGTGCAAAATGCCCGGCGCGGTTTGTGGATGACGGCGGTGGCGGCGGGAGTTGTGCTTCTGATCGCGGGCGCCAACGTCGCGAGCTTGCTTCTGGCTCGCGGTGTGAAGCGCCGCAGAGAAGTCGCGGTGCGCGCGGCTCTGGGCTGCTCGCGCAGACGAATGATTCGGCAGTTTCTGACCGAAAGCGCGCTGCTGTTCTTTTGCGGCGGGGGCGTCGCCATAGTCGTGACGCGATGGTGCGAGGAGATCATCACCAAAGTGGCGTCCGGCATGCTTCCCGGCGCGTATTTGCAAGTGGATACGCGCGTTTTCTTGGTTAGTCTGGGAGTTTCACTTGTGAGCGCCCTGGTCTTTGGAATGATTCCCGCGTTCGAGGCCACCGGCGCGAATCCAATTGAAAGTTTGAAAGATGCAGCTCCCCACGCGGCGGGCGGGTCGCACTCGCGCCGGATGCGAGAAGTCTTGATCGGAGCCCAGGTTGCGCTGGGCATGGTGCTGCTCGTGGGCTTCGGCTTGTTGCTACGCAGTTTTCTGTACGTGGAATCCTCACCGATAGGATACGACCCGCGCAACGTTTTGACTACGCGTCACACCGCCCCGTCGGATCGAGCCCGCTTGATGCACGAAGCAGTGGAGCGAGTGGGCTCCATGCCAGGTGTGATATCAGCTGGTATCACCGACTCGCTCCCAATGGTTGGGGCGGACAGCGCGCAACTCAACATTTGGATAGCTTCCTCCAAGCCTGCGGCCATGAATGAGACAGTCTATTTTGTCTCGGTAAGTCCCGAATATTTCTCAACTTTGAAAATACCAATGCTTGCCGGACGTGCTCTCCGTGAAACAGACAATCGAGAGGCCAGTCCAGTTGCCCTCGTCAATCAAACTTTCGCGAAGCAGTATTTTCCAGGAGCGAATCCCATTGGCTCTCGCATTGCATTTGTGGATGCTCCCGCGGCATGGAAAGAGATCGTGGGTGTAGTTTCCGATTTCCGGCAGCGCAACCCAGAGGAAGATTTGAGGCCGCTTGCCTATTTCCCGGTTGCGCAAACGTTACCGGGACGATGGAGCATGGCCATCCGGGTTCGGGCAGCGAGCGACATGGGCAAAGTTGCAGCAGCCTTCGGCAAGCAGCTTGGCTCCCTGGATCCCCAGCTTTACTGGGCTATGGGCAGCATGCCGCAGCAGATCCACGATTCCGAGTCCCTCACTCTGCGCCGCCCCATCATCATGCTTTTGGCTTCTTTCGGCGGATTGGCCATGATGTTAGTGGTCGTCGGCGTTTTTGGGGTGACCTCGTATTCCGTCGCCGAGCGCACGCGAGAGATCGGGATTCGTGTCGCGCTCGGAGCGGCCCGCCAAGAAATCGCAGGCTTAGTCTTTCGTGAATCTCTGAGGGTCGCGTTCGCGGGCTTGGCCGTGGGTACGTTCTGCGCATTTGCAATCACGCGTTTTTTCCCAACGGAAGGCATCGGCTGGAGCGGATCGGGAATCTTTCTCTACGGCGTCTCCCGAACGGATAGTCTTACGTATTTAGCTGCGGCCGCGCTGCTGACGAGTGTCGTGCTTGCCGCGTCGTGGGCACCGGCGCGGAGGGCGATGCGTGTCGATCCCATGGTCGCTCTGCGTTATGACTGAGAAGGTCGCAGGCAACCGCAATGAATGATCACTGTTGCTGTCGATCTCCCGAGTTCGGTAGTGCGCCTTTCTCCGGCACGCATTTCTTCGGAGTGACCAGCTTTGCTAACGACTGTTCGTACGCCGCAAGTTCATCTTCGAGAGTTCCGCATCGGCCAACGGGATGTCCTGGCGGAAACGCAGAAGGTTCGCTTTGGCTTCGAGCAGGTGCGCTTTCGTTTAGTCCTTCGCCCGGGGAACGGATTGAACCAACCCACAGGCCACGTCTCACGAGGCTAAATGGATCGGGTTACGTCGCATTCGGATCTTCGCCCCTAAAGCTACGAACTGCTTAGGACTGAGTAGTACTCAAATTTCCGGATACATCTCAAAGAAAGCCTCGATGGACTGGCGAAAGGTGTTCTCGATCTCTTCCTTGCTGCCTTCGATTAAGTGCATGGTCACGCGTGCCGTGCGGCCATTCTTCAACACCACCGTCGCATCCTTGACTTCGCCGAGCTCTTCCTCGGGTAGCAACCTCATCCCGTAAATCAACGCCAGCTTCGCCATGCGATTCTCCTCACTCTGTTTCCAGCGTAGTCTTCGCACTTCCACAGGTCAAACCGCCACGCCGTTCCGCCACCTGACCCATGGGAGCGCAAGCCCCGGCGTTCAGGCCGGGGTAAGCGATGGCCTTTCTCTTCGGCATGGTATGTATTGCTCGCGTCCCAAGACCTATGGGCGGATAGCCCGAAAGTTAAGCCTCTTCGTAGTCCTCCGCTGAAGTAAGGCGGTCGTGGGAGGAACCCAGAGATTCCCGCAAAACCAGCGGGGACTCCGTAGGAATCCCTGCCATTCATGGCGGGGAGGATGTCAACTCCCGTGCAGCACTGTCGAGATAGACGGACCCCATTCGCGCTGCATCATTTCCCCTGAACGAAGCCTTTTACTGCCATCGCGGGCTTTTTCCTTGCGACAGCTGCGTGTGCCGAATCGCTGCCGGACGAAAGCGGCTTCCCCGCGGACCGCGCTTCCGACCCCAGCCTCAATTGCTTCCACCCGCTAAGCTCCGTCCCCGTCCCTCGGCAACCGCGCGCACGGCGCCGGCTCCCAAGTGCAGTGGTGCAGTCGACTCCGGAAAAAATCCAGGAAGCCGTTAAAAAACTTGGCGTCAACAAACACCGCTTCGTCCACTGCGAACTTGCCAATGGAAAAGTGCGCACAGAAATCCGCGGCAATGGCTATATGCTAAAGTATGGAATGCGCATCTCTCAATGGATTCGGTTCACCAACCTCCAAGCTGCGCTCGGCCCCGTGCCAGCAGCGGGAACTGGCACTGAATTGGGCGACTGCAAACCACGGCTCCGTCTCTTGCCTGCTGACGACTTGGGGCTCAGCTCGCAGTATACTCAGGCATCCAAGATCGTCTCTTGATGCATCGCATCAAGCGTTGCGGAGGGATGCCGTGAAAGAAGAGCTGCGTCGAGGGATTCGCCAATACTTCTGTTTGATTGCCTCGTTGCTGTCAGCGGGCGCATCCTGCAGGGCGCAGCAACCCGAAGGGCCGCAGACCGCTGCCCCGTCCCCGGTCGCGCCCAAGCCTGCTCCGGCACAGCAAATAGGCCCCAGTGAAAAAATCACCGTTCCTGCGGGAACTCGCGTCGGCGTCGTGCTCCAGAACGGTATCTCCACGCACAGCGCCAAGCCAGGAGACTCGGTCTACCTTCAAACGTCTTTTCCGATCACCCAGAGCAATCGCGTTGTGATCCCGGTCGGTTCCTATCTTCGCGGTGAGTTGCTGGAATCGAAGCGGCCCGGGCGCATCAAGGGCCGCGGTGAATTCCGGCTGCGTCTGGACACGCTGATCCTGC
>WNGC01001084.1_pt1 | contig 16597 bp, 15 predicted proteins | sample 5400051 | NCBI WGS metagenome assembly WNGC01 (sample SAMN13153368, study PRJNA577476) | soil metagenome | isolation source: 20 cm soil or saprolite under grassland replicate 2 | place: USA:California | collected 2016-06-15
GCTCGGCCGCGAACGCGAGGTCGTCCGGTGCCCCGGCGAGTCCTGCGTGCAGGGCGCCCGTGAGGCCGCCGAGCAGGCGCAGGCCGGCCACGGTGCCCGCCGAGAAGTCGGCCACCAGCTCCCCGAGACGTCCGGGTTCGAGCGGCTCGTGCCGCCGCAGCACCGCGACGAAGGCGCGCAGCTCGGCCAGGTGACCGACCACCCAGCGCCAGCCGTCTCCGCGGTTGGGCGCGAAGCGGTGGAGCACCGCGAGCGTGACGGCGTCACCGGCAGCCGGCAGATACTCGACGGCGCCCGCGAGCTGAGGGACGTGGGGGAACCGGGCACGCGCCGTCAGGAACCCGCTCATCTCCCGCTCCAGGTTCGTCCCCGGTGCAATCCGACGAAATGCCTTGAGGATCAGCGCGTCGCCGTAGACCACGGAGGTGTTGGACTGCTCGCCCCCGAGCCTCGTCGGCGCGAGCGCGTCGAACGCCGCGCCGGCCGGGAAGGCCGCGGCCCGGAGGAAACGGATCACGCCCCGGCGGGAGCGGACGGTCAGGTCCTCGCCGATGGCGGCGAGGAGCGCGCGGCAGGACGAGGGCTCGTCGAGCGCGTCGGCGACGAGTCCCGGCACGCCCTCGACCTCGAGGTGACCGAGCATCCCCTCGGGTGCCCGGCTGTCGCCGCATACGAGGAGCGGGAGCGCGTAGGTCTCATCGGCCCCGCGCTCGAACTCCACGTCCACGAGGCTCCACCAAGCACCCGGTGCGCGCGGGCCGAGCGGCGCCAGATCCCGGAGCCGCGCGGCGACGATGCGACGCCCCTGGCTCCCGAACCACCGCTGGCGCGGCAGCGCGGCCGGAAGCCGTTCGGCCACGAAGCGCTCGAGCGCCGCGGCGACCGCCTCGGGCGCCGCTGGGCGGTCGCGGCTAGATCGCGGTGCGCTCGATGCCATAGGGCTCATCGGCGCCGTCGGGGCGCTCGATGCTGAACCAGTAGTAGCCGTGCGCGCCCAGGCTCAGGACATACGGCGTCTCGCGGATCGGCGGGAAGCGCGTCTGGCCGAGGATCTCGACCGGGGTGCAGCCGGCCAGCGCCCGGAGGTCGAGCTCCACGGCCTGTGACGAGCTGGCGAGGTTGTTCACGACGAGAAGTGTGTCGCGGCCGTGGTGGCGGAGGTACGCGAGGATCCGCTGGTTGCGCGGCCGCAGAAACTCCATCGTGCCGCGGCCGAAGGCCGGCGAGGACCGCCGCGCGGCGATGAGCCGCTTCATCGTGTTGAGGAGCGAGGAGGGCGTGCGGGACTGCGCGGCGACGTTCACCGTCTGGTAGCCGTGCACGGGGTCCGTGATCACGGGCAGGTACAGCGTGTTCGCGTCGGCGGTCGAGAAGCCGGCGTTCCGGTCCGGTGACCACTGCATCGGCGTGCGGACGCCGGCGCGATCGCCGAGGTGGACGTTGTCCCCCATGCCGATCTCGTCGCCGTAGTAGACGATCGGGCTGCCCGGCAGCGTGAGCAGCAGGCTGTTCAGCAGCTCGATGCGGCGCCGGTCGTTGTCGAGCAGCGGCGCGAGGCGACGGCGAATGCCCAGGTTCAGCTTCATCTCCGGGTCCTGGGCGTACGCGTAGTACATGAACGCCCGCTCCTCGTTCGTCACCATCTCGAGCGTCAGCTCGTCGTGGTTGCGGAGGAACAGGCACCACTGGGCGCTCGGCGGGATCGCCGGCGTGTGGGTGAGGATGTCGACGATCGGCAGCCGCTCCTCGAGCCGCACCGCCATGTAGATCCGCGGCATGAGCGGAAAGTGGAACGCCATATGGAACTCGTCGCCGTCGCCGAAGTACTGGCGGACGTCCTCCGGCCACTGGTTCGCCTCGGCGAGCAGGACGCGATCGCCGCCGTACTCCCGGTCGATGACGCGCCGGAACTCCCGGAGCACCGCGTGGGTCTCCGGCAGGTTCTCGCAGTTCGTTCCGTCCCGCTCGATCAGATAGGGCACGGCGTCGCACCGGAAGCCGTCGAGCCCACGGTCGAGCCAGAACCGCATGACGTCCAGCATCGCGGCGCGCACGGCGGGGTTGTCGTAGTTGAGGTCGGGCTGGTGGCCGAAGAACCGGTGCCAGTAGTACGCCTTGCGGACGGGATCGAAGGTCCAGTTCGATTTCTCCGTATCGACGAAGATGACGCGCGCCTCCTGGTAGCGCCGATCGGTGTCGCTCCACACGTAGTAGTCGGCGTACGGGGACGCGGGGTCGGTCCGGGAGGCCTGGAACCACGGATGCGCGTCGGAGGTGTGGTTCATCACGAGGTCGGCGATGACGCGCAGGCCGCGTGCGTGCGCCTCGTCGAGGAACTTCTGGAAGTCCGCGACCGTCCCGTACGCCGGGTGGATGCCGTAGAAGTCGGCGATGTCGTAGCCGTCGTCGCGGAGCGGCGAGGCGTACATTGGAAGGATCCAGAGGCAGTCGACGCCGAGATCCTTGAGATAGTCGAGCCGCGCCGTCAGGCCCGCGAAGTCGCCGATCCCGTCGCCGTTGCCGTCCGCGAACGCCTTGACGTGCACCTCGTAGAAGACGGCGTCCTTGTACCAGTCCCGGCCCGCCGGCGGCCGCGGGCTCATCGCGCGGGGCTCAGGCTCGTGCGCATGGTACCTCGCCGCTCTCCCGCTCGCGGCGCCTCAGCGCCAACGCTCGGTGAGGTAGAGTTTCTCCGCTTCGAACGCCGCGCCCACCCGCTCCAGGACCGCCTCCGTCTCGGCGCCATCCGACGCCTGCGTGGCCGCCACGAACGCGGCGGTGCGCCCGAGGTAGAGCGGGACGAGCGAGCGGAGCAGGTGCTCGCGGTGCACGACCCCGTATCGATGACCGAGCGCGAAGTCGAAGACGACCCGCGCCCAGAGCCGGTCGGGGAACCGATAGGCGAGGACGTCGCGCGCGTCGAGGTCGAGGACGCCGTCGAGCGTCTCCGGCGCCAGCACGAGCTCCCAGATCTCGATGAGGTCGCGCAGGCCGCGCCGGAACGCGCCGAGCATCCGGTCCACGCTCACGGTCGCCGGCGTCGCGGACGGCGGGGCGTGGTCGCCCACGGCCGACACCGGCTCGCTGCCGGCCACCCCGAGCCAGAGTTCCTCGTCCTGTTCCATGACCGCGAACACGGCGCCCAGCGCCTGGGCCAGCATCGTCGGCAGATCGGTCGTCCGGGTGCGCGACTCGACGTGCCGTGGGCCCAGCCACGCCTCCCAGACCGCGAACCCTTCGGCGATCGCCGTGCCCGTGAGCCAGAGATCCATGAGGTCCCGGCCGGTTGTCGGCCGGACCGGATGCCCGAGCGCGTGGCTCAGGAGACGCGCGGACACGGCGAAGGTACCCCCGAACGGCTGGCGGAGCCGGCGGCCGAAGAGCGTCCGGACGAGCGGCGCGAGGAGGAGGTTCGTGATCGTGCCCTCGTAGGGATGGCGCACGTAGGCGGGCGTGACGAGGTCGGCCTTCGCCTCCCACACCGCGCGGACGAGCCGCTCGATCCACTCCTCCGTGACCGAGGTGACGTCGGCCTCGAGCAGCACGAGGACGCGCGCCTGCAGCCGGCGGGCGACGTCGAACAGGGAGCGGAGCGCCGCGTCGCGGCCGGGCACGCCGTGGAACGGAACGGCCGCGCGCTCGACGCTCGGCGCCTCGTGGCGGGCCAGGACGCAGGGCATGCCCGCCTCGGCGAGCAGCTCGGGCGTCCGGTCCGTCGAGCCGGCATCGACGTTGACCAGCGCCGCGGAGGCGCCGGTGAAGTGCGCCGCCAGGCCGGCACGCACGGCCGCCACGATCGCCGGCACGGTCGCCGCGTTGTTGTACGTCGGCAGCCCCACGACGATCTCGCACGGCGTGAGGGCGGCGAGCTGGCGGTCGAGCTCGGGGGGCAGCGGCGCCAGGGCGGGCGCTGTGTCGGTCATGCCGTGAGGTGAACCATGAGCGCCAAGTAGTCCAGCAGCTGGCGCGTGATCAGGAACGTACGGCGCACGTGCTCACGGCCCGCGGCGCCCATGCGCGGGATCTGCTCGCGGTTGTTCAGCAGCTGGCGGATCCGGAAGGCGGTGCCCTCCACCGAGTGCACGATGTAGCCGTTCACGTGGGGGATGATCTGCTGCGCGATGCCGGCGGTCGGGCCGCCGATGACCGGTTTGCCCTTCCACATCGCCTCGGCCACGCCGAGGTCGAAGCGCTCCTGCGTCGACTTCTGGAGCGCGATGGTCGCCACGCGCTGGAGCGCGTTGATCTGGATGTGGGCGTCCGCCGGGAGCTCGAGGACGACGACGTCCTCGTCGGTGCGCGCCGCCTCGCGGAGGTCGGCGAGGACCTCGCGGCTGTCGGGATCGTCCTCCGCGTGCCCGGCCAACACCAGGCGGACGTCGTGATGCTTCTTGACGATGCGGTACGCGTTCACGACGCCGAGGGGGTCGTGGCCGCGCGTGAAGGGCCCGACCTGCAGGAGCAGCGGCTTGTCCTGGATCACCCGGAGCGAGGTGAGGACCGCCTCCCGCTCCCGGGGCGCGAGGTCGCGGTTCCGGTCGGACAGCGGGTCGATCGACGGATGCAGAATGTAGGCGGGCACGCCCAGGCGACGAGCGTACTGCGGCAGCGAGAAGATCGCCGCGTCGAACCGATCGACGAGCGTCCGGAAGAACGACCAGGCGCCGTGCTGCGGCGCCGCGCAGTCGAAGTGACAGCGCCAGACCCAGCGCCCGGCGGCGCGCTCCGTCACCAGGCTGGCGGGCGGAACGTCGTGGATGAATACCAGATCGGCGCGGAGATCGAGTTTCTTCGCGTTCGTCTTGTTCGTCTCGACGTAGCGCTCGAGGCCGGCCTCCGTGAGCACCCGCTCGCCGCCCTCGAGCGCCGCCTGGAGCGCCCGCGCCGTCGCGTAGTAGGAGGCGTCGCCCCCGGTGACCTCCCAGCTCGTGTCCACGCCGAGGTCGTTCAGCACCGGGACGCCCGCGCGCAGGGCCTGGGCCGAGCCGCCGCCCAGACGGCTTCCGCTCACGTGCAGGAAGCGCCGCCCGCGCACGCGATCGGCCAGGCGCTCGAGGATGTCCACCGTGCCCTGGGGGGCCACGTGCCGGTACTCGCCGATCCGGCTCACGTGCCGCCCTCCAGGAGGGCGGCCTCGACCAGCTGCAGGAGGCGACCTCGGACCCGCTCGAGCGTCGTCAGATGGGCGTCGATCCGCTCGATCGCGGCGGCGAGCGCCGGCATGTCGAGGGAGGAAGAGAGCCACTCTCCGAAGTCCCCCGAGCGCCGGCCACGGCGAGCCCGCGCCTCGACCATGTGCAGATAGATCGCGCTCGGGTCGACCGCCGCGAGCCCGTCGCGGAACTCGGCCAAGGTGTTGACGTGAGGTCCGAGCGGCACCTCTACGACGTGCGACTGCTGGAAGTGGAACCCCCGGGCGAACGGGAGCCGCACCACCGCGTCGACGCCGCGCAGGTGGTCGTGGAGGATCGTCACCAGCTCCTCGCGCAGACCGTCGAGGGTCTGGAACGAGAACGGCTCGACCACGGCGAGGCGCTCGGCGAGCACCAGGTCATGCGCCTCGACGGCAGCCCAGCGGGCGAAGTCGTTGCCGTACGCGGTGGTCACCGGGCGGTGACGGAGGAAGTATCCGTGGGTGTGGAAGAAGATGGAATCCGGCGGGACCTCGCGCACGCGGTCGAGCAACTCGCGCTCGTCGAGCGCGAGAAGACCGAGCGCCTGCCGCAGCTCGACGCACCCGGTGAACACGAAGGGGTGGGTGGCCGCCCGCATCAGTCCTCCCGTTCCCGCAGGAATCCCACGCCTGAGATCCTATCAGGCCGGCCTCTCGACGGCCTGACCGGGCGCCGATTCGCCGCGGGCGGCCGCTTCGGTCTGACGTCAGCCGAGGGCGCGCGCGAGCCAGCCGAGCAGCGCGTGGACGTCGGCCACAGAGCGCAGCGCGAACTCCGCCGCCGTGGAGCCGCCGCCGACACGGATCGTCACCCCCGAGCGCCGGAGCCGCCTGAACGCGGCCTCGTCCGTCGTGTCGTCGCCGGCGTACAGGACCGCGGGCGGGCCGCCGAGCTCGGCGCGCGCCCGGCGCGCGATGAAGCGCGCCGCCATGCCCTTGTCCCAGCCGACCCGCGGGACGAAGTCGTAAACCCGGTTGCCGTGGATGATCGCGAGGCCCGGCAGCCGGCGCTCGAGCTCGCGGACGAGGGCGCGCACCGCGGGCCGGCGCGCCGCCGGCACGCGCCGGTAGTGGAGCGCGACCGCGAGCCCCTTCCACTCGACGCGCGCCCCGGGCAGGCGCGCGGCGCCCGCCGCGAGGGCGCGGCGCGCCCCGGCGAGCGCCCGGGTCCGCGCACGCGGGTGCCGGAAGCGCCAGCCGTCCCCCGCCACCTCGAGGCCGTGGCAGCCGCCGTACACGAGGCCGCCGAGCCCCACGCGCCTCCGCAGATCCGACAGCGCGCGGCCCGAGACGACGGCCACGCGCGCGCGGGGGCTCGCCGCGAGTCGCGCGAGCGTGGCGCGCGCCGGGCGCGCCAGGGCGGACGCCTGCGGCGAGGCGACGATGGGCGCCAGCGTCCCGTCGAAGTCGAGGATGACGACGGCGCGGCGCGCCGACACCTCGAGCGCCCGGGCGAGGCGCGAGAGAAGCCGCGCCGGCAGGCTCAGCTGGCGCGGACGGGGGCGGCGGCCACGGGGAGATGCGAGAGCTCGTGCAGGAGGAGGCCGGCCCAGCGATAGATGTTGTGCTCACGCACGACGCGCCGCATCCGCTGCATCCGCGCCCGACGCTCCTCGGCGGGCATCTCGACCGCCGCGTGGACGGCCTCGGCGGTGGCGGAGAGATCGTACGGGTTGACGAGCAGCGCGTCCTGCAGCTCGTGCGAGGCGCCGGTGAAGCGGGAGAGGATCAGCACGCCGCCCTCGTCGTCGCGCGTCGACACGAACTCCTTGGCCACGAGGTTCATCCCGTCGTGGAGCGCCGTGACCATGCAGAAGTCCGAGTGGCGGTAGTAGGCCCAGATGTCGCGGTGCTCGTGGTGGCGGTTCAGGTAGAGGATCGGGCGCCAGGTCCGCGTCTGCCAGGCCTCGTTCACCTCGCGGATGGCCTCCTCCACCTCGTGCTGGAGCTGCTGGTAGCGCGCGATGGTAGAGCGGCTCGGGGCGCCGAGCTGCACGAACGCCAGCCGCCCCCGGTACTCGGGATAGCGCTCGAAGAACCAGCCGAGCGCGCGGAACCGCTCGGGCAGACCCTTCGTGTAGTCCACCCGCTCCACCCCGACGCCCAGGAACTCGACCGAGACGCCGAGCTCGCGCAGGAGATCCTCGCGGGTGATGGGCGGCGGGTCCTCGAGGAACTCCGGCGCCACGCTGATCGGGAACGGCTTGACGTGCGTGGCGTGGTCACCGCGCGTGACCGCGAATTTCTCCCAGTCGATCCGCGCCTCGAGCGCGCGGTCGACCGTCTCGAGGAAGTTGTTGCAGTGGTACTGGGTGTGGAAGCTGATGAGGTCCGCGCCCAGCATGCCCTCGAGTAGCTCGCGTTGCCAGGGGCAGATCCCGAACGCCTCGAAGTTCGGCCACGGGATGTGCCAGAAGATCGCGACGCGCGCGTCGGGCCGCTCGGCCTTGACGAGCGCCGGGAGCAGCGCGAAGTGGTAGTCCTGGATCAGCACGAGCGGGTTCTCCGCGTCGCGGATCTCGGACAGCACCGTCTCCGCGAACTTCCGGTTCGCGGCCTGGTAGTGGGCGAAGTCGTCCGGGCGGAAGGTGGGCCGCGTGTGGACGATGTGACAGAGGGGCCAGAGCCCTTCGTTGGCGAAGCCGTAGTAGTAGCCCTGCTCCTCCTCCTTGGTGAGCCACACCCGTCGGAGCGTGTAGCGCGGATCGTCCTCCGGCAGCCCGAGGCGTCCGCGCGCGTCGGCCGTCTCGACGTCCGCGTCGCCGCTGCCGTGGGCGACCCAGACGCCGCCGCAGACGCGCATGACGGGCCCCATCGCGGTGACGAGACCGCTCGCGGGGATCTGGGGGTGGATCTTCCCGTTCCGCCAGTAGTGGCTCACGGGCTCACGGTTGGACACGACGACGAGCGAGCGGCCCTCGAGGTTCAGGCTCACGTACTGCTTCAGCCGCTCCTCCGTCCAGATCGTCTCGCCCGAGAGCCGCAGCGCCGCCTCCTGCTCCGCGGCCGCCTGGGCGCGCTGCATGCTGCGTGCGAGCCGCACGACCTCGCCCGCGAGGGGGCCGAAGAGCTTCGCGTCCGGGATCGAGGGCGGCGGGACCTGGCGGCCCGTCCGGAGCGCGCGCGTCCACGCCGAGATCTGGGCCATCGGCCGCGTGACCGCGCTCTGCACGATCACGAGCGCGATGAGCGAGACGACCGACGCCAGGACCACGAAGTGCAGAGCGTACTTGCGCCAGACGCCCCACTCGGCGACGGAGAGATGCCCGGCGTCGAGCACGACGGCGAGCGCGCCCACGACCCGGTCGTCGCGGTGGAGCGGCGCCGCGTACACGTACCGGTTCTGGTCGCCGAGCCGCCGGAAGCCGCTGGCGACATTGCCGCTCACGAGCGCCTCGGTGACCTCGGGGAACACGGGCGGCAGCGCGGGGGTCAGGTCCGGCGTAGCGAGCAGCAGGCTGTCGTAGCGGTCGTAGACGGCGAGCGCGCGCGTCGCCGTGCTGAATCGCTTCAGGATGCGCTCGACGGCCGGCTTGGACCCGCGCGTGACGACGGGCTCGAGCGCCTCCTTCAGGCTCTCCCCCAGGAGGACGGCGCGGCGCTCGAGGTCCACCGTCAGCCGCTCGCGTTCCTCGCGGACCTGCACGAACGCGAAGCTCGCGACCACGAGCAGCGCGCCGAGCCAGATCGCCGTGACGAGCCGAAAAGTGAATTTCATGACGGGTGGTGCTGCCGACCGCTGCCTGAACGTTCTGTACCCAGTCTACCCCAGATCTCGGCCGCTGCGCAGCCCCCGCTGGGGGCCGTCATCGCGCCGTGAGCTTCACGTCCTCGTAGGACGACGAGAAGGCTCACGGCGGCGGCGCGTCTCAGCGTTCCCTCGAACCGTCCCGATCGGCTCATGCGGGTGCGGTGATCATGGGCGGGCCGGTCGGCTTGTCAACCGGCTACAGCCGGTGAGTCGGAAAGATGATGCGGCGGATCGCCTCCACCTGGAGGCGCACAAACTCCTGCGCCCGCTGACGCTTCGGCTCGGGCAGCGGGTCGGGCGGATCCCACAAGGTGCGCCCAGCGAACTCGTAGCGCTCGCGGTCGGTCTCGAACGAGGCGGGCAGCTCCGCCGGCAGCTCGACGCCGTTCAGGACCGCCCACGCCGCGGTCCACGCGCGGGCCACGTTCGGCAGGTCGTAGCCTCCGCCACCCAGGCAGACGAGCCGCGGCGCGAGCTCTGCGATGCGGGCCACCGCGCGCGTGAAGCCCTGCACGTCGAACGCGAGGTGGGTCAAGGGGTCGGTGCGGTGTGAGTCGATCCCGAGCTGGGCGACGACGACGTCGGGGCGGAACGCGCCGAGGAGCGGCGGGACGACCTGCTCGAAGGCCGGCAGGTAGACGGACGAGTCGGTGAAGGGCTCGAGCGGGAGGTTCACTGAGTAGCCGAGGCCCGCGCCCTCCCCGGCCTCTCCGACGAAGCCCGTCCCTGGAAAGAGATAGTCGCCGCGCTCGTGCGTCGAGATCGTGAGCACGCTGGGATCGTCGTAGAACGCGTATTGGACCCCATCGCCGTGGTGGGCGTCGATGTCCACGTAGGCGACGCGGAGCCCACGCGCCTTCAGCTGGAGGATGGCGAGCACCGCGTCGTTGACGTAGCAGAACCCCGACGCGCGGCGCGGCAGGGCGTGGTGGAGGCCGCCGGCGAAGTGGAAGGCGCGCGTCACCTTCCCGCTCCCGACGAGCTCGGCGGCGAGCAGCGACCCGCCCGCGCCGAGCCGCGCCGCGTCCCAGAGCCCGGGGAACACCGGGTTGTCGCCGGCGCCGAGGCCGTAGCGCTCGGCGTGGGGCGGCGCGACGCCGCCGTTGGCGGCCTTGAGCACCGCGAGGTACTCCCGCGCGTGCCAGACCTCGAGCGCGCCCTCGCTCGCGGGGGCGGGGGCGTGGACCGTCGCGTTCGGCAGCGTGGTGAGCCCGTACGCCTCCATGAGGCGCCACGTGAGGCCGAGGCGCTCCATGCGGAGCGGGTGCGTCGGCCCGTAGTCGAAGCGGGTGAAGGCGTCGGAGTGGACCAGCGCCGTCTTCACGTCACCCGACTCTGCCACGCGTCCACGTCCCGGACTTGCCGCCGGACTTCTCGACCAGCTGGATCCGCGCGATCGTCACGCCGCGCTCGACCGCCTTGATCATGTCGTAGACGGCGAGGGCCGCTACGGCAGCGCCCGTGAGCGCCTCCATCTCGACGCCCGTCTTGTCCACGGTGCGGACGCGCGTCTCGACCGTCAGCTCGCCGCGGCGGACGTTCTGGGCGAACGTGACGTCCACGCCGGTGAGGCGCAAGGGATGGCAGAGCGGGATCAGCTGCGGGGTGCGCTTGGCGGCCATGATGCCGGCGAGGCGGGCGACGCCGAGGACGTCGCCCTTGGGGGCGTTCCCCCGGCGGATCACCCGGAGGGTCCCGGGTTTCATGCGCAGCACCGCCCGGGCGACGGCTTCGCGGGCCGTCTCCCGCTTGCCGGAGACGTCCACCATGCGCGCGGCGCCCTCCGGCGACAGGTGGGAGAGGCCCCGAAACGAGCCCGCGCGCGCTTTCTTCAGGCCGTGACGCCGGGGCGGGCGTGCTTGAGGATGGCCTCCATGCGGTCTTTGGCCATCAGCTTCAGCTTCTTCAGCTCGCTCATTCGCCACTGCTGGTCGGCCGAGAGCGGGGAGGCTCGTTTGAGCGCCTCGAGTTCCTGGTCGTAGGCCCCGTGGTCGGTCCGGAGGCGCCGGAACTCCTCGTTCTCGGCCGTCAGTCGTTCGATGAGGGACTCCTGGTCCATTGCGAGGCCTCCTTTGGTGGAGGGTTCGCGTCCCGCGGGTGATTCCGGCCCCTTATAGCGCCGGGAGCCTCCGAGTGTCAAGTAACGACCGACGCGCGCCTGTCTCAGGCCACCCACGGTTCACGCCGGCCTCGCGGACCCCGCTACCAATCATCTGGGGCCGACGAGGTGCACGGCGCTCGCCTTGAAGACCGCGGTGATCGTGACGCCCTCGGCCAGGCCGAGGTCGGCGACGGAGCGGGCGGTGACCGTCGCGACCAGCGGGAAGCCGACGTCCACGACCACCCGCGTGCCCGGCGTCGAGGGCACGACGCGCGCGATCGTCCCGCCGAGCTGGTTGCGCGCGCTCGACAGCGGGATCGTCTCCGTCGGGAGCATCAGCGTCACGTCCTCCGGGCGGATCCCGAGCCGCACCTCCTCGCCCGGGCGCGCGGCCGCGGCGATCTCGAGCTTCCGGCCCGCCACGTCCACGACCGTCACGCCGGCCTCGCGCGAGAGGACCCGTCCGGTCACGAGCGTCTCGACGCCCACGAAGCGCGCGACCTCCTCCGACACCGGCGCGTGGAAGACGCGCGCCGTCTCGTCGAGCTGCCGGATGCGGCCGCCCATCAGGACGGCGACCCGGTCGGCGAGGGCCAGCGCCTCGCCGCGGTCGTGGGACACGAGGACGGTCGTGACCCGGTCGGCGCGCAGGATCGCGGCGAGGTCGGGGAGGAGCGCGGCGCGCGACGGCTCGTCGAGCCCCGAGAAGGGCTCGTCGAGGAGGAGCACGTCGGGCTCGAGCACGAGGGCGCGTGCCAGGGCGACGCGCTGCGCCTCGCCGCCCGAGAGCGTGCGGGCGCGCTGGTCGCGGAGCGGGGCGATGTTGAGCCGCTCGAGCCAGCGGCCCAGGCGCGACTCGCACTCGTCGGCCGTCACGCGGCGGAACGAGAGCCCGAGCGTCGCGTTCCCCGCCACGGTCATGTCGGCGAGGAGGGGCTGCTGGAAGACGACCGCCATCCGCCGTCGCGCGGTGAGCGCCCCCGCCGCGTCCACGATGCGGCCGCGGAAGCTCACGGTGCCGCGCGTCGGCCGCTCGAGCAGCCCCAGCACGCGCAGGAGCGTGGACTTGCCGCTCCCGTTCGGCCCGATGATCGCGAGGACCTCGCCCTCCCGCACCTCGAGGGCGGGCACGTCGAGCGCGTCGGTCGCCGCGTAGCTCACCCGGACCCCTGCGAGCTCGAGGACGACCGGCGCCATCAGGCGGGGAGCACGTGGATCGAGCCCCGGTGGATCGAGAACTGCCAGTGGCGGTCGCGCTCGATCTCGAGGATCTCATAGACGAGGTGCGGCACCTCGACCTCGAGGTCGAAGTCGCCCTGCGCCGGTGCGCCGGGCGCGTCGAGCCGCAGGCGGAGCGACCACACCGTGCCGAAGTCGGCCTCGCCCACGATGCGGCCGGACATGAGGTTCATGTGGTGCGCGGGATCGGGCGCGCCCCGGTCCTTCCGGATGAGCCGTACGTACTCGGGGCGGATGAAGAACGCCAGGGGGCTGTCGGGCGGCGGCAGGTACGAGCGCGTCGGCGAGTTCACCGCCTCGAGCGTCTGGCCGCGCCACCTGAGCTGGATGCGCTCGGGCGTCGCCTTCAGCACGGCGCCGTGGAGCACGTTCCGGAGCCCCATGATCCCCGCCACCGCCTCCGAGGCGGGCTGCCAGAGGAGCTCCGCGCGCGGCGCCGCCTGGATCACGCGCCCGCGATCGTAGACGACGATGCGGTCGGCGAGCCGGTACGCCTCGGTGAAGTCGTGCGTCACGACGACGGCGGCGGTACCCCACGCCGCCAGGATCTCGCGCAGCTCGTCGCGCAGCGCGCGCCGCAGCGGGGCGTCCAGCGCCGAGAGCGGCTCGTCCAGCAGGAGCAGCGCCGGATCGATCGCCAGCGCCCGCCCGAGCGCGACGCGCTGACGCTGCCCGCCCGAGAGCTCCGACGGGTAGCGCGCCTCGAGACCTCCGAGGCCGAGGCGCTCGATGACCTCGGCGCTCCGGCGTAGGCGCTCCGCGCGCGGCCGGCCGCGCAGGCCGAAGGCCACGTTGGCGGCGACGGTCAGGTGCGAGAAGAGCGCATAGCCCTGGAAGACGTAGCCGATGCGCCGGGCCTGAGGCGGCAGGTCCACGCCCGCCGTGCCGTCGAAGAAGATCCGGTCGTCCACGACGACCCGGCCGGCGTCGGGCCGGAGCAGCCCCGCGAGGCACTGGAGGGTCAGCGTCTTGCCGGCGCCCGACGGCCCGAAGAGCACGGCGACGCCGTCGCCGGCGGTCCACGCGACGTCGAGCGTGAAGCCCGCGAGCTTCTTCCTGAGCGCGACGCTGAGGCGGCTCACGCGGCCCTCGCGCCGAGGCGCCCGGCGAGGACAAGCACCGCGCACGAGAGCGCGGTGAGCGCCAGCACCAGGACCAGCGCCTCGCCCATCTCGCCCGTCTGCACCGCGGTGTAGATGGCCAGCGGCACCGTCGTCGTCTTCCCGGGGATGTTCCCCGCCAGCATCAGCGTCGCACCGAACTCGCCGAGCGCCCGCGCGAAGGCGAGGACGAGGCCTGCGACGATGCCGTTCCGCGCGAGCGGCAGCGTCACCTCGAGCGCGGTGCGCCACTCCGAGCGGCCGAGCGTGTACGCGGCCTTCTCGAGCTCACGGTCCACCGACTCGATGGCGGCCCGCGCCGTCCGGACGAGCAGCGGCAGGGCCATCACGGTCGCCGCGATCACCGCCGCGTACCAGGTGAACGCGACGCTCCAGCCCGTCGCCGCGTAGAGCGGCTGCCCGAGCCAGCCCCGGCGTCCCAGCAGGACGATCAGGTAGTAGCCCGTCACCGTCGGCGGCAGGACGAGCGGCAGCGTCACCGCGAGGTCGACGAGCGCCCGCCCGCGGAAGGCGCGGCGGGCGAGGAGGTACGCGAGCGGGATGCCGAGCGCAGCGTTCAGGAGGGTCGCGACGAGCGCGACGCGCACCGAGAGGACGAGGGCGTCGAGCGCCTCCGGGGTCATTGGCCTGAGCCAAGGCCCGCGTCGCTCGTTTGTAACGGGGGCCGTGAGGCCGGCGCGACCCGTGGGTGGCCTGAGCCAAGGTCCGCGTCGCTCGTTTGTAACGGGGGCCGTGAGGCCGGCGCGACCCGTGGGTGGCCTGAGCCAAGGCCCGCGTCGCTCATTTGTAACGGGGGCCGTGAGGCCGGCGCGACCCGTGGGTGGCCTGAGCCAAGGCCCGCGTCGCTCATTCGCGGCGGCTGGAAGCCGAGCCGGGCGAGCACGGCCTGCCCCTCCCGGTCGAGGAGCAGCTGGATGAACGCCTGCGCGAGCGCCGGGTGCTTCGAGTCCCTCATCACGGCCACGGGGTACACGACGGGATGGTAGGTGTCCTCGGGCGGGCGGAACGCCTCCTTCACGTTGCGGGCGCGCGTGGCGGCGTCCGTCGTGTAGACGAAGCCGGCGTCCGCCTCGCCGCGCGCGACGTAGTCGAGCGCCTGGCGGACGTTCTCGGCGAAGACGAGCTTCGGCTGCACGCGGTCCCACAGGCCGAGGGCCCGCAGGCTCTCTTCCGCGTACTGGCCGACGGGCACGGTCCGCGGATTGCCGATCACGATCCGGGCCACCCGCGGATCGAGCAGGTCCGCGGGCTTGGCGATGTCGAGCGTGGAGTCGCCCGGCTTGACGACGGTCAGCACGTTACGCGCGAACACGCGGCGCGTCCCCGCGAGAATGAGCCCCTTCTGCCCCAGCTCCTCCATCTGGCGCTGGGCGGCGGAGACGAACAGATCGACCGGCGCACCCGCCTCGATCTGCTTCTGCAGCTCGCCGGACGCGCCGAAGTTGTAGCGCGGGGTGACGCCGGGCCGGGCCTGGGCGAACCGACGGCCGAGCGCCTCGACCGCCTCCTTCATGCTGATCGCGACGGAGAGCGTCAGCTCCTGCGCCCCCACCCGCACCGGCAGCGCGGCGAGCGCCACGGTCAGGGCCAGGGTGAGGAGCCTCATGGCCCGGTGCCACGCTGCTGGATTCCCGTCAGCGCCCAGTTCACGAGGAAGACGAGGACGAGCAGGAGGATCGACAGCGCGATCGCCACGTCGAAGTTCCCCTTGCCGGTCTCGAGCACCATCGCGGTCGTGAGCGTGCGCGTCTGGCTCTTGATGTTGCCGCCCACCATCAGCGAGGCGCCGATCTCCGAGATCACGCCGCCGAAGCCCGCCATGACCGCCGCGAGCATCGGCAGCCGCGCCTCGCGGAGCACGACCCAGACCATCTGGACGCGCGAGGCGCCGAGGGCGAGGAGCTGGAGGCGAAACTCGCGCGGGATCTGCTGGACGGCGGCGAGGGTCATGCCGGCGACGATGGGCGCCGCGATCACCACCTGCGCGAGGATGATCGCGGCGGGCGTGTAGAGGAGCTCGAGGCCGCCGAGCGGCCCGCTCCGCCACAGCGCGAGCGTGACGAGGAGGCCGACGACGACGGGCGGCAGTCCCATGCCCGCATTCACGGCGCTCACGACGAGGCCGCGGCCGGGGAACCGGACGAGGGCCAGCGCCGTGCCCGCGGGGATCCCGATGGCGAGCGAGATGAGCGTGGCGCTCCCCGACACCACGAGCGAGAGCCAGAGGATCGCCCACGCCTCGCCGTCGCCGGCGAGGAGCAGCGCGACCGCCTGGCGGACGCCCTCGAGGAGGAGATCCATCTACTCGAAGTCGGCGTCGGCCCGGCCGGCGATCGGGACGAACAGCGGCCGGCCGAACTTCTCGACGCCGAAGCCGCGGATGACCTGCTGGATCTCGGGCGACAGGAGGAAGTCCGCGAAGGCCCTCCCGCCGGCGGCGTTGACGCGCGGGCCGTTCGCTCTATCGACCTCCAGCACCGAGTAGACGTTCAGGAGCGGCCTGTCCCCCTCGACCAGCACCTTGAGGGCGACGCGCCGGCCGAACGCCAGGTACGTCGCGCGGTCGGCGAGCGTGTAGGCGCGGCGGTCGTCGGCGAGCACGAGCGTCGCGCCCATGGCCTGCCCGGACTCGACATACCAGGGGCCCGCGGGGACGACGCCCGCGAGCCGCCAGAGCCTCTGCTCGAGCAGGTGGGTGCCGGACTTGTCGCCGCGCGACACGAACCGCGCGCGCGCGGCGGCGATCCGGCGGAGCGCCCCGACGGCGCTCGGCTCGCCGCGGAGCTTCGCGGGATCCGCTTCGGGCCCCACGACGACGAAGTCGTTGTACATGACGAGCCGCCGGTTCAGGAGCTTGCCCTCGGCGACGTACCGGCGCTCGAGGTCGGGCGCGTGGGCGAGCGTCACGTCGGCCTCGCCCCGCGCGGCGAGAGCCAGCGCCTGGCCCGTGCCGACGGCGATCGTCTTGACCGTGTGGCCGGTCGCCCGCTCGAACATCGGCACCAGCACGTCGAGCCAGCACCAGAGCGCCGAGCGCGCGCACCACCGAATGAGCGACGCGCGGGTGGTCGAGGAGCGCCACGGGTTTCCCGGGGCGCTCCGAGCGTGGGGGGGTGTGGGGGGCCATGTCGGGGCCCCCCACGTCGACCAATGCGACGCGCGCCTGACTCAGGTCACCCACGGCGCACGCCGGCCTCGCGGACCCCGTTGCA
>WNGC01000054.1_pt1 | contig 16596 bp, 13 predicted proteins | sample 5400051 | NCBI WGS metagenome assembly WNGC01 (sample SAMN13153368, study PRJNA577476) | soil metagenome | isolation source: 20 cm soil or saprolite under grassland replicate 2 | place: USA:California | collected 2016-06-15
TCGAACCGCCAGTCGCCCAGGTTGCGGTACAGCGCGCTCGCGCCCTGGGTGCGCGCGAGAAAGACGTCGACTCGGCCGTCGCAATCGATGTCGGCGAAGCACACACCGCCGCCCTGTGCGAGAACGCGATTGAGCAGGAGCAGCGAGTCGCTGAACGAGTTGTCGAACCGAATGCCGGTGCGCGCGGGATCGAGCAGCGTGAACCCCGGACCCCCCCCGACGTGGCTGGGGACATCGACCGCCCGCCAGCGATAACCATTTGCTTGGTGCCATGTCCCAGCGAGGGGAGGCGGAGCGGAGCGCCCGCACGCAGCGAGCAGCAGAGCCAAGGCTGTAACGCGCGTCAGGATTGCACGAGACTCCGGACCAGCGCCGTCGTTCGCTCCGATGCTCCCCGCCCGTCCTGTACCATCTGCTTCGCAGCCGTGCCCGCCTTCTTCCGGGCCGCCGGATCGTGATGCCAGACGAGCCATTGCGAGTGGAGCGGGTGGCGTCCGTCGGACGGCACCCCAATGGCGCCGCCCTGATCGAGCAGCAGCGCGGCATCGCGGCTCATCTGCCAATGCGGCCCGAACGCGATCGGCACGCCGAACACCGCGGGCTCCAGGACCGAGTGCAGCCCGGCACGATGAAAGCCTCCGCCCACGAACGCGGTGTCGCCGAGCGCGTAGAGATCCGCGAGAACACCGACGCGGTCCACGACGATGACCGGTCCGGCCTTGGCGTGCTCGAGCTGCGACAGCCGGACTGGGCGCGGGAGCTTGAGGTGTCGCAGCCGCTCCGCGATGCCCGCGAGATGATCGGGATTCGGCTCGTGCGGGGCGAGCAGCAGCCGAGCCGTCGGCAGCTGCACCAACAGGTCGGCGAACGCGGGGAGCAGCACGGCTTCATCCGAGGGCCAGGTCGAGCCGGCCACGATGGTGAATGTGTCCGGCGCAACGGCGGCGAGGCGCGCCAGCGGCTCGCGGGTGCGATCGATTCGCTCGGCGCGCTCCGCGACGCTGTCGTAACGGGTATCGCCCGTGACCGCGATCGCCTCCGGACGGGCGCCCAGCAACTCCAACCGCTCGCCGTCTTCCTCGCTGATCGTGCCGACGCGGTCGAGCGCCCGATAGGCGGGTGCGGACCAGTGGCGAGTGGGCCAGCGCAATCGCGAGCTCTTCGGCGCCACGGTCGCCGAGATCAAGCCAAGCTTCACGCCGCGCTGGGCCGCGGCGAGCGTGAGCTCCGGCCAGACGTCGAGCTTGCTGAAGACGAGCGCCGTCGGCTGCAACGCATCGAGCACCGCCGCAACCTCGCCGGCCCGATCGAGCGGCAGATAGTCCGCCACGTCGACCGGCAGGTTCCTCGCGAGCCGCTCGGCCGATGGTGAGAAGAAAGTGAATGCGAGCTGCCAGTCGGGGTGTTCCGCCCGGAGTGTTTCGAGCACCGGCTTTGCCTGTAAGCCTTCGCCCACCGATGGCGCATGCATCCAGACGAGTGGCCGTTTGGGATCACGTTGCGTGGCTGCCCAGGAGGCCAGGCGCGGAATCAATCCGCGCCGGCCGTCGAGCCCGCGCGCCAGCTTTTTATCGAATCGCGCGATGAGCGGCGCCGTGCGGCTGATTACGTGAACGCTCAGCCGGTACAGCAGCGCAGGACGACTCATGGATGGGGAGAAACAGTGCGCGCGGCATACACGGAATCCAGGATCTGCCGCATCGGGTCCGGGGTGTAGGGAGCACCCTCGACCAGACGACCCTCGATATAGAAGGAAGGAGTGGAGCGCGCGCCTGACCGTTGTGCGTTTTGGACGTCCTTTGTCACCCGCGACCGTGCGGCACCCCCCTTCAGGCAGGCGAGCAACTTGGTCCGATCGACGCCGGCGCGCTGGGCGAGGGGCACCAGACTGTCACGCGGCTGCGCGAGACGAGCCCACTTGTCCTGTTGCTGGTACAGTTGGTCGTGCGTCTGCCAGAACCGGCCTTGGCGGGCGGCGCACATCGCGACTTCGGCCGCAGCTACCGCATTGGGGTGAATCGACGTGAGGGGAAGGTTTATGAAGACCCAGCGCACCTTGCCGGTGGCGATGTACTCCCGCTCGATGGCGGGAAAGACGGTGACCGTGAACAGGCGGCAGGCGGGGCACTGAAAGTCGGCCATCTCATAGACGGTGACGGGAGCGTCCGCGCGGCCCTTGGCCCTTGAGGCGAGGTTGTCCTGCGCCTGAATCAGGCCCCCCCCGAGGCCGGCGGCGGCGAGCACGAGCGCAATTTTCACGCGACCAAGATACGAAGAATGACGGTCTTGCGGACCTGTGGGAGGCGGGTCACTATTGGATAGTCGAGCGAGATTCGCCCAAGCCGTTGGGTATCGCCGGCTCAAACGCAAGTTTCCCGAGTCAAGGAGGGGCGAGGATGTCCCAAATTTCCGTTCGCTGCGTTCCTCACCTCCAGCGAAATATCATCATTCCCGGCCGATGTAGTCTGTAACTGATGCGACGCGGTGTCACCGCGTCGATCGCCGGCCTTTGGGACCGGCGGGCTGGGTACTCCGATATTGTTTTCGCGTGGCGTGAAACCTCCAAGCGTGAGGAAGGCGACTATGCGATTTACGATTTGTACAGTCAGGCGCGGTGTTGCGCTGGCTGGCGCGCTGCTCGTGCTCGGCACGGGCACCGTCCGGTCGCAGCAGCAACAGGGCACGATCGCCGGTACGGTCACCGACCGTGTTGCATCAGCCCCCCTCGCCGGCGCGAAGATCACCGTTCTCAATACCAACCTGTCCACCGTCACCAACCAAGACGGCCACTACACGCTGACCCGCATGCCCGTCGGTACGTATCAGCTGCAAGCGTCGTTGATTGGCTATGGCGCGGCGACGAACACTGCCGCGGTCACCGCGAACGGCATCGAGACGGTGGACTTCGGGCTCCGGCCCGCGGCCGTCTCGCTCGACGTCCTCGTCGTGACGGCGACCGGCGAACAGCGCGGCCGCGAAGTCGCGAACGCGGTGGCGAGCATCAAAGCCGCGGATATCATGCCATTGTCGTCCGCCACGAATTTCGGCGACCTGCTGTCGGGTCGTGCCGCGAACGTCCAGGTGTTGCCGAGCGCGGGAACCGTCGGCGCGGGCACGCGCATCCGCATCCGCGGGTTGAACAGCCTTTCGCTCACCAACGAGCCGATCTATTACATCGACGGCATTCGCATGGAGAGTACGTCGCAGTCGCTGTCCGTCGGCACGGGCGGTCAGCAATTCTCCCGCATCAACGACATCAATCCTGAAGAGATCGAATCGATCGAAATCGTGAAGGGCCCGTCCGCCGCGACGTTGTACGGCACGCAGGCCGCGAACGGCGTCGTGCGCATCACGACGAAGCGCGGGCTTGCGGGCCGCACCAACTGGCAGTTCTTCTCCGAAGGCGGCGTGCTCAACGACAACAACCAGTATCCGACCAACTACTTCAGTTGGGGCCACAACCCGGCTGGCGCGGTGCAGCAGTGCTTCCCGCTCACGGCCGTTACCGGCGCGTGCGCGATCGACAGCCTCACCAGCTTCAACGTCCTGATGAATCCGAAGACGACGATCAACGGCACGGGCTATCGCGGGCTCGCCGGTCTGCAGGTCTCCGGGGGCTCGGATCAGGTGCAGTACTTCGTCTCGGGCGAGTATGACGACGAGCTGGGTCACATCCGTATGCCCGCCGACGAGTACACGCGGGTTGCGGCGGAGCGTCTCGTGACGACCCTGCCGTACACGCAGTTCCGCCCCAACGAAGTGAAGAAAGTGAGCACGCGCTCCAACATCCAGGCGCAGCTGCGTCGCAACGTGGACGTGTCACTCAAGACCGGACTGGTCGTCAGTCACGGGCGGCTGCCGCAGAACGACAATAACGTCACCGGCATGTTGCCGAGCGGATTGTTCGGCAAGGCAGTCGCCGGGCAGGAGTGGGGATTCTTCCGCGCTACCCTCGGCCTCGATCACACCAACCGCACCGATCTGCAGTTCCAGGCGCTGGAAGAGGGGCCCGCGTTCTCGACGTTCCGGCTGGGCCGCAAGTCGGACAACCGTTTCACGATCAATCAATGGACCGTGGACGTGAACGGCAGCGGCAGCTACGAGCTATCGCCGTCCCTGACCTCGAAGACCACGGTCGGTGTCCAGTACTTGCATGACTACAACTTCGGCGTCACCTCCAACGGTCAAGTCCTGCCGCCGGGCGGCAAGACCGTCACCACGGGGGCGATCCGCACGGCCGGTGAAGTGACCGCCGAGACGGTGACGTTGGGCGCGTACATCGAGCAGGTGTTCGGATTGAAAGATCGCCTGTTTGTCACTGGTGCTGCCCGCACTGATGACAACAGCGCGTTCGGGAAGAACTTCAGTGCCGTGTTCTATCCGAAAGCGCAGGTGTCCTGGGTCGTTTCTGAGGAGCCGTTCTTTCCCACGTCGACCCCGGTGAATAATCTGCGGCTGCGGTTGGCATATGGCGCCTCCGGTCAACGGCCGGGCACGACTGACGCCGCGCAATTCTATACCGGCACGACCGCCACGATCCGCGGCACGGACACGCCCTCGCTGATCGTCGGCTCATTCGGGAACCCGAATTTGCGGCCGGAGCGGTCAGCTGAGCTGGAACTCGGCTTCGATGCCGGATTCGCAAAGGACGCCGCGCATCTCGAGTTCACCTACTACAACAAGAAGACGACGGATGCGCTGATCCTGCGTCGCTTGGCCCCTTCGTTAGGCGGCCCAGTCGCGCAGTTCGACAACATCGGCTCCACGGCGAACCACGGGGTGGAAGCGCTCCTCAACATCAATACCAACCTGACGAGCAGCATCGGGCTCGATCTGGCGCTGAGCGGTTCGCGCAACATCAACAAGCTGGTCAAGCTCGGCACCGGCGTCTCGAACATCATTCAGGGCCAGGTGCGGCAAATCCCGGGCTATCCCCTGTTCGGATTCTGGGACCGGCCCATTCTGGGTTACCGCGATCTGAATGGCGATGGCATTCTGACGTCCGCGGAAGTCATTGTGGGCGACACGGCCGTGTTCATTGGGTCATCGATTCCACGCACCGAGATGTCGACCAACCTGGGACTGACGTTCTTCAACAACCGGGTGCGGTTCGGTGGACAGCTCGACTACCGCGGTGATTTCTTCGCGAACAATTTCACCGAGTATTTCCGCTGCACGTCCTCGGCCGCCAACAACTGTAACGCGCTGGCCGTAACCTGGCGACGATCACCGGCTATACCGGAATCGATCCCGAGCTGAACGGGAACGGCCAGAACGACCTCCCCATCGACTTCTTGACCCAGCCCCAGGTCACCTACTGGACGCTGCGCGTCAACCTCGGCTTTTAGGGGAGGCGACCATGACATCTACCATGAAGGCTTCCATGATGACGATCCTGGGACGCGGCATGATCGCGGCTGTGTGTCTGCTGTCGATCGGCTCGTGCTCGACCAGTGACATTCTTGACGTGAGCATTCCGGATGTGATCGATCCCGCCGTCGTGACAACCCCCGCCGGCGCCCGCGCGCTGTATGCAGGCGCCCTCGGCGAGTTCATCGTGGGGGTCGTGGGAGACAACGGCGGCATTGAGGGTCAGATCCTGGTGAGCGGCAGTTTCACGGACGAGCTCTTCAATTCCGAGACGTTCCCGACGCGGCTCGAGTATGAGCTGCGTACGATCGATCTGCGCAATGGGACGCTCCTGACGGTGTTCCGCAATCTGCAGCGGGCGCGGTACTTGAGCGAGCAGTCGGCGGCGTCGCTGCAGAAATACGATCCCTCGCTGCCGTACCGTATCGGTGAGTCGTTCGCGCTGGCGGGTCTCGCGTACGTGTTCGCCGGCGAGAACTACTGCTCGGGTGTGCCGTTCAGCAATCCGTTCCCGACGGCCTCGTACGGGCAACCGCTCACCACGTCGCAGATCTTCACGACGGCGATCGAGCGGTTCGATTCGGCGATGACCTATCTCACGACGCCGGACACGGAAGCCGTGCTGCGACAGTGGCTGGCGCAGGTCGGGAAGGGACGGGCGTTGCTGGATCGCGGCGATCCGGGCGATGCCGCGGCTGCTGCCGCCGCGGTTGCGTCGGTACCGGACACGTTCCAGTACATCACCACGCACACGAACAACAGCGATCGCCAGCGGAATGGCATTTACGCCTTCACCAAACAGAACAAACGGTTTTCCGTGGCGGACGTGGAGGGCAGCAACGGCCTGAACTTCCGCACCGCGAACGATCCTCGCGTGGTGGTGACCCGGTCGCCGGCGAACAACCTCGGGTTTGACAATTCTACGCCGCAGTGGGACCCGACCGGCAAGTACCCGAGCATTACGGCGAATACGCAGATCGCAACCGGTATCGAGGCGAAGCTGATCATCGCCGAGGAGCGGCTGCTGAATTCACCGGGGACGACCGACTGGCTCGACACGCTCAACGCACTGCGCGCGCGGGACATCAAGCCCGCGATGGCGGCCCTGGCTGATCCAGGTACGCCAGCGCTGCGGCTCGACCTCGTGATGCGCGAGCGGGCGTTCTGGCTCTACCTCACGGGCCACCGCCTCGGCGATATGCGCCGCCTGTTACGGCAGTACGGGAGGACACTGCAGACCGTCTTCCCGATTGGATCTGCGACCCAGCCCGGTGCGAGTGTGAAGGGAACGTATGGAACCGACGTGAACCTGCCAGTACCGTTCGACGAGCTGAACAATCCGAATTTCACCGGCTGTATCGACCGCAACCCGTGACGGGAGGAGCCATGCGCGTATCCAAGACGTACCGGCTGCTGGCTGCCAGCGCATTCGCGGGTGTGCTGGCCTGCAGCTTCAGCGATAGTGTCGCCTTCAAGGTAGTTCCTGCCCAGGAATTCACGGCGACACTTTCAACGGCGAACGAGGTACCGCCAACGACGGCGTCGTCGAGCGGCAGTGCCGTCTTTGGACTCATCAACGACACGATTCTATCCTACCGGGTAGACGTGGCAGATATCGATAGCACGACGGCTTCCCACATTCACGCGGGTGCCGCAGGCGTTGCAGGACCCGTGATCCTTACCTTGTTCACGGGCCCGGCATGCAGAGCCACGACCGGCACCGCCATCAACATTGCGACGTCCAGCGTCGGTAATCCGACCACGATTACGACGGCGGCCGCCCATGCGCTGCGCGTTGGGTCCGACACGGCGGTGCGCGTTGCAGGTCACACAGGCTCGACGCCAAGTCTCAACGGCGATTACACGGCGCACATCAGCGGCACCACCACCCTCACCGTGCCAGTTAATGTCACGGTCGGCGGAACGGGCGGTACGGTGCAACGGACCGTGGCCGCCAATATCACGTCGCCGCGGTGCCGCGCTGGCTATAGCGGAGGACTCACGCAGGCGCAGATTCGGCCCGCGAACCTCCTCGATGCAGGGATTCAATCGTATGGCACGACGCCACGTGAGCGCTGGGATTCGCTGCTGTCGTTGATACGGAGCGGGAACGCATATGTCAACGTCCATACGCGGGTCTTTGGTGGAGGAGAAATCCGGGGGCAGCTCGTTCCGCGCTGACAATCGATAACACACAGCATCAGGCGGAAGGGAGCCGCGCCCGGCTCCCTTCCGCCCGCATCATTTGCACGACGGGCGGGGAGAACGACAATGAAAGTGTTCGTAAGTGTCGTCGCCGCACTGCTCGCACCAGCGATCGCGGCAGCGCAAGGCACGATCAGCGGTCACGTGACCGATCAAACCAGCAATCAACCCGTCATTGGAGCGCGTGTCGCGGTCCTCGGCACGGCGATCACGACGCAGACGAATGCGTCGGGCCGCTATGCCCTCTCCGACGTGCGTCCCGGTCAGGTGACGCTGCGGGTGAGCGCCATCGGATACGGCGCCGCCACGCGCACGGTCCAGGTGCCCGACAGCGCCGTGGTGGTCGACTTCGCATTGACGCTGCAGCCCTACTCGCTCGACGAAGTCGTCGTGACGGCGACGGGGGAACAGGCCAAGGCCGAAATCGGCAACACGATCAACACGGTGAAAGCGGCGAGCGTGGTTGAGACCGGACCCATCGCCAACATGAACGACCTGCTGGGCGCGCGCGCGCCCGGCGTCGAGGTGCTGCCGGGAGCCATCACCGGCGCCGGCGCCCGGGTGCGGATTCGCGGCACGAGCAGCTTGTCGCTCAACAACGAGCCGGTCTACTACATCGATGGCATCCGGATGACGGCCGACGTGAACTCGTCGAGCATCGGCATCGGCGGCACGAACCCGAGCCGCGTCAACGACATCAATCCCGAAGAAATCGAGTCGATCGATATCGTCAAAGGGCCGTCCGCGTCCACGCTATACGGCACCGACGCGGCCAACGGGGTGGTCGTCATCAAGACGAAGCGCGGCGTCGCCGGCGCGCCGAAGTGGAATCTCTACTCCGAGATGGGCGTCATCAAGGATTACAACACGTATCCGACGGCATACCGCGGCTGGTTCACCAACCCACGTTCAGCCGTCACGGACTCGAGCTCTACGCCGATAAACGGCGTGCAGTGTTTGCTCACGAATACGGCTCGGGCGTCGAGCGATCCGCAGTACTGCGCGCAGGACAGCGTCTCGGCGTTCAACCTGTTCGCGGACCCGGAAACCACGCCCAACGGCACGGGCTATCGCGGCCAGACGGGACTGCAGGTGTCGGGTGGTTCGGACGTCGCCAGCTACTTCGTGTCGGGCGAGTTCGAGAAGGAGCTGGGCGTGTTGCGAATGCCCCAGTTTGCATGGGACCGCGTGATTGCAGCCCGGCAAATCACTTCCGTTCCGTATGAACAGTACCGTCCCAACGCGCGGCAGCGGGTCAGCGTCCGCGCCAACGTGCTGGCGCAGCTCAACAAGCGGCTCGATGTGGCGGTCAACACGAACTACATCACGAGCGACCAGCGTCTACCCCAGACGGATAACAACACCACCGGGCTCTTGTCGAACGGGTTTGGCGGGCCCGGCAATAAGGACAACGGCCGCTTCGGCTACCGTGCCTTTACGCCCGATGAGTTCTTCTCGGAAACCGTGCGGCAGGACATCAACCGGTTCATCGGCAGCGGCACGGCGAACTGGCGGCCGGCGTCCTGGCTGTCGAGCCGCATTGTCGGGGGAGTCGATTTCACGGGCCGAGAGGATTCCGATCTCTGTATCCGGGATCAGTGCACGAGTTTCTCCGGCACGCTGGGCAGCTCGAAGCTGGGCTACAAACAGGACAACCGCACAAACTTCTTCCAGTACACGTTGGACGCGAATGCCGCGGCGAGCTACCAGCTCGGCCGCACCGTGCGCGGCCGGACCACGGTCGGCACGCAATACTTCGGGAGCTCGTTCACCCGGAACGGCGCCTTCGGGGGGTACGAGCTGCCTCCGGGCGCCACGACCGCGACTGCCGGCTCGATCCAGCAGGCGGACGAGGCGACGACCTTGACCCGCACGCTCGGTGGTTTCATCGAGCAGCAAATCGCGTTCCGCGATCGGCTGTACATCACGGCGGCGCTGCGCGGCGACGACAACAGCGCGTTCGGCAAGAACTTCAAGTCCGTGTATTACCCGAAGTTCAGCGTCTCGTATCTGATTTCCGACGAGAACTTCTTCCCCGCCCAGCGCTGGGTCTCGAGCCTGCGGTTGCGCGCGGCGGTCGGCGCTTCGGGGACGCAACCCGGCTCCACAGACGCGATCCCCTTCTATGCCCCGCAAACCGCCAGCATCGACGGTGTGGATCGCGGGTCGATCATTTTCAGCGCGATTGGCAACGTGGACTTGAAGCCCGAACGTGCGACGGAGTTCGAGCTGGGATTCGATGGCGGGTTCCTGGAGAATCGTGTCAATGCGGAGCTCACCTATTACAACAAGCTTACGAAAGACGCGTTGATCGCACGCATCGTACCGCCCTCGGCGGGCGCTGCCGGCACCCGGTTCGAGAACCTGGGTTCCGTTCGCAATGCCGGGGTGGAACTCCTGATCAATGCTTCAGTCGTGAACAAGCCGCAGCTCGGGCTCGACTTTACGCTCAACGCGTCGTGGAACCACAACACGATCGTGAAGCTGGGCGTGCCGCCGATCGTGGGCACCACGACGCAGCAGCGGGAAGGATTCCCGATCGACGGGTGGTGGCAGCGGCAACGGCATCATCACGGCGAATGAGATCACGGTCGCCGACAGCGCGGCGTACATCGGGCCGAGTGTGCCGACGCGGGAAATCACTTTCACTCCCGGCATCGACCTGCTCAACCGGAAGCTGCGCATCACGGGCGGATTCGATTACAAGGGCGGGCGCTATCAGCTGAACGGAACGGAGCGGATCCGCTGCGAATCGCGCCTCAACTGTCAGGGCGAGATTGATCCCAACGCGCCGCTGTGGATGCAGGCACGCTCGGTCGCACTGCGGGAAACTGCGGCCCGCACGCAATACGGCTTCATCGAGAAGGCGGACTTCATCCGGTTCCGCGAGTTCTCGGCGACCTATACGCTGCCGGACAGCTGGGCGCGCGTGGTGCGCTCGACCCACGCGAGTTTCACGCTCTCGGCGCGTAACCTATTCCTGATCACGGATTATTCGGGAATTGATCCTGAGAGTAACTACTTCTCCGGCAGCACCGGGATTCAAAGCGACTTCCAAACACAACCGCCGCCGACCTATTGGACGCTGCGGCTCAACCTCGGGTTCTGAGGACCTCACCCATGAAGCCAAATGACATCACGCGCTACCTGGCTTGGGGTGCGGCGTTGGTCGCGTGCGCAACGGTGCTCCCGCTCCAGGGATGCGATACCACCGTGCTCAACGTTACGGACCCTGATATCATCCTCGAGCAGAACACGAACTCTGCGAGCGGTGCCCTGGCGCGATGAGTGGCGATCGGGCGACACGTTCGTACAACGCAACAATCAGGATCAGCGCATTTGGGAGCCGCAGAACACGTTCAACCCCGGGGCGTATCGCGGCTTGAACCGCGTCCGAGTCGAGGGAGAACGGGCGATTGGGGTGCTGCGGCATTGGGTGCCCGACTCGACGTATTACACCGGGCAAATGTTCGCTGTGACTGCCTACGTCGAAACGCTCATCGGCGAACACTATTGCAACGGTACTCCACTCAGTGGTGTAGCGGGGACATCCGTTGTGTACGGCGACCCGCTTACCAACGACTCATTGTACGGATTGGCTATTGCGACCTCGGACTCTGCACTTGCAGAGGCAAATACGTCCGTCGCGCGTGGTGACTCCGCCTTGGCGTTGCCCCCGGCGCAGACCGACACGGCAAAATACAGGGCCATTCGCAATCAGGGCCTCCGGATTCGCAGGCTGGCACAGGTCATCAAGGGGCGCGCCTTGCTCGATCGGGCGCAATATGCGGCGGCCGCCGCGGCGGTTGCCGGTGTTCCGGATACGTTCAGGTACCAAGTCACGTACTCGGTCAATTCCGCCTCGAACCAGATCTGGTCGCTGAATAACAGCGCCAAGCGCTATACGATGGTCGATCGCGAGGGCGGAAACGGACTCGACTTCGTCTCCGCGAACGATCCGCGTCTGCCCCGGCAGATCGGGGCAGCCAACGATGTGATCTTCGACACCGGCTTTTCGTTGCCGGTGATACGTCAAGGAATCTGGGGCCGGAGCAGCGCCGTCACGATCGTCAGCGGCGTCGAGGCACGGTTGATTGAAGCTGAGAATGCGCTGCAGACCACGCCGGCCACGTGGTTGACGATGATCAATACTCTCCGCACCAACACGGCGCTGTATCCGCCGATTCAGGCGACGCCGGGCACGTATTCGCGCGGGGCGAACCTCACGAATCTGGCGGATCCCGGATCGCAGCTGGCGCGCGTGGACATCATGTTCCGCGAGCGCGCGTTCTGGATGTTCAGCACCGGGCACCGGCTCGGCGACATGCGGCGACTGGTGCGCCAGTATGGACGTGACCCGCTCACCGTCTACCCGATCGCGGGATTCTACAAGGGCGGCGTCTACGGCGACGCGTACATGATGGCGGTGCCGTTCGATGAAGTGAACAATCCGAACTTCACACAGTGCTTCGATCAGAATCCGTAGCAGCGCGGTAGGGTAGAAAGCAAATGGGGCGCCGGTGTCGCGGCGCCCCATTTGGTTTTGTGTTGGTAACGTTTAGTCGACGATCGCGTCCGGCAGAACGTACTTCATCGGATCGACCGGGTGACCGTTGACCCAGACCTCATAGTGCAGGTGGGGCCCCGTGGACAGTCCCGTCGAGCCGACCTTCGCGATCGGCTGGCCGCGCTTCACGCGCTGGCCACGCACGACGAGAATTTTCGAGCAGTGCGCGTAGCGCGTCACGAGCCCGTACCCATGATCGATCGTCAGCATGTTGCCGTAGCCTTCGACCCACGACACTTGCGTCACGATGCCGGCCGCCGGCGCTTCGATTTCCATCCCCATCGGCGCCGAGACGTCGATCCCTTCGTGCGGCCGGGCGAGGTGGAGGATCGGATGCACCCGCTCGCGCGCAAACGCGCTGGTCAGCCAGCCTTTGGTCGGCATGATCGACGGCATCGCCGCATAACGCGAACGCTGGCTCGACGCGGAATCGTACGCCTCGTTGAGGGAACGCACGAGGAGATTGGCGCGGCGCGTGAGTTGATCCATATCGACGCGCGCGGCGAGCGCTTGGGCGCCATTGGGCCCGGACGCCGACAGACTGTCACGCTCGGCCCATTGCCCCGTCGGACCGCCGATGCCGGCGAGCTGCACGTCTTTGTCGACGGGAGACAATCCCGCCATCAACCGCAGCGCCTGCTCGCGCTCGCCGAACACGTTGAGCGTGTCCCGCAAACCGCCGAGGCGCTCGCGCATTCTTTGGATCTCGCTCGCGAGCAGCTGATTCTCTCGTTCGAGTGCGCGACTGCGGGTAATGTTTACACCGCGCGACAACGCGGTGCCGCCGAGGACCAGAAACAGCACCACCAGGACGCCGCCGATTCCGACGAGCGCCTTCACGACGGACTGTGACACCTCGACGGCGCGGGAGGATCCCGAGCCGTGCGGTACCAGCATCACGGTCCAGCGGCGGTCTGTGCGTTTCTTTCTCATGCGGTTGCTAACATACGGCTCGGCGTAGACCCGCGTCAAATCGGGAGATGTGCGCTCCGTCACGTTGTTTCGGGCAGGCTGGCTAGTCCGCTTCGGGCTTGGGGAAGAGCGGGGGCGGCTTCGCCACCTTCCATCCCGTCACGGAAAGCGTCGCGAGATCCGCGAGCCGGACGTCGGCGAGCGGCCGATTCGCGCCCAGCGCGCCCCAGATTTCCTGCGCCTTCGCCGGAATAAACGGAGCCGACAACACGGCGAGGCGCGCGACGGTGCGAACGAGATTCGCGAGCACACTGTCGAGCGCCGTGTCGTTGTTTGCCTTCGCCAGCTTCCACGGCGCGGTTTCCTCGACAAAGCGATTGGCGCGCGTGGCGAGCTCGATCACGAGCGTGGCGCCCTGCTGCAGATCGATCGCGTCCATCGCGCGCGTGTACGTGCCAATCATTTCCTGTGACGCGCGCTCGAGCGGCGAGTCGGAGGAGTCCGCGGGCACGCTGGCTGCGCGGTAACGGTCCACCATGGACAGCGAGCGGGACACGAGATTGCCGAAGGTGTCGGCGAGGTCCGCCGAGTAGCGCGCGTCGAATCGCTCCCACGTGAAGTTGCCGTCATTCTCGAAGCCCACCTCGCGCAGCAGGAAATAGCGCAGCGCATCGGCGCCATACCGCTCGAGCGCGGTGCTGAGACTGACCGCGGTCCCCGCGGTCTTGCTCATCTTGGTGCCTTCCCACTGCACATAGCCGTGCGCCCAGACCAGCCGGGGCAGCGCGAGATCGGCGGCGAGCAGCATCGCGGGCCAGATGATGCAGTGGAAGCGGGTGATGCCCTTGCCGACGACGTGCAGGTCGGCGGGCCAGAGCCGATCGTAGCCGGGATCGGGAAATCCCGTTGCCGATAAATAGTTGATCAACGCGTCGAACCAGACGTAAATCGTCTGCTCGGGGTCGCCGGGGAACGGGATGCCCCACGGCAGCCGCTGGCGCGAAATCGAAACGTCCTGCAACCCGTCCTCGAGCAGGCGCACGACTTCGTTGCGCCGGATCGCCGGCTCGATCCGCAGCTCGCCGCTCGCGATCAGCTGGAGCAGCCGCTGGCCATAGGCGCTCAGGCGGAAGAAATGATTGCGCTCTTTGGTGGGAATGAGGTCGAGCGTCGGGTGCTCGATGCAGTGGCCGTTGGCGATCTGCGAGGGCTGCTTGAACTCCTCACACCCGGTGCAGTACAGTCCCTCGTAGTCCGCCACGTACAGATCGTCGGGGCGGCGCTGTCGAATGCGCTCCAGTAACGCCACGACCGAGCGGATGTGACGGGGCTCCGTGGTGCGGATCCAGTCGTCATGGCTGCACTCGAGCTGGCGCCAATAGTCGGCGAACGTAGCGGCCATGCGGTCGACCCACTCGCGCGGCGAGACGCCGGCGCGCGCCGCCGCCTGAATGACGGACTGGCTGTGCTCGTCCATGCCCATGAGGAAATGCACCTGACGTCCGCGCAGGCGATGATAGCGGGCGATGCAGTCCGCGCCAACCTTTTCCAGCGCGTGACCCAGGTGGGGATCGCCATTGGAGTAATCGATGGCGGTGGTGAGGTAGAACTTCGTCACTACGCCTGCAGCTGGGCCAGCGGGACGACGCGGGTCGCTCCGTCATCGGCGCGCAGCGTTACGCGCTCGCGAAAGATGTCGATGGCGATCACGCGCTCCATGCCCTGCGCCGTGTGCAGCGCCTTTCCTTCTTTCGGAAAGCGCTTGCGCTGTTGGACGTAGAAATCGTGCTCGTAGTGGAGACAGCACAGCAGACGGCCGCACGGCCCGGAAATCTGGACGGGGTTGAGGGAGAGGCCCTGCGCCTTGGCCAGGGACAGGCTGACCGGCCGGCCTTCGGGGAGCCAGGCTGCGATGCAGAGCTGGCGGCCGCAGCGGCCGATGCCGTCGAGCCGGCGCGCCTCATCGCGCGCGCCGATCTGGCGCAGCTCGATCCGCGTGCGAAACAGCCCGGCCAGATCGCGCACCAGCGCCCGAAAGTCCACTCGCTGGTCGGCCGTGAAGTAAATCGTCAGTTTGCGCCGGTCCCACTGCCACTCGGCGTCGGAGACTTTCATCGGCAGATCGTGCTGGCGCACGCGATCGCGCGCGGTGCGGCGTACGTCCTCTTCGTTGCCGCGCAGCTCAGTGGCGGTTCGCACATCCTCTGCGGTCGCTTTGCGCTGGATCACGCGCGGGGTCGCCTCCTGATTGCAGGCGCCGCACCGCTCGCATTTCTTCTCCGCGACAGATCCCAACGCCGATATCCGGCCCAGATCCTGTCCTCGCTCGACCTCGACGATTACCGCCTCATCGATCTGGAGAGAGTCTTCGGACGGCCAGGTGAAATATTCGCGACGGTTCCCTTTGAACCGAACTTCGATCAGAGACGTCAACTCATTTCTCGGTCAGCGCACCCATCGAAAGGTACTTCTCCTCACGACGTTTGAGGAGTTTGTCGACCTTGAGCTTGCGCAATTGACCGAGATGGCGTTGCAGCGCCTCGCCGAGGGACGTCGCGGCTGCTTCCGGATCGGCGTGCGCGCCGCCGGGCGGCTCGGGGACGATTTCGTCGATGACGCCGAGGTTGAGGAGATCCTGCGCGGTGATTTTGAGGGCTTCGGCGGCGCGCTCGCGCTGGCTCGCGTCTTTCCAGAGAATCGCCGCGCAGCCTTCGGGTGAGATCACCGAATACACCGAATTCTCGAGCATCAAGACCCGATCGGCGAGGCCCACCGCGAGCGCGCCGCCCGACCCCCCTTCGCCGATGACCGCGGTGACGATGGGCGTCTGCAGCGACGCCATTTCGATGAGGCTGCGCGCGATCGCTTCCGCTTGGCCCCGCTCTTCGGCCCCCAGGCCCGGATAGGCGCCGGGCGTATCGACGAGCGTGACGACCGGCGCACCGAATTTCGCGGCGAGCCGCATCAGCCGCATCGCTTTGCGGTAGCCCTCAGGATGTGCCATCCCGAAGTTGCGGTACAGGTTGTCCTTGGTGTCGCGGCCCTTCTGATGACCGATCAGCATGACGCTCGTCCCGTCGAGCCGTGCCCAGCCGCCCACGATCGCGGGATCGTCGCGATATAACCGGTCGCCGTGCAGCTCGACGAAATCGGTGAAGACGGTGTTGACGTAATCGAGCGGGTAGGGGCGCTTCGGATGGCGAGCCACCTGGACGCGCTGCATCGGCGTCAGGTTCTTGTAGATGTCGATCCGCAGCGCCGCGAGCTGCTCCTCCAGCGGCCGCACGTTCTTGGCGAGATCGGGCTTGTCCGCGGCGACGCGCTTCAGCTCCTCGATCTGGCGTTCCAGCTCGAGCAGGGGCCGTTCGAAATCCAGCGTATAGGTCGCCATCAAGACTTCACCAATTGCACGCCCTCAGCCCCCAGAAGATCCCGCAGCGCCGCCAGCAAGTCGTCCGCCGCATCCACACGCAGCGACCGGCTGCGCAGGCGCACGCCGCGGCCGTTTTGGGTCCCCCCGCCCCCCCCCCCCCCCCCCCCCC
>WNGC01001768.1_pt1 | contig 16596 bp, 16 predicted proteins | sample 5400051 | NCBI WGS metagenome assembly WNGC01 (sample SAMN13153368, study PRJNA577476) | soil metagenome | isolation source: 20 cm soil or saprolite under grassland replicate 2 | place: USA:California | collected 2016-06-15
GCCAAGCACAACTCGCCGCTGGTAACAGCAACCAGGGCGGAGGCGTTGTGAGAAACATGTGTGAAACCTGTGGCGAAGCAGGTGAATTTTCCCGGGGAAAATCAATTTCCTACTTGACAGCATTCCTCAGAAATCTAAAGGACACTTATGAAAAACTTGGGGGCTAGCGTTGTTATGGTTAACTAGAATCGATTTTCATCAATCCGCGTGGTTTGGGCCGGACTGATTCGCATAATTTGCTCCGCCAATTTGCGCACTTCCTCTTCGAACCTTGTGTACTTCTTGCTGCCATAGGGAAGAGCCGCGCTCAGGCCAGAGTGAAACTCGCGCGCCCTCGTTAGCCGCGCGACTTGCTCGATATTGCGGGTGCTGATTCCCGCTCCTGGGAGAATGACGATCCGTTCCCCCGCGGCTTCGATAAGTTTGGCAAGCACCGCGGCTCCCTCTTGCGCGCTTTTCGCACCGCCAGACGTCAGGATTCTCTTCGCGCCGCTTTCCATCACCACTTCGAGTGCTTGGCACAGATCGGCGGATTCGTCGAATGCGCGGTGATATGTCACCGGCAACGGCTTCGCAAGCTCGACGAGCTCCCGCGTTCGCTCGACGTCGACTCGATGGTCTTTCGTCAAGACGCCCAGTACGACTCCATCCATTCCAGATTCTTTGGCGCCAACAATGGAACGCTTCATCTCCGCGAACTCCGCAGTCGAATAGACGAAGTCTCCCGCGCGTGGCCGGATCATTACAAAAATGGGAATGCCAACCTGTTCGTGCACAGTACGAACGAGATCTGCGCCGGGTGTAACGCCGCCGAGAGACAAATCACCGCAGAGTTCGATGCGGTCCGCGCCGCCGCGCTCTGCCGCCCTCGCACCTTCAAGAGTCTCAACACTGATTTCGAGCAGGCATTTCCGGCTCATGCGCGAAATCTCGCGGCGGAGACGGCATGTGTAAGCGTTCCGTGCATCCAATTCCAGAACATTCCCAGCAGAGCGGCGGCGTTCCAACCCCACAAGAAGAGACGCATTTCTTTTGGACGATAAGCCTGGTTTTTCCACAGTAAAGTCGCATCCAACGAGAACCACAGCGCACCGAAGGCGAGAAAGCCCATGATGATCCAGTCCCGAAAATAGATCATCACCAGGGCGGTTTCAACACACAAGAAAGCTGCAATCAAGAATTTGGCGCGCACTCTCCCGATCGAGCTCGCTGTCGTTCGCCGGCCACTCAACTGGTCGGGCTCAATGTCCATCACCTCGCCGAAAATATGAGAGTGCATGGCAAACAACGCCCCAAAAAGGAAAGTCTGCCATGGCAGTTGCGGGACGTTGTTCAGCCAGCTGCTCAACACGAAAACGAGCAGGTAGCTCGCCTGAATCAACACGTCGAACGGAGGGCGGCCTTTCCAGGCGATGCCAGGCGCATTGTAGAGGCCGACGGCCAGTAGAAGCAGGGCGTACCACCACAAAATGCGCGGCCCGATGAAAAAATAGAACGCGATCACCAACGGGACTTGCACCGCGGCAATCTGCCATTTCAACGCTGCCAACTGTTCGCGCGCTCCGCGCGAACCAAACATGAATGTGCCTTTGCGCGGGTTCAGCGAATCGGTTTCGGCGTCGACGATGTCATTGACGCCGTACAGCAGAAACCCGAGGGGGAAAAGCACGAAAAACAATCCCAACCAGAGTTTGCCGGAATGCAAGATATCTGCATGTCCGAGCGGCATGAGGTAAAACAGGGCCGTCGTGCTCCACAGCCCGGGCCGTGAGACTTGAAGCAAGAAAACCAGATAGGAATGAGACTGTTGACGACTCTTGGTACTTGGAGAGGCTTGGGCGGCTTCGGCCATCTGGCCCAATATACCGCGGTTCGGACCGGGCCTGGCCTTCAAACTGGCGCGATGTGATGAATCGTTGCGCCCGTTTCAAACTCTTTGCAGAACAAGTATGCGATAAGGAGGCCGACGGGCAGCTAAACGCGCGGACGCTAGATGAGACCGAATGAGGCGAACGCCGTGATCGATGCACAGCCCAGAGCAACTCCCATGACCACACCCGCCAGGACATCGCTCAGAAAGTGCATACCAAGCACGATGCGAGATACCGCAATGCTTAGCGCCAGGAAAAAAAGCACGCCTTCGAGCGAGGGATAAAAGTAGCTGACCACCAGCGCGATCGAAAACGTGGTCATCGTGTGGCCCGACGGAAACGAAAACTTGTCCGGCGGCAGCACCTTCGACCAGCAGTGCGGCTCGATCTGGCAAGGCCTCGGCCGCCGGCTCAGTCTCTTCAAGGCTTTGAATACAAAAATGCCCAGAACCGCTGCGGACCCCGCAGCGCCGATGGCCGAAAATCGCTGCGGGCCTCCATAGGCGAGCAACATCAGCCCCAGACCGTACCAGATCCAGCCATCGCCCATGCGTGTGGCCGCGATCATCCAGATGCGAAACCAGCGCGGGGCGCGCCAGCGATTCATCCGCCGCATCAGCCGGTGATCGCGCCGATCGATATATCCCCAGAGGTTGCGTGCGACTGCCACCGCCTTACCTCACCCAGACGGCCGGAAACAAACATGCGCTTTCAATAGGAAAGATGCACAGATAAGCGAGAAAGATTTCTCGCATGCAAATCGCGTGCGCAAGCAAGGCCCTTCGCCTTGCTTGCATCGACGGATTGGAGGTCTTGCGCACGCGCATCTCAACTTGCCCAGTTGGCCTCGAATTTCGAATCCATATCCCAAAGCATCCGTTTGCGCTTCCCACCGCGCTCGACGGCCGAGGACCATTTCCGGCAAAAACGAATCTCGTTCATCCAGTGCCCCACAGTAAAAGCCGGTACCAGAACCGCGAGCGGCGACAGTGCCAGCGTCCACGGTTTGTCCCGGAAAAGCGATCTGACGATGCTGAACACGTCTGCCGTAAGCTTGCCGCAGCTCCCATGCACGCCGTGTACGCCTCCGCATCCTGCCCGCAGCCCGGCGAAAAACTCATCCACCGTCCGCGCCCCAGGCACTTCCGTGAAGGTATGTCCCACACCGGCGATCGTGTGCGAGTCGCTGCCGGCAATCCCGATTTTTCCCAGCCGCGCCGCCAACCGTGCCGCACTGCCATTGGCCGCCGGCCACATCTGTCCGTTGCGCGTTTCAAACGCCGGAACATACGATTCAAACCAATGGAAATCTTCCTCTTTCCGGCGGCCCGTCAACCCGGAGAAAACGTGATTGGCGCTGAAAAACAGCTTACGCTCCGTGAGGTACATCAGTAGCGCAATAAGATCGTTTCTACGGCGCTGAATTTCAGCATGGTCGCGTTCCGTGATGCCATAGACGCCCATGTGCATCTCGGTGCCGCTGGGCATCCGAACAGTGACCTCTTCGCTCAGGAAGAAGTCTGGGTGGCGCCGCAAGGTCTCCGCGCCGTCGATGGAGTCATGGTCGGTTATGGTGACCATGGACATGCCCATCCGCTTCAGCCGGTCATAGACTTTGCCGGGATCGTTGTAGGACTCCCGGCAGATGCGATTCAGCCCGGGAACGCTGAACATTCCGGAGGCGATCGAGTGAACGTGAAGGTCGCAGCGCATGGGACAATTGTCCGCCCCCGGATATGAACAGCCTATAAAGAGGTCGCGAAATTTGCGTGAACGTGCCCATGAAACTCATTGAACACAAGCGGCTTGTTGACTTATCCACATGGCATGGAGGGTGCTCTAGTGCGACGCCCCAATCGTGTGGCACAATCGGCGCAATGAAAAAAGTTCACGTCGTCTTCCATGATGGCGGAGGGGGACATCGCAATGCAGCCGTCGCTCTGCAAACTGTCATTGGGCAGCAACAGCGCGACTGGCAGATCGAACTCATCCAGTTTCAGGACCTTACTGACCGGCTGGACGTCCTGCGCAAGCTGACTGGCATCCGCATCCAGCAGCAATACAACACTCTGCTACAAAACGGCTGGACGCTGGGCAGCACCTATCTCCTCCGCGTGCTCCAGGCCACGATCCGCTTGTTTCACAGGCCGTTAGTGAATCTGCTCGAAAGATTTTGGCGTGAGAAGCCGGCGGATCTGCTAATTTCCGTGATTCCCCATTTCAACCGGCAGATTTCTGAAAGCTGGACCAAGATTTATCCCGCCCGCCCGTTTGTCACCATCATCACCGACCTGGCCGATTTTCCGCCGCGATTCTGGATCGAGCCGATCAAAGATCAATATGTCATCGCGGGTACGGAAAAAGCCGCCGATCAAGCGCGCTCGATGGGGCATGACGACGCTCACATTTTTCTGACTTCGGGAATGATCTTGCGACCGGATTTTTATTTGGAAGACAATTCCAACCCGCTGGAATTGCGGAAAGAAATGGGTTTGCGCCCCGACTTGCCGACGGCGATTGTTCTCTTCGGCGGCCACGGTTCGAAAGTGATGTACGACATCACCGAGCGATTGAACGCGGCGGGCTTGCCGCTACAACTAATTTTGATTTGTGGCCGAAACGAAGCGCTAGCGGCCAAGCTGCGCGCTCGCCAGTGGAAGTTGCCCAACCATGTCGTGGGCTTCACGAAGGAAGTGCATCGGCTGATGCGTACAGCTGATTTTCTGATCGGCAAGCCCGGCCCCGGCAGCATCGCGGAAGCTATGGTTCGCAAGCTCCCCGTGTTGATCGAATGCAACGCCTGGACGCTCCCGCAGGAACGGTACAACGCAGAGTGGGTGCAGGAGAAAGGTGTAGGCATCGTATTGAAGAGCTTCGAAGATGTGGCGGAGGGTGTGAAGCGGATGCTCGATCCTGCGGCGTTCGCCGAGTTCCGAAGGAACGTGGCAGCGCAAGAGAACCGCGCCGTTTTCGAAATACCCGAGATTCTGGCGAAGGTTCTCGGTGAGCCTGGCGCCGAGCCCCGTTCTTGCACGCCAGCGCCGGTAGCAACGCACACTCGCTAGGCGGTTCCGCGGCGGAACTACATACAACTGACAACTTAGAACTGCTTTCAGAGCTGGGCATGCTCGGCGCGGTCAGGATGCGGGAATCTCGGACCGGCGTTCGAATTATGGGTTGGCGTCTGCAAGTGGGGTTTCGCGCACTTTGCTGCCCGCCAGCGCGAGACGTAGCGCTTCGAATCGCACATCTTCACGCAGCCGCCTCGCAGGCGCGATTCCGCACAATGGCAGTAGCACCCGCCTGCCGGAACACTCCGCAGCAGCGCTGGTGTGTTCCCGAGGAGCCTGAGCGAGCAGCCCAGGAGAATGATTCCAAGAAGATAGAGTCTGCAGAAGGGACCCCGCCACGACAAAGGTTTGCTGAAGAGCCGGCCCATGGGGGTATTCTGCGGAAAGCAGGGGAAAAAACCGATAGCCCCGCGAGTTCGAAAATCTTGTTACCAGGGTCCTGGAACCAGGTGGCAAGGGTGCGCTCGACTGCGATGGAGAGGGGCCGTTCCCGATTCAGACTGGAGCCAGTTCCGGATTGAACTGGAAGTGCGGATTTGGCGCAGGTGGGAGAGCTCTTTAAAGCTAATCTAACCAAAAGTAAGATGCTTATCTAACTTCTAAACGAGCTTTACATTGGCGGGAGCCGTGCATTAGAGGGTTGCGTGGGCGCGCTTCAAATGACGAGATGTGAAAAGTGGCACGCGAGGGGGAAGGGTCACTTTTTGCAGATCGTTCCCACCTGCCTCTGAGAGGGAAGCTAGGATGGATGACCCCACGCGCTGGTGTGAAAACGACGCCAGCAATTGAAACGCGCCTTCCGGGGCCCCCGATCCCAAGCGGGGGGTCCCTCTTTTTTGCAATCCTGCCCCAGGATCTAAAACTCTCAGCTTGAGCTTAATACACTCTGCGGGCGACGGCGATGCGCGCCTGGCCCAGCACATGCGCGACCTGCGTCTCGCGCAGGCGTGAGGCGTCGTACTCGAACGAGAGTTGCTTCTTCGATTCGTCGACGCGAAAACTGCGCAATCCATAGGTGTTTGCGAATTGGCCGAGATGGCGCAATTGCTCTTCTGTCAGCGGTGACTGCAATTCGTAGGTAATTTCCACGAGTGTCATGCGCGCATTATAGCAGCGTGCGGCAAGCGGGCCCGCAGGCGCGCTCGCGGACGCTTGACATTAGATAGGGAGAGGGGGTATATATAGGGGTGGAGGGTATTATGATGTCAAGGACGGCCAAATCCATTCGCGGCCCAAGAGAGCATGGCCGACCGAGCGTTGCAAATTGTGCCTGCGCATCGGACGCCGGTGGACGCAAGGCCACGGGGGTCGATCCCGGTCTGAAGGAGGCCAATCAAAACCGCCTCCGTCGCATCGAGGGCCAGGTACGCGGCCTGCAAAAAATGGTCGAACAGGACCGCTATTGCGCCGACATCATTACCCAGGTTGCTTCCGTCCAAGAGGCGCTGCGGGGTGTCGCCCGCAACCTGATGAAGAACCACTTGCATCACTGTGCTGCCAAAGCGCTGAAGAGCGGGAAGAAAGAAGAAACCGCGGCGATGTACAACGAACTGCTCGAACTAATCTACACGCATTTGCGGTAACACCGCCGAAGCAAGGGGAGATCACCAAATGAATTCGCAGGATGCAGGCGGAGTGTCACTTCCGATTTTGCAGGGGCCGACCAAGCACAAGGATCCCGTGTGCGGAATGACGGTTGCTCCGGAAAAGGCGGCCGGCAAGGTTGAGCACGCCGGAAAAACGTACTACTTCTGCTCAAAGCGCTGTGCGGAACGGTTTTCCGGCGAGCCAAAGAAGTTTCTTGCTGCTTTGGGGACCGCACCCGCGGAACACGGAGCTATGCAGCGCAAGGGAGCGGACGCGTCGCGCACGGCGGACGAAAAAAAGGTTCGTTACACCTGTCCGATGCATCCGCAGATCATCCAGATCGGTCCGGGGAGCTGCCCCATCTGCGGCATGGCGCTGGAACGGATGGATGTTTTCGCCGATGTGGAGGCCGATCCCGAATGCGACTCGATGCGCTTGCGCTTCTGGATCAGCGCGGCATTATCGCTTCCGGTCTTGCTGCTTTCCATGCTTGGCGAATCGCTCGGCTTGCCTCTTGCCCCACCGGTTCTAAACGCAATCGAGTTTTTTCTCGCGACACCGGTGGTCCTCTGGGGCGGCTGGCCTTTTTTCGAACGCTTCTGGTCGTCGCTCGTCAACCGCAGCCCGAACATGTTCACGCTGATTGGATTGGGCACAGGTGCTGCGTATCTCGACAGCCTGGTAGCTACGTTTATTCCACAATTCTTTCCGGCGTCCTTCCGGGATATGCACGGCGCCGCGCCGGTTTATTTCGAAGCGGCTGCCGTGATCACCACGCTGGTTCTCCTTGGGCAAGTCCTGGAATTGCGCGCGAGGCAGCGAACCAGCGGAGCGATTCGCGCGCTGTTGAATCTCGCGCCGCAACAGGCGCATATGCTGGGCACTGACGGTACCGAAAAAGATGTACCGCTGGACCAAGTCAAGAGCGGCGACCGACTCCGTGTTCGCCCGGGAGAGCGTGTTCCAGTGGACGGCGTGATCCGCGAAGGCGCGAGCGCCGTCGATGAATCGATGGTAACGGGTGAGGCCATGCCGGTCGAAAAGGCCGCGGGCGATAAAGTCACCGGAGGCACGCTGAACACCAGCGGCAGTTTCGTCATGGAAGCGGAACGCGTCGGCAGCGAGACGACGCTGGCGCAAATTGTGAAGCTCGTCAGTGAAGCGCAGCGCAGCCGCGCACGGTTGCAGCGCCTTGCCGACCGCGTCGCGGCCTATTTTGTACCAGCAGTAATTGCCATTGCGACTCTAGCCTTTTTCGGCTGGATGCTTTTCGGCCTGGAGCCGCGCTTTGCCCGCGCACTGGTCGCAGCTGTATCGGTGCTGATTATCGCGTGCCCCTGCGCCCTCGGCCTTGCTACGCCAATGTCCATCATGGTTGCCGTCGGCCGCGGCGCCCACGCCGGCGTCCTCGTTCGCAACGCTGAGGCCTTGGAGACTTTGGCGAAGGTGGACACGCTTGTCGTGGATAAGACAGGAACGCTGACAGCAGGAAGACCGTTTGTTGCGGATGTGGCAGTTTTTGAAGGAGGGGGCTTTTCGAAGGATGGCCTGCTATGGCTCGCCGCCAGCGTGGAACGCCCTAGCGAGCATCCGCTGGCACGGGCCATCGTGACAGCCGCGGAGGCGAAGAGCGCACCACTTGCAGAAGTCAGCGGCTTTCGAGCGACCGCGGGCGGGGGCGTTGAAGGGCAAGTACTCGGTGATCGCGTTCTCGTTGGCACGCCAAAGTTCCTGCAAGAACGTGGGGTCGTTTCCGCTACGGTTTCAGGCCAACAGAATTGGCACGTGGACGTCGGGGTTGACGGGGCCGCTTCGATCAGCCACGTGTGTGTTGCGGTCAACGAGAAACTGGTGGGCCTGCTCGTCTTGAGGGACATGATGAAGGAGTCGACGCCGGACGCTGTCGATGCGCTGCGCAAGGAAGGTTTGCGGATCGTGATGCTTACGGGGGACCGGAAGGAATCGGCTTCGATGATCGCCGCGCAGTTGAAAATAACCGAGGTTGAGTCCGAAGTGTCTCCAAGGCGAAAGGGCGAGATCGTCAAGAAGCTGCGCGGGGAAGGGCGTGTGGTGGCGATGGCGGGAGATGGCCTCAATGATGCGCCGGCGCTCGCGGTTGCCGATGTTGGCATCGCGATGGGCACGGGGACGGATGTGGCGATTGAAAACGCGGGGATCACGCTACTGAAGGGTGATTTGCGAGGAATCGTGCGGGCGCGAAAACTGAGCCGCGCGACGATTCGCAATATCAAACAGAATCTCGCGTTCGCGTTTGTTTACAACTTGGTGGGGATTCCCATTGCTGCGGGCGTTTTCTATCCCATTTTCGGCTGGCTGCTGAGCCCCATGCTAGCCAGCGCCGCGATGAGCTTCAGTTCCGTCTCCGTCATCGCCAACGCCTTGCGGCTCCGCAAGGTTTGTCTGTAAAGCCTGCGGATTTGAAGATCCTTCCCGGCCACTGAAAAGATACTTACGGGCGGCATCATGAGCCTGGCCCCGGAATCCCCTCCAACTTCCTGACGACTCTGGCGCAGGGACCTGACCAAACGCCTCGCCCATCGTCTAAACGAGCAGGGCAAGGGAACTTTTCGGTCGGGCTTGCGTACTTATGTGTAGAGACGAGCGAGAAATAGCGGGGGTCGTGTATGTCCAGCAATGGCAATGGTTTGGGAAACGGGAAAAACGGCAAGAAACGCCGTCGCATCTTCTGGGCGGCGATTGCCCTAGTGGTGCTGGGGGGCGGGGGTTATGGCGTCAAGGCGGCGCTCAGCCCAAACCGCACCATTGACCCATCAAAAATTGCTGCCGTGGAGCGCGGTGACCTGGCGCGCGTGGTTGTGGCCACCGGCAAGATTCAGCCGCTTTCCAAAGTGGAGATTAAGTCCAAAGCCAGCGGCATCGTGAAAAAGCTTTACGTGGATTACGGTGAACGGGTGAAGCAGGGCCAGTTGCTCGCGGAACTCGACAAGGTGCAGCTCGAAGCCGCCGAACGCGCCTCCCGTGCAAACTTGCAAGCCGCCGAGGCGGCGCTGGATTCTTCCAAAGCCACACTCGAGCGCAACAAGGTCGATGCGGAAGGCCCTGATGTGCCGTTCCTCAAACTCAATATGGAGCGCGCGGAACAGATGTACAAAGACGGCGTGATGTCCAAGAGCCTCGTCGAAGATGCAGAGAAAAACTACCAGCTGGGGCTGAACAAGCAGGTGAGCGCGCAGCGTACCCTCGCCGTATCCCGAGCGGAAATTGCCAAGTGTGAAGCCCAGGTGGCGCAGGCCAAAGCGTCACTGGAAAACGCGCAGGAAGATTTGCGTAACTCCACGATCGTCAGCCCGATTGAAGGCTTGGTCCTCTCTCGCGATGTAAATGTCGGCGACGCGGTCAGCTCCATTCTGGTGCTCGGCTCGCAGGCCACCTTGATCATGACGCTCGGCGACGTCAGCGAAGTTTATGTGCAAGGTAAAGTCGATGAAGCAGACATAGGCAAAGTCTTTCTCAGTCAGCCCGCGCGCATCGTGGTGGAATCGTTCAAGGACAAGAAATTCACCGGCAAGGTCACCAAGATTTCCCCACTCGGCAAAGAAAAGGACAACGTCACCACCTTCGAAGTGCGTGTCTCGATTTCGAATCCCGGCGGCGAGCTCAAGGCCAACATGAGCGCCAATGCCGAGATCCTCCTTGAGGAAAAGAAAAACGTCCTGATGGTTCCGGAAGCCGCGCTCATTTACGACAAAGAGCGAAAGGCTTCCATCGAGATCCCTAACGCCAAGGCCGACAACGGCAAGAAAAAACTCGGCGTAAAACTTGGCATCTCGAACGGGGTGAAGACGGAAATCCTCGAAGGTCTCAACGAGAAACAACAAGTCATTCTGCAATAGTTGAATCGACCGGCGGAGCACCATGTCATTTCAGGACTTACTGCGAGACACGCTGGCAACGCTCTGGGCTCATAAGCGCCGAACCATGCTGACCATGTTCGGCATCGCCTGGGGCATCATCTCCATTACCGTGATGGTGGCGGCGGGTGAGGGACTTGGCAAGGGCATTCAGAATAACCAGGAAACGTTTGGCAAAGACGTGATGATCGTTTTCGCGGGCCGCACCAGCATGCAAGCTGGAGGGACGCGCTCCGGCCGCCTCATCCGCTGGCGCGAGGAAGACTACGTCCAGGTCGCGAAGGAAGCACCCGCCTGCAAATACGTCATGCCGGAGCTTGGCAACAACGTCCAGGTGCATAGCCCCTTCAACAGCGGTGATCTCCAGGTTGTTGGCGCACTACCGCCATTCACCGAAATTCGCAGCATCACCGTTGCGCAGGGCCGCTTCTACAACGAGGAGGACAACGCTGAAGCGCGTAACGTGGCTTTTCTCGGCAGCGACGCGAAAAAGCAGCTCTTTGCGGAACGCGAAGCCCTTGGCCAGACGATCTCCTTGAACGGGACTCCCTATACCGTCATTGGCGTCATGAAGCCGAAGGAACAGAATTCCAGTTACGACGGCGCCGACGTCCGCAAGATATTCATCCCCTTCAATTCGATGCGCCGAGATTTTCCAAACAAGCCGCCGGCCGTCGAGCACAGCGTGGACCGTTTGCTCGTCGCGCCTTGGTCGCTGGAGACGCATCCCGATTGCGTCAAGCAGATTCGCCGCTCCCTCGGCCGGCTCCACAATTTTGATCCCCGCGACAAGGAAGCCGCCAGCATCTGGGACACCGTCAAGAACGCCGAAGCCAACCGCATGATCATCGTGGGGATGGAAGTGTTCATGGGTGCAGTCGGCGTGGCCACGCTTTTCCTGGGCGGCCTGGGCGTGATGAACGTGATGCTCGTTTCCGTCCGCGAACGGACGCGCGAAATCGGCGTGCGCAAGGCGCTCGGCGCCACCCGCGAATCCATCCTCCGTCAATTCTTTCTGGAAACCGTCATTGTCGTTGGTTTGAGCGGTGGCACGGGGCTGCTCATTTCCTACGGTTTTTGCGCGCTGGTGAATCTGCTGCCCATGCCGCTGTTTTTCGCAGGTTTGCTCACCAGCTGGAAGCTGGGCGCTCTTTCCGTTTTTCTGCTTGGTTTGATTGCGGTCCTGTCCGCTCTCTACCCGGCGAATCGGGCCGCTTCCGTCGACCCCATCGAAGCGCTGCGCTTTGAGGCGGGAGGATAGCTTTCCGTGGTCAGTTCTCAGTTATCAGTGAAGAAACGGAGAGGCTGGCTGTGGTGAGATGGAATTCTTCATCGGAACGGGGTTCAGCCAGGGCGCGCGGCGCTCGGGCCTTGTTCCACTGGCTGGATCAGGCCAGTGAGCATGCGCTTGATTTCGCGGACGCTCGTGTCGAGGGCCTCTTGCTGTTTCTCCGTGAGGAAACGCAAGTCTCGCGCAAGCAGCAGGAAGTATTCAAGTTCACTTCCAGACCCGGCGGAAGTGAAGAGAAATTGTCGAAGTTCCGCTTGACCAGCCCGGCCGCAACCTTCGGCAATGTTCGCGGCTACGGACGAGGCGGCACGTCTCATCTGGCTCGTCAGGCCGTATCGCTCCGGTTCGGGAAAGGCAGCGGTGGCAGATTAGATCCGCAGAACGAGGGCATGGCTTTTTTGCCACACCTTCAATTGCCTGTAATCTTGCATGACAGAAATATCCAATTAACAATTACATTCTGCTCTTACTTACAACTGAATACTGAAACCTGTCAACCCCCTGGAGTTGCCGGTGCTAACTGAAATCTTCAAAGAAGCATGGGCCGCTCTGGGCCGCAACCCCGTTCGAAGCTTGCTCACAATGACGGGCATCGCGTGGGGCATTGTTGCGGTGACACTCTTACTCAGCTACGGTTCCGGCTTCCGCAATGTTTTGATGTACACCTTCGAGGTCTTTGGCAAAGGGGCAGTGGTTTGCTGGCCCGGCACGACCAGCGAGCAAGCTGGCGGTGAGCGTGCCGGCAAAGCCGTCCGTTTCGAACAAGAGGACGCGGATTGGGTGAAGGCACAGTCCCCGCTCGTCAAACGCGTGACGCGCGAGACCGTGCGGTGGAAGGGAATTACGCACGACGAACGGCTCTCGGACACCGCCATCCGCGGCGTCTATCCCGAATACGGCGAAATGCGCAATGAAATTCCCATGGAAGGCCGCTGGATTTCTCCCGAAGATATTGCCGAGCGCCGCCGCGTGGCTTTCCTCGGTGCCATATTGCGCAGAAAACTTTTCAGCGGCACTCCCGCCATTGGCGAAACGGTGCGCATCGACGGCGTTAAATTCACCGTCGTCGGCTCCATGGACACTAAATTTTCCGACAGCAACTATTTTACGAGCGACGATGAGTCTGCGTTTATTCCGTACACGACGGCAGGCGACCTGTGGGACGCGCGCTACGCCAGCGTGATGCTCTTCGAACCGGTCGCCCCGAATTTTGAAGCGGACGCCATGCAGCAGTTCCGCGCTGCCATCGCCAACCGTCAGCACTTCTCGCCGAGCGACAAGCGCGCCATCACCATGTTCGGGCGCGAAGAATTCAAGCCCATCTACGAAGGAATCACATTGGGTATCGAAGCTTTGCTCTTTTTCGTTGGCGCACTCACGCTGGGCATCGGCGGCGTGGGGGTGATGAATATCATGCTCGTATCCGTCGAAGAGCGCGTCCGCGAAATCGGCCTGCGCCGCGCGCTCGGTGCAAAAAAATCACACATCCGCTGGCAGTTCTTGCTCGAAGCGCTGGTCATGACGCTTGCCGCGGGCGTGATCGGCATGCTGCTCTCGGCGGCCATCACTTCAGCGATCGGCACGCTGCCGTTCCTCGGGCCCGCCTACGAGGACGACTCCGGCAAAGTGGACATCAAGCTCACTCTCTCGTTGGTCACCATGATGCTGTCTACCGCCATCCTCGTTGTGGTCGGCGTGATCAGCGGCTGGCTCCCCGCCATGCAAGCCGCCAAACTCGACCCCGTTGAGGCCCTGCGTTACGAGTAATTTGCCTAGAAAAGTCCACGCCAAGACGCGGACTTCACCGGGGAAAATAAAACCAGAGGAAGCGGCTGAGCATTCTCCTGTATCTGCTCGGGGAATTCTCTGCGCCTCTGGGTTTGATTGTCTTTTTGATGTTCGTTCTTAGGTTTGTCCGAGGATGGCGTCGAAATACGCCAGCATATCCGGTGAATCCCACTGTTGGGATGAGAAAAATTTTCGTAAGATTTTTCCGTGCCGGTCGATGACGTATGTCTCAGGGAACATCGAAGTGCCGTAGTCGAGCGCCAGCTTTCTCCTAGGTTCGCGGAAGGTCGGAAAAACAACGCCGTAGTCCTTCAAGAATTTCTCATAAGCCGCGGGGTCCTCGTCAACGCTCACCCCCAGAACTAGCGCATTGCGCGATTCGACGTACTTTTGAAGCCGGTTGAGCGCCGGCGTTTCCTCGATGCACGGCGGACACCAGGTCGCCCAGAAATTCAGTATAACGACCTTGCCCTTCAGATCGGTGAGGTGCCCTGGTTTCCCCCAAACTTCCAGAGGAAAGTCCTGTGCGGTCTTGCCCGCTATCGAGGCTTCGCCTTGCCGGTACGTGGGCATGGCGAAGAGCACCAAAACCAGCGAAGCGATACCTATCACGGCCCAAGCCCCAATTTTTCGAACGATTCTCATCAAGTGCTATACTAACCCAATTGCCCCTGATCGGGAAACGATCCTTCCGCATCCAATACACAATGACTAACGACGCCCACTGCTTACCGCTCATCGGCGCCGCCGTCCCGACGGCGGCCTCGGGCTCCGTCACGGCTATCGTTCCGGCCCGAAATGAGGAGGCGGTTATCGCGGCGTGCATTGCGTCGTTGAGGAGCCAGCCGGAAATAGGCGAGATCCTGGTAGTGAATGATGAGTCTAGCGACGGGACCGCCAGGGTCGTGAAAAGCCTCATGGGAAGAGTTCCAAACTTGTGCCTGCTGGAAGCTGGCGGATTGCCCGATGGCTGGGTGGGGAAGAACCATGCCCTCTGGGTCGGAGTTCAACAGGCCAAATGTGTCTGGCTCCTTTTCACCGATGCCGACGCGGAACACGAGCTGAATTCAGCCTCGCGTGCACTTCAAGTTGCGCAGGAACACAACGCTGCTCTGGTTTCATTTTCTCCCGAGCAGATCACCGAGACGTGGTATGAAAAAGCGCTGATTCCTTATATCTACCTGAGGCTGGCGAAGCGCTTCTCGTATGAAAAAGTAAATGATCCAACCTCACCCGCAGCGGCCGCGAACGGCCAGTTTCTGATGATGCGCCGCGATGTGTACGACGCCATCGGCGGCCACTCCCGTGTCGCCGGCGAGGTTCTGGAGGACGTCGCCCTCGCCATGCGCGTGAAGGCCGCGGGCCATCGCATCTGGTTCGGCCCAGGCAAGGGCATTGTTTGCGTGCGCATGTACCGCTCGTTCCAAGCGATGTGGCAGGGCTGGAAAAAGAATCTCTATCTCTTGATGGGCGGCACTCCATGGGCTGTGTTTCGCGAGATGGAGTCAAGCCTCCCTTGGATTCCGCTCCTTCTGATCGTCGCAGGGATGAAGTATCCTTTTCTGCTTTTCCTAGGAGTCTTGCTCCTGATGGCCCGCCAAACCAGCTACGGTTTTGACTTGGCTCGTAACCATTTCCCATTCTCCTTCATCTTTTATTACGTGCCCGCGGTGGCGCTATACGCAGCTGTGCTTTGGGCGTCCTACCGGGGCCATGTAAAGGGAAGAATCCAATGGAAAGGCCGGGAGTACGCGGTCGGAGCTCCCCAATCGGCAAGATAAGCGAACACCGATGGTTCTTCTCACGCGAAAAATCGAGTTTGCCGCCTCGCACCTCTACCACAACCCGAATCTTTCGGCCGAGGAGAACCGTCGAATCTTTGGGAAGTGCAATAACCCTCACGGCCACGGGCACAATTACACGCTGGAAGTTACCGTTGAGGGTGAGCCGGATCCGGTCACCGGCATGGTCCTGGACCTGAAAGAACTAAAAGAGATTCTCGAACGCGAAGTCATGCAGCGTATGGATCATCGTCATCTCAATTACGAGGTCGCTGAACTGGCCGGACAGATTCCGACCTGTGAAAACATTGCACGCGTAATCTGGCAATTGCTGGAGCCGAAAATCACGCAAGGCCGGCTACATCGCGTGCGGCTGTACGAGTCGCCCGACCTCTTCGCCGATTGCTACCGCAACGGCGCCAGGCAGTAGGTAAACCATGAGCGGCGGGGAAGCCATGAGCAACGCGCTTAAGATCGAACTGGGTCGCCGGTATCGATTCTCGGCGTCACACCGGCTGCATAGCCCGCATCTAAGTGAAGAGGAGAATTGCCGTGTCTTTGGGAAATGCAACAATCCCTGTGGCCACGGCCATAACTACGTGGTGGAAGTCAGCATGTCGGGAGACGTTGACCCGGCCACGGGCATGATCGCGAATCTGGCCGATCTGGACGCCTTCGTCGACCGCCAGGTGCTCGAGGAATTCGATCACAAGTCGCTCAATGAAGATGTCTCCATTTTTCGCGAGAAGGTGCCCACCACCGAGAATTTGTGCATTGAGATTTTCGAGCGCTTGAAATCCTTCCCCAAGGCGAAGCTCGAACGTATCCGCGTCCAAGAAACCGGAAACAATAGCTTCGAGTACGCGGGGGACAACCTAGAAGGGAACCGCCCGTGAACAAGCCAACGGAAGAAATTCTGCTGAATGACCGCAAGGACCTGGACGCGCGCACCATCGCCTGCCACATGCGCGAAATCATCAAGATCATTGGAGAAGATCCCAATCGCGAAGGGCTGCGCAAGACACCGGAGCGTTTCGAGAAAGCGCTGAAGTATTTGACCAGCGGTTACCACTTGAACCTGGATCATGTATTGAACGGTGCAACGTTCAGCGTGGCCTACGACGAAATGGTCATCGTGAAGGGCATCGAGTTCTTCAGCCTATGCGAACATCACCTGCTGCCATTCTTCGGGAAGGCTCACGTGGCCTATCTTCCGGAGAAGCGTGTTCTGGGGCTCAGCAAGATTGCCCGCGTGGTCAATATGTTTGCGCGTCGCTTGCAGATTCAGGAGCGCATGACCAGCCAGATCGCCCA
>WNGC01004776.1_pt1 | contig 16593 bp, 15 predicted proteins | sample 5400051 | NCBI WGS metagenome assembly WNGC01 (sample SAMN13153368, study PRJNA577476) | soil metagenome | isolation source: 20 cm soil or saprolite under grassland replicate 2 | place: USA:California | collected 2016-06-15
CATACAGCCGCCGCAAGGGTTCCGCGCCCAGACGTGAGCGAGCTTGCGAAATGCCGCTCTTGCCGGTGGCCCGCACGGTTTCCTCGGGCTTGGTCAGCCACTGGATGCCTTCGAGCAAGCAGCGCAGCACTTCCCGATAGGAAGATTGCATGTACAGCGCCAGCGCGATCACGTAGTACACCCCCAGATGCGCTGGCAGTTCTCTTTGCCGGACGCTGGCCTTACCAGTCGAGGCCAAAATCGAATCGATTTTTGCTCGAGGAATCGCTCTGCTGACCACCCCAAGGCTGATGTAATCCGTGACCCGGCTTCCGGTTGGCAAACTGGCAAGAGTGCGAGCCATGGCGATATTCTGTCCTCCTGCCAGACAGAATTATTTTCTTAAGTGAACAGTATTGGGGATATGTCTAGTTAATCGTCAGGTTGATCGTACCGTTGGCTGTCGCGCTGCCTGACGTTCCGGTGATGCCCACGGTCGTCGAGCCCGTTATGGCTATGTTTAGGGTTCCGCTCTGGGACGCCTGCGTGTACGTATCACCCAGATGCCCGGAGACGTTGATGGTCGCAGTTCCGTTACTTAGGGCTGTCGCTGTACCCAGCACGTTCGTACCAACATAGAGTTGCACTAAGCCGGCAGGTGCCGTTCCTGTCGAAGTTACCCTGACCGTGACGGGGATACTCGTTCCGGATGCCACTTTTGTGCTCGTCACCGACATCTCGGTCGTGGTGGAAGCTAGCCCTCCACCGCCTCCATAACCCTTGCCGCAACCCAGTGTAACGCTCAGCACGCAGATTAGTCCGAGTGCCAGCGCCGTCCCATAGCGCTTCCTACCCGGCAGCAACAGCAGAAGGATGGCCGCGAACCCCGTAGCGGCGCTCAGGCCCCACCAGCCTTTGCCTTCCATACTCGGAGGCAGTCCGGCCCAATGAAGCGTCCGCTCTGCTGACAGCACAGAGGCGCTCGTTGTCGAAGAAGGCGCCGCGACCGCTACGGTCAGATTGTTGGCCACGGGGGAGGCACTGGCCACGTTGATTGTCAATGGGTTGGGTGAACAGCTTACTCCGGGTGGCAAATTCGCTGTGGGGCACGTCACGTTGACTGGGCCCGTAAATCCCCCGCTCGGCGTTACCGTAACCGCCGAGGTCCCGTCGCCTCCCGCTGTCACCGTTACCGCCGCGCCGCTTACGGTGAACGATGCTGTTCCGCTACCGATCGTTCCTGTAAATGAAAAATTCAAAACGCTTTTTCCACCAAAGGCCAGTGGATTCGACTCCGCCTGCCCGAACGAACTAACCATGATGTAGTACGTTGCTCCGGCAGTCAGCGTGAGGTTGGTCAACTGCGATTGTCCTACGATGCCCGGATTGATGTCATCATTGCAACCGCCAGGGACCGCAGTCAGGGCTGTCTGAGAGGTGCCACTCCAAACAGACAAAACCGAGTCGTAGCTACTCCCGATGGTGTCTATGTTGGCGGTGCCCGTTCCGCTCGGAACCACTTTGTACCAAATCGTGTTCGAGAGACCGGTGACGAAGGGAATTTGCGCATTCTGGGAACACGGGGGCGTTGGATCACTCGTCTCGGTTGTTGCCCCCGAACTGTCCTTTGTGTCCGTGAAACTTGTGGACGTTATGTTGATGGCGTTCGCAAAACTGTCGTTCGCCGTTAAGGGGGCAACCACGACGAACGTCGGCAAAGCTACCGTTGACGTAGTGACCGTCGTGCCGCCGCCAGGTGCGGGGTTCTGAACACCAACAGAATTGGTGCTCCCGAAATTGGCCATGAAGCTTGCTGGGATCGTGGCGATAAGCTGAGTCGAAGTTACCGACGTTGGAGTCAGGAGGGCTGTCCCGCCCACATCGGGATTCATGACCACGACGGAACTCGAGGCAAAACCCGTGCCCGTCACGGTGATCTGTGTAGCAGCAGCATTTACTTGTGCACTGGCCGGGGTTGCGTTTGTGATCGTAGGCGGACCATCAAGAACGGTGAAAGTTAGTTGGTTGCTGGTTGCGGCGGCGACGTTGACTGTGACTTTTGGCGTTCCCGCGCCGCTGACTAGCGAGGCAGGAATTGTCGCCGTCATTTGCGAGTCGCTAACGGGACTCGTAGTCACAGCCGAACCGTTCCATTGCACAGTTCCCCCAGTGAGCCCGTTTCCATTGACTGTCAGCGTAAACTGGGCCGAACTAGCCAGTGCCGAAACGGGCCAAATCGAAGAAATATGCGGACCGACAAACATGAAATTGTTCAGCACGATGTCCCAGGTGCCACGCCCGTGAGTCGCGGCGCGCAACGTTCGCGAGACGTGATGCAGTTTAAGGGAAAGTACGGCCACCCGCGGTAAGCCGGTGCTCAGGGTCGTCCACGTGCAAGTTGTGGTGCAGACACCTTGGAACACGCCAATGTCCGTTGCAACGTAGAGTGTTCCCGGGATGTCTGGATCGATCACCACATCATTAACCGGAGTGTTCGGAAGATCGGTTGCTCCCGGAGTCGAGCAGTTGGACACCGTGCAACTCTCATCCGTCCACGTTGCTCCGCCATCGGTGGTTTTGAAAAGATGGCCCCTGAGATCGTTTACGGCGCCCTGCACGAATGAAAACCCGGAGAATGCGGCATAAGCAGTTTTTCCAGTAGCGTCAGCGGGATCGATAGCAATAGCCGAAACCTGGCGCGGCGGTAAGCTGGCCTGCCCAGTGACTGGGTTGAAAGTGGCCGCACCGGCGCTGACATTCATAGCCACAAAAACTTGCCCCGTGTTCGCACCGGCGTAGACAACCGTAGAAGCCGAACTCATAGGGGCAACGGCCAGCGCCGTCAAAGAGTCAAAAACACCATTTACTAGGTCACCGCTCAGGGCCGTCCAACTCGTCCCTGCATTCACTGTTTGGTAGACCTTCGTGGTCCCCAGATACGCGGTGTCAGCTGCACCGGGATCGGTTACAAGAGGGGGCACAAAGTTGGTGTTGTCTGAGAAATTGATCCCGTTGAATGATGGGACGTAGGTATTCGCCGTTCCGTTCGTGACCGACACGTGGATATTGGCTCCGTTGCACGCCACGAAGACCGTACTTGGAATTACATTGTCGATCGCCGTGCCCGTGCCGTCACCGCACGTATTGTTATCAGTCCATATCGTACTCGGGCCGTTGTAAATCTGGCTGCCATTGTCCTGGGCTCCCACAAACGCAATCGCTTGCGACGAGGGATGGATCGAAAGCGCCGGGTAAAACTGCGTTAGGGTCAACAAAGAATTGTTGAGGTTCGTCCAGGTCACCGTAGCGGCTTCTGCGTCGTCCGTTCGCCAGATGCCGCCATCATTCCCCAGATACATGCGGATTTTGCTTGTGCTTAGTTTTGCGAAGGCGATGGCGTGATTGTCCACGTGCGGTAACGCGGGTCCCGTCGCAGCCGGGATCACAGAAACCCAGCTCGCACCGGTATTCGCGGTGCTCATTACCCAGCTCGGGTTTCCTAGCGAGTCGCGGACCGCCGAGCCACCGAAGAATGCATGCGCGCCTCCATTAGGGTCTACTTTAACTACATTGTCGTACCAGCATTGTTGCTGACAAATGTCAGGAGCCGTGGTTTTCGTCCAAGAAGTCCCGCCATCCGTGGTCACGAAGACGCCGAGGTTCGTACTCGACCCAGCGGAGGAGTCTGCGATCGAGGCATAAACTGTGTTGTCCGTTGCAAATTGTGGCGAAATTCCAAGATCGATACGGCCCACATTCGACGTGGGAAGGCCACCCGATAGTAGAGAGAATGTCAGGGAGCAATTGGTGGCATTCGTAGACTTGTAGACCCCGTTTGCCGTGCCCCCGGGAGACGGAGTTCCAAGGGCAGCGAAGGCGACGCTCGAAGAGGCAAAACCTACAAACGTTGCCATATCTCCTGATGCGGAAGATACGATGCTCCAAGTGCTGCCTCCGTCGGCGGAACAATAAACCCCTTCCGTCGACCCGTGTGCAAATTGCGTTTGCGCTGCAACCAAGACCATCTGGGGATTCGATGGGTTGACTGCGATGTAGCTGATACGTGTCCCGCCGAGGGTAAAAAATCCAAACGGAGTGACGTCGCTGTAGGGTCCGATGAAGGGACAACTCGGCCCTGCGGTTGTGCACGTTTGCGTCCAGTGCTGTCCACTATCAGCAGACTTGAGTACGCCTGCACCGTAATAAATGTCGAATCCGATAGATGCTTGCTCACCAGTCCCAGCGTAGACAGTTGTGGGCGAGGAAGGCGCAAAGGCGATGGATCCCATCGCTAAAGACTCATTCTGATCTCCCTCGGCTGTCCAGGTAGTTCCGCCGTCGGTCGTGCGCCAGATGCCGCCCTGCGCTCCGCCTATCAAAACCGTGTTGCCGGTAGTGTTCGATGGATCAACCGCGATCGCGGTGATGCGTCCCGTTACTGGGCTAAAGAAACCACCGGTCGTGGGTGTGGGGCCAATGGAAGCCCAAGTGTTCGTAACCGTGGCCAAGGGCGCAACTCCGAATTGCGGAGCGACTTCAGCGAAGGAGCCATCCGGCCGCTGAACGAGCTTACCTTCTGCGATCATCATCCGTCGCATGTGTTGCAGAGCGCGAAGCCGCGCTCCCGCCGGAATGTGCCCGCGGGCCGAAGCACGCGGCTTGTAAAACCACTGCTCGCGCTTGCGAATCGCGTCGGCGCTGTCTTTCTCAGGCTTGAGTGCTTTTGTAGTCTCTCCGCTTGTGTCGGCGACAGGAGTGGGTTGGGCTGCACGCCTTTTAGCAGCAGGGAACGTCGCCGTGTCGGAGTCGGCGTCAGGCTCTTGCTGCGCGCTCGTCATCGGAACGAAATAACAGGAAGTCAGGACCGCAGCTGAAAGTAGAAGGGAAGTGCGAACGAGCAAGGATTGGAGTTTCATGGTCTACCTACCCTGTAAATTTGAAGTCGAACGCCCAAAACCTTTCCGTCTGGAGATCGCCCCCGCTCGCAAGGCATGATTCTTCCATGAAGGGTGGTACCATCTGGGCGCTAGAAGCTAGATGGTGGGCCGTTTCCGTTTCGCTCCCCAGTCCGTGAAATGCCACCCCTCGCTGCTGAGAAAAAATCCGTAAGCACGTTTTGCGTTGCACCAGTCCGTAACGGCCTGCCATTCCGAGGAGCAAAGCTTGCCTGCCGCAGGCAGGCGACGAAGAATCTGCCTTTTTTCTTAAATCTCTTGAAAAGCAGATCCCTCGCTTTACTCGGGATGACACCTAGCGGAGTTTTTCAACAGCCCGTTAGTTTAGTTTAGGCGGTAATGTCCCCGCTCCGCGTTGTGCGGCTCTCCTCATGCGTACTGAGACTGCATACTGCAGAGCGTATGCCATCACAAGGCCAAGGGCACGCTTCATCAGAAAGCCCGGCGTGCCCGCAGCCAAGAATGCGATCCACGATTTGCGCATTCCTTCTCCAGCACTCGGCTCATCGCACGGTTTCCAATCATTTCTCAAGGACTACGACGAAGTTAGGCGGCCTGTAATCAACCGCGTAGTTTGTAATCGCAAGCCCCGGTGTACCGTTGCCCTTGAAGTCGGCCACCAACAAACCCATCGAATTGGTGCCGGAGGCAAAGTAAGACCGCTGAAAACCACCTTGCCCGTCGTTGGTGTAGATGACGCACTGTTCGGAAAGGAAGAGGCAAGCGACGATATCAGGACGCCCGTCGCCATTCACATCGACAACAGCAATAGCCTGTGAAAAATCCGAGCCTGGCCCACTGGGCAATGCGCTCTGCTCGTAGAATGTGCCGTCGCCCTTTCCGTATTCGATCACCAGCGGGTAGCTGTTCCCGCCAAAAACGACGTCCGGATAACCGTCTCCGTTGAGATCCCCCACGGCAGCGTAGTTGCCCCCCGTCATATTCAAGCCATTTGGTGTCACTTGACGGAACGTCCGGCCGGGTTGTCCGAGCAATGTGAACGCGCCCATCGCGATGTCGAGCAAGCCGTCGTGATTAAAATCACCGATAACGAAAGGGCTGTTCGCGTAGCCGAATGTGACCTGAACGGCCGTGAACTTGAAGTTCCCCTCGTTATATAAGATCACGTTGGGCATTACCAGGTCCGGCCGGCCGTCGCCGTCCATGTCCGCAATTTGCAGCGCTGACGCGAAAAACCCCGTGCCGGCCAGCGGCGCAATGACAACTACGTTGCTTGCTGAGAAATTCGGGCTTCCCGTACCCGGCCAGATCAAGATATTCGTGCCGTCGGAGCCGATTAAATCAGCGAGTCCATCTCCATTCAAGTCCGCCAAAGCAAACCCTTGGCTCGGCGGGTTCCCGTTCCCTGCAAAACCGAATTGTCCACTTCCGTTGTTGAGGTAAATGTTCCCTGCGACCGTGCCGGGTTGATTGGGAGGCGTCCCCGACCCTGGCGACAAAAGATCGAGTTCGTGATTCCCAGTGACGTCTCCCGCGGACAAAGGTCCGGCTAAGTTTGGCGTGAACGAACTCGGGGAAGGAAAGTTTCGATTGGCTTGTCCCAGCACCACGGAAATGATGCCAAAGCGATCCGGAACAAGAATGTCGGGGATGCCGTCGCCATTGACATCTGCCGTGGTCAACGAAAAGCCTTGAGGGCCATTTACTTCTTGGCGCGTGAAGTTGCCGGTGCCATCTCCCCACAAGATGACCACGTGTCCGGGCTCGGTGTCTCCATTTTCACCGGCTATATCAGGATTCCCGTCGTGATCGAAATCGCCCACCACGAGTTGGAAAGTTTGAAAAGCGTTGGCCTCCATGGTTGTAGCCGGCCCAGCCATGAAGGTACCGTTGCCCTGCCCGAAGAACACCTGCGCCACAACGACTGGCAAGCTAACGAAAGGAGCCGCTTCCTCGACAACTAGGTCTGCGTGTCCATCCCGGTTGAAGTCGCCTACGGCAAAATAGCCGGCTTCTCCCGTAATTCCCGTCGCGACCTCGTCCTGGAACGAACCTCCACCTTGATTGATGAGCAGGTGCATCTCGTCCTGCCCCGTCGAGGAATTTTTCGCGGCGTACGCAATGTCCGGCTTGCCATCCTCATTGAAATCAGCAATGACCAGACTCGTATTGTCGGGGGCCGAGGCGGCAAGCACCACTGGGGCAGCGAACGCGCCGCCGCCTCCGTTCTTAAAAAAAAGCAGTGATCCCTGGACGAGGAAAACTAGATCCAACTTCCCGTCTCCGTCCATGTCGACGAGCTTTAAGGATGTGGCAAAATTCCCCGTGTACGGAACCGTAGGTCCCTGCCGAAAATTGCCTTTGCCGTCATTCAGAAAAACGGAAACGATTGGCGATGAGGTGCTTGCGCCTCCTGCAGTCACAATGTCAGGGTTACCGTCGTTATCAACGTCGCCGCACACCATCACCCCCGCGTTAAGCCCGGACGTAAAGGTTGGTGGCGCCAGTTGTCCATTCGGCCCACCAAGCATCACCGCCAGTGTCTGCGCATTGTTGATGGTCGGCCCAGGCATCACGGCATCGCCGTAGCCGTCGCCGTTTACATCACACATCGTCAGATTGCTGGAATCCGCCCCCTCCGGGAAATAGCTCGAGATGGCGTTGAAGGGTTGAGGCCCTTGGACAGGGTTATAGACCAAGAACGTCGCGGAATTGGAAATTCCCGAGGCCTGGTGCACGCTAAAGGTGTGAGTGCCCGCGACTTCGTCAAAAGAGAGCGAGACTTGCGTCTGAACCTCGTTAGAACTTATGAACGAATTAAAGGTGGACGCGATCTCATCAATATACACCGCAGCATCAGGAGTAAAGTTCGACCCGTGGACTGTTACCAAGCCGAGCGGCACGCCCACCATCAGCTTCGATGGCGAAAGAAACGCGATCGAAGGAGGACCATTTCCGCCACCACCTCCTCCGCCACTGCCACCCCCTCCTCCGCCTCCGCCTCCGCCTCCGCCACCCCCACCACCGCCCCCTCCGTACCCACCATTCCCGCCTCCGCACGCAAACAGAACGGACAGAGCAGCGCCCATTGCTAGGAACGCTAACCCACAGCTGACGTTTGCGCTAACTCTCTTTTGGCGAAGACCGGTCGAATGAGAGGGCATGGTTCTGAAACACACCGGGGAATTTGGGACGCAGAAATAATAGCACAACACCGGACACCGTTTTCGGCCCAAGCCTTCGCGGCGCTCGCTTTTCTGGAAGAGTGGAAAGTTGAGGGCGTGGGTCCATTAGGGTGCAAAATGCCGTGGCAAAGGGTCCCTTAGAATACCAATGACGGGCTGTCCAGCGCCGTTGAGTATCACCAAGTTCCAGTGAGCCTGTCCCTGGCGAATTGATACTGTCCCTACCGAAAATGTTATCCCGCGCGAACGCCTTTGAAACGACTGTCGAGACGACCGTATGCTGCTGAATGGGGCCGATGATGGCTTTGAGGCGGATGCGGATACCGGTGGGTTCTCTGTCCCACCAAAGGAACTCCCAACAATCAGGTCCACACCTCCGATGGCCACGTATGGTGCCGATGATGCCTTTGCAACGGATGCGGATACCGGTAGGTTCTCTGCGCAAACAAAGGAACTCCCAACAATCAGGCCCACACCTCCGATGGCCCGAGCCACAGAGTATCCTCGCTGAAAGCGGAAGCCCTTCCGGACAGGAAGCTGTCTAAGGATTTGAGGACTCGCCGGAATCGCCCACCCATAGGCTGCTCAGAATTTCCGGTATGGACAACAGGAATCCAGGGCAGGCTAGCGGCGATTCAAAACTAGCAGCGTCTCGTAAGGATCTGCGATGAAACCCTGAATCACGGGAAGAGCGCCACGAATCACATGCTGCGATCTCGCTCGTCGATGAATTTGGGATGCGCAGCCAGATGACCTTCGGCGGGCTGCCGCACAAAACACTGCGTTCTTGGAAGTCCGAATCTTTCGAGACAATCGTGAAGCCCTCACGGCGGGCATACTCCCAGATGGCTTCATCATCCGCGCTTCCCAGTCCGCAAGAATGCACATGGAACAGATTGCCCGCGTGCTCCGCGAAACCGCCCAACTCCTGGAAATCGACGGGGCCATCATTGGCCGGTACCGCAGCTATGAGAAGGCCGCCGAACTGATCGACGGCCTGCCGGAATCGATCTAGCAGCTCGTCAAGGAACCGAAGAAGCTCAAGGAACTTCCAGGAATCGACGACCGCATGGTCGAGCACCTGCAGGAAATCGTGAAGACCAGCGATTATGCACTGCGCAAGAAGCTTCTCAAAAAGTATCCGACGACGGGGCTGCTTCGGCTGGGTAGCTCCTGATAAGCAGCTAATTCTCGGGAACCCTCATCGCTGCCAAAGCTAAGTACGCCAAGCCGCAATAACCCAATCGGCTGGGAGATTTCGTACCGTTCTAGTTCGGGCTCGGACACATCAAGTCAAGGTTTCCGCGCAGTGATATCGGCACGGACAACGCCCAAGTAATCTCGCGCGGCTTCGAGGGCCTGCTCAGCGTCATGGTGAGAAACGAATCCCGTGTCGTCATAAAGGGCCATATTTCGCTTCCGCCGGAGACGGTCGAAAACGGTCAGCAAACCAGCATGTTTTTTGTCGATACGCGCCCGAACGAAATCAATGATCGCGATGTGATGCCCCGGTTGGCTTCTCGCACGAAAGCTATGGCTGAACATGAACCCCAGGGACGCCTTAAGCATGGCCTCGTAGGCTTGCTGCAGGCAGGCTTCTTCATCGAAGGCGAGGATTTTATGGGCTGAGGCGAGCTTCTTGTCGGCGCTCGCGAGGAAGGGTTCAATTTGCGCCCAGTCAACTTTGTGCGGCTTGAGGTTCTTCATGCGGCACCAACGAGCGAAACCCGCTTATTGTGCCAGACGTTTTCCAGGAAGGCATCCTTCCGAGCGCGGCGCGACTCGAATTCCTTCGGCGCTAGAACCGTGTAGTTGATTTCGCGTCCGAGTCGCCCCTCCAATTTGCGCATTTCTTCCGCCAGGGCGCCGCCTTTCGGGTTGCCAACAACGAGGACATCAATGTCACTCCCGGAGTCTTGCTGGTTTCGCGCGAACGACCCGTACAGATACGCCTCTTGCACTCCTTCAAGTTTCTTAAGGGACTTTGCAATCTGGGGTACCGCACCAATGGTCTTGGCAACGATGCTGCGCACCTCATCAAACAGCGGATACTCGCGGTTGAGTTGAAAATACTTCTGGCGGCCACTCACTTCCGACTGAAATAAACCCTCGCGCTCTAGACGTCGCAACTCTTTCGACAGGTTAGACGGATCGATGCTGAGCCGCGCCGCCAAGTCCCGCAGATGGTGACGGGCCGTGGGGTTCGTGAAGTAATAGGCCAGCAGCCGCTGGCGGGCCTTAGAACGCAGATCAAGCATATAGTTAAATGCTACCACACATGTGGTATAGTTGGACCACGATAGAAATGTGATCAGTAGCTTCCTGTCCTGTCAGGGAACGGCAACCGGCTATCGTTGGTTCAATTCCGCCTCAATCGAGAAGATCCGCTCCGCAGTATGTCTTCGGTGAATGCACACCTACAGTTGGGACGCGGATGGGAATTCCATCACCGTGGACAGCGTTGGAGCGACCTATGACGCCCTGGATCGCATCGTGGAGCTGAATCGTTCCGGCTCGCTCTGGTGTAAGATACCTTTCATGCGACCGACGTTCTACCGTGTGACCGGGATGAGAAACTGTGCTCTCGACCGAATAGCCGGACATTCCGTTCTCGGATTTCCAACCCACAACCCAACCCACAAAAAGTATGTCTTGTATGACTACCGCGTACTTTGGCAGTCCCCGCGGTCTTCTAAGTTATCGTAAAACCTATCCTTGCTACCTTGACGCGGTAGAGGGTAGAGGTCTGGGGTTCGAGTCCCCACGGGGCCTACCATGTTCTTCAATGAGTTGCAGAGTGTTTCGCATTTGCTTCGTTGAACATCCGTTGCACATCATTGTACCAGTCCTGACACTGCATCATTCACTGCCCTGCGCACATCGGGAAGAACTGCCGTAGGTTTCAAATAGTGCCTGTCGAATACTGGCTTGGAGTTTCCGAGAGCCTTCGCTCCCGTCTCGCTATCGGACTTCATGCGTACCTGAGTTCCATGGAATCTGCGCAGCGAGTACCATCCATGCCATTCAATCTTGGCCCCTTCGAGTGCTGGCATTATGATGCGCTTCGCCAAGTTATCAAGAACGACAGGGAAGTCTTTTTTCAGGCCAGCTAAGATGTAGCCTCCGAGCGGCGAACCCTTCGCATTCCAGAGATCGAGCAGGATTTCACGCAATTCATCGGTGACGGTGACAAAGCGAACACTTTGCGCTGTCTTGGTGGTGCCTACATCACGATGCCAGACAGAGCGATTGACCGCGATATGCTTCTCGATGCGGTCCCATTCTTCCCACCGCATTCCCCTAGCTTCACCAGGCCGCACGCCGGTATATGCGATGACGGCAACAGCGGCCCGCGCCAGGGGCTTCCCTTTCAGCGCCACTAGGATGATTGCCTGTACGTCCTCAAATGTGGCTGCTATGGTGGGCTTTGGTTCGGTAGCAGACTCAGGAAGGATCACATCTTTTACCGGGTTATCAGCCGGGAATTCGCCGGTGCAGATGGCGTATTTGAACATGCCGTACAATATGGCGCGTATCTTTGCCACAGTCCCTTCCTTCACGCTGTACGTGCTCACAACGTCATCCAAGCAACCCGTACACAATGGCCGCGGTGAAATCACGAAGGGAATACTTCTCTACGCGAGGCTTGATGTAGTGCTTCCAGTATGTTTTCCGGCATGCATAGCTTCGTGGTGCGCTTCGCGTATGGCAGGTAGGTTTCCTCAACGTACTTCGTGAGAGGTCACACTCCGTCACATCGGTATGTCTATTATTTTCTGGCGGTTAGACCAAACAGGAATCCTATAAAGATTCTTTTTGTCGCGGCCGGCGGGGAGAGACCCTGGGGGGTGCCGCCACGCACGGCTCTGCCACCCCTCATCTTTCAGGAAGTTTCAAAATCGGACTATTAGGGCCGATCGAGCGCATAAAAGCAATGCAATTGCCTTCTGCTCATCCTTGCCAATCGGCCATCCGCAGAGGTTGACATGCAGTGCATGAGGCTTTGGGTCGGGCTCGATTACCAGTTTCGCTTCTGAGACGGCTGCCACATCAAAGTCGGCACGCGCCATTGGTTGTTTACCCCGCGCTGTGCCAAGCGAATCACCAATCTTCCAGATGTCCTGTTCTGAAAGCCCATCTCTCCACAGGGCTGAAGTTTTCAGACTCGAAGGGTGTGGGAGAAAAGCACCTTGTTTCGGCTTCGCCGGGGTCTTGCTGAATTGGTTTTTCTGAAAGATGAATCTAGCTAAGTACGAGTATCGCGCCTGGTTGTCTAAGGCTGCGTCAGCGGGTCGCCTTTTCAATGCCTCGCACAATTTGTTGAGGACAGCCCTCAGCCAGCTGCTCAATCCCATGAATCCTGCTTTTCTCCCCGAACCAACCGGCATACGCAAGACGATTCTGCTTGTTAACGCTTACAGAAAACATTTCGCCAGATGGCCCGGCCCAGTCAAACGAAATTTCCCCATCCGGATCTGCGGACACTTCAGGCAACGGGCCGAACCGTGGCAAAGAATAAGCAAATTGCTTTGCAGCACGAATTGTATCCAGGTCAACGGGGGTGGAAGTCTCATCGGAAGCGACGCACAAGTTTTCGATTTCAGGGAGGAGGAGGTCCAATCTAGGCTCTAAGTAGTGTCCCAACCATTTTTCAAGCGACAGCTTGCCCTGGCGCGCTACTTCGCTCACGCCGCTGCTGGCCCACCCACGCAATCCAAGTGAATTGTCGAACGTTGGACAGTATTGAGTCATCTATATGACTCTATCACTTTCTCCGTCAGAGAAGAAAAGAAGATCCTATTCGCAATGTTTCTCAGCTTCTCCAGCCTCGCCCAAATTTCAACAGACGTTCCTTCCAAGGAACATTCGGTAAATACATCTATATCTAAGACTGCGAGAGCAGGCATTTCCAGTGTTTGCGTGATTATTGCAGTCGCGCTGTCCTGTTCAAATTGGACAAGCACTCTCTGGATAAAGCCCGCCACAATCGGAGGAACCGATTTCGGGACGCGCGGACCCGTAGTCAGGTATTCATCGTAATCTGCCCCCAAAGGAATATTGATTGCATTTATGTATCTTACGGCCAGTCTGCTGACGTTGACTGGCCCGGAGACCGCAAGAAAGCCTTGCCACGCATCGCGAGCCGCCTCCCTGAGCACTTCCCAGCCTGGGTAATTCTTCAGACTGCTATACGTCAGACCGTTCCTGCGCAGTTGAACCACTTCTGAGCCATCTTCTCTCGCGTAGCGAATTCCCAAGGCTTCTTCCGTTAAGACCTTCGCCTCAAATGGTTTGTCCGCTTCCGCCTGGAGCTGGAACTGACCGTGTTTGATTCCCTTTTTCACAGGAAAACCCTTTGGCGCCTCGAACTTTGGAAGGACAGAAGCCGGAAGCTCTTCACGCAATCGAATGTCTATAAGGGCCTCACGTAGAGGGGGGTGGGTCAGTTTCGGGAATTCTCTCTCAGACAAATTCCGCACCTGTTGGGACAAGAGATTTAGAATAGCAAATGACTGTCGGCAGCAAGAGTGTACCACCAGCCGAATAGGGGGTAGAATCCCCTCTCCTGCCTCTACCGCATTTCAATCCTAAACCTGCGGGGGACTCCAATGACTGCCCCGCAAACATTAGCTCAAAGTAGAGGGAACGGGACGGCTTCGGGTTTTCGCCGTCCATAGCGCAACACTGTACTTCAGAGGGTGTACACTTGGCACCTTCCCTCGGGAGACCCTTCAACAACGCGGCAACGTTCGGGAGGTAAATTCTATGAAACGCATTTGCATTCTGATTTTGGTTCTAATTGTATTTGTCTGGGCGCAGCAGTCAAGGCCGCAGACCTCAGGCACAAAGTCTCCGACAGACTTTGTTGTGGTTGACAGCGCAGGAAAAACGATCGGGTCTGTTATTGGCGTAAGCTCAATCGGCCATGTAACCACCGTGGCCCTTCCTTTTCAAGGAAGGTCACTGCCGGTTGACGTGGTCCGGAGTTCGTTTCAGCAGATTGGTCTGTTTTTCCTATCGTCCGACTGTACTGGGCAGCGTTTTTGGGATGCAGGTTCGAGTCCCTTTCCGACAACGACAGTCTCGGTACCGGGCAACACGCTATACGCTCAAAGCGGACCGGTGCAGAGCATAACGGCAGCGTCTGGCTTCGACAGTAGTGGGAATTGCTTCCAAACATCCATCCCGCTCACTGAGGCGGCACCCGTAGCCCCTGTGGTCAACCTGAACATGTTCACGCCGCCGTTCAGAGTTCTGGGCAGCCAATGAGCTTGCAATGGATCTGCAGCTCTAACGCGCTGAAACGGAAGGCAGTCCCGTGCTCGCTTCGACACTGCTAGCAGATTCGATTTACACGAAGACCCAGCCCATCCAGTGGGCGCCGGAAAATTTCGGTGGGGGACCGGTTCCGTCCAGGGCGACGCGTACATTGAAAAATGGATTTCCGTAGTGCCCGGTTACAACCGCGTCTTTAAAGTTCATTACAAAATCACCCATTTCGGGACTGCCTCGTCCGGTAGTACTGCGCGCGGTTAGCCCATGGGGTTGACCGTTACCGACAAACTGAGCGAGTGTGAAACGCTGCCGGATAAGCCTGTGACTGTCAGCGTCGCGTTGACCGGCTGCTTCTGATTGTTCGTCCCGCCGCTCCCGCTGCATCCACTGTTATATGCGAGACTATGCGAGACATAAGAGGAGTAGCCCAAAGATGGGCGCGAGGACATACTGGCCGACCCTCTGGAGATGCTGACCGGGTGAGTAGCATCAAGGCAGATACCAAAGTAAGGATTAACAGTCCCAAGGGCAAAGCCCGAGGGAGCATCGTGCCATGCGGCTGGAGGAATGGTTCGACAGCTAAGCCCGAAGTATTCACCGGTCGCTGCGTCAGCACCGAGAGCTGATTCTCAATTATTTCCGCGCGCAGAAGCTCCTCTCCAGCGGCCTCGTTGAGGGCCTGAATAACAAAGCCAAAGTCACCATGAGAAAATCCTACGGCTTCCGAACGTATCGAGTCCTCGAACTTGCTTTCTATCACTCGCTTGGCAAACTACCCGAGCCTGAATCCACCCACGATTTCTTCTGACGAGTCGAAATTATAAAGCCATTAAAGCAACGCGGGGCGAAGTTCTTCTGGGTGCTCGCGCAGGTAGGCGAGCAGTCGCTGCTTCTTCTCTTTGCCGCGTTCAGAGGTTAATTCTTCTGGAACCTTGTCGGGAATGATGCCGGGGCTGAGAGTCGACACGCGGTCGTAAATGGAACGCCAGGTCTTCTTCACGGCAGAAAGGGAGATCTCGAGCGTTTCGGTTATGTCCTCGTCGCTTCGACCTCCCAATGCAGCGAGCAACAAGCGCTGCTCGCTGGGGCGAAAACCGAACTGAGGCGGCCGGTAGACGAAAAGCGAACCAATCCAGGTGCCAAACCGGACCATCGCGAGTTCTCGCGTCAGGCCAACAAGGTGAGGCTCGGCAAGAATTTCCTGCAATGGCCTATCTACGGAATCGACATAGCGTCCATTGACAGGACTGAGGAGCAAGCCGCCGCTGCGAATTGTGGCCTCCAACGTTTCTAAGCTCATACCGTGTGAAACGAGTTCCTTCAGCAGAAACCCCTGGTGCTCCCCGACAAACGCAGCAAACATTGCTGTATTTGCATCCACGGACTGCAAATAGTCCGCATGCAGGGCGCCGACCCAAGGCACTAGATTCAGGCCGCCGTCAGCATTGGCTTGCCGTACCTGCTTGTCCGAAAGCAACGGGGACTCGCCGCGGAGAACGCGTTTAGCCATCTCCAGGCCCTGCCCAGAAAAAGGGTGGGGTCTTCAGTTCGAGAAGAAAGTCGTGCGAAACGAACGCGCTGACACCAACTCCCATGATTCGAACCTGCGTGTCTTCGCCATCCTCGAATACGACGGCGCGAAAGGCTTCGCGACCCAGAGAAAGGCTTCGCGACCCAGAAGGCTAAGCCAGACGGTTCGCAAGTCCGTGGTACCGCTTCCATATCGCGGACCATAAACGGATGCGCGGCCACGATCTCAACGCACTCCTTCGCGTCATTTGGCCGCATGGGGCGATATCGCACATATGTCCTCCTCAAAAGAGGACCAGGGTAACCAGGCTGGTAGTCTTGTAGGCCACTTGTTTATAGTACTCTTCGGCCTAGAATTTCAGCCCATAGCACGCCCGGCAAGAAGCTTGGTCCCCGCTTTCGAGGCAGCGTCAAAGCACGACACTTCCTCAGTGCACGCGATTGTCGTTCCTTGTCGCTTGCCGTGCTCGAGAATGGTCCGTAGGCTTCACAGCGGGATGAGATTCAATCCCAGAAAAAACGAGGAGGTTCACTATGAGAAACGTCGGTAGATTCCGTAGATTGTCATTCGTACTCGGTACTGTAGTCGTGCTCGTTGCGGCACTGGTCGGCACGCAACTCGCCACCAGGCCGGTGAAGGCGCAAGTGGTGACACCAATAGATGTGTTCGTCTTTCACTGCGCTTTGATACCCAACGTGCCATTAGA
>WNGC01007485.1_pt1 | contig 16593 bp, 14 predicted proteins | sample 5400051 | NCBI WGS metagenome assembly WNGC01 (sample SAMN13153368, study PRJNA577476) | soil metagenome | isolation source: 20 cm soil or saprolite under grassland replicate 2 | place: USA:California | collected 2016-06-15
CGCGCAGGCGGCGACTACCGGCGGGCCGATCGTTCCGGCGCCACCGATGCTCGCGGAATACACGCGCGTCCGCTTATCCGTGATCCGAGGGAGGCTGCGGGGATGGATGGCACCGGCCACAGTCGTGAGGCGCTTCACGCATCGATCCGCGAAGCCACCGCGATCGCGCAGGAGCTGGAGCGGCAGGCAGAAGCCGCCCAGACCCTGCTCAAGAACGCCACCGCCAACGCCGAGGAGCTGCAGCAGCAGGCCGCAACGGCGCAGCAGATGATCGCGGCGTATCAGGAGCAGGACGCGGTGATCGCCCGCGCGCTCGCGGAGGCCGAAGGGGCCAGCGAGCGGATCATCCAATCGGCCAAGGCGAAGGTCGAGGAGACCGTGGCGGCCGCCGAGGCCTCCGCTCAGGCCGCCGCCGAAGAGATCCTCCAGTCGGCCCGCAAGACCGCCGAGGAGACGCTGGAGCGCGCGCGCCTTGCCGCCCACGATCAGGTGCAGGCCGCCGAGCGGGTCGCCGGGCAGAAGGTGGAAGAAATCAGGAAAAGCGCGGAGCAGTATATCGAGGGCATCGTCGCCAAACTGGAAGCCTTCGTCGTCGATCGCGAAGGCGTGTCTCGAGGGCTGGAAACGCTGGTCGAAAAGCACAAGGAGTCGCTGCAGGTCATCGCCCGTCTGAGGTCCGAGGTGGAAAGCGCCGTCCTTCCCGCGCTGCACCGCATGACAGGCGGGCTCCGAAGCGAGGAGGCAGCCGGAGAGGACCGCTCGGTGCAGCACGCGGCCGCTGCGCAGGCCCCGGTCCGCCCGGCGCCGCAGGCGCCGGCCGGGGGCCCGGCGCGATTCGCGGGCATGGCGGCGCGCGGCGCAGGGACGGCCGCCGCGCAGGGAGCGCAAGACGCCCATGCGGCCGCCGCGCCGGGGGCGCATGCGGCGGGCGCTCGATCCGCGGCGCACGTGGACGTCCCGGCTCGCGCCGCAGGCCCGGCTCGCCAGAACAACGAGACGGTCGATCAGACCGACGAGACCGACGGAGCGGCAGCGCAGGATGCGGCGGAACCGCCCTCGCCCGTGGGGCGCGCCAGCGGCGAGATCGTGGTCAGCCCGATCAACTCGTTCCTGCAGGCCACCAAGTTCATGGCGGCCCTCGCCCGGATCAAGGGCGTCCTCAGCGTCAAGCTCAGAACCTACGCGGGATCGAAGGCGGTCATCGACATCGTCACGGAAGGACGCGCCGTCGGGGGCATCGATGTGTCGCTGATCGATGGGTTTCAGATCGCTGTGGAGGAGTCAACCGACAGCCGGTTGTCGTTGAAGATCGGTCCGGCCGCCCCCCGCCCGGTGGCGCGCTAGATCCCCTCGCGCGTTGCGCCGGCGGGAGCGTCCCGCTCCCAGGGCCGAGCATCGAGATAGTTCTGGACGATCAGCGCCGCCGCAACCCGATCCCGGACCGCGCGCCGGTGCTCGCGCCGGGCGCCGGCCTCGATCAGCGCCCGCTCGGCCGCAGCCGTCGAGAGACGCTCATCCCACAGGTCGACCGGGACGTCGACCAGCCCGCGCAGCGCCCGGACAAACGCCTCGGCTTTCCGCGCGGCGGGACCGCTCGTCCCGTCCATGTTGCGCGGCCAGCCGACGACGATGCGCTCCACCCGGCGAGACTTCGCGAGCTGAGCCACCTCCGCCAGGTCGCGCCGCAGCGCGGTATGTGAAATCGTCAGAAGGGGGACCGCCACCGTCCCCGTCGGGTCGCTGAGCGCGACCCCGATCCGCCGCTCCCCCAAGTCCAGTCCCAGGATCGTCACCGGCGTCCGTCCGCGGCCGCCCCCAGGGCTTCGCCCACCACCGATGCCAGGTCGGCCATCACCGCATCGAGCAGCGCCGGGTCGCCGCCGCCCCCCTGCGCCAGTTCGGGACGGCCGCCGCCCCGGGTGCCGAGCTTCCGGTTGAGCACGGCCATCACCTTGCCCGCGTGCGCGCCGCGCGCCACCGCATCGGGGGTCGCCATCACCACCACGTCCACCCGCCCGTCGCGTGCGGAGGCGGCAATGACCACGCCCGCGCGAAGCCTGGGCTTGACGCGGTCCCCGAGCGCCCGGAGCGTCGCCTGGCCGGCGCCGGGGCTGGTAATCCCGACAACGGCGACGCCGGCGACGTCGGGGGCGCTGCGCACGATCGCCTCGAGGTCCGGCACCGCGGCCTGCGCGCGGGCCGCTTCCACCTCCTCCTCGAGGCTCCGGACCCGGCCGGCCAGCTGCCGGACACGCTCCGGGACCTCGGAGGGCGAGGCCCGCAGGGTCTCGGCGAGGTCCCGGAGGACCTCCTGATCCTCCCGCGCCCGCGCGAGGGCGGCCCGCCCCGTGAGGGCCTCGATGCGGCGGATGCCGCTTCCCACCGACGACTCGGAGGCGATCAGGAAGAGCCCGATCTCGGCGGTCGACGCGACGTGGGTTCCACCGCAGAGTTCCCGGCTGTACTCATCGATGCTCACGACCCGCACCGTGTCCCCGTACTTCTCACCGAAGAGCGCTGTGGCGCCGCCGGCGATGGCGTCCTGGTAGGCCAGCACCTCGGTGCGCACCGGGAGTCCGGCCAGCACCTGCTCGTTGACTCTCGCCTCGATGCGGGCGCGCTCCTCCGGTGTCACGGCGCGGAGATGGAAAAAATCAAACCGCAGGCGATCGGGAGCCACGAGCGATCCCGCCTGGCGCGCGTGCTCGCCCAGGGTTTCCTGCAGGGCACGATGCAGCAGGTGGGTGGCGGTGTGGTTCCGCATGATGTCCCGCCTGCGAAGGACGTCGACCCGCAGGCGCGCCGCCTCACCCTCCGCCACGTCCCCCCGCGTGACCCGGCCGCGGTGCACCACCAGGCCCGGGACCGGCCGCTGGGTATCGGTGACCTCCACGACGCCGCCGGGCGTCACGATCTCTCCGGTGTCTCCCACCTGCCCTCCGGCCTCGGCGTAGAAGGGCGTCCGATCGCAGACCACCTCCACCACGTCTTCGGCGCGGGCGGCGGCGACCCGCTCGCCGCCGCGGAGCAGCGCCTGGATGCGGCCCTCGGCCTCCAGGGTCTCGTACCCGACAAACTCCGTCGAGACCCCCGCCTCCTGGAGGCCGCCGTACACGGAGCGATCCTCGGTATCGGCCTGAAAGGCGGCCGCGCCGCGGGAGCGCTCCTGCTGCTTGGCCCTCTCGGCGTCAAAGCCGGCGTCGTCCACTTCGAGCCCGTGCTCGTGGGCGATATCCCGGGTGAGGTCCGGGGGAAAGCCGTAGGTGTCGTGGAGCCGGAAGACCTCCTCCCCCCGCAGCACCGCAGCCCCCTGGCTCAGGGCCTCCGAAATCAGCGCATCCAGCCGCTCCAGCCCGGACCCCAGGGTCTCGCTGAACCGGGTCTCCTCGGCCGCCAGCGTCTCCCGGATGAAGGGCGCAAACCCGGCCAGTTCAGGATACCCCGCGCGCATGACGGCGATGACGGCGTCGGCCAGTCCGGCGAGCAGCGGCCGCTGGGCTCCGGCGCGGCGCGCGAATCGAAGGGCCCGCCGCACGATCATCCGCAGGACGTAGCCGCGTCCCTCGTTGTCGGGGACGATCCCGTCGGCCACCAGGAACGTCATGGCGCGGCCGTGATCGGCCAGCACCCGGTAGGCGACGGTGTGGGTCGCGCGCTGCGTCTCGGAGTGCCCGAGGAGGCCCTGGATGCGGTCCTTCAGCGGCAGAAACAGGTCGGTATCGTAGTTGCTCCGCACGCCTTGGAGGACCGAGACGATCCGCTCCAGGCCCATCCCGGTGTCGACCCCAGGCCGGGGCAGCGGGGTCCTGGCACCGCCGGCGGCCTGATCGAACTGCATGAACACGAGGTTCCAGATCTCTCCCCCATCTTGAGGATGCGCTCCGCAGGCACGCCGATGGCGGTCCAGGCCGCCAGCGCCTCGTCGTCGCCGTCGAGCACGGTGAACACCAGGCGGTCCGGAGAGATCCCAAACCGTTTCGTGGTCAGCTCCCAGGCGAACCGGACCGCGTCTTGCTTGAAGTAATCGCCAAAGCTGAAGTTGCCGAGCATCTCGAAGAAGGTGTGGTGCTTGGGAGACGGGCCGACGCTCTCCAGGTCGTTGTGCTTGCCGCTCACCCGCATGCATTTCTGGACCGTCGTGGCCCGCCGGTACGGCCGCTGCTCGAGGCCCAGGAACACGTCCTTGAACTGGACCATCCCGGCGTTGGTGAACAGCAGCGTGGGATCCCCCGCCGGCACCAGCGAGGCGCTGGGGACCCGGGTGTGTCCCTGGGCTTCGAAGAACTTGAGGAAGGCTTCCCGGATCTCGTCCGCGCGCATGACGGGCCGGCGGCGGGTGCTGCGCGTCACGCCCCGCCCTCCGTGGCGGCCCCGACCGAGCCCAACAGCTCCTCGGCCGCGGCGACCGCGCCCTCGATGCCGTCGGCGGCGCGGTCGATCAGCGCGGGCGTGATCACGAGCGGCGGCGACACGCGGATCACCTGCGGGTTGTTCAGCGTGTAGAACGTGATCACCCCGCGGTGGCCCGCCTCGGCGGACGTCATCAGCGCGTAGTCGCGGTGCGTGAACTCGATCCCCAGCATCAGCCCGCGGCCGCGGACGTCGTTCACCACCGCCGGGTGCCGTGAGCGGATCTCGCGCAGCCGGCCCAAAAATTGCTCCCCGAGCGGGCCCGCGCGGTCGGCCAGGCGCTCGTCCACCAGCACGTCGAGGGTCGCCAGCGCCGCGCGGCAGGCCAGGGGGTTCCCGCCGAACGTGGACGAGTGGATGTACGGATCCCGCTTCATGCGCTCCCACAGGGCGGGGCGGGCGATGAACGCGCCGATCGGCATCACCCCGCCGCCGAGCGCCTTGGCCAGGGTCAGGATGTCCGGGACGACGCCCTCGTGCTCGACGCAGAACATGCGGCCGGTGCGGCCCAACCCCGTCTGGATCTCGTCGGCGATCAGCAGCACGCCCCGCCGGTCACAGATGTCGCGCACCTGACGCAGGTAGCCCGCGGGAGGGAGGATGACCCCGGCCTCCCCCTGGATCGGCTCGAGCATGACCGCGGCCACATCACGGCCGATCGCCGCCTCCACCGCGGCGGCATCGCCGAAGGGCACGTGGACGAATCCAGGCACGAGCGGCTCGAACGGGGTCCGGTAGTAGGCGCGCCCCGTCGCCGAGAGCGCCCCCAGGGTCTTGCCGTGGAACGCCTCCTGCATGACCACGAAGCCCGGCCGGCCCGTGGCCAGGCGCGCCAGCTTGATCGCGCCCTCGTTCGCCTCCGCGCCGCTGTTGCCGAAGAACGAGTACTGGAGGTCGCCGGGCGTCACCTCCGCCAGGCGCTCCGCGAGCGCCGCCATGGGCGCGCTCGGCATCGTGCGCACGGACATCGGCATCCGGTCGAGCTGGTCGCGCACCGCCGCCAGGACCCGGGGATGGCGGTGGCCGATGTTGAAGATCGCCGGGCCGCACGCGCAGTCGATGTACTCGCGGCCGTGGACATCCCAGACCAGGCACCCTTCGGCGGCCCATTCGACGGTCTCGACGCCGCCGAACTGAAACAACCGCGCGAGCCCGGGGTTGAGATACCGCCGGTACTGCGCCAGCGCGCGCTCGATCAGTTGCGCCCGATCGGCGCCCTCCGGGAAGCGCCTTACCTTTGTCCCACTCCTCGCTTTGATCGGCTTCCGGCGTGGGCCGGGACGTCCCGGCGGCGCGGGGTGAGCGGGCTCAGGGCGGGGGCGGGCCATGCTGGACCTCCGAAGGCTCCGCCGGCTCCCGGGCCGCCGCCGCGGCCAGCACGGCCTCGGCCTTGCGGACCACCTCGCGGGTTTCCTTGTACTTGATCCGGTCCAGAGCTTCCGCGACCGACACCCAATCACAGCGCACGAACCCTTCTTCGCGCTGCGGGCAGGCCTCTTCCCCGCCGAGGAACTCCATCAGGTAGTAGTGCACCGTCTTGTCATAATAGGTATCTTCGGTCTTCCAGAAGAACAGATAGCGCTCTTCGCCGAGGTCGCGCACGATCCGGACGTTGTGAAGCCCGGTTTCCTCGCCGACCTCCCGGAGCGCGACGGCCTCGGGGGTCTCCCCCGCCTCGATCGTCCCTTTGGGGAGCATCCACTTGCCGGCTTCGTGCTGCAGGAGCAGAATGCGGTAGTCGGCCGGGGAGGCGGCTGCACCGGACCGGCGATAGACGACCCCGCCGGCGCTGTGGGCCCGCTTCACTTTCCGGGCCGGCTGGCGCACCGCACCGCTCCTTTCACCCCGACGGCCGGGCGGGCCCCGTGCAATCCAAGCACGCGCGCGGCCGGCAGTTCGCCAGCCCCGCCGGCTGCGGCGAACCCGCGACCCGGGAAGATCTCCTCGTCAGACGGAAGCAGGCCCGAGGCTCAGAACCGTTTGCGCCGAGCCGCGCGGCGTCGCCGCTTCTGGCTGGGCTTCTCGTAGTGTTCGTGCCGCTTCGCGTCTGTGAGGATTCCGGACCGCTTGACCTGACGCTTGAACCGTCGCAGGGCGCTGTCCAGCGTCTCATCCTTGCCGACCCGAACCTCGGTCAAGAGTCCACCTCCGGTGGCTGCGGCTCCGTGCGATGAGGCCATTATACACGAGGGGCGCCCCGAACAGCAACGGGGCGCCCCTCGCGTCGGCGGAGTGGAGCGATCCGGAGGGCGTCCGAGAGACCCGTCGAGGTCTAGCGGGGTAGTGTCAGGGGCCCTGGTAGGTGATCGCGCCGGCCGAGTTCACGGACGCGGTCCTGGTTCCGGCGATGCTCTGCAGGGTGATGGTGTGGGCCGCGTCCGGAACGCCGAAGGCGGTGAATGTCACGGTGTCGCTGGCCTGCGGCGTCACGCCGGTGGGCAGCGAGGCGTTCTCGTGAAAGCCGCCGGTGCTCCGCGCGATGACGTAGCTGCCGGAGGAACCCGTCAAGGTGACGGTGTACTGCGATCGCTCGGACTTGGCCCGTTCCTCGGCCTCGCGAAGATTCGTGGCCATCTGGATCGCGCCAAACCGCAGCCGCTGCTGGGCGGTGTAGCCGCGCCAGTTCGTGTAGCTCAACGTCACGAGGACGCTGACGATCGCGAGGACGATCACCATCTCGAGGATGGAGAACCCGCCTTCCCGGGACCGAGGCATGGTGGGCACCGCCCGGCGCACAGACGGCGCCTTACGGCGGGGTCGCTTCACGCCAGACCGGCCTCACCCCGGCCAGGGGCTGGGAGCCGCCGGTGACCATGAACAGGTTCGTCGTCGGAAAGAATGGGGGCGTGAATCCGCGGCTCATCCGCGTGTCGAAGGTGAAGGCGCGCCCGTAGCCGGTGGCCTGCTGCCCCAGGGTGGAGTTGTACGACCCGAAGTTGCCGTAGTACTTCTCGATCATCCCGCCGAGCAGGTTGACGTTCCCCCGGGGGCTGCCGGTGTTCCAATTCTGCACGTTCACCGAGCTGTTGTACGCGCTGCCGGAACTCCCGGCCATGAGGATGGCATCGATGATGAGGTTGTTGGGCGCGGTGGGCATGATCTGGATGTCCCCGCCGGCCGCGTAGAGCCCGAGCACGTTGATCGGGTTCGAGTTCGGATCAGCGGGATTGGGCGGGGTCTGGTACAGGACGTTCCCCGTGATCCCGATCGATCCCGCGGACACGATGGACGTCTGTTCGTTCTGCTGCAGCGTCCCGCTCAGCGCGTTGATGTTGCCGTTCACGTAGATGACCGCGGCGTTATCGTTCCCCGGGCTCTGCCACCCCTTTGGAACGCCGGTGAAGGTGCGGGTCCCCACGGGGCCGGCGGGCGTGCCGGTCGGGGGGCAGCCCGAGGGCGCCGGCAGCCAGTTAGTGCTATACACCTGAGTTTGGTTGTTGGCCCGGTCGACCATCACGGTCGTCTGGTACCCGTTCTGCATCAGCGTATAGGCTGCGGTCGATCCGGAGACGCTCATCGTCAGGCTGTCCACGGTCCCCTGCACGTAGATGCCGCCCAGCATGCTGGCGCCGCTGGCCGATTGACAGGCACCGGTCACCGGGACGTAGACCCCGTTCGGCACCGAGGCGGTGCCCTTCAACTCAGGGATCACCGAGGTGATCTGGGCCGTCGTCACCGCGCTCGAGTCCGTCGGGTTCCGTCCGACCGCGACGCCCTGCTGGTTGAACGAGTTGGTCGGCATGGGCACCGTGGACGCCCCGAGCGTGAAGTTGGCCGGCGTCGCCGCCTGCGGGTTGGGATCCGGCGGCACGAGCGGCGCGTCGACCCGGGTGCCGCTCACGACGTTCTCGGGGCTCCCCAGCTCGATGTTGGCGCCGTTGTTGTAGAACCAGGCCTTGCTGTTGACGCTCTCCAGCTTGTCGGTAAATGTCGGGAACTGGGCAAACCGGAACTCGCCGTTCGTGTGCACCGGCCCGGTGAAGTTCGTGGTGCCCGCAAACCAGACCGGGCCTCCCGTCGGCGAATTGTGGACGTCCGTGAACAACGCGTACATCGAGAAGCTCTGGAGCCGCAGCTGGACGCTGAAGCTCCCGTTGAGGACCACCCGGCGCCGGAACTTCGGCGGCACCTGCCCGTCGCTCGTCACGGTGTACTTGTAGAAGATCTCGTACCAGCTGGGGCCGAGCTTGTGGACGGCGCAGGGCGACCCTGCGCACGATCCGTCCGGCTGGGCGTTCGGGAAGAGCTGGACCGAGGCGGTGTACTGGCCGCCTCCCATCACGTTCACCGGCGCCCCGCCGATCTGCAGCTTCAGGTGCGGCCAGCCGGAGCCCCAGTTGACCTGGAACGTCGGCGACGTCGTCGATGGGGACAGCCGCTGGCCATCGGTGACCAGGTAGTTGAATAAGGCGAATGGGGTTTGTATGGAATTCGTGCCGCCCGCGTACCAGGTGGTCGCCTGCGCATCACCCAGGTTCGGGTCCACCGAGCTCGAGCCCTGCGGGTAGGCGTTCACGTACGCCATCAAGGCCGACCGGCCGGCAAACGCGCCGCCTTCGGCGGCGTACAGGCTCTGCGCCCCGGTGAGGCGGACGGCGGCCAGGGCCGTCTCTTTCCCGGTGAGGTACAGCACGAGGGCCGCCAGGGTCGTCAACACGAGCACCATGGCGAGCAGCGCCATCATGGCGAGCCCCTGCTCCCCCTGGTGCGCCCCGGCGCAGGCCAGGACCCGCTGTTTCACGTTCGGCGATCGGCTCACGGATATTCCCCCCTCCCGCGTCCTTGGCGCTGACGCGGATTCCCCTTCTCTTGAGCGCCGCATGGAGACCACGCCGGCCCCGTAGGGCTACTGCGAGGTCAGGACCGTCGACAAAATCACCAGGGGCGTGGTGTCGGGATCGGCTGGCCGGTAAACGCTGACGGTGACGGTGCTGAGGAGCAGGTTGGTGTCCGGGATGACGGTCACCGACGCCTGCAGGTTATGGGTCGTGGCGTTTGCGATCCCCGTGTACGGCGCGGGCAGCGGCAGGGCCATTCGGGGGATGCTCGCAAAACCGACCATGGTGTACGGGTTCGGGCTGGCCTTGATCTGCTCCATCACCTGGGTCGCGATGCTGGTCGCGGCGGCCTTCGTGTCGGACCGGTTCGCGAAGCCCATCCCATCGATGAAGGCCTGCAGGAGGAACACGGAGACACCGGCAAACAGCGCCATGCCGACGAGCAGCTCAATAAACGTGAAGCCGCCGTCTCGGCGGGCCGGTGGAATCGGGCCGCGCAGGGTCTGCACCAGGTGTCTTCGGGCCCGGATCGTGTTCATGAACGAGTCGCCCACCCTGTCGCCGGCCTGCCGACCGGCACGTCAGGTGTCGATGCCGCGGCTGACCGGCTGCGATTCGCCCCTCCGGGCAACGAAAAGCGCGGAGCCCCCCCTAAAGGACCCCGCGCTTCAGGTGACATCGGAGCCCTCTTCGGCAGCCCGGCTGACCCTGAGGGTCCCGTGGCTTTGCGTCCCCGAATTGCTTCGGGTTTGCCTGTTCGGAAGGACGTGTCGATATGTAGTTGAGTCTCATTATCCGGAACGGCCCCCACCCTGTCAACCCCCGCATCAGGCGTTCGACGGGCGGGGCTGCCAGAGACTTCGGGCGCTCTTCGCGCAACCCTCGGCCGAACGTACGGGAATCCTAGCGCCGTCTTCACCCCCACTGCCGGGCATCGTGAATTCTCGGCGCGCCCTCGGGGATGCCCTGCTCGGGGACCGGAGCACGAGGCGGACCCGCGCCTCGTCGAGCGGCCCCGGGCGGGTCACCACGATCTGATAGCGCACGACCCCGGGGACGGTCAGCACGACGCCGTCGGCTTCGCGGGGGTGCACGAACAGGCCGCGGATCTTCACCGCATCCCCGACACGTCCGAGGATCCCCGCCAGCCTCGGCGCGGTGCGCCCGCACGGACATGCGCCGGGCGCCCAGGCGGCAAGATCGCCGGTGCCGAGCCGGAGCAGGCCATAGGGGGAGTCGAGGAGGGAGACCACGACCTCCCCGGCGCCTCCCGCGGGCACCTCTCCGCGCGTCTCCGGATCGAGCAACTCGACCGCGACGCGGTCGGCCACGTGCAGCCCTTGCGCCGCGGGGCACTCGTAGGCGACGAGGCCCACATCCGCCGTGGCGTAGGCCTGGCTGACGCGCACACCGAACTCCTCGCGCGCGCGCTGCCGCTGCGCGGCCGTCAGATACTCCCCCGAGACGCAGGCCACCTCGACGGCCGCCCGCAGCCCCAGCGCGGCGGTGCGTTCAAGCAGGGAGAGGACGAAGCTCGGCGTCCCGATGATCCCGGTGGCCCCGAGGTCGGCAAGCGCCCGCGCCTGGACCTCCGTATTGCCGGCCCCTCCGGGAACCGTGACGCACCCCAACACGTCCAGCGCGCTGTCCATCATGTGCCCGGCCGGAGTGAGGTGAAAGGCGAACGTGACGAGCGCGATATCGCCGGACCGGAACCCCGCCGCGTGGAGCGCCGGCGCGACGCCCCAGGCGTCTGCGCCGCGGGGCTCGGGATCGTAGATCGGGCCGGGCGACACGTAGATCCGGCGGAGGGAGCCGGCCGGGGCGCCGAGGAGCCCCCCAAAGGGCGGCGCCTGCGCCTGCACGGCCGGGAGGGTGTCCTTGGGCAGCACCGGCAGGCGAGAGAGCGACTCGATCCCGCCGACGTCCTCCGCGCGCAGCCCGCACTCCCGCAGACGCTCGCGTAGAAAGGGCGCCCGCGCGCCGGCGGCGACCGCGGCCCTGAGCCGATCGATCTGGCGCTGCGCGCGCGCGGCAGGCGGGAGGCCCTCCAGGGCGTTGAAGAGCCTGTCGGCGCGGTCTACAGCCAGCGCTTCCGCCTCCGGTAGTACTTGAACTGGCGGTAGCCGCGCCGGCTCCCGATCTCGGTCAGCCCCAGGTAGAACTCCTTCACGTCGGGATTGCCCGCCAGTTGCGGGCCGGTCCCCTCCATGACGATCTTCCCTCCCTCCATGACGTAGCCGTAGTCGGCGATGGCCAGCGCCTGGCGGGCGTTCTGCTCCACGAGCAGGATCGTGATCCCTCGCTCATCGCGGAGCCGCCTGACAATCCCGAAGATCTCCGCCACCAGCATCGGGCTGAGCCCGAGCGACGGCTCGTCGAGCAGCAGCAGCCGGGCGCGGGCCACGAGCGCCCGGCCGATGGCGATCATCTGCTGCTCTCCCCCGGAGAGGTATCCGGCGAGGCGCCGGGCGTGGCGGCTGAGCAGGGGGAAGTAGGCGTAGACGAGGTCCCGCCCGGACTCGAACCCGCCGGGGGCGGCGGCGGCTCCCACCTTCAAATTTTCCTCGACGGTCAGATGCTTGAACACCCGCCGTCCCTCCAGCACCTGCACGATCCCCCGGCGGACGATCATCTCCGGGGGCAGCCCGTCGATGCGGGCGCCGGCGTAGGTGATCGCCCCGTCCCGGATGCGCCCGTCCTCGGTCCCGAGCAGCCCCGAGATCGCCCGGAGGGCCGTGGTCTTGCCGGCGCCGTTCGTGCCGAGGAGCGCGACGATCCGGCCGCCCGGAACGCCGAGCGACACCCCCTTGAGGACCTGGATCACGTCATGGTAGACGACCTCGATATTGTTGACGAGGAGCGCCCCGGGCTCGGGCCTCTCGGAGGCCGTTGCGGCGGCGGGGACGATCTCGAACCCGGTCACTGCGACGGCAGGAAAAAGTCCGTGATCGGCCTGAACTGCTTCGCCCTGGCGTCCGCGCGCAGCAGCTTGAGGCCGTCGGCGCCCTTGCGGTCGCCGGATGCGAAGGTGATCGGGGCCGTGAGCCCGTCGGTGACCATGCGGAAGTTGATCAGCGCCTTCCCGATCGACGCGCGGTCGAGCGCGGCCGCCCGCTTCAGCACCTCGACCCACACCTTCGCGTGGACGATCCCCTGGGTGTAGTGGAGCGGACGGACCTGGACATTGGGATGATAGGCCGCGTTGATTTCGTGGATCTGCCGCATCCCTGGGACGTTCTCGAACCAGTTGCTGACGAAGGTGCTGGCCACGACGCCGTCCGCCGCGTCCCCGGCGAGTTCGTACAGCAGCTCGTCGCCGATGTAGTGGATGCCGAGGACCTGGGCCTGGAGCCCGAGCTTTCGCGCATCGCGCACGATGATGGCGGAGGGACGGGCCACGTTCTGGATGACGATGTGGGTCGGGGAGAACCGCTTCATGTTCAGCAGCTGGCTGGTCGCGTCGATCGTATTGGCGGGGACCTCCTCGACGTCCACGATCTCCACGCCGATCTTGGGGCCGTAGGCCTTCGCCGGCCCGACCGGAGACCGGCCGTAGTCCGAGTTGTGGACCGCGAGCGCCACCCGGGGGCTCCCGCCCCCCGTGTGGGTGCGCTTGATGTAGTCGAGGAGCGCCCGCATGTGATCGGTGTAGCTGGGTCCCATCAGCCAGATCCAGTCGTTCGGGGCCTCGAGCAGGCCCTCGTGGAAACTCGCGGGGATGTACGGGACGCCGTAGGTCTCGATCTGGGGCTTCATCAAGATCGAGTCTCCGGTCCCCCAGCCGCTGATCGCCGGGACCTGGTCCTGCTCCGCCAGCTTCTTGAGGTAGGTCACCGCCTGGTCGGGCTTGTACTGGTAATCGGTGAAGAGCAGGTCGATCTTGGTCCCGCTCCGGATGCCCCCCCGCTCGTTGATCCACCGGATGTAGTCGCGGAAGCCGTCGGCGAAATGGGAGCCGATGTCTCCCGTGGCGCCGGTGATGTCGAACAGCGCCCCGAACTTCACCGTCTGCTGCTGCGCCGCCGCGCCGGACGGCCGGGCCAACAGCGCCCCGGCGGCCACGGCCACCGTCTTGAGCATCTCCCTGCGCTTCATCGCACCCCTCCCTGGAACGGTTTCTCGAACGCACGCCGCCTAGTACGCGTACGGCCAGTGCTTGAAGTAGGCGCGCGCCACCCGCCACCGATCGGCCAGCCCCTCCGGCTCGAAGATCAAGAAGACGATGATCACGAGCCCAAAGACGACCTCCCGGAGGGCGTTCAGGACCGTGAAGACGTTCGAGAACACGCCGCTCAACGCCTGGCTCAGCGCCCGCAGGACCTCGGGGAGCACGGTGATCACCACCCCCCCGTAGATCGGGCCGAGGACGGTGCCGAGCCCGCCGACGATGCCCATCGCCAGGTAATCGATGGACAGGTCCAGGGTGAACTTGCCGGGCACGACCACCCCGAGGTAGTAGGCGTAGAGCGCGCCGGCCACGCCGGCCATGAACGCGCTGAGGAAGAACGCGAGCAACTTGTAGCCGAAGAGATGAATCCCGAGCGCGGCGGCCGCCCGATCGTTGTCGCGGATCGCGACGAACGCCCGCCCCACCCGGGTCCGGATCAGGTTGAGGTGCAGCCACGTGACGAGGACCACGGCGGCGCCGATGACCCAGAAGAACCGGCGCTCCCCCGACAGCGCCCAGCCGCCCAGCCGGGCCTGCGGCACGGCGAGGCCCGAGGTCCCCCGGGTCAACCAGTCCCAGTGGACGAAGACGTACTCGAGGATAAACTGCGCCGCGAGGGTCGCGATCGCCAGATACAATCCCTTGAGGCGCAGCGACGGGATGCCGAAGAACGCCCCGACCCCGGCGGTCGCGATCCCGGCCAGCGGGATCGCCAGCCAGAACGGGAGGTGCGCGCGGGCGGCCAGGAGCGCCGCGGCGTAGGCCCCCACGCCCATGAACGCGCCGTGCCCGATGGTGATCTGCCCCGTGTAGCCCGTGAGCAGGTTCAGGCCGGTCGCGCCGATCACGGCGATCCCGGTCAGGTTCGCCACCCCCAGCAGGTAGGGCCCGGCGGCGGCCGGGACCACCAGGAACCAGACGATGAGGAAGGCGCCCAGGGCGAGGCGGCCCACGTCGTTCGGAAACAGCGCGGCCTCCTCCGCGTACCGGGTCTTGAAGTTCCCGCAGTCGGAGGTCACCAGCCGCCGCACGCCGCGCCCCCGCTCATACGCGCTCGATCTCCACCGTGCCGAACAATCCATACGGACGCACCATCAGCGCCAGCACGAGGACGACGAACGGCGCCACCTCTTTCGTGCCGCCCCCCACCAGCGGGTCGAGGTACCCGCCGGCCAGGTTTTCGAGGACGCCGACCGTCACCCCGCCCACGACCGCCCCGGGGACGCTGTCCAGCCCGCCGAGGATCACCGCGGGGAAGACCTTCAGGCCGATGAAGCTCAGCGCGTCGGCGTTGAGCCCGTTGAGGCTGCCCACGACCACGCCGCCGACCGCCGCGACCGTCGCGGCGATCGCCCACGAGGCGGCGAAGACGCGGCGCACGCTGACGCCGAGCGATTGGGCGGCCTGCTGGTCGTCGGCCACGGCCCGCATGGCGACCCCCAGCGTCGTGCGGCGAAAGAACACCACGAACACCGCGAGGAACGCCAGCGAGATGGCGAGCGCCCCGAGGTGCACCGGGGAGACGATCAGCGGCCCCAGGATGAGCGGCGATTCGGGGAGCAGCTGCGGAAACCCGAAGTTGCCGGCGCCCCACACCAGCAGGATCCCTCCCCGGAGCACCGCGGCGAGGCCGATGGTCACCATGATCACCGCGATGGGCTGCTCCCCGATCATCGGGCGCAGGAGGAGCCGCTCGACGAGGAGGCCGAGCAGGAAGGACCCCGCCAGGCTGGCGGCCACGGCGAGGACAAACGGCAGGTGGGTGACCTGCGCGATGGCCAGCGCGCCGAACGCCCCGAGGGCGACAAAGTAGCCCTGGGCCAGGTTGATCACGCGGCTCGCCTTGTAAATCAGCACGAACCCCAGGGCCGCGAGCGCGTAGACCATGCCCACCACGATCCCGTTCGTGAGGAGCTGCAGAAAGATCGAGAGCGAGGCCGTCATCCGCCGGCGACCTCTTCCACCCGCACGGCGGTCTCCACCACCGCGGTCGTCCCGTCCCGGTAGGTGATCGTGGCGCGCACCGGGATCCGATCCACAGACGCTCCATACAGGGCCTCGATGAGCTCGGCGTACCGCTCGCCGATGACCCGGCGCCTGACCTTGCGGGTGCGGGTGAGCTCGCCGTCGTCGGCATCCAGTTCCTTGTACAGGAGAACGAACCGGCGGACCCGCGCGGAGCGCGGCAGGGTCTCGTTCGCCCCCCGCACCTCGGCGGCGATCAGGTCGTACACGCCGGCCTTCTGCGACAGGTCGGTGTACGTCGTGTGGGCGATCTGGCGGTCCTCCGCCCATTTGCCCACGACCGGCATATCGATGTTGAGGATCGCGGCCACAAAGGGGCGGCCGTGCCCCACCACGACCGCCTCACGGATAAAGGGGCTGAACTTCAGCTTGTTCTCGATGAACTGGGGCGAGAACAGCGTCCCGTCGGCCAGCCGCATCACGTCGCTCAGCCGGTCGATGACCACCAGGTGCCCGTCGTCGGTGAGATGCCCGGCGTCGCCGGTGCGCAGCCAGCCGCCTTCCAGCGCGGCCCGGGTGGCCTGGGGATCCTTGTAGTACCCGAGAAAGACGCTGTCGCTGCGCTCGAGGATCTCCCCCTCCGGGGAGAGCGTGAGGTCCACGCCCGGGATCGGGCGGCCGACGGTCTCGAACCGGACGTCGCCGTCGCGGTGCACGCAGCTGAACCCGGCGATCTCCGTCTGGCCGTACAACTGCTTGAGGTTCAGCCCGAGGGCGCGCAGGAACCGAAAGGTATCGGGGCCCAGCGCCGCTCCACCCGTGTACGCGTGGCGGATCCGCAGCATCCCCAGATGGTCGAGCACGGCCCGAAACGCCAGCGCGTACCCGAGCCCCGAGAGGACCCGGTCGGCCAGCCCGAGCGGCTGCCGGCGGAGGCGCTTGTCGGCCGCGCGGTCCCCCCAGCGCATCGCGAGGCGGTAGACGGCCCGCTTGAACGGCGTCGTGTCCATGATCTTGACCTGGACCTGGCTGGTGAGCGCCTCCCACAGGCGCGGCGGTCCGAACAGCACCGTCGGCCCGATCTCGCGGCCGTCGCCGTGCGCGGTCTCGGCCTCTTCGGGGAAGTTCACCGGGATCCCGAACACGAGCGCGGTCGCGATCGACATCGCGATCTCCCCGATCCACGGCGGCGGCAGGTAGGAGAAGAGCTGATCGTCCGGGCGGACCGGGTCCACCTCGGCGAAGGTCAGCGCCATGTTGATCAGGTTG